>Ga0208754_100008_pt1 | contig 366883 bp, 359 predicted proteins | sample LakWasMet55_HOW8_2_FD_183889 | JGI IMG/M metagenome (GOLD analysis project Ga0208754, IMG submission 183889) | Freshwater sediment methanotrophic microbial communities from Lake Washington under simulated oxygen tension - Sediment Metagenome... | ecosystem: Environmental > Aquatic > Freshwater... | reverse complement strand
AGTTGCTGAATTCGAGCTTCGAGCTGCTCGATTTTTTGATCCTTTTCTTTTAACAGACCTTCGACAATCTGGCGAATATGTTCATCAGAAACATTTGCCGCGGTAGCGGCATTAGCAGCCGATACCTGCATCGCCCAAAAAATTGCACTAAAAATTAAAGTCTTCGCCAGAAGATTTATGCGGGAACCAAGCATAATCAATCCATCTTGTCTGTTATGTGTAAATCAAAAGTAGTTCACATTTTTTAATCTGACAATTAACACTTTGAATAGAACAATTAGATATTGTCCCCAATTTTCCATAACCATTGATAATTTAGTGTTAGAGGAAAAAACTTATTTTATTAACTTGTCGTTCTCTTATTACCCTTGCGCTATATAAATAATTGCCGCAAAAAAAAGGCCGTACAAATTAATGTACGGCCTTTGCTTTAAAACTTATCGATTTAAACGACGTTTTTAATGTCGACTTTCAGCAGGCGCCCCATCTGATAGGACATCAAGATCACCCCAACCCAAGCGGCGATGAAATAATTCCAGCAACAAACCCCAGCTTTGTAACGCTAAAGCTGGGTCATAGCGTGGGCCTTCATCACGCATAAAAGCATGCTGACCGTTAAACTCATGCCATGTGAAGCGCGTACCCACTTCTTCAAGACGTGCTTTTAACAGGTTGCGACCTTCTAATGGTACGTGCGGATCTTGACGGCCCCAGATGTGTAGCAATTCACCTTTGATTTCACCCGCGCGATCCAAAGAGTTGTCGTTAGTACCCAGACCTAAGCCTTTTTTGTGAATATCCGTGGCATAGAAACAGGTTGTCGCTAATACGTCCGGATTCATCGCGGCGCGGAACGCAAGGTGTCCGCCAATGCAAATACCCATTACACCAAGACGACCAGTGCAATCTTCACGTGATTTCAGATAATCAAGCGCTGCGCGTGCGTCGGTATCATAAGAAGAAAGTTCCTTGGTAATCTTGTGCGAGTTACCTCGAGTGGTGCCTTCTTCATCATAAGCAAGCACGGTGCCGGCGGGCTCAAGCTCGTGATAAATTTCCGGGCAGGCAACAATAAAACCATGGCCGGCAAGCATTGCTGCAGTACGGCGAATAGGGGCGGTTACTTGAAATATTTCTGAATACATCAGAATCGCTGGATATTTTCCTGGCGCCGCTGGGCGAAAAATATGCAGGCGCATATCACCCGTAGGCGTATTGATGTCGGCAATTTCATTGTCTTTAATAAGCATATTTTTGTCCTTTAACGTGGCTCGATTTAATTTTGACCTGACTTATTTTTATAGATTGGTCAACGCGGCATATTATCACGGTGCTGATTAACGCTGTCCAGCGCATGACCAGATTGACCGCAATAGTCAGACGGCAGATCCGGCGTCGTTTCAAACTGAAGATATTCCCGCAAAATATAAATATCAATCGGGTTTTCCGGCTGAATACGAGCAACCGGCAAATCTGCGCCTTGTTGCCAGTGTTTAACAACCTCTTGTTTGTTGCCGCCGGCAATCAAAAAAATGACTTCATGGCTGGCACTTAATGCCGCCGCACTGAGAGTAATGCGTTCTTGTGGAGGTTTAGGTGAGTTGTAAACAGCATGCACCAGTTCATCTTGTTTATGCTGGTGACCCGGAAACAAGCTCGCAGTGTGACCATCTTCGCCCACACCCAACAGCACTAAGTCAAACGGTAGCGCCGCAGCGACTAATGGCTGGTAGAAAGCCGCCGCAAGCTCGGTACCGATTTCGGTAGGCATGGTGTGGATTTGTGCTGCAGGAATTGCCACTTTGCTTAGCCAAGCTTGATTAGCCATAACACTGTTTCTGTCAGGATGATCAGCGGGCAAACTGCGCTCATCACCATAATAAATCACCCACTTTGACCAATTGGTATCGGCTTGAGACAACAACTGATAAACATGCTCCGGCGTTTTGCCGCCAGCCAATACCAGTTTGAACATGCCGTGATCGGCAATAGCCCGTTCAGCAGCATTGAGAATTTGCTGACAAGCAGCGACAGCAATTTGATCGGCATTTTCAAAAGCATGCCAACGGCTGTTTTCTTGCATTTATTTACACTCCGGATTTAATGAACTGCGCCAAAATTGCGCTTCTTTTTCAAATAGCCGGTTGTCTTCAGGCCCCCAGGAACCAGCGGGATAGGTTGGAATGTAATCCCGCTCCATCGCCCAAGTTCGGAGAATAGGGTCAACAATCCGCCATGCATATTCTACTTCATCAAAACGTAAGAATTGCGAACTGTCACCTCTGAGTACATCCAGCAACAAGTCTTCGTAAGCATCAATGGCTTTTTCATTTTGATTACGGAAACTGGCATCCAGACTGCGGGTGCGAGTTGCCATTTCCAAACCAGGTTCTTTGACGGTCATTTCAATGCGGATGCATTCTTCCGGTTGAATGCCCAACAGGACCCAGTTTTGATTCATACAATGAATTTCGGTATCACGAAAAAACTGCAGCGGCGGATGGCGGAAACAGATGGAAATGGTCGACTGCGCTTTAGCCATGCGTTTGCCGGTACGTAAATACATCGGTACCCCGCGCCAACGCCAGTTGTCGATGTAGAGCTTCATCGCGGCGTACGTTTCGGTGACACTGTCCGCAGGGATTTTCTCTTCCTGCAAATAACCTTTTACCTTCTCGCCATTGACGACACCTGGTCCGTACTGTCCGCGAAATGCCGAAGCATGAACAGCGTCTTTCGGAATAGGCCGAATCGACTTTAATACTTTGACCTTTTCATCCCGTAACGAATGCGCCTCCATCGACACCGGCGGCTCCATCGTTACCAGGGTGAGCAGCTGCAACAAATGACTTTGCAGCATGTCGCGCAAGGCACCGGAGTTATCGTAATAATCACCCCGGCTGCCGATGCCAAAATCTTCGGAATGGGTAATTTGGATATGATCGATATAGTTACGATTCCATAACGGCTCTAACATCACGTTGGCAAAGCGAAACACCAACACGTTTTGCACCATACCTTTGCCCAGATAATGGTCGATGCGGTAAATCTGCTCTTCGGTTAAATAATGACTAATACGTTTTTGCAAGGCTTGCGCACTGTCCAAATCATAACCAAATGGCTTTTCAATAATCACCCGGCGCCAGCCGGTTTCTTCATTGAATAAATGATTGTTGCTTAGCAATTCCATCACCGGCCCGAAATCGGACGGACTAATCGATAAGTAAAACGCGATATTTTTGGGGAATTTCTTATCGGCTAAGGTTTTAGCCAAACTGCTGTAACATTCCGGATCCTGTAAATCGCCGCGGTGATATTGCAAGCGCTGGCTAAAGCGCTGGAACACTGCTTCGTCAAATTCCGTTTTGATTTTGCTTTCGATCATCTCCTTCACTTCCGCCAGCCATTGCTGCTGATCCCAAGGTCTTCGACCAATAGCCAGAATTTGCGTGCCTTCCGGCAAGCGTCCGGCCACATCTAAATGATAAAGCGCCGGCATCAGCTTAATCCGGGATAGATTTCCGGTCGCGCCAAAAATTACGTAAGTACAGGGTTCTGCATTCATTCGGAAATCTCCCGGCTTATATTTTAGTTATTGTTAGGGGCACAGCCATGTGTAGAAAAAAGCCGTCCATGGTTACAAGTTTCCCATGGACGGCTTAACAGAAAGACTCAGACCGTATAGGTAGTCGACGCAGTTTTACCGCCGTGGCCAGTCCAATCGGTATGAAAAAATTGGCCTCGGGGTTTATCGATGCGCTCATAGGTATGCGCGCCGAAATAATCCCGTTGCGCTTGCAGTAAGTTGGCAGGTAAGCGCGCACTGCGATAACCGTCGTAATAGGCCAGTGCCGAGGAAAATGCCGGAGCAGGAATTCCTGACTCAACACTTAAAATAACTGCTTTGCGCCAACCAGCATCGGCTTGCTGCATTGCATTCGTAAAGAAATCAGCCAACAGCAGATTTTCTAATTCAGGATTAGCATCGTAGGCGTGCTTGATGTCATTTAAGGAACTGGCTACGAATAATAAACCACCGCGCCACATCAGGGCACATTCACCGTAATTAAGTGACATGCCGTATTCTTTGGAAGCCTCGCGCATCAAACGAAAGCCTTGTGCATAAGAAATAATCTTGGCCGCATACAGAGCATCATGAATAGCTTGGATGGTAGCTTGTTTGTCACCATTGAAGGTGGGTATAACTTTAGGCAAGCGTTTTGCAGCTTTGATACGCTCATCTTTAAGCGCAGACAAACAGCGGGCAAAAACCGACTCGCCGATCAAGGTCAACGGAATACCCAGGTCCAATGCATTAATGCCGGTCCACTTGCCGGTGCCTTTTTGTCCGGCGGTATCGAGGATTTTTTCCACCAACGGCAAGCCGTCTTCATCTTTATAGGCCAAAATGTTGGTAGTAATTTCGATGAGGTATGAACTGAGCACACCGCGATTCCACTCGGCAAAGATTGTATGCAGTTCGTCTGCACTTAAGCCAAGTCCTTCTGATAACAATTGATACGCCTCACAAATCAGCTGCATATCACCGTATTCAATGCCGTTATGCACCATCTTGACGTAATGACCGGCGCCGTTATCGCCCACCCATTGGCAGCAAGGCTCGCCGTCAACCTGCGCGGCAATCGCTTGAAAAATCGGCTTAACTGCAGGCCATGCCGCCTTATTGCCGCCCGGCATAATCGATGGTCCATTGCGTGCGCCTTCTTCACCGCCGGAAACGCCCGCACCTACATAAAGAATTTGTTTTTCTTTCAGCGTAAGAGTGCGTCGGTTGGTATCGGTAAACAACGAGTTACCACCATCGACAATAATGTCACCCGCCGACAACAACGGCACCAACTTATCAATATACTGATCGACCACTTCACCCGCTTTTACCATCAACATCACGATGCGCGGCGATTCTAAACTTTCGACCAACTGTTCCAACGAATGCGTGCCGACTACAGCCGTACCTTGTGCGGGACCGGCCAGGAATTCGTCGACAACGCTGGTAGTCCGGTTATAGACAGCCACCTTAAAGCCGTGATCATTCATATTCAGGACCAAATTTTGTCCCATTACTGCCAGCCCGATTAAACCGATATTCGCTTTCATATTTTGCCTAGTAAGATGGGTTATTAGATGCATTAGAATTAATGCTGCGCCGTGTGAAGCTTCCTTTAAAAAAACCTGCTTGGCAAGAATCTTTGCCTTTCAAATCAAGAAATCTAAGTTTTTATTGCAGCTTATAAGTTAGCACCCCATTTGCTCTGAAGATAGTCTCGGCGAACATCAAAAATCCGTTTTAATTTATCCCCTATCAACAGTGAATGCGTAAGTTGCCCTAGCCAACTCAGCGGCATCGCATAAAACAGAATGTCTTCCAAGACAATGCTGCCTTTAGTTTCTGTCAGGCGCACTTCATGGCTCAAAAACTTAAACGGACCAACACGTTGTTGGTAAATAAAACGCTGCGGCACATCACAATGACTAACTTCCGATAACCAGGCCATCGGTATGCCAAACACAGCTTTCATCCGATAACTAATCATCAATCCTGCATAAATTGAATCAGGCACTGGCGAGATAATCTCGACATTAAAAAAATCCGGTGTCACTTCATTCAGATGATAGGGTGAAGAGAGAAACGCCCAGGCTTCTTCGCGGGTTATATTTAGTGGCTGCCGCCGGTAAAGTTGATAAATTTTCATAATACTGTGAAGGCCATAAGTTGAAATCTAAACGCCCAATCTATCGCAAAAAAAATTTTGCGATAGATTGCTTGATCGTAAGCCGCTTTATTAAAAGCGTTTATTAACCCCCAAAGCTTTTGCTACAAATGCTGGCTAGCTTATATTTAGCAGGTTGTTCGATGTTTGGCGTACGCACCAGTGAAAAAGCACCGTTTACACTATTAATCGATAGCGGCGATATTCAAATCCGGCAATGTCAAGATTTGCTGGTCTCTGAAACCATAATCGAAGCGAGCTATGCCGATAGTGGCTCAATCGGCTTTAATCGCTTGGCTGGTTATATTTTTGGCAACAATACTAAACAACAAAAAATGGCTATGGTCACGCCGGTATTGCAGTATTCGGGGTCGTTAAATGAGCAACTGAGCCAAAAAAGCCAATGTCTTAACAGCATGGCTTAAGTAAAACCACTACCGACTATTTTCAAAAGCACGTTCAGCCGCTAACGATCCCCCAGGATCGATACATCGCTGCGCCGGATGAAGTGCATATTGATGTGGAATAAGGCAAGGGGTAATACAATGCTTCGCAAATATAATTAGTTGATTGACACTGTTAGTTAGTCTAACTTCAACTCGCTAATTTGAAAATCAATATGGCCTCTGTATTAGCCACACCAAATTGCTGTTGATTTGGATGCAATACTGTTGCCTCTATATTGTTTAAGAAACTACATAACCGGACTTCATGTGCTTATCGTACTTTTAATTTGTGAGGATGTATGGCTGGTGGCGAATTTTTGAAGAAGGGAAAAGAAAATTTTAGGACCTTTAATAATTTAAATGGATGTTTATCTGGAATTCCTTGGTTCATTCTAACCGCGATGTCATTGTTAATGGCGGTTCATTTGCACTACAGATCGCCAGATTTTCCATTTTCACCGGATAGCGCATTTTATATTGAGCAGGCTAGAAATTTGGTTAATTCCGGTTCAACGTCAACTACGCCTTACGGACTATCCCCAAGCGACACTGACCAAGTTGAAACGGGGCTATTTCCAATAGGCTTTGCAATTGCTATAGCTGCAATATCTACAACTGGCATTGACGCAAAAGATGTTGCGATAGGAATAAGCCATTGGTCCGCTATTCTACTGCCATGGCTACTGTATTTATGTTTTCGTAACGCATTGGGCGCTCGCAATGCGTTAGTCGTTGCCGGTTTAAGTGTCATATCTCCAAGCATACTGCTTAACTCATCAACAGGGTTAACGGATATGTTTGCTCTAGCTCTTGCTGTGGCAGCCATCGGCTTAACTTTAAATTCCAGATCAACTTTAGGTTTGATTGGCGGTGGACTTCTCGCTGGTATGGCATACGCCCTGAGAAATGCTCATCTGGCTTTGTTAATTACAATGGGGGTATATTTTTGTTATTTATGGCTTGTAAATAACACAACTAATCGACGTGTTATTTACAAGAACGCCGCCAGTACCTTTTTGGGGATAGCCATTATTGTGTTCCCTGTATTAATAAGGAACATATATTTATTTGGCTCACTAAATCCGTACCAAATGCCTCCAAGCACTATCGGTTTTGTCGAAAATTTACGTACTTATCTTCAGGTACTAATAAAAGATGCAACCGCATGTAGCGAGTGCGGCAATTATATCGCTTGGTCTGTTCCCGGGCTTTTAGCGCTTGTTTTAGTAACCAGCTGTTTATCTTGGCTATTTATAAAATATGTCTGGCGCAATTTGGCAACGGCTGGACAAAACACCATCGTTATTTCTACGACCTATGTTCTCGTCGGCTCTTGCATAGTTATTGCTGCACGAACTCGCTATCAATGGGGCGAAGTAATCAATATTCGCCACACATTGCAATACACACCCTTTTTGCTGGTGATTTTGCTTATGCCTGCTTTTCAAAACTCAACTGAGTTATTTTCTAAATGGTTAGGCAAAATCCAGTCCGTATTTATCATCATATTGTTTTTATTTCATATAAATTTCGCACTATTTTCAGAAGCATTTCAAGCTAGAAATAATGATTCTCCAATCCTTACTAATGCCTATACAACCGGGCAAAATCATTTATGCCCACCTGAAAGCAATACCCTTCTAGTATCGAATATTGCGTATTTGTTTCGTATAGAATGTGGTGCGCGAGTAAGACAAACCGAGCCTGTCAATATTGTTCACAACAAAGAAATGCTAGCTTTAGTGGCTGCGAATGAGGGGCATGATGGATTGATGGGTACGATAGCCAACATTAAGACCCACTCAATGAACAGGCCAATTCATGCTGGTTTTTTTCCCGGCCGATTTGGCTTGGAGGCAAGTGATTTTCCAATACCAGATGTTGATCAAAAAAATCTACTTGATTCTGGCTGGGAGATAGTTAGCAATGACAAACATGGGCTTCTAATTCAGTATCCAAGAGATAAAAACTGACGGACAAAAACCTAGTTCACGAGGACCAAAAAGTGCTAAAGCGCAACTGGTTCGCTCACTGCGGTAAAAACAAATTCGCTTCAGGCAAAACCACCAACGAATCCCCAACACGCATCACGCCGGTCTTTACTACCCTAGCAGTCAAGCCGCCATGGCCGCGCATGGCGTTGTAGCCGCCCGGCCCTAATATCTGTTCCATTTTTGAACACGGATGACAAAGGCCGGTGGTTTGTAGGATGGCATCGCCGATTTGAAAAGTGTGATCTTTTAAAGCCAGCAGGTTGATACTTTTGATGACTAAGTTGCGGCGTAACATTTCCGGAGCAATAGTTTTGCCGGTCATCGACGCCAGCACGGCAAGGTGTTCCCACTGGATTAAGGTGACTTGGCGTTTACCACTGCTGCCATTGTAACGATCACCTATTAAGCCGTAGCGTTGGTCTGTCAGGACTTCATCGACAGCTATCATGGGCTCGCCTCGCGCGGGCCTGACGCCGACCCAGACTAATTCGCCTGGGGTTGGAAAAGTCTGCATCAATTGCGCGATAGTTAAATTATTCACCAGGCCTTAACTCTACAATCAGCCTGTCAATCGCTTGTTCTTCCGCCAAAATGCTCTCACATAAACGGAATTGTTCTGCCGCACGGCGCAAATTTTGTTCGGGCTCGGTTACTTTAAAATAGCGGTTGCCTTGCAAATAGTCGGTGTAAAAGCGCAAGCCTAATTCGAATGGAATCAGCCGAATGGCAGGGTAGAGGTATTGGTAATCGTGATCGGTAAAAAACGCCGCAGCCTCGCTTAAATAACCTGTCAATAAAGCTCTGCAACGTTCCAGATCAAACTCACCAGTATATGAATTGTGGCAGCAGGAACGCACGCAGTCGCCCACATCATAATGCACCAAACCTGGCTTAACGGTGTCCAGATCAATGAGGCTGATAACTTGCAGACTGTTTATATCAAACAAAAAATTATTGAGCTTGGGGTCGCCGTGAATAACCCGCAGGGATAGTAGCCCTTGCTCTCTAGCCGCTTCCAGATCATCAGCCCGGTGTTGAAACCGGTCGATAAATTCCGCGCAATAAGGATCTTGTTTTACCAAGGTGTGCGTCAGCGCCTGCCGGTACTGCTGCAAGTAGCCAGGGGTAATGTGAAAACCGGGCAAGGTATCGTGCAAGGTGGCGGGCTCAAGATCGCTTAACAAGCGATGGAAGTGGCCTAGCGCTTGACCTATCTGCCGGACATCATCCAGCGTGCGCACAGTTTCAAGGCTTTCGCTGTCTGGGATAAAGCTCAATGCGCGCCAGGCGCCGCCTTGCTCATCTTGATATAGAGAGGCATCGGTAACTGTGCTTAAAATCTGCGGCAGTTGCAATCTGACGTCGACACTGTTTTTTTGTGAGATATGCCGACTGAGCGAAACCAAATTGGTCATGATTTGCTCAGGATTGGGAAAAACCTTTGTGTTGATGCGTTGCAACACAAAGGTCTGAGAGCCAGACTTGACCAGAAATGTATCGTTGATCAAGCCATTGCCAAGCGGAGTAATATGGCTGGCAGAGTCGGCAAATTGTCTGGCAATAGCGAGTAATTGGTCTGACATGATTTTAACCAAATCTACTTCAGGCTTTAATTAATGCAACCAATGTTTTCAGCGCTTTACCTCTGTGACTAAGGGCGTTTTTAGCCTCTGCTGATAATTCTGCGGCTGCGCAATCCAGTTCCGGCACCCAAAATATCGGATCATACCCGAAGCCGTTTTCGCCTTTGGATTGATGCAGTATCCGCCCCTCCCAAACGCCTTGCGCAATCACCGGCAACGGATCTTCTGCATGTTGCATAAACACCATAACGCAGACAAATCGAGCTGTGCGTTGTTCATCCGGCACGCCGTCCAGCGCCTGTAATACTTTTTGCAGATTATCCCGGTCATTAGCTCCGGCACCTGCATAGCGCGCCGATAATACTCCCGGTGCGCCGTGCAATGCATTCACCACCAAGCCGGAATCATCGGCAATCGCGGGAAGCCCGGAATGTAACGCTGCGTTTCTGGCTTTAATGATGGCATTTTCGACAAAACTAAGACCGGTTTCCTCGGCTTCAGTAATGTCGAATGCCGATTGGGCAACGATCGGATAGTTCGGTAATAAGGCCTGAATCTCCCGAATTTTGCCGGCGTTGCCGCTAGCTAAAACAATCTGTTGCAGAGTCGGTAACATTAATCGTTGGTTCCTAGGGCGATGCGTTGTTTTTCCATCAATTGGGTAATACCCAAGGTTGCTAATTCCAGCATTGCATCAAGCTCTTCTTTTCTGAAGGCATGGCCTTCCGCCGTGCCTTGTACTTCAATAAAGGCAGCAGCATCGTTCATCACCACGTTCATATCAGTTTCCGCATTGCTGTCTTCGGCATAATCCAAATCCAACACAGGCACGCCATTGAAGATGCCCACAGAAACAGAAGCGACTTGACCATGTAACGGGTTGGTTTTAATTTGCCTGCGTTTAAGCATTTTGTCCACCGCCAATGATAAGGCGACAAAACCGCCGGTAATAGCGGCAGTGCGGGTGCCGCCATCAGCTTGTAATACGTCGCAGTCAATCGTGATGGTGTGTTCGCCCAAGGCTTTTAGATCTACCGCCGCGCGTAGTGAACGACCAATCAATCGTTGAATTTCCAAAGTACGGCCACCTTGTTTACCGTGGCTGGCTTCACGATTCATACGGCTGTGTGTAGAACGTGGCAACATGCCGTACTCGGCAGTTACCCAACCTTCGCCTTTACCCTTAAGAAATCGCGGCACGCTTTTATCAACACTGGCGGTACACAACACTCGGGTGTCACCAAATTCAACCAGAACCGAACCTTCGGCGTGCTTGGTAAAACCGCAGGTAAATGAAATTTCTCTGAGTTGATCTGGATTGCGTCCGCTAGGTCTCATGTAGTTCTCGGGTATATTGAAAAAGCGCAGAGTATACCGGAAGCGCACACTATATGGGCGCCTACAAGCGAAGCTTTAGGGGCTAATACAATGCGCGTAGCCGTTCATGGTTCAACAAGACACCGCTTAACAACTCAATTTCCAACCAATGCCCGTTGTAATTGCCCAACCGATTGCGGTCGTTGTTGCGGGTGTAACGCCATTGCCCAATCGATAGCAGCCAACAAATACTCGGGGAATTTACGTTTGAATGCCTTAACGGCAGGCACCAATGGATCTTGTTTGACCCGCTCAGTTGCCGCGACCGGCGTTTTACAATCCAGACAGGCGCGCATGCTGGCTCCCACTGCATAAATGTCCGTCCATGGACCCAGCTGGGCATTCAAATCATGCTGCTCCAGCGGCGAAAAACCTTTGGTAAGTACCTTACTTTGCTTACTTAGATGAGTTTTTGGGTAACTTTGGATGGCGCCAAAGTCCAGTAACAATGCATCATTACCGGGACGCACCAAAATATTGGTCGGTTTTATATCAAGATGAATAAATTGATGTTGGTGAATATGCGCCAACCCCGCCAGAAGCGAATTAAACACTGCCAACAAAAATTGCTCAGTCACCGGCAGCATTTTGGTGCTTAAAATTTTGTCTAAAGTGACGCCATAATCGTAGGTCATCACCATATAGACCGTGTCATTGGCCTGAAAAAAATTGGTGACTTCGACAATATTGGGATGTTTTAAGGTGGATAACACTTTAGCTTCTTCAAAAAACAGCGCCCGGCCACGCTTAAAAAACACCAGTGATGCCTCGTCATTAGCGACCACCAAATTATTCCAGGTGCGATGCGCAAGCTTTCTGGGTAAATATTCTTTAATCGCCACCTGCACTTGATCGGCCAGCTGCCGGGCCAAGTACACCGAACTAAAGCCACCGTGCGCAAGCTCCCGCTCAATCATGTACTGGTCTATAATGGTCCCAGTTTGAAGATAATTCCATTCCTTAGGATAAGTGTCCGGGTCGTAGTATTCAGTCATTTACCACATTAAGATGTTAATAGAGACCCTCCGAGTATAGGTGAAAAATGATAAGAAGCATGACCGCGTTTGCCGGTACAGAAGTAGAAATCGGCAATTTAACTCTGACCTGTGAGCTGCGCTCGGTCAATCACCGCTACTCCGATATCAACATCAAGTTGCCAGAACGCCTCCGATTTATTGAATCCGAATTACGCACGCTGATTGCCGGCAAAATCAGCCGAGGCAAGATTGAATGCTCGTTAAACTACAAAAAACAAGCCAAAGACGGACAAACCTTTATCGTTAACACGCAAGCCGTGGCGGCACTTTTATCGGCCACGGATGCCATTGAACAACAAATGTCCGCCGCCTTGTCGTTTTCAGCGCTGGATGTACTGGCTTTTCCGGGCATTCAACAAGAGCCGGAAACCGATAAAGAAGTGCTTGCCGAAGCAATTATTGACCTGGTCACACAAGCATTGGCGCAGCTGCATGAAGTCCGCGGCAGAGAAGGCGCCCAGCTTAAATTATTGATTGAAGATCGCTGCTTCAAAATGCAGCATTATGTCGCTCTCGCCAGCAAACGCCTGCCCGAGGTGTTAAATTCACTACGTCGCAAACTGAAAGAGCGCATCAGAGAGCTGGTTGCTGAACCCAATTTCGATCGGCTGGAACAAGAACTGGTGCTATTGGCTCAAAAGCTCGACATCACTGAAGAGCTCGACCGCCTGCAAACTCATATTACCGAAGTACTGCGGGTACTTAATCAACCAGAACCGGTCGGCAGACGCCTGGATTTTCTGATGCAGGAATTAAACCGCGAAGCCAATACTTTAGGCTCCAAATCTCAAGACAAAGATATGACGCAAATATCCATTGAGCTTAAAGTGCTCATCGAGCAAATGCGCGAGCAAATACAAAACGTGGAATAAAGTAACAAACAAAATCAACTACCCAAAAAAGCCGCTAACCATGCGGCTTTTTTGTTTTATACGACTCCACAAACTGATTAATAGCCTCATGCCACTAAAGTCAGGTTATAAATAGATTGTTATTGCCGTAAAAAAGGATCACCAAATAACTTTCTAACACGCCAGATGTGCGGGACAACTCCTACAATTACCATTACCAGTTTTGTGACTATACTTCTGGAATTCGTTTAGTTAGCCATCGCGCTCAGTTAAACGCCATTTTCAAAGTAAGCAGGTATTGCCATCATGTTTAATAATCTCACCATCAAAGCCCGTCTATTTGCTCTTATTGGCTTTTTATCGGCATTTTTAATACTCATTGGTATCGTTGGTCTAAAGGGCATGAGCGATTCCAATGCTGGATTACGCACGGTGTATATCAACCGAACAGTCCCTTTAGTTCAGTTGGCAGAAATTTTAGATTTATTAACGAGCAATGTCATTGAGTTGAATTTAGCTAGCAAGCATGATCTGCGGCTGGAAGAGAGCAAAAATCATCAAAGTGCCCTGTCTAATCACAGTAATAACATTGATCAAAACATTGTCGTTATTAATAAGCTTTGGGAGGCTTTCTCAACAAATAATCTATCTGCAAACGAAACAGAATTAGCTCATGAAGCACATCAATTAATACAGGATTTTTTAAAAAATAACGTATTAGTAGCCAAAGAACTCTATAGCCAAGGCCGATATGGCGAAGCCAACATCTTCATGACGGCAGAGCTAGGGCCTAAAGCCGATAAAGTCATGGCGGCGATGGATAAATTAAAACAATTACAAGCCGACGTTGCCAAACAAGAATACGAAAACGCTGTATCGGATTTTGAGCAAACGTTATTAGTTAATATTATTTTGATAGTTTTGGCTGTAGTTTTAGCAATCATCTTTGGTTTGATAGTCATCCGTAATTTGATGAAGCAATTGGGCGGCGAACCTAAAGATGTTGCCGATTTAGTCAATAGGGTTGCGCTCGGCCAACTAAATAATGTCATAAACCTTATCCCTGGCGACACCGATAGCTTGTTGTCAGATATGAAAAACTTGCAAACGGCTATTAATGACTTGGCTTCAGCACAAAATCTGATGGCCAAAAAGCACGCAGAAGGCTGGATTTATGAACAAATCGATGCCTCAAAGTTCCCCGGTACTTACGGCAAGATGGCCAACGAAATTAATGAACTGGTCGCCGCTCATGTCGCGGTAAAAATGCAAGTTGTCGAGATTGTGGGTGAGTATGCTAAAGGTGATTTCTCTCATGAAATGAACCGTCTGCCCGGTGACAAAGCTAAAGTAACTAATGCAGTAGATGCCGTTAAAACCGCGCTGCTATCTGTTAACAATGAAATCAAATCGTTGGTTGAAGCAGGTGTAAGAGGTGATTTTTCAAAACGTAGTCATGCAGACCGCTTTGAGTTTGTTTTTAAAGACATATTGACTGATATAGATACCTTAGTCGCCACTTGTGAACATGCTTTTGACGATACCGTGCGCGTTGCCAAAGCCCTGGCGACCGGTGATCTTACCCAAACCGTTACCAGAGACTATCCCGGCACGTTTGGCCAAGTAAAAGAAGGTTTAAATACCACAGTAGAAAACTTGAAAACCATGATTGGTGAAATCAAAGAAGCGAGCGATTCGATCAGCAATGCCGCCAAAGAAATCGCTGCCGGCAATAATGATTTATCACATCGTACCGAAGAACAAGCCGCCAGCTTGGAAGAAACCGCCGCCAGCATGCAAGAGCTTACCTCTACCGTGCATCACAATACCGAAAATGCCAAACATGCCAATGAGTTAGCAGTCAATGCGACCGATGTTGCAGCTAAAGGCGTTCAGGTGGTTGGGCAAGTAGTGCAAACCATGGAATCGATCCATGATTCTTCACGTAGAGTCGTGGACATTATTGGCACGATCGACGGTATCGCTTTTCAAACTAACATCCTGGCCCTGAATGCGGCTGTCGAAGCCGCCCGTGCCGGTGAGCAAGGCCGTGGCTTTGCAGTCGTTGCCGGAGAAGTGCGCAATCTAGCGCAACGCGCGGCTGCCGCGGCTGGAGAAATTAAAAACCTGATTGGCGATTCCGTGGAGCAAATAGAAGACGGTACTCGTCTGGTAACGCATGCAGGCAAAACCATGAGCGAGATTGTTAATTCTATCCATGGTGTGACCATGATCATGTCCGAAATTGCCTCGGCTTCGGTGCAGCAAACCGCGGGTATCGAGCAGGTAAATCTTGCCATCGGCCAAATGGATGATGTCACTCAGCAAAATGCCGCTTTGGTTGAACAAGCCGCCGCCGCTGCAGAATCTCTGGAAGAGCAAACCCAAAACTTAACAGCAACCGTTGGGCAATTTAACGTCGATGGCCAAAGTGGTGGACGTTCTAGTCATCGAGCCGCTGCTAGCGTTAGCTCATTTACCAACAAACCCGCCGCCCCTGTTAAAGTACAAACTTACCAACCGCAATCAGCACCTGCGCCAGTTACATCAACTATTAATTTTGAAGATGTATTGGAAAAACATTCTGCATGGAAAGTTAAGTTGCGTGCAGCAATAACCCAAAAAGAAGTCCTTGATGCCGCCACAATCTCAAAAGATAACTGCTGTGATTTTGGTAAATGGCTGTATGGAGACGCCAAAGCACAGGTGGGCCAGCGTGCCAGCTTTACCGAATGCGTCGCCAAACATGCGGCGTTTCATGTTGAAGCGGGAAAAATCGCTACAACTATCAATGCCAAGAAATACCAAGAGGCTGATCGTATGTTGGCGGGAGGATCGCCATTTAGCAATGCTTCCAATGACGTTGGCATTGCTGTCATGCGCTTGAAAAAAGACGTTAATTCGCCAGTCAAACCAAAATCGCAACCTGCTAAAGTAGCCAGTAGTGACGATTGGGAAGAGTTTTAACCGCAGCAAAAAGCTAAAGATTCGGTTAAAAATAACCGTTGGCTAAGCAGAACGGAAACCAACGGCCTAACTTAATCGCACAGTGACTCCGAACGTGAGGACGATGTATTATTCCTGACTAGTCTGTTTTTTCATATTTTGGCGTATGCAGATTTCCAAGTATCTCGAAAACATTAAGTCTGGCAAGCCCATCAACTTTGATAACTTTCTTAAACAGTTATGTAAGCAAGGTTCTGATGATCAAACAATTTTAAAAGTTTTTTCGACACAGAAAAATTCTAAATCAAGCTATTTGGTCAGCATTATAAATGAAGAGCTATTTGACAAGCTCCTAGCTGACTTTCCAAATCATAAGGTAACCAATAGAGTGTCGGCTGCACGGGCCGGCAACAGCCATAAGCATCCGGTCAGTCAGGCGATGATTATTCTCTGGCCGAATCTGCACAGTCATCCGGTCGTCGTTCTGAATGATGCCGGCGAAATCAAAGCCGCGGTTACGCTGAGTCAGCGCTTGCTGATTATCGAGAACCAAGAGAACTTTGTGCAAAGAAATGCATCCTTGGCTTTTTTAAAACAGCAGTTTGCTGATTTTAATGATGAAGGATTGGATATTGCCTGGGGTGCCGGTAATGCCATCAGTAATCGCTTGAATAAAGCATTTTTCAATCACTACCAGCACATCGACTGTTTGCTTGACCTCGATATTGGCGGCCTGACCACGTTTGCCAATATCTATGATTTAACTGCCCACCCTCGGCTCAATTTTCTACTTCCACTCTATGCTGATGAACAGTTGAAAATCTCAAAGATTAATTTACAAAACGAACATTTGCCCGCCTTGCGCAAATTTCGTGAAAATTACCCGCCTTTACGCCCCGCCATTGAATTGATGATTCATCACAAAAAAATGCTGGAACAAGAAATATATTTACCGGATTAATCATGGAAAATTTGGAATTACTAGACAAAAAAATCGCTTATTCCGTGAAAAAACTGATTGCGATTAACTCAATCAGCTACTGCTATACCGAGTTACCGATTGACCAGCATTGCGCCTTGTTCGGACGCAATAATCTGGGCAAAACCTCGCTGTTGAATGCACTGAAACTGCATTTATTTCCGGAAATCAGTTTTCACGACAGCAAGACTAAATTTGCCTTTAAATCCTCCAAAGGTGAACTGTACTCCGGCGAAGACAGCTACAACTATTACTTTCCCAGCGACAGCAGCTTTCTTATTCTGGAAGCGGAAAATATCTTCGGCCCTTTTTGCCTGATTCTATTTAAATCCAACAGCAGTTTCGGTTATCAGCGGCTGGCGTTGCCTTGTGCTTACGATGATATTCGTGAGCACTTTTGGAATATTCACGATACAAAAGTCAATAATGGCTTGGGCAGCCCGGTCTCTGACTTAGGTATTCCGAAAATACACGCCTTGCATCAGCAATATGCGAACACCGGTGCGGTGATGCTGAAAACCACTAAGGAAATTAAAGAAAAACTGTTCAGCCACAATCCGATGCAACGAGCCAAGGGGCGTTATTGTCTGGTGCCGTTAAAAGAAGGCGGGATGGAACGTGAGCTGAGCGCGTTTCGCCAGCTGATGAACTTTACCTTTGAAATTGCCAAAACAGACACCAAAGGCTTAACCGAAACCTTTGCCACCATCATTGAAAGCGGCAAAATCAATACGCAGGATAAATTGCATCAGGATTTACAGACGATCCTCGACGAATACAACGAGTTGCGCCAGACTCAAAATAAGCTTAAAACCATAGCGAATTATCGGGATGACTTTAAGCAATTGAGCGTTTTACATCAGAGCCGGAACGAGCAGCAACAGCATTTTTCCGGTACTTTTCAAGCTTATGACAATTACTTGACCAAGGCGGAAACCGGATTACACCATCAAGTTGGCCAAATCGAACCGGAGGTCAATCGCTTATCAGCAGAGCAACAAAGGCTCGGTAAAACAAGCAACGAATTGCAAAACCAGGGCAGCGAATACACCGGCCAACTGAAAATGCTTTACCGCGACCTTGATAAACTCAATAAGCAACGCGAGCGTTTTGAAAAAATCCAGAATGACTATTCGGAAACAACGACTGCTGAACTTAGAAATATCTTGCAAGCCAAACAGGATGGTCTGGATGAAAAAATCGATCATCTTGAAAACAACCAAAAAGCAATCGATGCCCTGACCGCCAAAGTTGGCTTACAAAGCAACACTATTGAGGCCCGAAACAAGAAAAAACAGGCGTTAGAACACTACGAGAAATCGCTGATCAGCCGGGTCGACGCACATAGCGCCATGGTATTAAGCAATCTCAACGCACAGTTTTCCGAAGTCATGGTTGAAGTCGATGAGAAACAAACAGACATAATTGAGCACTTTACGCGCCTGTTTAGTATCGAGCAGACCGGCTTACACTTTCTTGGCGAACCATTCAGCAAAGAACCCGTAAAATCTCCACAACAATTGCAGGAACAGTTACAGCAAGATCTGGAACATTTAGAGGGAACTATTCAAAAATTGGATCGTGAGATTTTGGAACTGAAAAATATCTCGTCAGCTTCCGGCGAATATCAAAAGCAGCAATTGCAGGAAGCAGAGAAAGCAAGGTACCACATCAAGGAAGATTTAATTATTGTTAATGCCATCGAATCTACTCAACAGCAGTGGCAGACGAAAACTAATGAAGTTGAAGAGATCGAAAACGCGCAACGGCAACTGGATAAACAGCGGGAAGAAACTCAAGGCTTGCTGGAGCAAAACCGGAATGACCTCGCCACCGCAAAAGAAACCCTCGAGGCACTGAACAAACAGCTGCAAGAAGCGACGTCTCTGTCACAACGCCTAAAAAACCTGAAGCCCGATAATTTAATCCCGGTGGATGTTCACGAGGTTAATAGCGTTTCGGCCAGCGATCTGTCTGAACTGGAAGGCGAACGAGCAAAGCTGAATATGCTGACAGAAAACGTGAATAAAAAACTCAATGAATTTGTCCAATGCGGTCATTTTTCTGTACCTGTCGAAATGGCCCAAAGCAGTTACAGCAATGAACAACAGACCGGCATTCTTAATGCTTTAAATAATACCTTTGCGGAATTACACGATCGGCAGGAAACCTTGCAAAGCCGTATTATCGAACATAACAAAATGACCGGCGCCAAGATTGGCGAACTGACCGGCAATCGCAGCCATATCCGCGCCTTCATCAACAAGGTCAATAAACAATTCGAGCATTACAACATTTCTAATCTTAAGGAAATTAGGGTGGAAATCGAGCTTGACCATCGTTTTGAAGAACTGGTTAACGAACTGGATAGCACCAATTTGAATACCACCGATATTCATGACGATGCTTTGTATCAACGCCTGAATCAATTCTGCGAAGATTTTTTCATCGGCGTGCGCGGTAACCGCATTCTGGAAATGAGCAAAATCATTAAAAACGTCAAATACAGTTACAAAAAAGAGCACCAGGATAAACGCGAAGAAAAAGACCAAAGCACCGGCACCAATGCGCTAATCAACTGCACGCTGCTGACTATATTAATGCGCGATTTGCTGGCACAGGAAAGCACCCTGAAATTGCCGGTGATTTTTGATGAATTTACCGCGCTTGATGAATACAATCAGCGCACCGCGATTAAGGCCGCCACCGAACACGGTTTTGCGTTGTTCTGTGCCTCTCCCACGCAAACCGCCGAAGTAGTTTCCGTCGTCGATTACTACATTACCCTCGATGATTTTCACGCCAACACCATTTACGACAGCAGCGGCGAGCGCGATGTCGTGTTTCATCATTTTTGGGAACGGCTTTATAACGTGACGGAGCCGCAAGCATTATGAACGTCGCTTTAGACCGCACATTAATTCTGCTCATCGAGCATAAGGACATGATGTTCCGGCTGATCGATTACATGGATCAAAATCAGCGCAAAGATTTACCCGCTGAGGTGTTTTTTAACAGCATCCACGCCAAGCTGGAAAGCATGACCAACAAGAAGGAAACCGTTCGGCTTAACGATGCGTTTGAACTGGACAACCTGATCAAGACCGGGATTGTTTCCGAGTTTAATAAATCGCGCGGCACGATTGCCTTTCAACCGGCGGTGCTTGATATTTTTCGGCTGTTTGACAAGGAACGCGTGCGCGGCTTGCGCAGTGCCGACCTGGAAAATATCCGTAAACAACTTGAAGGCGTTCACCAACAGCTTAAATCTTTAAGTTTTGCTGACGATAACATTGCCTTCCTTGAGCAACACGATCATCTTTTTGATTTACTGCGCCGGATTAACAGCCAGATTCAAAACAATACCGCCCATTTGCAACATGAAGCCGACCGCTTGTCCAAGCGTTTGGATCATGACCAAGCGGTATTGTCGCTGGATAAATCCCGTCAGCACCGGGAAATGCTGGTGCAGGTAAAAAAGATTTATGACCGTGAAATCATTCCCACGCTGGAATTTCTGAACGCCCGGGAATACAGCAAAACCAAGGCGCCGCTGGTTATAATCGACGATATCATTAGGCTTTATGATCTGCGGGGGTATGAGGATGACAGCTATTACATTGACCAATATAAATTATCGATTCTGAGCCATTACAAGGCGGTAGAAAAAGTTAAGCAAGCCCTGCAACGCTATTTGCACCAAGAGCGCCGACATCGACTGACCTATAACGCCATCGAAAAAGCCTACCTGAATTTACAAACACTGGCACAGGGTACCTTTACCGAAAGCCTGAAAGACAAATACATCTTTAAAGCGATGGAGACGGAGACGCTGTATTTTCATGGCCTAAAAACACATGCCGGCGGCCAGGAAGCCTGTATCGAATGGCATGAGCGCAATCATGTAATTTATTTTAATGAATACCTAATAAACCAGAATGCCCGCAAACGCAGCGATAGCTCGGCTGAAATCAAGACGTTTAACAATAAGCCGCCGAATGATCCGCACAATGCTATCAAGCGGCGGGTTAAACGGCTGATCGAGGGCTGTGATATTAAACCGCCTATCGACGATTTATATGTGGTTGTGCACCATCTGCTGCTGGAGAACTTGCAGCAGGATTATCGACTGCCTTATTTGCTGTACGGCGTCAGCTGTTTTAAACAACAGTATGGAGGAAAGTTCAAGGTGCAAGTGAGCTTTAATCGTCCCCAGCGAAGCATTCGCCATCAAAATCAAGTGCTGGAATATAACAAACGCGAATTTATTTTATGATTAGTAACGAACTCAGCCAAACGATTTACAACCAGCTGATTAACGGCAAGGCCATTAATAAACACAGCTATATCGTTAAAACCAACGAACTGGAAGCTAACCCGCTATATACCGAAATTTTCATTAACTTCGATGAATACCGGCAGTTATACCAGCGTATCAATTTTGAACTGGTCCATAAAAACAGCAGCTTTTTCTATATCCGGGAATTAGCGGGCAGCGATACTAATGAGGCAACCATTAAAATCCAGGCTTTGCTGATTATCATCGGACGCATCATCACTGAAAAAGGCTATCTGTTTGACGTGCTCACCGACCATCGCGCGGGCATCAAGCTGGAAGACCTTTCCGGCGCGATGTCGGAAGAGCGTTATCTCGATATTTTGCATACCTGTAAATTATGTAATTCCCGCAGCATTGATGAAGAAATTAATAATCATTTAATTACCCGGGGCATTATGTTCAAAAACAGCCGTGGGCATTATGTGCTGAGCGATGCCGGGGCTGCTTTTTTTAATGAACTGACCCAATCCTGATCTTTTTATATACGTTAATTATCACCTTGGCGATTACGTTTACGTTGGTATTCGTATTTGTATTGATATTCAAATTTGCGCCGTAGCAAACCAGCCGGGTCATCGGGAATTCTGTTTAACCATTGTTGATTGGCTTGTTCGGTTTCATCCTTGGGTTTTTCTTGCTGCTGAGCGGCAGATTGTTGCGCCTTTTGTTGTTCTTCCTGCTTTTGTTCGTCTGATTTAGCCGGCTCGGTTTCCGGTTTATTTTCTTCAGCTTTTTTTGGCTGCTCTTGTTGTTTAGCTGATTCTTGTTGCTCGGATTTCTCCGGCTGTTTTTCTGAGTCTTTTTCTTGTTGCTGCTGTTCGGAAGATTCTGATTTTTGATCAGATTTTTTTTGCTCATCTGATGATTCAGACTTTTTGCCATCCTTGTCGTCTTTCTTATCGGAATCTTCTTTGGATTGATCTTTTTTATCTTGTTGATCGTCTTTTTTATGATCTTTATTTTCTTGCTGTTGCTGCTGTTTTTGTTTTTCCAGTTCTTTTTCTACCAGCTCTTTGTTGTATTTGGCATCGCTGTTGTTCGGATCTAATTGCAGAGCTTTTTCGTAAGCTTTGATAGCTTCTTCCAATTGTCCCTGTTGCGCCAACGCATTACCTTGGTTATAAGCGGCATCTGCAGTCTTGCTGTTGCTTAAAGTGTCTGCGGCTTGTTGATATTGACCGGCCTTGTACTGCGCAGCGGCTTTCCAGTCGGGGCTTTCAAATTTCTCCGCCGCTTGTTCAAATTGATTATTTTTATAGGCTTCTTGAGCCTGTTGGTTTTTGTTCAACCATAAGTCTTGCCATTCAAATGCATAGCTGTTTTTAGGTAACGGCAACAGCAGTAATAAGCCAATACAGAGCAGCCCTTTTCTAAAGCTCAGTGCGGCTAAAGGCAACGCTAACAATAACAGCCAAGGTCCTTTATCATCCCATTGGTCCAACAGCATGTTGTTGTTTTCGCGCCCCTGTTCGTTGGGTTTTTCGATATTTGCCAGTAAATTTTCAATGTCGCGATCGTCAGCACTGATAGTTTGAAAGACGCCATTACCAGCCTTGGCCAAACTCGCCAACTCATCAACAGCCATTTTAGGAATAACGATATTGCCTTGTTTGTCTTTAACAAAGCCACCTTCGGGCAAAGCGATGGGCGCGCCATCTTCACTGCCGACAGCTAATACAGACAATCGATAGTTTTCCAATGCTTTGACGGTTGGTAAGGCGTTATCCAAATCGGCACCATCGGTTACCAAAATAATATCCCCTGATAACGCACCCGCCCGGCGTAACAATTCCATCGCTCTTTTTAGCACTAATGCGGTATTGCGACCGGGCGCGAATGCCAGCAGGCTGGTATCCAGTGCTGACAATTGGCTGTCGATAGTGTTGTTGTCATCGGTCAACGGCGTCACGGTAAACGCATCACCGGCATATACCAATAGCGCAGTTTGGCCATCTTTACGGCGCTTGAGTATGTCGGCAATTTTGTAGCGGGCACGAATTAAGCGGCTGGGTTTAATGTCTTGAGCATCCATGGTGCGCGAAATATCTAAGGCAATCACCACTGCAGAATCGTTTTTGAACACCGGCGAGGGTAAGCGCTGCCAAGTCGGCCCTGCCAAGGCGACAATGCTCAACAATCCGGCAATCGCTCCGGCTGTTAATGGCAGGCGACTATGTTTTATAGCTTTTTGTTGCAATAAATAAGGTAACAATTCGGCATCGCAAACCTGAGTCCAGTTACCTTGTTGAAGCTTGTTTTTCAATAGCATCGACAAAATAATCAGGTACGGAATCAGGCTAAGCAGCCAATACGGTCTGATAAAATGCAGTTCAGTCAGATTCATAACAACTTCCCCCGGAAAGCAAATCGGGACAAACAAACAGCTACAGCCAATGCTAACGCCAACCCAAGTGGCCAAGGGTAAAGTTCGCTGCGTGGCCGGTAATATTGCTTATCTTTTTCGACCGGCTCCAGCTCGTCCAGCAATTGGTAAATTTTGTCTAATTCTTCGGTGTTTCTGGCGCGAAAGTAATGGCCGCCGGTGGTGTCGGCAATGGCAGTCAGCGTTTTTTCATCCAAATCACGCGACGGGTTGACGGTTCGTGAGCCAAAAAAGCTACGCACCTGCATTTCATCAGCGCCTATGCCGATGGTATAAATTTTTAGTTGGTTTTCTGCCGCCAATTCAGCGGCTTTAATTGGCGATACTTCACCCGCAGTGTTGGCCCCATCGGTGAGCAATATCAACACCCGGCTATTAGCTTGTTGATTTTTAAGACGCTTAACCGCCAAGCCAATCGCATCACCAATGGCAGTATTGTCACCAGCCAAACCGATAGCCGATTCATTTAATAAAGTGATGACAGTTTTGCGGTCAAAGGTTAACGGCGTCTGTAAATAGGCTTGGGTACCGAACAAGATAAGCCCCACCCGATCGCCAACACGGCGATTAATAAAATCGGCGGCAACAAATTTGGTGGCGGTCAAGCGATCGACCCGCTGTTTGTTGATGACAAAATCTTGCTCTTCCATACTGCCGGATAAATCCACAGCCATCATTAAATCGCGGCCGCTTACCGTTTGTTCAATCGGCTCGCCCAGCCATTGTGGCCTGCTGACAGCAAATACCAACAACACCCAAGCAGCTATTGCCAGCCATAAGCGCCAAGGTTTTTGCGGCGACAAAGCCCGGCTTTCAAAGCCGGAAAAATCGTCCAGAAACGGTACTTTTAATGCCGCTTGTTCGGCTAATTGGCTGGCAGGTAATAGCCAGCGAATCAATAGAGGCAAGGGTAAAACGGTTAACAGCCAAGGCCATTCGAAGTGAATCATTTTTTTGGTGTAGCTTGTGCGTTAAGCCAATCTTGGCAAAGACTAAGGAGTTGGGAGATTTCGCCGTCATTCGGCGAAGTGTTTCGATACGGCGCATTAGCCAATAATTGACCAATACCCTCGCTGAAAGGTGCGCCTTTGACTGAGCTATCGAGGAACAATAGCCAGTCTTGACCTGTCAAGCCAGCTACTCTGCTCCGTGGCAAGTTGCTAACCGCAACGCGCCGAATCAGTTTGGACAGTTCAACGAGTTTTTGTTGGTTATCAATTTCGGTATTTTGTTTGATGCTTAACAACAGTTTTTTCGCAGTTTTAATCGCCGTTTTGCGAGTTAAGTGTTTAACAAGCCAAATGCCGCCAGCTATCAATAAAATAACCAACAGTGCCATTAGCCACAAGCCGATTGCCGGTGGCCACCAGATAATAGCGTCGGGTATGTGTATATCTTTAAGTGGGAGTTGCTGGGCTTCCATGATTATCTTGACCGTCTTAATGCTTGGATAGGGTCATCGGTGGTGCTGCATTGCACAAACATCATCGCCTTTTTTTTGGCTATTTGTTGTACCTGTTGTAAGCGTTGCTCAAAATGTTGCTGGTAATTAATCAGTTGTCGTTGATCATTGGCATCAAAAATCACCTCGCGTTGTTCGTCCGTAAAACGATAACGCCCACTGCTTGGCAGGCTGCTTTCCAATGGGTCATATATAAAAATCAGTACCACATCGCAATGCTGAGCCAGCTTAGCCAAATGACTTTCCGCTTTAGCATCGACGCCGCGAAAATCACTAATGATGTAAACCAAACTACCAGGACGAACATGTTGACTGAGTCTTGACCAAGCATGTTCCAAAGTAATGGCTTCGGAAACACCTGCTTCCGATTGAGTCAACGCATTCAAAAATCGCAGTACTGCGTGTCGGCCATTTTGGGGTTTTAATTCGCGGCAGCTATTATCGGAAAATATCTGCCCGCCCATTCTGTCGCCATGATACTGAGCCGTCCACGCCAGCAACCCGGCCAGTTTGGCCGCCAACACCGATTTAAACACACCGCGCGTTGCAAAATGCATCGCCGCTCGATCATCCACGGCAATAAATACCGGGCGTTCGCGTTCTTCCCTGAATAACTTGGTGTGGGTTTTGCCGGTACGTGCTGTTACTCGCCAATCAATACTGCGGATGTCATCACCGGGTTGATAAAGGCGGGTTTCATCAAACTCCATACCCCGGCCTTTAAAGCGCGAGACATAGCCGCCGTTTTGCCGGGAACGAATAGACGCCAGTTGTAAACTTAAGCTTGCTGCTGGCCCAACTAGATTAATCAACGTTTTTAACGATACCGAAATACGTTCACTAATGGCCAATGCCGGACTTGGCTGTGCAGTTTTTTTACCGAAAAACATTAAGGCACTGCGACTCTGGCAATCAATTCTTTAATGACATGATCAGTAGTAATGCCTTCTGCCTCAGCTTCGTAAGACAAAATCAACCGATGTCGCAATACATCGTAAGCCATGTCTTGAATATCTTCCGGGCTGACAAAATCGCGTTGCGCCAACCAAGCTTTGGCTCTGGCGCAGCGATCTAAAGCAATACTGGCTCTGGGGCTGGCACCGTATTGCAACCAGTTTGCTAAATCTTGACCATAAGCGCCAGGATTGCGGGTTGCCAGGATTATTTGCAGCAAGTAATCTTCAAGACTATCCGCCATGTATAAATCCAGCACTTCATTACGGGCAGCAAACAGAATATCTTGAGTAATGGCTTCAAACTTTTCAGATGCTTTTTTCGATTGTGCTCTTGCTTCTAACCTAGCCAAATGCAGGATGCTTTTTTCGTGCTCGGCTTGTGGATAATCGATTTTTACGTGCAACAAAAAGCGGTCTAATTGAGCTTCCGGTAACGGATACGTGCCTTCTTGCTCAATCGGGTTTTGGGTTGCCATCACCATAAACAAAGCGGGTAACGGATAAGTTGCTTGCCCAACGGTAATTTGCCGTTCGGCCATTGCTTCCAGTAAAGCCGCTTGCACTTTTGCCGGAGAACGATTGATTTCATCGGCCAAAATCAAATTATGAAATAACGGGCCTTTTTGAAATTCAAACGTACCTTGTTGTGGGCGATAAATTTCAGTGCCGGTTAAATCAGCGGGCAATAAATCCGGGGTGAACTGTACCCGATGGAAATCGCCTTGGATGCCTTTGCTCAAGACGTTGATAGCACGCGTCTTAGCCAGCCCCGGCGCACCTTCAACCAGAATATGGCCGTCGGCTAATAAACCAATCAACATTCTTTCGACCAAGACATCCTGACCAATAATTTCTTGATTGATGTAATTTTTTAATCTCAATAACGACGCTTGAGTCGTGTTTTTCTGGTTGTTTTGTTCTGACATATTGGAGTTATACGGCACTAAAGTTAAGTGTTGTCATTGTATACAGATATGTATCTGTGCAACATAGAGTAAATCTGTCAACAAACTCTTAGCAAGTTGTGTACGGAGCTGTGGATAACTTGATGCGTTGATTTATCCACAATCCACACACAATTTACCCGGCTTAGTTCCGGCATCTTAACTTGTATCGTAATTAGTTGATTTTATTAACTAGAAAAGGCTTATCCACAGTTTATAGCTTTACTAATAATAACAATGAGTTTTAAATCTTTTTCAATTCATTATGATTAATAGCTTATTAATGTAACCTTTTCTTTTTAACCTATACTGTCTGTTAGTGTTGATTTACTGGTGTTTGAGGAATGTTATGAGATTCGCATTGCTATTTTTAGGAAGTCTTTTTGCCATACCCGCTTTTGCAGGTATTTATAAATGTACAGATGCTAATGGTAAAACCGATTACCAATCCAAACCTTGTGAAGCGGGTCACAGTGCAGTTGAGATAAATATAAAAACAGGCGGCTCTGTAAATTTGGATCAAGAGGCTCAAAAACAGCAATTGCAAAAGAAAGAACAAGAGCAAAAACAATCCCAGGAACAAATCGAACAACAAATATCTCAACAAAAACTGGCCAAACTAAAGCAGGATGCTCAAGATGAAAGTGCAAAAAACCAATTTTTGATTAAAAACAGCCCTGATAAATACTCAGCATTTGCAATACCGCCGTATGTCTATGATCAACTGCCCAATTTGGTGAAAGATTATCAACATCGTTTGCCGGATATTGAGCGCTTAAGACGCGAGTCTGCTGAAAAAGCGCTCGCCTCTAATGAATGTGGTCGGGTTGAATCTGTTGAATTAAACGCAAAAAGCAACAAAGTCTTATTGGTATTTTTGGTAGATTGCAGTACAGGTAAAAACTTTACGTTTACCGAGCAACAGTTAACTAAATAATCGCTATGCCTACTGCAAAAACTATTTTAATAACCGGTTGTTCTAGCGGTATTGGCTACACAACTGCCATTGAGTTGCAAAAACGTGGTTTTAACGTTATCGCTACTGCGCGAAAAGTAGAAGATGTTGATTGCTTGGCGCAAGAAGGACTGACCGCATTACAACTGGATTTGGCCGATAGCGTCAGTATTCAGCAAGCGGTAAAGCAGATTATTGAGCTAACTGATGGGGAAATTTACGGGCTTTTTAATAACGGTGCGTTTGGTCAACCTGGTGCTGTTGAGGATTTAAGTCGTGATGTTTTGCGCTATCAATTTGAAACCAATGTCTTTGGTACTCAAGAACTCACCAATTTAATCATCCCTCTGATGCGCAAACAGGGCCATGGCCGCATTATTTACAATAGTTCGGTACTGGGGTTGGTAGCAATGACTTATCGTGGCGCTTACAACGCGAGCAAGTTTGCCTTGGAAGGTTTAGCTGATACCTTGCGTTTAGAATTGCAAGGTAGTGGTATTCATGTGTCTTTGATCGAACCTGGTCCGATTTTGACTAACTTCAGGCAAAATGCTTTTGCTTTGTATAAGAAAAATATCAATCCTGCTAAAAGCGTTCATCAAAAAACTTACCAAGCGATGGAAGACCGTCTACAACAAGAAGGTCCTGCGGCACCTTTTACTTTGCCGGCGATGGCTGTTACCGAAAAAGTTATTCATGCCTTGGAAAATAAACGGCCAAAGGTGCGTTATTACGTGACTTTTCCCACCTATTTATTCGGCACACTGAAGCGGCTGCTGCCTGCATCATGGTTGGATGCTTTGCTCAGGAAGATTAAATAATGCAAGAGTTGGATGAATTGATTATCACTTGCCCGTATTGCGGTGAAGCATTGGACGTACTGATAGATACTTCGGCAGGTGCTCAGCAATACTATGAAGATTGTGCAGTATGTTGCGCGCCGATTTTATTTATTTTATCTGAAGATGAATCAGGCGAAATGTTAGTAGATGTTAAGCGGGATGATGAGTAGATCGACAAACACCATCCTTGGTATTGTCTATTAACAACTCTATTGGTTGCCTAGCGATGTTGAGGCGAGCGGCGTGACGGTTGATTATTTCGTTGTGGCCGCGGACCCCGTGGTGGTTCTGGCGGCATTGGCGGAGCGACCGCCGCGGCTTCAAAACCTTCGACTTGCTCGCGGGTAATTGGTTTGCCAATTAATTTTTCAACTTGCCGTAAGGCGTTTACTTCATCATGCGATATTAACGAGATCGCTTGACCTTCCTCGCCTGCACGGCCGGTACGGCCTATTCGATGAACATAATCTTCTGGCACCTTAGGCAATTCAAAGTTGACTACGTGCGGTAATAGAGCGATGTCGATACCACGCGCGGCAACATCCGTAGCAACCAACACCCGAATTTCACCAGCCTTGAAACCAGCCAGCGCACTGGTACGGGCACCTTGGCTTTTGTTGCCGTGAATAGCTGCTGCTTTGATACCAACGTTATTGAGTTTTTCGGTAAGCCTGTTAGCGCCGTGTTTAGTAGTGGTAAACACCAACACTTGTTGCCAATCATTAGTTTTTATCAAGTGGCAAAGTAATCCAGTTTTACTGGCTTTGTTGGTCAGATAAGCAATTTGTTCGACTAACTCTGCAGCGGTGTTGCGCGGCGCCACTTCGATTTTGATGGGGTTGACCAAAAGACCGGTAGTCAATTTGCGGATGTCTTCAGAAAAAGTCGCGGAAAACAGTAGGTTTTGACGTTTTTTCGGACAAAGCGCGATGATTTTGCGAATGTCTCGAATAAATCCCATGTCCAACATGCGATCAGCTTCATCAAGAATCAGTGTCTCAACCTGGTCTAATTTGACAGCATTTTGACTGAGTAAATCCAACAGACGGCCAGGTGTGGCAACTAATATATCGACGCCGCCGCGCAAACGCATCATTTGTGGATTGATTTTAACGCCGCCAAACACAATTTCAGTTTTTAAGCGTGGGTGCAAATGTGCGCCATATTTGCCGACAGATTCACCTACTTGGGCAGCCAATTCGCGTGTGGGCGTTAAGATCAAGCAACGTACTGGACGGTTTTTGTCATAAGATTTTTGCGATAATCGATGCAAGATTGGTAATGTAAATCCAGCAGTTTTACCAGTACCGGTTTGCGCGGCAGCGAGTACGTCATGGCCATTTAATACTGCCGGAATGGCTTGGGCTTGGATCGGTGATGGCGTGGTGTAACCTGCGTCAGCAATGGCGCGCAGTAATGGATCGGATAAACCGAGAGTAGTAAAAGGCATGTAAAGTCTCAATGAAAGGCGGCGAGCCGCTTAGGGTAAATATAAAATGCAGTAAAAACAGTGTTGGCATGGTGCCGTGGCAGTGTCTTGACGGAACTGTGGTGGATTTTGGTTTTGCGTAGCAAGTTGAGGGGGATTGCGACGGGCATTTTGTAGCCCGAGGCTCAATACAATCATGGTTTGTATGTACTGCCATTGCTTGTATATTTAGTTTTGTATTTTTTAAGTACCCCCAAAAATACCCCCACGCAATCAGCACTGCTTGTATTTTATCTTAAAACCATACCGTTAATTTACCTAAAATTTATAAATGCTCGATTTACTCAACTTAAAACAGGCCGGTAACATCCAATCAATTAAACGTGTAACCATCGTTGCAACCTTGTTGTTCAGGTTCGATAGATTCCGACACTTTGTTCATGGCGTGATTGTTTCTTTCCTAAATCGCCCTATTTTATTGATCTAGTTCATAAGCGGATTGTTTCAAGATGGCACTTTCCAGCACTTTGTGAAAAATTGCCGATCCAGCTTTGAATTAAACATCGTTGTTACATCGCTATTTTTACGCATTGAAGCCTAGTTGTTAGGTTGTTATTGCGCGAACACCATCACGAACACCCTTGCCCTAACCTCGCCCTTACCTACCCGTTACATCACCGTTAAATAAGCCCGTAGCGCCGCGATAATATTTTTCTTGTGTGTTGTATGGGTTTGAGTTTGTAAGCGTAACAATCTGATTTTATTGGCTGATAACGAGCATACCTATTGTCTACTTTAGAAGTAATCCTTTTTAAAACAACGTATAAGCATTTGATTATATAGGTAAAAACCAAGCTGTCTATTATCTTGATCAATCCGTTTTAGACTAACAAAAGCTAACTCCGAGTTGGCTTTTGAAGTGGCTAAATACGAACTAGGAGGGCGTATTTGAAGTGTCCAAGGCGGCGCTGTAACTCTTGCTGGTGCTGGTTTTACTTGTCCATGTCCACAATGATTATTTATCGTCATCCATGCCCACATACAAAAAAACCGGTATTACCCGGTTTGATTGATTTCGTCTTAAAGAGCGTTCAAGTTAACTGTTTTGTTTCCTGCGGGTGAATGACAGTAAACCAAAGCCACTGGCAAACAGCCAGATTGATGAAGTTATTGGCACAGGGGCGACATCACCGTCACGAACAGCCCATGCAAATAAATCGTAATTTGATTTAAGAACAGCACTTTGGCCGCCCCCACTAACTTGAAAGTACCATGCACTTCCGTTATCTAAAACTTGCGACATATTCACTGGCTGGGTGTGTTCCGTACCAGTCCAAGATGATTGCAATGTAGTGAAGCTATCTGTGGAACCAGCATTTGCCGCATCTTGAAAACTTGCTTTTGATGGGTCACCTACATATCCTAGATTTTTTAACTCGATGTTATACAAGTAGGCTAACTCGGATTGCTTACTCGTAATGTTCCAGCCATTGTCTGTGCTGCCATCATAAGACCAGTTATCATTGAAACTGATCCCATTGACAGGGCCAACTTTAGGCAAACGCCAGTCGCTATATCCATTGAAATTATGTAAGTTTAAGTAGTTAATCCAAGCTTGAGCGCCCCACCAAGTAACTGACCCGAAGTTACTACGAAAGTCATTAGAATTGAGGGTATGAATTCCGAAGTAGCTGTCGGCTACCGTACCAACATCAGCAATAATTTTGTTTACCAAATTAATATCGCTGGCAGCTTGAGTCTGAAACAGACTTACGTTCTTGGTAATGGTAATATTAAGAATGTCGTCATACACTAAATCATTGCCCCTTCCGTATAGTGCGGCTTGCGCGCCATCACTAAACCCCACGCAGTTGGTTAATAAAGCTACTGCTATCGTTTTTTTAAACCAAAACATTTCAAACCCCATTTTTCACTTTTTCTAAATAACGACCACAAAAAAACCGCTTCCAGTCGGGAAGCAGTTCTGTTATTTATGAGTTCAATATCTTGCCTATACGCTACCAAGGCGGTTCGATTGTCACTTGCTTAGGGCGTTAGAGTCAATCAATAAGATTCGATAAGAGTTATTAAAAGTCAGATAGTAAAATAAATGCCGTTGTTGCCAATTAATATTTTGCGATCACACTGCCGCTTTATGGCTCTGTGTTTATCAATCCTATTTATTCATCAAGAATAACGCCCAGGTTCAAACATGCGGCACTTAAGGACTGGCAAGAATCACTTAATAGCTCTAACGCTTTAAGCTCTCGTTTATCCATGGGCATCTTGTCGAGCCACAATAACAACACATCTTCGGTTAAATCATACAATGCTTTTATTTCTTCGCTAATCATAAGAGTTTGCTAATAAATAGCGCCCTAGCCAAGTGGTTAAGGCGCTTTAATTTGTTATGAATTACCAGTCCATTTTTTCCCAAGACTGATCAATGACTCGTTGGTGATAGTCGTCGTCTGATTCGTTCTCTTGGCGTGGGTATTTATAAAATCTAGGCTCTTGTAACATGGCTTCAAGTAGTGGCTTAGTGGGTAAGTGGTTTCGCTTGCTTGGTAAGCCGCTTGAAGTGGGATTCAAAACAGGCTCAAGACCAAGTGTTTTAGGGGTCTGTAGCGTTTCTTCGTTGCCAACTTTTTGCCAACTTTCTGCCAAGTTATTGCCAACATTCTGCCAATCCGTTGCCAACTCGTTGCCAATTTCAGGGGGCTGAAAAGTTACTTTTTTAGGGCATTTTTTCAGCACTCCCGAAGGTGTCCACAATTCAGAATAAACCGGTTTAAGTGGCTTTATCTCAGTTGCTTTAAAGTAAGTAGTCTTACCCGATGTTGGCGCGCCTTTTACAAGAAACAGTTGTCCAGGTAATTGATTTAGTAATTGTTGAGCCTTGCTGTATTGATTCTTTGGGTTGGTGCCTTTGGTCAATCTCCAAGTTTTTGCAAAATCGCTATCATGCTGAACCGTGTAATTTTTGCCTTTATGGTGGCAATTAAAATATTTGATTATCGGCATGGCAAACGAATCACAAACTAGCTCAACAATAAAGACAGGTTTATTGCCGCCTTTGGTGTTGATCAATCCCATTCGTGTATCAATACATTCGGCGGTTATCCATTCGCCTATTTGCATTAGCCACCTAACACCTTAGCCTTATCGACTGCAAAAGCTTCAAGCGCCTGTTTAACTGCTTGGTAAATATCCTTGTAGTGCAGGTTTGCTGTCATGCCTTCAGTCAATGCCTGAGCCGCTGTCAGCTCGATTGTGCTTAGCGTTGATAACTGTATTGCCGTCATCAATTCCCTAGCTTCTGTGGCCTGTGGCGCAATAATATCAATCGGCTTTTGAACAAGCTTAGTGATGCTTGAATAATACCTGTCGGCGTTACTACTGCCCTGAACTCCAGCGTAAACAATAAATTCTTGAATGGCATCGGTAAGAATTCCGCGCATATTTTTACCGGATAGGCGCGCCACCTGATAGGCCAGCTTTGCTTTCTCTTTGGATTGTTGATCAAGTAACGCTTCCATCTTCAAGAAGGCATCAACAAAACGGCTTTGGCCTTCTCTTGATTTGCGTCCACCAATAAAGGGCATGGCTTTAAAAAATCCTGATTTGTTCAGTTCAAAGCGCCGGTATTCTTTGCCGCGTTTTACGTAGTTTGACGGCTTGGATTCAAGCCGTGAGATTGTGCCATCTGCCAGTAAATCATCCAGGGTTTGCAGTACGTTTTTATGATCACGTCCAAACTCTTTGGCAATATCTCGACTATCTACGCAAATCTGATTATTGCCGCCGTGGATGATCAAGTTGGTAGTCAGTGAAGTTTTTACAGGTATCGCGGTTTTCGGCGTTACCTGTTTACTGTTAAAATGGCTGTGCTGTTTATTATCTTTGCTGCCACGGTTCGCCGCCGTGGTGGTGCCTAATTCGTTCATAATTATGCCCCCAGCTTTTCGAGCAAATTTTTTATATCAGACACTCGCCAAGCTGTTGTTCTTTCGCCCAGCTTTACCGGTTTTGGGTACTTGCCGGACTTAACTCCATTTAAAAAAGATGTGCGGGATATTGGTAAAAGCGGCGGGATATTGGTTTTCTTGTTGCCGACAATTTGCCAAATTCTTACAAAACCGGTTTCTGGTAGTTGGTTGGTAGTTTTAACCATGTTATTGCACTCCTATTGTGCTTGTTGAACATGGTTACCCACTTTACTCACAAAAAATAAGCTGTGAATACTGCCTGCTATGCAAAGCCTAGGCTCTGCTATGCAGCACACAGGTTTAAATGCCTCTTAACCAGACTCGAACTGTTGCAAATGAACGGTTAAATTGAAGTGCTATTTTTTCGGCTGCATTATCCTTGCTTGTGAAACTTTGCCGATTATCTCTGTAGTATTGAATGGCGTCTTCTTTTATGGCTTTGTTATTTGCGTGGCCTTTGCTGGCATTGATGCTCATTTTTTCGCTTATTTGCTTTGTTTGGGAATATTCCTCTAATAAAACGCCACGATTAAAATTGATTCTAGCAATAAGCTTATAAGCTCCCAACAAATCATCCCAATTGTTCACTAGACCTTTTGCCAACTTAATGTCTCGCACAGACTCAGCGCAAAGTTTTTTTTGAAAGCTGTTTAGATACTCTGTGTTATTAGAATGAACTGCATCAATCAACTTGGGCTTGTCTAGTTCACCAAAGGTATAGATAGTTATTTCATCGAGTAGATTTTCAACTCTATTCAGATCATCCAAAACATTTTGCTTGGGCGAAACGGGGGAAAGAAGATACTCAGTAAGTGACTTGGTCATTAACACCTCGTTAAAGTGAAAAGGCCGTTAAGAAAGGAATAACCGGAAACGGGTAACGACTCCCGCTTGTTGCTCCGTCGAGCTATCCGGTTAAATTTGATTGTATCAGTTAGCAGCTTTTTTGAACGCTATCACCTGAGCGCCATTCTTTAGACCGTCCAGGTAGTCAGACCACGCTTGCATCATCTTATGACGTGCTGGTAAATGTGCAGTTCTGTTGTAAGCGCGTCCGTTGGGGTCTTTAACTGCGTGGGCTAATTGATGCTCTATAAAATCAACCCTATGGCCTAACACCTCATCAAGAATGGTTCTCGCCATAGCTCTAAAGCCGTGAATGGTCATTTCTGACTTTTCAAAACCCATGCGCCGCAATGCCCCCAATAAAGCCGCGTCTGACATTGCCCGGCTACCGTTTGGCGTTCTGGCACTTGGGAAAATATAACGGCCCTTGCCTGTTAGCGGGTGTAAGTCGGTCAATAGGTCTATGGCTTGCTTAGATAATGGAACAATATGTTCAACTTTTGTTTTGGTGACAAAGTACCGCCATTCTTTAGCTTCAAAGTCTATCTGTTGCCATTCTGCTTGTCTTAATTCGCCGGGTCTTTGAAATAGTAACGGCGCAAGCTGTAACGCTGTCTTAACAACAAAAGAGCCGCTATAACCATCAATCGCCCTCAATAACTCCGCTGCTTTCTTGGGGTCTGTCACCGCGGCAAAATGTCCTTCGTCGGCTTTGGTTAATGCGCCGCGTAAATCGGGTGTTATGTCTCGATCTGTTCGCCCTGTAGCAACTGCATACCTAAACACCTGACTGCTTACTTGCATGGCTCTATGGGCTGTTTCTATGGCGTTCCTCGCCTCTATTCGCCTTAATGCCGCCAATAAATCAGTGGGTTTAATCTCGCTGATAGGCTTTGCGCCAATATAGGGGAATAGGTCACGATTAAATAAACTGGTGATTCTTTTTTGGTGGTGGTCTGATTTGGTGATTATGTTCTTTTGATACCATTCAAGAGCTATTACTTCAAAACTGTTAGCCAGACTTTCAGACCTTGCCAGCTTAACCGCCTTTTTGTTTTCGTTGGGGTCAATGCCGTTTGCGATTTGTTCCCGCGCTTGATCTCGTTTTATTCTGGCCTGCTTTAAGCTGGTGTCGGGATATACCCCAAGAGCCAATACTTTTTCTTTGCCGTCAAAGCGGTATTTCAATCGAAAGTATTTTGAGGCATTAGGGTTAATTAACAAAAACATGCCTTTTTCGTCGGCAACCTTATAGGGCTTGTCTTTTGGCTTAGCATTTTTGCAGGTGGTATCTGATAGAGGCATTTGGGGGTATCTCTTTTTACTTAGTGGAATATACCCCTGATTTATACCCCCAGCTTTGGGGGTATGTCAATGAACCTTATTGAACCTTACTGGATAATAAAGACAATAAAAAACCCGCTAAGCCTTGTAACTTGCGGGTTTAATGTACTTCGTTAAGCTTTGTTGAATCTATAAATGGTGCCCCGAGGCGGATTCGAACCACCGGCCTGTCCCTTAGGAGGGGACCGCTCTATCCTGCTGAGCTATCGGGGCAAAACGTGAACGATTTTAACACAGCCGGCTGCTCTTAGTCCCGGCGTTTTCTGAGTTGTTGTCGCTCAAGCGTAGAAAGGTAACGGTCCAGCTTTTTTTCATCTTGAGGATAGATATTTTCAAATTGTCCACCCAAATGACGTTTATTACTGCCTAGTAACGGTTTTTTACTGGAACTTACCGTCAGTTCGAACGCAATAGTCTGGTTATCAGGAAGAATCAGACTGCAATAGCTTAAGCGGTCGCTCCGGATAATGTTGCCGCGGTTGCTATTGTAAATAACGCTTAAACCGCCTCTGGATATGTCGGTGACGTAGCCTTGGATGCTCACACCCGTATCTCGCGAGGTACCTTTAAATTCTATGGTGGTAGAGTTGGTCGGCATACGTTTGGTCAAGCGCCGCTGCGGATAGTAAATCTTTTCCGGCAGAGCGGCTTTAAGACAAATAGGATCCGCGGATTTATCAACACAAATGTTTTGCAGATTAAAGGTCAGCGGAATACCACCCAATACGGTTGATAATTTCAGTGTGCGTTGCGAAGCCAGCAATTGGTTACCCGAGGACGGTGTTAGCGGGCTAAAGCTGATAAAGTCAGGATCGACCTCAAGTATGTCTGTCAAAAATAAATTGTCTGAATTATTGAGCGTGATAGTGCAGCGCGGCGGCTCAATAATCAATTGTTGCAATAGCTGAAAGACTTTATTGGGGTTGGTGACAAAACTAGGATTTTCCCGTGCGATGTCAATATCGTCAGGCGTAAGCGACTCGTCTACCAGGTCTTTTTTGGCAAAAAATTTACGAATAACGTTCAGCATGATCAATCCAGGACCTTTAAAAAACAAGGCCAGATTATACCGAAATAAGTGTATGAGTAATGGAATCGCTACGCCTTGCGCCGTCAGGTCCGTAGGTGTTGGTGAATTCCGGTTTGCCTTTGAGGATATGTAAGGCACGCTTGCTGTGCCTGGATAATAGATCAATGCCGGCGCCATTTTGATCATTTAGTGTTCGGCATTGGGCGCAGATGATCATTAATTGAGACCAGTTCTGCTTTGTTTGATTAACGTCGAGGCCAGTGATTGCCGCGCGTTGAAAGTATTCTTCAAGTCCCTGTTGAGTATTTGCAAGGGATTCGGTGCCGAGCACTTGGCTTAGTTGTGAGTTGAACTGCTCCAGTTCTGTCACCAATTTTTTTTTATTGGCGGCGATGGCGTCAATAACGCTGGGTTGTTGACCTGTTTTTAAGTTTTCGGCCTCTTGCTCAAGTTGCAGCTGCAGCTGCTGAGTTAATTCCAAGGCATTGGCGATTAATTTTTCTGCAATTGGGTAGGTTTTTTCTATTACGCTCATGTGCTGTCATCCTGAGGCTTTAGCCCTTCAAATTGGATTATTTTTTTGGCAATTTGCTCGGCATTAACTTTATAAGTGCCATCCGCCAACGCCTTTTTTATCGCCGCAACTTTCTCTGAATCGACCGGTGCTTGCGCTGAAGACGCTTCAAAGGTCTTTTTTATTTCTTGTGTTGCGGTGGTTAGGGCAACACTGTCAGTTTTTTCAGCGTTGTTATCCGCCGGTTTTTTAGTCGCATCAAGCTCGGCTTTAGGGGCCGTTTTGAGCGTGGTCAGATTGTTTACTCTGCCGGTAATTGAGTCGATAGCCATGTCGAATTCCTTGCAATATTTCTATGTAAAGCGGGTATCGGCAGACTAGCAAAAAACTTTAATACTTTGTTAATCAATCATTACGGATGTGTAGTTAATTAATTCATAACGACAACTCGACCAGGTGCAACGACGGTAGCGGAAATGATGCGTCCGGATGTGTTGTTTTTAATTCTAATCAGTTGGCCTTTGGTGCCGTCCATCATCGCCTGACCACTCATCTGTATTGAAAAACCGGGGCTGTCAGAGTTAATCATCACGAGTTCACCGCGCTTGATCAACTTGGGTTCGATGGCATGTTTGGCGCTTAAAATCATCCCGGCATCCAGATTTCGAATCGCTTGTTTGTTCTCAAGTTGCTCTGGAAGCGTGGCAAAGTCTTCTCTAAGGCTGGACACATCTCTTCTTTCCACCGCCAAGTGTTGCGCAGTAATAGTTTCACCACGTTGCAGCGGGCGCACCAAGACCACTACGTTTTGATAGATCTTGATAAATCCCGACGTAAATATCGACCATTTTTTTTCAGCATTACAACGCACACCCACCGCAACTCTGCCGGCGTGGGTTATTTCTCCATTGGTAAAAGCTTCCAGCGGTTCAGGGCATTGGGATAAGCGCAGCCGACTATCCAATGGCACCAAACTAATTTCATATTCGCCAGTCAGGGTGATGTGCTGAGTTAGGTAATCGTTAACCACGGCGTTAATTGATTCATGCGATTGCCAAGCCTCGTCGTCAGCATAGCCAATATTAATTAGCGCCAACGCAATGACCAGAAATGTAAGTTGAGATTTTTTCATCGATGCTGCCGGTTTTATGACTCTTACATCAAACAAGCACAATCAATGCCAGCTTTAATAAGGCTGATAAGCTCTGGCAAGTGGCGGATTATTGACACGATAAGCTGTAGTTTGCCGGTGGATACTCATGAAACGGCTACTTTTTGCCGTGTTAAGGTCTGAATAGCTTAGCTATATGTCGCTATCATTATGATTTTAATGCATTATTTTTTTATGGCATGTGATGTGCTTGTTAGTCTGTGTATACGACAATGAGGACACCATCATGACCATCAATTTTGCTAATGCCTTAGGAATACATCCTCAAGCGTTAACGTTACGAGAAAAACGCGGCGAAATTCTGGCAGCCAACTTGGCCAATGCCGACACCCCTAATTTTAAGGCCAGGGACCTGGACTTTCAGTCGATTTTAAAGAAAACCCAGGCAACCAGTCCTACTCTGGAACGTACTCAAGACAAGCATTTTGCCCCGGAACAAATGATCTTAGGCGGCAAACTGATGTATCGCAATCCCAATCAAGTGTCATTGGATGGCAATACCGTTGAAAGCCATATTGAACAAGCCAAGTACGCCGAAAACGCCGTGCAATATCAAGCCAGTTTACAGTTTATCAGCGGCAAATTTGCTGATCTTAAAACTGCCATCAAAGGAGATTAGTCATGTCAGCTTTCAATATTTTTAACATTGCCGGTAGTGGCATGAATGCGCAATCACTCAGGCTTAACCTGGTTGCCAGCAACATTTCCAACGCAAATTCTGTCAGTAGCAGTGAAGGTGATGTTTATAAATCTCGGCAGCCGGTGTTTGGTGCGGAATTAAAAAACATTTTAGACAGTCAAAATGCCGCCAGTCAGGTCAATGTGCTGGGGGTGGTAGAAAGCCAAACGCCTGCTGTTATGGAATACGCACCTAATCACCCGATGGCTGACAGCAAAGGCTACATATTTAAATCCAATGTTAATACCGTGGAGGAAATGGCCAACATGATGTCGGCATCGCGTTCGTATCAAAATAATGTGGAAGTGCTAAACACAGCCAAACAGCTGATGTTGCAAACCTTAAAAATGGGCCAATAGGAGATAACTGATGACCACTGTCAATGCATTTAGCGGACTAGGCATGAAAACGCTGGAAACCGCCACAACCGTAGCAAAAAAATCGTTGGGGCAAGATGAGTTTTTAAAGTTGATGACTACGCAAATGACCCATCAAGATCCAACCAAACCCATGCAAAACGGCGAATTTTTATCGCAAATGGCGCAGTTCGGGACCGTTAACGGCATTAAAGACCTGCAAGATTCATTTAAGGAATTTTCTGCATCAATCAGCTCAGACCAAGCCTTACAAGCAGCAAGTTTGGTTGGGCGTACGGTATCGGCACCTTCCAAAGAAGGGGTATTAAACGCCGGTGGCGCAATTACCGGAACGTTTGATTTACCTTCCAGCTCAAGCAGTGTGAAGGTCAGGATTACTGATCCAACTACAAAACAAGTCGTTAAAACCGTGAGTTTAGAAGCGCAACCGGCAGGTCCAGTATCTTTTGTTTGGGATGGGCTGAATGAGTCGGGCACCCTGGCTCATCCCGGTGTTTATGAGATACAGCCGGAAGCATTATTGGATGGTAAGAATACCGAATTGCAGGCAAACGTCGACTCGCGGGTTGAAAGCGTGTCCATGGGCAGTGGTACCGGTGGGGTAAAAATCAACCTGGCCGGCCTAGCCCCGGTTAGCTTTAATCAAATCAAACAAGTTTTTTAGGAGACTAGCAATGAGCTTTACAACAGCATTAAGCGGTTTGAATGCCGCTGCCAATAACTTATCGACCACCGGCAACAACATTGCCAATGCCAACACCACCGGATTTAAGAAATCGCGCTCGGAGTTTGTGGATGTTTACGCCAGCAGTATCGGTGGTGTCAGCAAAACCCAACCCGGTGCCGGGGTACGCGTCTCTGAAGTGGCCCAGCAGTTTAACCAAGGTAATTTAGATTTTACTGATAACAGTCTGGATTTAGCGGTGAGCGGTGAAGGCTTCTTTACTATGGCCGCCAATCCGACGGATTTAAAATCATTGATTTATACCCGTAACGGCGCTTTTCGTGTGAATAAGGATGGTCTGGTGACCAATACTCAAGGGCAGGCTTTGCTGGCCTATGCGCCAAACGGCAAAAGCGTCACTGATGGATTTAGCCAAGGGGTATTAAAAACAGTATCAATTAACGTGGGGGCCGGACTACCTACCGCTACCAGTAACGTCGATATAAAGGTTAATTTAGATAGTAACAGTGCTCTGCCACAAACAGCTACGTTTGATCCCACCATTCCAGGTTCGTATACCAAACAAACCTCAGCTACGGTATTTGATTCGTTGGGTGTGGCGCATACCTTGACCAGTTATTTTGTTGCTGGTGCAGTGTCGGGCAATTCAAGAAGCTGGACGGTGCATCACGCCATTACTGATGATCCAACCAATCCGGTCTCTGTTGATACTGCCGCAGCAGGCACAACCCTCACCTTCGATTCGACCGGTAAACTGACCACTCCAGTCGACGGCTTGGTTCCATTGGCATCTTATGCGCCTCCAGGTTCTTCGGCGGCACCGATTGTTATGAAGAATAATTACTTTGGCTCCACACAATTATCGGCAGCTTTTAGTGTTGATGCCTTAAAACAAGATGGTTTACCCGCGGGTCGTTTAACCGGCATTGCTATCGATAAAGAAGGCGTTATTTTTGCTCGCTTTAGTAATGGCGGTTCAACCCCATTGGGTAAAGTAGCGATGACTCGATTTCCTAACCCGCAAGGTTTATCAAAATTGGGTGATACCAACTGGGCGCAAAGCGCGGATTCCGGAGAGCCGATTCCGGGTGAAGCAGGTTCAGGCAATTTTGGCTTAATCAATGCCGGTGCGCTGGAACAATCTAACGTCGACTTGTCAGCGCAGCTGGTGAATTTGATCGTCGCCCAGCAAGCTTATCAGGCGAATGCGCAAACCATTACTACCGAAAACAGTATTGTTCAGACCATTCTGAACATCCGTTAAGTCTTAATTTAGGAGAGCGGAAATGGATCGTAGCTTATACATTGCCATGAGCGGCGCCAAACAGACCTTATTGGCACAAGGTGCCAACGCCAATAATTTGGCGAATACTCAAACCACCGGTTTTAAATCTGATCTGGAGCAATTCCGCAGTATGCCGGTGTTTGGTGCCGGTTATCCGACGCGGGTGTATGCCATGGTCGAAAAGCCCGGCACTGATTTGTCTGCAGGTTCGATCCAAACCACAGGCCGAGAGTTGGATGTTGCTATTAATGGTGATGGTTACTTTGCTGTCCAAGGCGCAGATGGTAAAGAGGCCTACACCCGCGCCGGAGATTTGCGGGTTACCGCAGAAGGCTTATTACAAACCGGCAGCGGCTTGCAATTAGTGGGGCAAAACGGCCCGATTGCCATTCCGCCGTCTGAAAAACTAACCATCGGTAGCGATGGCACCATCAGTATCATCCCGCTCGGCACCGGCAATGCCACAACGCTCACAGAAGTTGACCGTATCAAAATGGTTAAACCAGATCCGGCATCGCTGGAAAAACGCAATGATGGTTTATTGCACGTTAAAGGCGACCAGCCGTTAACGGCCAGTGCCGATGTAAGTTTGGCCCAAGGCTCGCTGGAAGGTAGCAATGTCAATGCTATTAACGCGATGGTAGAAATGATTCAGCTGGCTAAAAACTTTGAACTGCAAACTAAAGTCATGAAAAACGTCGATGAAAACTCAGGCGTCAGTGCCAAATTGATGCAGATGGGTTAAGGCATTGTAGGAGCGGGCCATGCCCGCGACGTAAAACCTGGCATAAACCGTGCTTGATATTAAATAAAGCTTAAGTAAGACAATAAATTGGCAGTAAGGAGAACATCATGACAGAACGTGCATTATGGGTAGCAAAATCCGGTTTGGATGCCCAACAAACTCGTATGGCGGTTATCGCCAATAACTTGGCGAACGTTAACACCACCGGCTTTAAAAAAGGCCGCGCCATTTTTGAAGATTTGATTTATCAGAATGTTCGCCAAGTCGGTGCTCAAGAAACCCAAAACACTACTTTGCCGTCCGGCTTACAACTAGGCACCGGGGTAAGAACCGTCGCCACCGAAAAGTTACATACCCAAGGTAATGTGCAACAAACCGAAAATTCGTTGGATGTTGCCATTAACGGCCGCGGCTTTTTGCAAGTGCAAATGCCCAATGGCGATATTAATTACACCCGCGACGGTTCATTAAAACTGGACTCCACCGGTCAATTAGTCACTTCCGGCGGCCTGTTGTTAAATCCTGCCGTCACTATCCCGGCTGATTCAGAAAGTATCACTATCGGTCGTGACGGCACTGTATCAGTTAAACAACCGGGCAATGCGGCGTTAACTCAGGTGGGGCAATTGCAAACTGCCAATTTTATCAACCCAACCGGCTTAGAACCGGTCGGGGAAAACCTGTATCGGGAATCGGTTGCCAGCGGCGCGCCAGTGGTTGGAACGCCCGGTGAAAACGAATATGGCCCGTTACTGCAAGGCTCGTTAGAAACATCTAACGTCAATGTGGTGGAAGAATTGGTCAACATGATCGAAACCCAGCGCGCTTACGAAATGAACTCAAAAGCCATTTCCACGACTGATCAAATGTTGTCGTTTGTTACTCAACAACTCTAAGTGGTGGCGAAAATGAGTCTAAATAAATCCAAATTGCTGCTGTTGTTGCCATTAATACTGGCAGCTTGCACGCCCTTACCGCAACGTGATCCTGCCTTTGCGCCGGTAGCACCGGCTGACTTAAGACCACCGGTACAAAGTAGCGGTTCAATTTACCAGTCTGGCTACGATATGCGTTTGTTTGAGGATAATAAAGCGATTCGGGTTGGGGATATTTTGACGATTACGCTGCAAGAACAAACCCAGGCGAAAAAAGCCGACGATTTGAATGCGAAAAAAGAAAACAGTATCAAAGTCAGTGCGCCGATGTTGATGGGAGTAAGCCCCGGCACTATTTTTGGGCAAGATCTTGATACCGAAATTTCTTCAGAAAAAGACTTTAAAGGCCAAGGTGGCGCCAATCAAAGCAACAGCTTAAAGGGCAATATCTCGGTCACCGTGGTTGAGGTGTTACCCAATGGCAATTTACGAGTGCGCGGTGAGAAGCGCGTGACTTTAAATCAGGGCGATGAATTTATCCGGCTGTCAGGCATTGTCCGGCCGATCGACATCAGCGCCAACAACATCATTTCATCCGACAAAGTGGCCGATGCAACCTTGATGTATACCGGTGACGGCGCCATGGCCGATGCCAGCAAAATGGGCTGGGTATCAAGAATTTTCTTTAGTGCGTGGTTCCCGTTTTAGGGTGGAGTTGGACATGAAAACGTTACTTAAGCAATTAGGCTGGTTGGTTTTGGTTGTCACTGCCGGTGTTGACTCAGCATATGCTGAGCGTATTAAAGATCTTGCCAGTATTGAAGGCGTGCGCACCAATCAACTGGTGGGGTATGGCTTGGTCACCGGCTTAGATAAATCTGGCGACAAAACCTTATTTACCGGACAAAGCTTACGTAGCATGTTGGCGCGCTTGGGAGTGACTTTTCCGCCCGGCGTCGACCCAAAAGCCAAAAACATCGCCGCAGTAGCAATTCAGGCCGAAATCCCGGCGTTTGCCAAACCTGGGCAGCAGATTGATGTCACCGTGTCTTCAATTGGTGATGCGAAAAGTTTACGTGGCGGTACCTTATTGATGAGCCCACTCAAAGGTGCGGATGGTCAGGTGTATGCGATCGCTCAAGGCAGTTTGGTAGTCAGCGGTTTATCTGCATCCGGTCAGGATGGTTCCAGCGTTACCGTTAATAATCCCAGTGTTGGTCGTATCCCAAATGGTGCCACCGTTGAGCGCTCCGTCAATGCGCCGTTTTCAGAAAGCAATTTCTTAACATTTAACTTACATGCGTCTGACTTTACCACTGCCAGCCGCGTGGCCGAGTCCATCAATAAAGTGCTTGGACCCAATACCGCAAAACCGTTGGATGCGACGTCGATCAAAGTTAATGCCCCTGTTGATCCGGGCCAAAAAGTGATTTTTGCATCGATGGTTGAGAATATGGACGTATCTCCTGATGACGCCCCGGCACGTATTATTGTTAACTCACGTACCGGTACCGTGGTGATTAACAGCAAAGTCAGAGTCCAACCGGCGGCCGTGTCGCATGGCAGTTTGACGGTAACGATCAGTGAAAACCCGCAAGTCAGCCAACCCAATGCATTCTCTGATGGTAAAACCGTGGTGACGCCTAGCTCTGACGTAAAAGTCGAAGAAGAAAAAAACCACATGTTTGTATTTAATCCTGGCGTGTCTTTGGATCAAATTGTTAAAGCAGTCAATAACGTCGGCGCGGCTCCCAGTGATTTGGTGGCTATTTTGGAAGCGCTTAAATCAGCTGGCGCATTACGGGCTGAGTTAATTGTTATTTAGTAGGAGCGTTGGTCATGCAAAACGTCAATAACGCCGATGTCTATACCGATTTTAACGGGCTGGCCAAGCTTAAAAACGATGCCAGAAAGGAATCGCCAGAAGCACTCAAGGAAGTTGCTAAGCAGTTTGAATCGATATTTATCAACAATGTATTGAAGGGCATGCGTGAAGCCAAATTGGCGGAAGGCATTCTGGATAATGACCAAAGCAAGTTTTATAACGACATGTACGATCAACAGCTGGCCGTGCATCTGGCCGGCAAACCAGGCATTGGTCTGGCTGATTTAATCGTTAAACAAATGCGTAAAGAAGAGCCTGAAGATAAACAAGAAAAACTGGAAACAGAAGATTTCCTCAACCGATCTTCCAGTGCCGATAAAGGCTCGATACAACACACCCATGTAGGTGATGCTCCTGCCGCTGCCAAACCTGTGCAACCGGTGTCTGAATATCAAGACGGCGCAGTGACTATCAGCTCGTATCCGCACGATACCAGCAAGTTAAACCAAGACATCACGCCAATCACAGCCAAGGGTGAATCGACCGGACCGATAACTACAGCAGAACAATTTGTCCGACAACTCCAGCCTTATGCCGAGCAAGCCGCTAAAGAACTGGGTGTTGAACCTAAAGCGATTTTGGCGCAGGCGGCATTGGAAAGCGGCTGGGGAAAATCATTGATTAAAACTCGTGATGGCGAAAGCAGTTTTAATGTTTTCAACATCAAGGCCGATAAATCTTGGCAAGGCCCGCAAGCGAAAGTATCAACGCTGGAATTTGACCACGGTGTCACACAAAAAGTGAACGCAGGATTTAGAACTTATGGATCGTTTAAAGAAAGCTTTAACGACTATGTCGACTTTATTAAAAGCAATCCGCGTTATCAGCAGGCATTAAAACAAGCCGGTAATACCCAACGCTATATGCACGAGTTACAACAAGCAGGCTATGCTACCGATCCTCGTTACGCGGAAAAAGTAATGAGCATTTACCAAAGCAACTCTATGAGTGCCATGGACGAAATTAAAATTGCTTCAACCGAGTCATTGTCATGAGCAGCATTATCGGTACCGCCTTATCTGGATTGATGGCCGCACAACGGTCATTGGAAACCGCCAGTCATAACATTGCCAACGTCAACACCGAAGGCTACAGCCGTCAGCGCACCGAATACGCGACTCGCCAGTCAGACTATACCGGCGTCGGTTTTATTGGCAATGGCGTTAATGTCACCACGGTGGCGCGCAGTTATGATCGATTTATTACCAGTCAACTAAACACCTCCACTTCGGCATTTTCAGAAACCAATGGCTTTTACAAGATGGCCTCGCAAGTCGATAACCTGATTGCCAATCAAGCAACCGGTTTGTCGCCGACGATGAAAGCATTTTTTAGTGCTGTGAATGAAGTGGCCAATGATCCGGCCTCGATACCTGCCAGACAGGTGATGCTTTCTGAAGCGGAGTCTTTAACCGGCCAGTTTTCCAGTTTATCAACTCAATTTGATGCTTTGCGCCAGCAAACCAATAACCAAATGCAGTCAATGACTGATGACATCAACAGTTACGCTAAAAATATCGCCGAACTGAATGGCAAAATTATTATCGAATCCGGCCTGTCTTCAACTGAGCGCTTACCGAATGATTTACTTGATCAGCGTGATGCGTTAGTTGCCAAAATTGCCGAAAAGATTAGTGTGTCGACAGTGGCCCAAGCCGATGGCTCACTCAGTGTGTTTGTCGGCAGTGGCCAATCGTTGGTGCTGGGGCTCAATGCCTCACGTATGTCGGTAGGAAGTTCAGCAACAGATGTTGCACAAAAAACCATTTTGATTAATAACCAAAACATAACAAGCCAAGTGACTGGTGGTGAATTGGCAGGCGCGCTTAAGTTTAGAGATGAGGTGTTGGATCCCGCACAAAATCAATTGGGCTTAATCGCCGCCGGATTCGCAACTGAATTTAATGCGCTGCAAACATCCGGACGCGATTTAAACGGCAACCCCGGCACAGCTTTATTTAATTTTGGTGCGCCGTCGATCCCCGTAGTTGCCAATCAAGCAGGTCCTGGCACATTGACTGCCAGTTATTCAGCCCCCAGCACCAATTTGGCGGCCAGTGATTACCTGTTGAGCTACGATGGCACCAACTATCACTTAAAACAATTAAGCGATAACACCACAACGACTTATGCTGGCTCACCCATTACCGGCCCTGGATTTACGTTAACCCCCAGTGGCTTGAATGCTGGCGACAGTTTTTTAGTCAGACCTACGCTTGAGGCGGCGAAAAAGCTTACTGTTGCCATCACCGATCCCAAACAAATTGCCGCCGCGAGCAATCCAACCGCTGGCCCTGGCGATAACACCAACGCCTTAAGGATGGCCAAACTGGAAAGCAAAGCCGCTTTATTGGGGGGTAAATCATCGTTTACTGAAGTTTATGGGCAGTTGGTTGCCAAAGTTGGCGATCTGACCCATGCCGCCAGTATCAGCAGTAAGGCACAAGAAGTAGTGCTTAATCAGGCGCAAACTTCGCGAGAAAATCTGGCAGGGGTTAATTTGGATGAAGAAGCGGCCAATCTGATTAAATTTCAAAATGCTTATCAAGCATCGGCCCAGTCAATTTCAATCACCAAGTCATTATTCGATACTTTGCTTGGCGCGGTGCGCTAGGAGATTATTATGCGTATTTCAACCGCTTATACCCAACTAACCAGTGTCAATTCATTGCTTGATCAACAAGCCAAGATGAATAAAACCCAGATGCAGTTGTCATCCGGTAAAAAAAACCTGACGCCTGCCGATGATCCAATGGCTGCTGCCAAGGTAGTTGATCTTAACCAAACGATTAAACAAACCGAGCAATATCAAAGCAACATCAACTCGGCCAGGCAACGGTTAGGATTGGCAGATGGCGTATTACAGAGCGCTGTGGACTTGATGCACAAAGTCAAAGACTTGGGCGTGCAAGGCTTAAATGGCAGCAATTCGCCCAGTGATCGGATTGCGATTGCCACAGAAATGCGCGCACTTAACGAACAATTAGCCGGATTGGCGAACACCCAAAATGCTAACGGCGAATACATATTTTCCGGATTTAACAGTAACCAACCAAGCTTTACCGAAACCGCTCCAGGCTCAGGACTTTATAGTTATGGCGGCAGCGCAAGCGGTCCGCGTGTGTTGCAAATAAGCGCCGATCGGCAAATGGCAGATGGTGATTTAGGCACCAGCGTCTTTGGCACGCCGGGCGTCGATAGCACCTTGGAAGCTATAGATAGATTCGCCACTGCGATGAAAAACAACACGCCCAATGCGGCATCACTGGACGATTTGAAAACCGCCCTGGATAAAATAATCACCACACAATCGTCAGTCGGTGTCAGGCTCAATACACTGGACCGGCAAGAAGAAAATCATCTTGATTACGCGGCAGAAATGACCAAAGTGCTGTCTGACACAGAAGATTTGGATTACGCCTCGGCGATTAGCAAATTCAATCTGCAAAATACCTCGCTGCAAGCAGCACAACAGTCGTTTGCTAAAGTGCAAAACCTGTCCCTATTTAAGTATTTGTAACATTCAGGATGCGTAAAATTAAGGAAGAGCATCCCGTTACCGTTCATTCTGGGCGCAGTCGAAGGTCTCAGCACGACGTTACCGCTCATCCTGAGCCTGTCGAAGGATTCACTAAGCTTATTTTATTTTTGCTACTCAGTCTTCTTACTGTCAGCCACGTACACGCCGGCGACGGCAAGCGTGAAGCCGATGTGGCCGATACCATCAATAAAACCTTGAGCTTCGGTAAACAAGTCTGGCTAGAAGCTGGGCCGACCAAATTTTTATCCCTGTATGCGGAAACTGAAAAGCCTGCCAGCAATGGCACGGTTATTTTGCTGCATGACTTAGGTGGTCATCCCGATCAACAGGCTGTGATTTATCAGTTACGACGTTTATTGCCTGCTTACAATTGGGCTACATTATCGCTGCAACTGCCGTTGCGGGAATTAGGCGCAGGGACCGAAGATTATTACCCCCTGTTTCCTGATGCCTTGGCCCGACTGCAAGCCGGTGTTAAGTACGCCCAAGACAACGGTGCCAAAAACATTGCCGTGGTGGGGTACGGTTTGGGCGCTTTGCAAGCGGTGTATGCACAAAGTGAACAACCAGCTGATATTAAGGCCATTGTTGCGATCAGCTTGCCGGTGCCTGAAACAAACAGCAAAACAGCTCAAACGATAGCCTTTATCAAAAATATCAAAATTCCGGTGCTGGATGTTTATGGCGCGCTGGATTTGCCGGATGTCACCGAAAGCGCGCGAGATCGGCGCTTGGCGACCAAAGAAAATACCGCTTACCGGCAATTAGCCATTAATGACGAAGGCCATCAATATCTGCATGACGAGGGTTTGCTAGGTAAGCGAATTGTTAGCTGGTTGGCGAAGATTAAGTAGAATTCAACCGTTCGTGGTCGACTGCAGGGATGCGGGAGATAGTGCAACGCAGGAGCAGTTGCCGAGAGCTTGTCGAACCATGAGTGGTTGGATATAACCATCCACCCTTCGACAGGCTCAGGGCGAACGGATAATCCGATATTGAAGATTTAGTAGAGAGGATTTATTGGGACTGCCCCAATAACCCAGCCAACAACCTTTGTAACTGACACTTTTGCCGCCGATGTATTAAACGATTAGCAATGAATATGCTTTTAAGTTCTGTAAGCGCCTGATCAAAATCATCATTAACCACTAGATAATCAAATTCTTCATGATGGCTGATTTCATTGACGGCATCGCGCATCCGCCGGGCAATAGTCGCTTCATCATCCTGACCACGGCCGCGCAAACGCTGCAATAAAACATCTGTGGATGGCGGCAAGATGAAAATAGACAGACTGTCGGGCAGCAACTTTTTGATTTGTTGCGCGCCTTGCCAGTCGATTTCAAGAATCACATCCAGCCCGTATTTAAGATTTTTTTCGACAGTGTGCTGGGCCGTGCCGTAAAAATTATCAAATACCTGCGCGTGTTCCAGAAAAGCTCTATCCGCTAACATGTCTTTGAATTCAGCAACGCTAGTAAAATAATAATCTTGCCCATCCACTTCACCAGGTCGCATCGGGCGTGTGGTATGGGAGATGGAGACAGTCAGTCGATCAAGACTGGCGATTAGCTGCTTAACCAAACTGGTTTTGCCCGCACCTGAAGGCGCCGAGATGATGTAGAGTTTGCCGGTGTTCATAAGATAATTTTCAGATGTTCCTATAAATAAAAAACGCGGAATCTGCCTATTCCGCGTCATGTGGCCGCATTGTGGAGGGGCTGGACAGCGCCGCTCTCGCTGACACCACGGATTCAATTATATAGCTGGTAAATGATTATGCAATTTGTGATGGCCTTGAAAGTCCATCATCTTGCCTGTTGATACAAATACTTCTGAAAACCGGCAAACACTTGGCCAATTGCTTCCGGCTTACCCAAATCAATCACCGCATCGGCTATCGAGTTGTGATATTTAAGCCGCAGCAACGGTGTCAGCTTTGCTTGATCCAGTTCTTCCACGCCGACGCTGACATAATGTGACAACACAAAATCCAGGAAGGCTTGTTGCTTGTAATTGAAATGACGACCAATTTCGATGCGGGCGGAACCGGCGCGATTTTCACGACTGATTGGCGTTAGCGCATAGGCAACATGGGCCAACACGTCGAATAAATCGCTGTTTTCAGCTTCAATCACCCGCTGCATTTCATCCAGTTGATCTTTACCAAAGCCATTTTCTGCCAAGCCTTCCAGCAATTTCCTGCGCGTAGCTGGTTCGCTCCATAAATTGCGCAGTTCTTCTTCATCCTTGAAAAACTCCGGCAGCTTTCCAAACAACGCTTCCAGAAACTGAGCTGCCGACATCGGCGTACCATCCGGATGCCAGAAACTGGTGACCGTCATGTGCTGAATAGTGCGCTCTTTGCCATCGGCCAATTTGATTTTGGCTTTGACTTTTTTGCGGCAGGCGCAGGGTTCTTGGCCACATTCAGGACAGGCTTCTTTCGGACATTGGCAAGGCTGCTCGCCGCAGACAGCACAAAGTTTCGACGGTGCTTTCTCACATCGGCAAGGAAAACAGCCGCATTGACTACACACGTCCGGATCAACGGGTTCGCCGTCCCACTCCGAATCGTTAAAGTGATGGTGCGCCCGGACAAAATCGTAAATGGTGAAGTAATCCTTGCCATCATACAGCCGGGTGCCGCGGCCGATAATCTGCTTGAATTCGATCATCGAATTGATTGGCCTGAGCAAGACAATATTGCGCACATTGCGGGCATCAACACCCGTCGACAGCTTTTGCGAGGTGGTCAAAATGGTCGGGATAGTTTTTTCGTTATCCTGAAAGTCGCGCAACCACTGCTCGCCGAGAGCACCATCGTTAGCAGTAACCCGCTGGCAATAGTTCGGGTCAGTGCAGGTTTTAACCTGGTTGATCAAATCACGAATCAATAAGGCGTGGCTTTGGTTGGCACAAAACACGATGGTTTTTTCACGCTGATCGATTTGCGCCATGAAGATTTCCACGCGCTTATACTCACGTTCCCGAATCTCGATAATCTTGTTGAAGTCCTTTTCCTCGTAGCGTTTACCGGCTTCAATTTCACCTTCGACTACCGTATCGTCGGAGGTAAATACATAATCATCCATGGTTGTCGCAATCTGCTTGACCCGGAACGGCGTCAGAAAACCATCATTGATGCCGTCTTTTAGTGAGTAGATAAACACCGGTTCGCCGAAGTAAGCGTAAGTATCGACATTATCTTTTCGTTTGGGGGTAGCCGTTAAACCCAATTGCACGGCAGGTGAGAAATATTCCAGAATGCCACGCCAATTGCTTTCGTCATTGGCGCCGCCACGGTGACATTCGTCGATGACGATAAAGTCGAAAAAGTCGGGTGGGTATTCGCCGAAATAGAGGTTCCGTTCGGGCTGAATCAGTTTCTCATCCGTTCTTGATGAGCTTGTCGAACCATGAACGGATGAGGTGTGCCCTTCGACCAGCTCAGGGCGAACGGTTTGGCTGACCGGCCCACTCATGAAGGTCTGAAAAATAGTAAAGAACAAACTGCCATTCTTCGGCACCTTGCCTTTCTTGCGAATGTCGGCGGGTTCAATACGTACCAAGGCATCTTCAGGAAAAGCCGAAAAAGCGTTGAAAGCTTGATTTGCCAGAATATTGCGGTCGGCTAAAAACAAAATGCGTGGTCTGCGGGTTGGTTCGCCTTTCAAAGTCGTTGAATTAAGAGCGTTGGCTCCCTCTCCCTCCGGAGAGGGCTTTGAAGCTACCTTCCAATCGGACAGATTCCAGCGACTCTGAAACAATTTCCAAGCCAGTTGAAACGCGATGAAGGTCTTGCCGGTGCCGGTTGCCAGTGTCAGCAAGATACGGTCTTGTCCGTTGGCGATGGCGTGCAGCACCCGTTCAACGGCAATATCTTGATAATAACGCCCTTGAAAATAGCCGCCGCGGTCTTCAAACGGCACGGCGGCAAAGCGGTCACGCCAGGCGTTTTCCACCGCAAAGGTACGATTCCATAACTCAGCTGGTGAAGGAAATGTAACCAACTCACCTTCGGCACCGGTATCCATATCAATGCCATAAACGCCCTGCCCGTTGCTGGCATAGGTAAATCGAACCGCCAGTTTACCCGCGTAATCTTTGGCCTGACCGACGCCCTCTGTCAGTGGCTTATCCCAAGCTTTGGCTTCAACGATTGCCAGTTTGGTATTGCGATATTCCAGCACATAATCGGCAGTTAAAGCCTTGCCGCGTTTACCGTGGCCTTCGATACGGCCCAGGGTAATCGGATATTCCCGCCGAATCCGGCTGCCATCAACTACACCCCAGCCCGCCGCGACTAAAGCAGGGTCAATATAGTCGGCGCGGGTTTCAGCTTCATTCATCGTCTAATGTAATCTGCGTTAAAAGGTTAAATAGCGGAACGTTTATATAATAGTTATTACGGCCAATTTTCTTCTTTTGCACAAAGCCATTAGTGGCTAAGGCGTCTAAATGCTTTGCCGCAGTAATGCGTGAAACCCCTAAATCGTTTTCTACAAACTCAATTTTTGTATAGGGATGGCGGAATAAATTATTTAACAGCTCTTGGCTATAAAGTTTTGGCAACTCAGTGCGTAAACGTTGCTTGGTAGCTTGCATCAACTCGCGTAACTGTTTGACTAATTTAATTTCACTTTTAGCAGTAACGGCTACGCCTTTAACGATATAAACGCACCAAGCCACCCAATCATGTGAGTCTCGGGTTGCTTGCAGCAATTGATAATACTGGCTTTTAGTAGATGTGATGTAACGGCTTAAATACAGTATCGGCAAATCCAGCAAACCTTCACGTTGCATAATTAACAGATTCAATATCCGGCCCGTGCGGCCATTGCCGTCATAAAAAGGATGGATGCTTTCAAACTGATGATGGGCGATCGCCATGCGCAACAAAGGGTCGAGTTCATCATAGGCATGAATAAACCCCACTAAATCAGCCATTAACTTTTCAATGACCAGCGCGTTTTGCGGCGGCTCATAAACCGTTGTGCCTGTGCTTTGGTTTTTAAGTATCGTCCCCGGTAATTTTCTTAAACCAGCGTTATTTTGTTCAACAGCTTCTTGCACCCGTAAAATCGTATTCAGGCGGATCAAGCCGGATTCTTGCACATCAGAAAATCCTACCCTTAACGCAGCAATATAATTCTGTACCTCTTTAGCGGCAGGTGATGAAAGATTGTTGGGTTCGTAGGCGTATAGCTCATCGTGTGTAGTGATGATGTTTTCTATTTCCGAACTATCTTTCGCTTCTTGAATAGAAAGCGTATCCAGAAGTATTGCCCGGTTAGGTAGCGATTCGCATAAACCTTTTAGCTCAGCCAAATAACGATGTGCTTCGGCAAGGTTTTGCCAAACGGCTTTAACTTCCAAGCTGTCATTACTGGGAATTTCTAATTCAACCATACCCTTTACTCATAACATGATAAGAAAACACAATTATCTTAACATGTTTGTATAACGTGTATAAAAAATGAAGTTTTCTTATCACGTTTAACCGACCTGTATAAAAAATCCGGTTTTTTATACAGATCATCATTCAAAGCTGGCCGCTGAAGGCTTGGTGTAACAGGGATTTTTGTAGGTTGGGTTAGCGCAGCGTAACCCAACACGATGGCCGCCAATGTCGGGTTACGCCCTATCGAACTGACCAGACCTACGACTTCAAATCAAAGCTGACCGCTGAAAGCTTGGTGCAGCAGAGATTTTTTTAGTTCATCGAGGGCGGCGAGTTTTTGTTGGTAGATGGATTCGAGGCGTTGAATTTCTCCACTAAGGCTATCTAGCGTAGAGACAATTTGTTCTTGTTCCTTCAAACTTGGAAATGGGAATAACTGATTTTCAAAAGTGCCAAGATTGATGTTGTCCTGCGCGCTACCTTTTCCTTTTGCCTGCAAAATTGTTTTAAAACTTTGAAGAAGATATTCCAAAAATTTTATACTGATTACGTCAGGATCGACGACTACGCCGATTACACTATATGGAAAGCAAGAATCAAAATCCAGAATGCCAGTTTCAGCGATGTTTGCGGCAATAGTGATACAGAGAGTCCCTTTAGGCCATAGTTTGCTTTGAGCTAGTCCAACTTCGTTGTAAGTCTGACTATAAGTGTTAATCAGATGAGTTGCATTACGCACGTCGCCGGTTTGAATAAACGGATATTTTCCACCGTAAAGTTTGGGATCGTTACGTGGTCGATGTTTTGACTTTCCTCGTCCAAAATCCTTAGCAACTTCCGCTAAATGCTTTTTTTCCCAGTTTTTACTCGTTTGACTAAACACCGCTTGCAGATGGCTTTCAAACAGCGCACGGGCGTTTTGCAGGTTCTTTTCGGCGCTGGCTTTGGCGGTGGCGATGCCGTCAAACGCTTCGTCGAGGATGGCGACGATGCGCTGCTGCTCGGGCAGAGGCAAAATTGGAACTTCTGTATTTTTGATTTTTATTTGTGAAATGTTTGGTTGCGCATTTCCAGTTGCTTGCGCCACCAATTCATCCTTTTTCGACAGCAAGCAATAGAAAAGAAACTCAGGCAAGAATTGACTGTCCGGATATATTCCACAGACCGCTTGATTTGTCGTCGCTTCAAATCGCAAGATACCTACTTGACCAGCAGTCGCACCATACATTGCTACTAAGACTGTGTCTTTGGGAAAAATTTTTGCTGCTGAATTCTCCAATCCTTTTTGAGTGATGAATTTGGTGGCTTTTAAAATTTCACCTTGGCTTACCTCACCACTCATGAGCCAAGGAATTGTTCCACCTTCGTAATACTCATTTATGTCTTTTAAGGGAGTACCACCAGAACCAGTGTTGCAAACCTCACCCAGCGGTCTCCATTGCCACACTGCTTTCATAGCAACGCCCTGATATTCCTCAGAACTTCCGCACTCTCCGCATCCAGCGCAGCGATTTCGTTCATGATGTCCTGCGGGCAGCGATGCACTAGGGCTTCACCGCCATCTGGATTCTTCACCGACAAATCAAATTTCACCGGATCAATACCAGCAACATCCACGCTCCAGCTTTTCGGCGAGTCGGCTTTAGTTTGTTGCAGCTCGACAAATTCGGCCAAATCCGCATCGTTGAGCGGGTTAGTTTTACCCATGTTACGGCCGGGATCAAGCTGGTAGTACCAAACCTTATGGGTCGGGGCGCCTTTCTCGAAGAACAGCACCACGGTTTTGACGCCCGCGCCCTGAAAAGTACCGCCGGGGCAATCCAGTACAGTGTGCAGGTTGCAGCTTTCCAACAGCAATTTGCGCAAGCTGACCGAGGCATTGTCGGTGTTGGACAGAAAGGTGTTTTTGATGACCACACCGGCACGACCACCGGCTTTGAGCATTTTGATGAAGTGTTGCAAGAACAGGAAGGCGGTTTCGCCGGTGCGGATGGCAAAGTTTTGCTGCACTTCCTTGCGCTCCTTGCCGCCGAAGGGTGGATTGGCCAGGATGACATCGACGCGGTCTTTGTCCTGAATGTCGGCCAGGTTTTCCGCCAGGGTGTTGGTGTGGACAATGTTGGGCGCTTCGATGCCATGCAGAATCATGTTCATGATGGCGATGACGTAAGCCAGCGACTTCTTTTCCTTGCCGTAAAAGCTGCGGGTTTGCAGGATTTCCAGATCGCTGGTAGTCAGGTTGGGCTGGTTTTTCAGGTAATCAAAGGCTTCGCACAAGAAACCTGCTGAACCGACTGCGCCGTCGTAAATGCGTTCGCCGATTTTGGGTTGGGTGACTTGCACAATGGCGCGGATCAAGGGCCGCGGCGTGTAATACTCGCCGCCGTTACGTCCGGCATTGCCCATGTTTTTGATCTTGGCTTCGTACAGATGCGACAACTCGTGTTTTTCGGTTTGCGAGCGGAAGCGCAGTTCGTCGATGTGGTCGATAATTTCGCGCAGGTTGTAACCGCTGTGAATGCGGTTTTTGATCTCGCCGAAAATTTCACCGATTTTGTATTCGATGGTGTTGGGGCCATCGGCACGCTGCTTAAAGCCATGCAGATAAGGGAACAATTTGCGATCGACAAAGTCGCGCAAGTCGTCGCCGGTCAACGCTTGGTTGTGGTCTAGTTTGCCGTCGGCAGTTTTGGGTGCCGCCCAGCTTTCCCAGCGATAGACTTCGTCGAGGATAAATCGGTATTGGCGGCCTTCCAGCTCGGCTTCCATCGACTTGTCTTGTTCCAGACTATCCAGATATTTGAGGAACAGCAGCCAGGAAGTTTGTTCGGTGTAATCCAATTCGCTGGCACAACCGGCTTCTTTACGAAGTACGTCGTCGATATTTTTGAAAGCTTGTTCGAACATGGAATCCTTTCTGGGATTGGTTTGGTTGTAGGTGCGGATTTATCCGCATTATCTACGAATGGATTGATATATGCGGATAAATCCACACCATACAAACTATGGTCTATAACGGTTTTGCGTCAGTTGAGACGGGTTATTTACCGATGCAAAAGCTAAAGTATCCTTATAAATCAATGCATTAGCTTGTTAAAGGGGTGATATAGGGGTAAAAAGTGATAAATTATTCATTTTTACGCTTTTGAAGCTTCAATAAAAACCAATCATACCCAATCAAAGCAAGCCATGTTCAACGAATGAGTAAGGCTTGTCTTTGCCGATGATGAAATGGTCAAGCGTTCGAATATCAAACAAACTGAGAGCGGTTTTTAGTTTGTCTGTGATCCACTTATCAGCATGACTGGGTTCGGCTATGCCTGAAGGGTGGTTGTGGGCAAACATGACCGCAGCGGCGTTAAGCTGCAAGCAGCGTTTAGCCACTTCACGTGGATAGACGCTTGAGCCGTCAATTGTGCCCCTGAACATTTCTTCATGTTTAATCACTTGGTGCTGGTTATCCAAGAATAAACAGACAAAAACTTCATGTTCTAAACCCATTAAATTGATCCGCAACCAATCGCGGGTTAATTCCGGGCTGGTGAGGGCCTGCCCTGGTTTAAAACGACGATTAAGCAGGCTCTTGGCTGCTTTAATGATTTGCGCTTCTGTGAGCGGCTTGGCGGCTTGATACTTGCCTGACTTCTCACAAACGACAAAGTGTGGGATTTTATTTGTAGTGGGTAGGCTTAAGCCTGGGTTGTGTGGTTGCTTCATTGCGGGAACTCCTTTGCTTATGGATAAAACCGCCCCCCATTGGTTCCAATCTTTGGGAGACGTGGTTAAGTGGGTTGGAACTACCGCGCAAAGGGTGCGGCCAGCTGCAAAGCTGCCCAAGTAACCACGCCATAATAAACAAGCACAGCAAAGCCGTACTAAATAGCAGGCATAAAAAAGCCACTGGTTAAGGTGGCGATTATTCGCCTTTGCAAACGGGGTTCCAATCCCGGCCAGTCTGTTGACCGGCGCGGCCATTGTCTGCTTGCTGTGGGCTGGCTGTCAATTGTTTGTATGGTGGGTGTCGAGTAGTAGCTGTCTATTCTCTCTCCCCCTGCCCCAAATACCCACGCCATAGAGTAGCGGTGGGCTCTATGGCGTCACTTGGAGTTTTGCTTAGCCCACCTTTTTAGGTGGTTAAGATGCTTATTAAATTTATGCTGTGAAAAAAAACTTTAGGGTGGGTCTTGTTTTTTTATGTGGGGAGTTGGGGAGATAGGGCTTTAGGCCATACGTGGCGCGGCTTGCAAGCTCCCCACATGGGTTGTAAATGTGGGGAAATTAGCCCTAAAATGTGGGGAGATTGTCTATTATTGCCAGTTTTGCGGGGTTTTTTAATTATATTGGTTTTGTTTCAAAGTGCCATCCGTCTCTATAAAACCCCGCGGTCTGGGTTTAAATATTAACATTTGTGTTTTTGCCTAAAATAACCAATTAGGTTAATATTGCCACATGGAAAAGCAAACTCCCCATTGCAAGCTATCGGTTATCAAAACCATGATCTCAGCCGGAAAAGTGAGAACCACCCGGACAGCCAGAGAAGGCGCAACAGCATTGGGGTTTGATTTTGACGGCATGCTTACCGTTGTAATGGCGCTCACTCAGGCCGACTTCTATAAAAGCATGACAACCCATGCAGACCATAGAGTTTGGCAGGATGTTTACCGTCCAATGACTTCAACAGGTGAAGTTTATTTAAAACTCACTGTCGTTGATGATGTTCTCATCGTATCGTTTAAGGAACTGTGATTATGAAATGCCCATCCTGTGCGACGGCCGAATTGATGCATGACACCCGCGACCTGCCCTACACCTACAAAGGTGAATCAACCATCATCCCGGATGTAACCGGCGATTTTTGCCCAGCCTGCGATGAAGTGATCACTAATGCGGAAGAATCAAAACGAACAATGGCCCTAATGCTTGAGTTTAACAAACAGGTCAACGCTTCGATTGTCGACCCGAGCTTTATAGCCAGCGTTCGCAAAAAACTGGCACTTGACCAGCGGGAAGCCTCTGAAATTTTCGGCGGCGGCATCAATGCATTTTCGCGATATGAGAATGGCAAAACCAAGCCGCCTTTGGCATTGGTGAAACTGCTTAAGGTTTTAGATCGTCATCCTGATTTGCTGGATGAAGTGAGAGCGGCCTAATCTCTCAAGATTAGGCTTGATATTTTAGGCAAAAATAAACCCGCCGAAGCGGGTTTGTTAGTTATAAGGCTTCTAAGCAACAGACTATCAAGCCACCAACGGCCCGCCAATTGTGCGATAACCTACGTTTTGCGAAGCTCGCACAGGCCCGCGCGTTTGTGCCGGCGCTACTCGCATACCTGCAGGCGAGTTGTCGAAGCTCACTTTTACATCAACACTGCCCCGATCGTGACTGAGTATGTTGCTTTGCTTTTGGAAGCCGGGTGGTCTCATGCCGTTGGCTTGGGTTTTGTCGGCTTCATCAAAAAATCCGCTCAAGCTGGGCGCAAGATTCTTTATCGACTCTAAGCTAGTTTTAAAAAAGTTGATAAAGACATTAAATTTGTCAGTAATCCAGTTAATAGACGTCTCGAAGCTGGATTTTATGTAGCCAGTGATTTATCCAAATTCTCATAGATTAAGTGGGGCGGCAATAAGCAAGCCCTGAATTAACAGCATCCAAGGATTTAATTTCATGGTGCCATTAAGTATTTTCATCGCAGTACTGGCAAAGCCGACGGCCTTGGTTAAAGCCAACATGCCCACTTTCATCAATACCACGCCACCTGCAAGTGCAATGGCTGTTTTGATAAAAGGGCCGTTTTGGGTTATGAAGTTAGCCAAGCTAACCGTCATGTTATTAATAGAATCAAAAATAGCCTTGAGCTGCGGCGCATAGGTACCGGCGAATACGGCCATAGTGCCCTGGAAGGTGCCCGCCGCCGAGTCAAAAATGTTTGTTAAAGTGCCTAAAGACTGGGCCACCCTCATTTCAATATCGGCCTGCTGCTTGAATTTACCGACCATCTCAGCATAACCGCCGCTAGCAATAATCATGGCCTTTGAGGCGTGCTCTTTGCCGAACAAGGTTTCGAAGGTAGCAATAAGCTTGGCTGGATTAAGCTTGTTCATTCTCTCAAGATCACCAATCAAGTTTTCAATTGATGTAAACTTCCCAGCCGATGCCGCCGTCGATATTAATGTCCGAATACCGGTACCGGCCTCATTAGGGTCAACTCCGGCCTGCGTCAACAATGCAATAAGTGGAGCCATAGCATTAACGGCACCTATCCCTTGCACACGAAGTGCTTTAAGGGGGCCGCCAGCCTTTGACATTGCCGAGGTGAAATCAGGGATTTTAACGCCGACGTTTACTGCTCGCTGCATAGAGTCTGCCAGGCTAATAAAATCTTTATCGGCGACACCAAACACATTCGAGGTTTTAGCAATACCCTCAGCGGCCGTTGCATAGGTTTCGCCGAGGTCTTTAGTGGCGACGCCAAGGTATGCAGCGGCTTTTAAGCCACCATTAATCAGAGTATCGGTATTCATGCTGTTGGCCTTCATTACAGTGGCCATATTATCAAAATCTGCCGTTGTGCCTGGTAGACGATTACCCAGGTCTGTAGCGATATTACTCAGCTCTTTGAAGCCATACGATAAGCCGTCACTGGTCATCAAGGTATTTTTTAGCTGAACACCAGCGCTCTCCATGTCGGCAAACGCTTTGGCTGGAAATGCCAACGCAGCAGTAAACCCCGCCGCCATTGGTATGGCGCCACGACCTACGCCTGTTGACCGAAGTTGCCGTTTAAAAATTTCGATATTCTTGCCAACACCCTTTAAGGTTGGAGAAATCCGATCAACCGCTATCAGCACTGCTTTTAATTGAAAATTGTTTGAGGACATTATTGCGGCTCCTGATAAAGACCACTAAAGCGGTCGTGTTGAGTTTGAAACCAAGGCGGTTTTTCTCCTGTTGCAGACTTAAAGTAAAACTGCCCCTTGTCTTTAAAAAACTGAACCACCCAAAACTTAATATCAGGATGATAGGATTGAAGCGTTTTTTTAGTCTCAGCGGCATCAGCCAGTTTTTTGGCTGAAACGCTGTTTAAAATACCTTTTTCAAAACCGGCATCGAGAACCAGCCCCTCTGGTTCTTTTTTGATTCCATACCGAGATAAGAAGTGACCTTCCGCGGTTGTTACAGCAAATCCTAAACTTTTCATGTGTTGATACTCCTAAGAAGCAGTGTAAATATTGGTGGTTATCTAACCAGACTATTAGTTAAATTTCAATAAATATTCGTTTAATTTCAATAAGTTATAGTAATTCCCCGCGCCTATAACAACCACGCCATAGAGTAGCGGCACATCCTATGCTACGTAGGACAACATTTACTCATTCATGTAGGACAGTCACAAGTGATATGCGCTAAAAAATAGCGGCTTGATTTACTCAAGGTAGCGCCCGGCGTGGTCTGTGGGCTGCTACCCCCCCTATGGAAATTCCCGCGTTTGCACATAAGTAGTTGCAATCGGTCTAGGGGGAAAACGTTTTAGGGATTTTGACCCCCCTGGGGGTAGGGGTGAGACACACGCAACAGCTCAATACAGCCGCCTTTTTGGGTGGTTAAGATGCTCATTAAATTGCTTAGGTGGGTTTTTTCTATTCTAAATATCTCAGATAAAAGTTTAGCTATGCAACGGGTCATGGAATCAACGCTTCTAAAGGAAATAGACCCCCTACCCATGCCATGCTACCAGCTCAACACCGGCCTTTTTTGGTGGTTAAGAGGGTCATTAAATTGTTGCTGTGAAAAAAACTTTATGGGGGGTCTTGTTTTAAAATGTGGGGACATGGGGACAAACGGCTTCAGACCATACGCGGCGCGGGTTGCAGTGTCCCCACATAGGTTTTAAATACGGGGACAAATGCCCTAATTTGTGGGGACAGGGCTGAATTTTGCCCATTTTGCCGGTTTTTTCTGGTTGGCTTCGTATGTATCTGTCCCCAAAATTTGTGGGTACAGTACCCAATTAAAAAAATCATGTGGGGACACCGTAAGCCTTGATACATAAGGGCTTCAATAGTTTGTCCCCAAAAACCCCGAAAAATATATATACCACCCTCAATATTTTTCTAATCAGCTTCGAATAATTCAGATGATAAGACCATGACGCGCATCTTCACACCAGCAACACGCTGTTGCACTGTTGTCCTTGGCTTATTTGTTTTTGCGTCTGGTTCTGTTTGAATAACCAAGCCACGCTCAACCATTCGACGCCATAAGGCAGGCGCACTCAGTAAGAGGCTGTCACCTTGATTTCTGGCGAACTGTGCGGCTACCTTAAAAGCATTATCCTGGACAAGCCACACCTCGCAAGGCTTGCCGCTGGTTTGCTCGTTTAGGTAGCCGATACAATCGCCCATCGGGTTATACATGTCATCGCCTACGGCATCAGTGCCAGCATTGCGCCACCCCCAAAAGAACGGATGGCTTTCAGGGGGGGGCCTTCTTTAGGCGTTCGGCAATGTGGCAGTTACCAGACGAGAAGGCCGCCTTCAATAGGTCAATGAACCGGCGTACTTCGTCTTGTTCGCTTTGATAAGCGCCTTGTTCGCTAAATGCCTGCTTCAGTCCGGTTTCAATATCAGCGGTCAACACGTTGGCACGTTCGCTACTGACCCCGGCATCTTGTAGAAAATCAATGAAGGTTTCAGCACCCGCTACCATATTGGCGTATAGCTCAGGGGCGCGGGGGTGGGAAGTGGCAAGGCCGTCTTGCGTGGCCTTATCTCGATATTGCTGCACAAATTTAGGGAAGTCTTGCTTAAGCTGATCCATACGCGGCGCTAGCCATTGGATGTAAGCAGACATTAGCCCGGCAAACTTACCAGCGGCGGCGGACTGCTGGCAGAGTGTTAGTTGATTATTATCAACATCATTTCTTGCCAGCTCTAAGACCAATAACCGACCAAGTAAGCTTTGGCCCCTGGGTAAATCTTCACCCGTGGCAATGGTCATGCTTCGGTTGTAGGGTGCCGGGATTGCTTGCAGGCTTGACGATAACCTATTTCTACCAGCCTGATTGCCTGTATTCCGTATAAACCGCTCTGCCTTGCTGTGCAGCTTGGCGGCTTCAGCCTGGTTCACTGAAGGTTTGAAGTCGTCCACAATGTAGAGTGAATCCTTGCATTGAAACGCTTTACTTTCTAAAGCGTTATCGGTGTCAGACCAATTAGCCGGAAACCGTCTAGCGTTGAAGTCACCAAAGAACGCCAAACATAAAGCGGCAAGTTCAGATTTTCTCGATCCGGTTAAGCCGTGAATCCACAAACAAAAATCAATAGGATGATGCTCTCCCAGCGGTGCGCGGGCTACTGTTGCCAATAGCACCGTGCCTGTGTGTGGCTTGGTTGGGCAGATGGTCACCAATTGCAGCGCCTCATTGATTGCGGCGCGTAACTCATCGCCTGCCAGCGGCGGCGGTAATGCGTAGCGGGTCATGTGACCACTGCCTAAATCGGTTTCAACAGAATCAACTAAACCGGCGGCGGTAATTGCTCCCGATCCGGTTAAGTAATGCCATTGTTCATTGATTTTCTTCCAGCCAGTAAACTTATAAATCACCCGGCGCGGTACGTCTCCATTAAGCCTTGAGTACAAATGAATCGCTGCGCGTAGGTTGTCTTTTTTTGCTGCGCCTGGGTAAATGAATGGGGCAGTACCCCAGTGCTCATTTGCCCAATTGCCTTGCGACGAATAGAACGATTTAGCAGGAACATCGACCAACGGAAGCGGCACGTTATCGGCACGGAGGCCCTTGATCCTTAAGAACGAGCTATCTTCAAGGCCGGTGTCCTGAACGATTTCTTCAACGATCTTGCAGGTAAAATCGCACAGCGGAAATTCTACAAACCCATCACCATCAGGCCCGGCACGAACTGCCTTGATTTGATGAAAAGCGCCGTTTTTGATGGCGTAGTCACCGAACTTAAGAAGCTTGGTTGACGATCCCGACCCGCCGGAACCATTGCCGGTCTTTTTGGTGGCTGGTTTTTTTGCAGAGTTAACCAGCTCTAACACTGGTTTAGATTTATCAGCCATTTGCTACCGCCTTTAATGAAATTGCGTAGTCGTTAAAGTCTGCGTTCGGTATTGGCGGCACAATAACTGAAGCGTCAATCGCTTGAGCGGCTGCTGTGGCCTTACTCAGACCCGGGTTCCCGGCAGTTTCTGTGTCATTATCAGCGGCTAGGATGATGTCGGCGTCTGGGAGCTTGTCACGAACTGTCTTTGCTACGGCCATCATATTATTTGCAGTTAACGCCATGTAGACTCTGTGGTTTGTCTCTTCGTTTAAGGTAGCCGCTGTTGCAAAGCCTTCACAAATCAACACGGTTTCACTTTTTGGACCGAGCCACCAGAAAAGCCCGGCCAGCTGTCCACCCGGCAAAAAATCCTTGTTGCGGCCTAATAGTGGGTGCTTACCGGCAAATATGGCCTGAAGGCTGCGAATTTGACCGGCGGCATTAAACAAAGGGATGATTAAGCAGTTATCAATAATCAGCTTTTGCCGCTTGCCGTCATCATCAATAATGGTGCGCTCCCAACTGGCAAGCCTTGCGCTGTGTGGCTTGATTTGCTTAGCTACTAAGTAGGGATGGTCTACCGGCGCTGGTGCTGATTTATTCCAGATTTGCACCGCCTTAAGCGCGGCCCGGTCATAGCCTTTTAACTTTTCAGCCTCTCGTTTTTGCTGTTCGCGTTTGATACGCTCTAACTCAGCCGGGTCTAGTTTGGCGGTGGCGGTGCCATTTACAAAAAAAGCTTGGGTGTGGGCCGTTTTCCAATTTGATGCAATACCGCCCTGACCATCTGCAAAAAATTTAACACGGCCAGCACCATTGCGCGGCTTACCGTCGATAGCATCAACCACATGAAATAGGCCATCAAGGGGAAATGCTTTGTATGTAATACGAACAGTTGCACAGGCTGCCATTGCAGCGGCTTCAATGCTATTAACGCTCATCGTTCGCACCCCAAAGCAGGTTTATAACGAACATGAATTGATGAGCCTCTGCGATTGCTTCGGTAATAGTGGGGCTGTATGGCTCCGAATTTAACAGCCTGGTTAAATCACTTTTTGCAGTAATTGCAGCGCGGCAAAATTCACCTATCACGCTTTTGCTTTGCTCTGTTTCAAATGCATTAACAAGCGAGGCGGCGGCTGTCTTTACGTTGTCGATCTTGGTAATAATTGCCACACCTGAAGCACTGATAACGCCATTAGAATTGGCAAGTGATGCTTTTATGGTTTGCGTTAATGAGTTGGAAAAGATGGTTAATGCTTCTTTTAAAAGTGCCCTTACTTTGTCGTTATATTGATCCATTAGCGGCCACCCTTTGCAACGTGGTTGCCTGCTTCAGTTTGGATTTCATCGGTGGTCTTGACGCGATTTTGCCTTAACCATTCGTCAAGTTCTGAGCGGTCAAAATAGATAATTTTGCCGCGTGGTTTAAAGTGTGGGATTTGCTGGGTAGATGTGAGCTTGTACAAATAAGAAACTGATAACGCGGTATAGATTGCCGCCTCATCAATGCTTAATGTTTGCTTGTTGGTCAACACTGCATTGGTCAAGATGTCTAACTTTGCGCTGACATCTGAAAGGGTGATGATGTTGTTTTTCATTGCTTAATATTCCTGCTCTTGTTTAAGGAGCAAGGATTATTAAGCACATTTTTAAGCAGTATTGCCGCCCGGCAAAATCAATTGCCAGCGGCAAAAGTCAATTAGTCGTCATCTTGTAAGAGCTTAAGACCGGCGGCTATGCTTGCTCTAATTTCGCTTGATCCCGTGCCTTTTTTGCCGGTAAATTCGCATGAATCAACAATACCCTGGGCGGCGCTGGCAATCTGGCTTTGGTTGGGCTTTTCTCCTAATTTGTACTTGCCGGACAGCTTGGACAACACCAAAGCCATAACACCAATTTGTTTGAGCAACTTTTCCCGCTCGGATTCGGTTAACGGCTTTTCGATTGGTATGGGTTCCAGCTTGAAAAAATCAGTCTCGTTTATATGAGCAGCCCAGCCACGAACAAAGTCAATTCCAAACTCCCAATGTTCTATGTTTTCGTGCTGCATTTCTGGCTGATTCTCGACCAACACACCCCACATTTCATTAAAAACATTTATAACTCTTTGCGGGTGGTCTGCGCTTCTTCTTTGCGGCTCTAGTCCATGCACTAAATAAGCCACTTCAAGCAATGAATACTTATTTGCATAGCGCCAATATTCACTTGGTTTCATTTAACGCCTCCTAAAGCGTCAATTCCTTAAAAAGAAACCAAGCCAATCAGTAAGGATGCTGACTTTTGCCCCGTCGGGCTAGGCTTGGTTAAACTGGTTTAATGCGGTATTGCTGCCCGTTGCACGGTGGGCGCTACTGTTTGCCGGGCTTGCCAAAGGTCATAGGCGGCTTGTTGAATTATCCAAGTGTCTGCTCTACCTCCGTTTTCAATACCTAGCCATCCTTCTATTCTTAAGGCCATTTCCGGGGATATTGCGGCCCGGCAATTTAAGACTCGGGATAATGCGGCGCGGGTAACTCCAAGTTGTTTGGCGGCTTCTGTGACGGTTAGCGAAAGCGCCGGTAATACATCTTCTCTCAAGGTTTCGCCTGGGTGCGGAGGGTTGTGTATCTGTGTCATGTCAGTTACTCCTTAGTGGTAATCAAGATAATCGACTAAAACAACATCATCGCCATCAAACGTAAAAGTTATTCTCCAATTGCCATTAACGACAATTGAATAATGACCGGTAAGGGTTCCGGTTAGCGGGTGCAATCTCCAACCGGGCAAATTAACATCATTAGCGTTTTTAGCTATGTCGAGCCGTGTTAATTGCCGTTTAAGTTTTGGCGCGTGATCCGGGTTAATTCCTGACTTGCTGCCCGTTTCGAAAAACGCTTTTAATCCTTTGTGCTGGAAGGTTTTAATCATAATTAAAGTGTATAGCGTAGCGTTTCAGCGGTCAATAAGTTAAAGGCCAATATCCGGGATTTTGTGCATAGCGTCCTTTCTAACGCTGTCGATAATATCGGCGTAAATCTGCGTTGTTTTTACTTCGCTATGACCCATCAGTTTTGAAACGGTGTAAATATCAACGCCATTGGAAAGCAGGCTGACTGCAAAGGTATGTCGGCCAGCGTGAAAGGTCACGTGTTTACTGATCCCGGCGGCGGATGTCCAGCGTATCAATTCAATATTCATATAGGCGCTGTATTTTAACGGATAAAAAACACGGCCTTCGGTGGCTGGGTCTCCCATCAATGCGAATGCTTGCGGGGTAATATCCAAATATTGCAGGGTGCCGGTTTTCTGTTGATTAAAGGTGATCCGGTGAACGCCTTCAAGCTGGCTGACTTCTGACCAATCCAGCTTGTTAATATCTGACCATCTTAAGCCGGTCAAACAGCTAAACAAAAAGGCACGTTTTAAGATGCTATAACGGCAATCGGTTTTAACCAATGCCCGGACTTCTTCAATGGTTAAGTAGGTTCTTTCGGTGGCTTCGTATTTTATGCCCTTGACTTGCTGCAAAGGGTTCTTGTTGATAATGCCTTTTGCGAATGCGTCATTAATAACCGCCCTCACTTTGTTGAAGTAACTTGTTGCAGTGCCGTTGCTGATTAAATTACCGCTTTTTGTTTTTGCCTGGGTATCTAAAAAGCGTTTTAAACCTTCCAACCAATCAACAGTGACTTGCTCGAAAGTCAGGTTTTCATCAGGGTGATATTTTCTAAGCATCACAAGGGCGCACTCCCAAACGCCATAGTTAGAGCTGCTTTTTTGGGTTTTCTTGGTTTCTTGCACCTTCTTAAAATAGCTGTAGAAGCTGGCGTTTTGCTTGTTGGTATCGGTGAAACCATGTTGACCGCTTGCGGCTTCAGCAATGCGCTTTGATTTGATGGCCTCGACCATCTGCAAGGTCTCTTTGTTGTGCTGCTTTTCGGGCTTGGTTTTGGGGTTGGCGAATAGGTATAGGTCGAGTTGTTCCAGCTTTCTATCGTGTTTTGTTTTGCCGTTTTCGTCTGTCCGACTTCCATACCAATACACAAGGCGGATATTTTGCCTATCACCTGCTTTATTGGTGCGCTTCTCAATTGTTATTTTCATTTGCCAGCCTCAACAATCCGATAACCATGCTTAGAAAGCTCTTTGGCTAGTTGGTCTATGTCTAAATTGAGGGTTAATTTAACAATTTTAGGTTGCGGCGTTTCATGAAACACAATAGGCGCTGGAATTAGCTTAAATTGTCCTTTTGTGTATTCGGCAAGCTGTTTTGTTTTGATCTGCTCAACGAGCTGCATGGTTTCAATGTTGTGCTGTTTTTCTGCTTTCGTTTTGGGGTTGGTGTGCAAATATTGGTCTAAATGTTTACGCTTTCTATTGTGTTTTATTTTGCCGTTTTCGTCTGTCCGGCTTCCAAAATTGTAAACAAGGCGAATGCTTTGTTTATCTCCCGCCTTACGAGTGATTTTCTCAATTGTTATTCTCATTCTGACACCTACTGACACCTTGAAAAGTTTCACGTGTAGGATAGGTGTAAGAAAAGACAAAGTAAAGGCAAATATAGGAAAACAAAAAAGGGCGTGTATCGCTACAAGCCCTTAATTTACTACCTTTGTTTGGTTGTTGTTTTCCCTTGTTTTACAACTTTACTTTCCGATGCAAAAGCTGGAGAAGATTTTTCCAAGCAGGTCGTCAGAACTGACAAAGCCGGTGATTTCGCCAAGGCTGTTTTGGGCTTGTCTTAAGTCTTCGGCGACCAGTTCTCCGGCTTGGACTTTTAGCTGCTCAATGGCGCTTTCGACAAATTCTTGGCCTTTATTTAGGGCTTCGATATGCCTTCTTCTGGCGATAAAGACGTTATCGGCGGCAGCATTAAAGCCGACGCTTTGTTTGAGATATTGGGTTAATAACTCCATGCCATTGCCGGTTTTTACAGACAGGTAAATGCTGGTGTCGTGTTCGCTTTGTTTAATTTCCGGGGCAATGCCGAGCAAGTCGATTTTGTTGTAGATTTTAACGATGTCGACATCTTGAGGCAGGGTGTCGAGGATGGATTGGGTTTCAGGGTCGCGGGCGTCGATCAGCAATAACACTTTATCGGCTTTTTGGATTTCTGCATGGGCGCGGCGGATGCCTTCTTTTTCTACGGCGTTGTCGCTTTCGCGCAAGCCTGCGGTGTCAATGATGTGCAAAGGCATGCCATCAAGTTGAATGCGTTCTCTTAAAACGTCGCGGGTGGTACCGGCAATATCAGTGACTATGGCCGCTTCGTGTCCGGCCAGAGCATTGAGCAAACTGGATTTACCGGCATTGGGTTTGCCCGCCAGTACGATGGTCATGCCATCGCGTAATAATCGTCCTTGTTGCGCGGTGGCCTGGATTTGGGTGAGTTTTTGTTGCAGTCTGGTTAAGCGATTTTCGACGACGCCATCAGATAAAAAGTCGATTTCTTCATCGACAAAATCAATGGCGGCTTCAACGTAAATTCGCAGCTCGGTGAGTTCTTCAACCAGCTCGTTTACTTGCGTCGAAAAAACGCCTTGCATGGATTTTTGCGCGGACCGCACGGATTGCTCGGTGCTGCTTTCGATTAAGTCGGCAACGGCTTCGGCTTGGGCCAGATCCAGTTTGTTGTTAAGAAAGGCGCGTTCGGTAAATTCGCCGGGGTTGGCCAATCTGGCACCCAGTGCGAGAACTCGTCTTAGCAGCATATCCAAGACGACTGAGCCACCGTGGCCTTGCAGTTCAAGGGTATCTTCGCCGGTATAGGAGGCGGGTCCGGGAAAATACAAGGCAATGCCGGAATCGATGGTGATTCCTTGATCATCCACAAAAGATGAATAGTGCGCTAGCCGAGGAGTTAAGGTTTTATTGAGCAGTTGGGTGGCTATCTGGGAAACCAGAGGGCCGGAGATTCGGATGATGCCGACACCGCCGTTACCGGGCGGTGTCGCAATGGCGGCTATGGTGCCGCCGTTTATCAGCATAGCCTGTTAATGGGCTTTATGGTGAGCGTGCGCATCGTCTTCAAGCACGTGTTTGGTGATATACCATTGTTGCAAGATCGACAGCGTGTTGTTGACTACCCAGTACAGCACTAGACCTGCAGGGAAAAACAGGAAGAACACGGTAAATACGATTGGGAACATCTTCATCACTTTAGCTTGTACCGGATCGATAGGCGCCGGGTTTAGGCTTTGCTGAATTTTCATGGTGATGCCCATGATGATCGGCAATATGTACAAAGGATCTTCGATGGACATATCTTGAATCCACAGAATAAAAGGTGTTTGGCGGAATTCAACGGTTTCGCTCAATACCCAATACAACGCCATGAACACAGGAATTTGCACCAGTATCGGTAAGCAGCCACCCAGTGGGTTGACCTTTTCTTTTTTATACATAGCCATCATTTCAGTGTTGAAACGAGGTCTATCATCAGCAAAACGTTCTTGCAGTTCTTTCAGACGCGGCTGAATTTTGCGCATCTTCGCCATTGATTTGTAGCTGGCTTGCGATAACGGGAAGAACAGCAATTTGATGACTAAGGTGACGCCGATAATCGCCCAACCCCAGTTATTGGTCACACTATGAATTTGATTAAGCAACCAATAGATAGGTTTACCAATAATTGTCAGCACGCTGTAATCAACAGTTAATTCCAAGCCTGGAGCAATTTTTTCCATCATTGGCTGAATCTTTGGGCCGGCAAATAATTGCGAAACAAATTGCGTATCAGCGTTGGGCTCAACATTTGTCATGGGTGAAATTGAGCCGATGACATAACGACCATCTGATAACGCTTTGGTATAAAAATGATTTTCTTGCTCTGCGGGTGGAATCCAGGCAGAAGCAAAGTAATGTTGAATAATAGCCGTCCAACCGCCTTGACTGGTGACATCCAGATTTTCATCGGTCATGTCATCAAAACTGATCTTTTTATATTTTTCTTTCAGAGTAGAAATAACGCCACCAGTATAAGCGCGCATGCCGCCGGTCAACATACCGCCGGTAGTTTGATCAGGCGCTCTTACCAGTTGGTTATATTGTCTGCCACTCCAGATTTTACCCGATTGATTGCTTACTTTTTGAGCCAGGGTAATTTCGTAACTGCCCGGTTTAAAGGTAAAGCTTTTGGTGACGACTAGGCCATTGCCATCAGTCCAGGTAATTGGCACGACCAGGCTATCTTGGCCGGGTTGCAGGCTGTAGCTGGTTTGCTGGCTGGTAAAGGGGGTGTAATGATCAGGTGCTGTTTGACCTGGCGCAGCTATCAAACCACTTTGAGCAAGGAATAATTTTTCTTGGTTATTATTAAATAAACGTACCGGTGCGGAATTGATTTCTGGAACTGATAACCCGACCAAGCTGCGCAAAGTGTTTACGACAGTGTTTTCTTTTTCGACAGGATAATTTAATAAATCCAAATTGGTGATGCTGCCGCCTTGCAAGTCTATCTGTAGGGCAATAACGTCAGTTTTTACAGTGATCAAATTATTTGACACTGCGACTTTTGGAGCGGTGGGTGCTTCGCCAGTTTGCTGCTCTGTTTGTGCAGTATTGGCTGCAGTAGCAGGAAGGTCCTCTTTGGTGCTGACAGCTTCTGAAGTTACCACTTCAGCAACTTGAGGTTTTGGACCATAGTCTGCTTGCCACGCTTGTTGCAGCATAAAGACCAGCATTGCAAAAGTTACGATTAGTACAAATCTTATGTTATCCATTTTTTTTACCAAATTTTTCTGGAACAGGATCAATGCCGCCTTCGTGAAAAGGATGACATCTCAATAATCTTTTAAGGGTGAGGTAGGAGCCGATGATGGCTCCATGAACTTGGAGTGCTTCTAAAGCATAACTTGAACAACTGGGATAGAAACGGCAATTATTGCCTAACAACGGGCTAATAAAGTATTTGTAAAACTTTAAGAGTGCTATGAGCAAGAAGCGCATCGATTTACCAACCTAAGCCAGTGTTTTTCCAGTGACTGTCTTAGTAACTGAGAGGGTGCGTCAATTGCTTCTTTGCGAGCCAATACAACAACATCCATACTCCCCAAATTTTGTTGTTTTAACCTGAAACTTTCCCGGACAGTTCGTTTAATCACATTCCTGTGTACTGCCTTTCTTATGTTTTTTTTGGCGATTGCCAAGCCCAATCTTGGATGATCAAAATCATTTTTGATGGCTAGCAACGTAAAATACTGATCAGATGATTTTACGGGCTTGGAAAATACCCTTTTATATTCAAAAGGTTTTTTTAACCTTAACCTTGGAGGAAAACTAAAAGACTCCTCGGTTAGGTCATTGTCAACTAAACAGTTAATTTGGCGCGGCCTTTTGCTCTACGAGCATTAAGTACTTTACGACCATTTCTGGTTGCCATTCTGGCGCGAAAACCATGAGTTCTAGCGCGTTTGATTTTGCTGGGTTGATAGGTTCTTTTCATTGCACTTGTTCCTTAAAATAAACGAGATAAAACGGGCATTAACAAAAACGGATAAAAAAGACAGCGGATGATAAGATAAAGCACTACCCCTGTCAATTCCGTAGGCTTCCGCTTGGTTGCATTACACAGATTGCACGCAGTTTATTTAATCAAATTAATCAGAAAGTTATAATTATTAATGAGCGCTATTTGGACTAATTGCCTGGCAAAATTAGAAAATGAAATCTCCGCATCCGATTTCAGTACCTGGATCCGTCCACTGCAAGCCCAAGAAGCTGATGGACAATTGACCTTGCTAGCCCCCAACCGTTTTGTACTGGATTGGGTAAAAGAGCACTATTTTGCAAAGCTTGCTGACGCTATTCATGAATTTTCTAATGGCAGATTAGATTTGATTTTTGAAATAGGCTCGAGAAGCGTCACTCCCCAGGTTGCTAAGGTACCCAAAGCTGCAGATGGAAAAAAAGCGGGACCCAATTTTTTAAATAAAGCATTCACCTTTGATAATTTTGTTGAAGGCAAATCGAATCAATTAGCGCGAGCTGCTTCTATGCAAGTCTCTGAGAATATCGGCAAGGCTTATAATCCTTTGCTTATATATGGAAGCTCAGGATTGGGCAAAACGCATTTAATGCACGCTATCGGCAATGCTGTTTTACAACATAATCCTTCAGCAACGGTTGTTTATTTGCACTCAGAAAAGTTTGTCCAAGATATGGTCAGGGCATTGCAACAAAACGCCATCAATTCTTTCAAAGAGTATTACCGAAGCATTGATGTGCTGTTAATTGATGATATTCAGTTTTTTGCCGGCAAAGAACGTTCACAAGAAGAGTTTTTTCATACATTTAATACGCTTTTAGAAAAAAAGCATCAGGTCGTTTTGACCTGTGATAAATATCCCAAAGAAATCGTTGGTCTTGAAGACCGTTTGAAATCAAGATTTAGCTGGGGCTTGCCGGTATCTATTGAGCCCCCCGACCTGGAAACTCGTGCGGCTATTTTGATGAATAAAGCGGCATTGGTTAATGTGGAGCTGCCGCAAGAAGTTGCTTTTTTTATGGCTAAAAGAATCCCTTCTAATGTCCGTGATCTTGAAGGCGCCCTTAGACGAGTCATTGCTAACGCGCAGTTCACCGGCAAGGAAATCACCACTGAATTTACTAAAGAAGCTTTGCATGATTTGATTTCTTTACAGGATAAATTGGTTAATATCGATAATATTCAAAAAACGGTTGCTGAATATTTCAAAATTAGAGTTGCCGACTTATCTTCTAAAAACCGCCGACAATCAATCACTCGTCCTCGCCAAATGGCAATGTGTTTAGCAAGGGAACTAACCTCACACAGCTTTCCAGAAATAGGCGATGCTTTTGGTGGGCGAGATCACACGACAGTAATGAATGCTTGCAAACGCATTGCAGAGCTTAAAGAGGCTGACAGCAAGGTTGCTGAAGATTATTCCAACCTGTTAAGAACCCTGTCACATTAGCATTGAGTAACCTGTGTATAAATGCTGTTGTTATTAACAAACACTATTTACCCACAATCTTTACACAGGCATCTTACCGGGTTTAACACATCAACATGAACAACCTAACTTTTTGATTATTAGATACAAAAAGTAGTTATTAACAGTAATTAACTAAGCTAATAGTAAAAATAGAAAATAATCTTTTATGAAATTTATTATTAATAGAGAAGACCTTTTAAGTCCACTGCAGCAAATTGTCAGTGTGATAGAAAAAAGACAAACCATGCCCATTTTGTCCAATGTGCTCTTGGTAATGGAAAACGATCAGTTAACGTTAACCGGCACGGATTTGGAAATTCAGATCATCGCTAAAGTTAATGTAGCCAATGCCACACCAGGCGCAATTACCGTTCCTGCAAGAAAGTTTTTAGATATTTGCCGATTATTGCCCAATGGCGCTGATATAAAACTGGAGCTACAGGATGATAAGGTCAAAATCCTTTCTAATCGGAGCCGTTTTTCTTTAAGTTGTTTACCTGCAGAAAATTATCCTGAATTTTCCGAATCGGAATTGGAACATCATTTTGTTATCAATGCCGGGCAGCTTAAAAAAGCGTTGGAAAAAACCATTTTTTGCATGGCCAATCAGGATGTTCGTTACTATCTCAATGGCTTGTTACTAAATATATCTAACAGCAGATTGAAATTAGTAGGCTCTGATGGGCACCGCTTAGCCGTTTTTGAAGATCAATTGGAACAACCGGCAGGATTTGAAGCACGCATCATCATGCCTAGAAAAGGCGTGCAAGAATTAAATCGGCTGTTAGATAATCCTGATATTGATTTGAAAGTAGAATTTTCCAGCAGCAATGTGCGGATTTTTATCAACAACCTGGTGTTTTCTGCAAAATTGGTTGATGCGAAATATCCCGATTTCAGTAAAGTATTCGGACAAGAATTTTTGAACCAAATTCACATTCAAAAACAGTTGTTCAAAGAAGCCCTGACTCGCGTTGCCATTTTATCCAATGAAAAATTCAAAGGCGTAACGCTTGATATTACGTCGGACAGCATGCGCATCAGCACTCATAACCCAGAGCATGATGAAGCTGAAGAAGAATTGATTATTGAATATACAGGTGAGCCGTTAACGATAGCTTTTAACGCGCAGTATTTGTTGGATGCCGTGTCTAACTTAGATTCTGAACTTGCCGTATTGACTATTGCCAGCAATATCAGCAGTTGCATCATTGATGAACCCAATGATTCTATTTACAAATTTGTCGTTATGCCGATGAGGCTGTAACCACTGCACCATGACATTGTTAAAGCTGGATATTTACGCAGTTAGAAATATCCAAAAACAATCTTTTTTACCATCGCCGGGCATTAATTTTATTTATGGCGATAATGCCAGCGGTAAAAGCTCGATCATTGAAGCTATTTTTATTCTGGGTCGAGCTAAATCTTTTCGCGCCACGTCTATAAAATCGGTTATTAATTTTGAACATCCTGAGCTAATTGTTGCCTCACAGATAGAACTAGCCAACGGCAACCAAGGTCAGTTGGGTGTGCAAATGGACGGTAAGCATTTTTCTTCTCGAATTAATCAACAGACCTCTACAAATCGCGCTGATTTAGTCAGTGCGTTGCCTTTACAAATTATTCACCCCAAAAGTTATGAATTGCTTGATGCCGGTCCACAGTTAAGAAGGGAATTTCTGGACTGGGGGGTATTTAACAACGATGAACAGTTTCTACCTGCTTGGCGAAAATTTAAAAAAGCGTTATCGCAAAGAAACGCATTGTTAAAAACCAAGCAAGCCCGCCACATCAATGTTTGGGATAAAGAACTGGCTGTTTACGGTACAATAGTCAGTGAATATCGGCGGCAATACACCGATAAATTATTGCCAGTTTTTAAGCAGATTATCGGTAAGTTTCTTGACGTAGAAAATATCGGCTTAAGATTTATATCAGGCTGGGATGAGTCTAAATTGTTAGAGCAAGCTTTAACTGAAGACTTGGATAAAGATCTTCGTTACGGCTTTACCCATAGCGGACCGCACCGTGGCGATTTTCAATTATTAATCAATAACAGGTTGGCAAAAGACTTTGTTTCACGCGGCCAGTTGAAATTATTGGTCCTGAGTTTAAAGCTCGCCCAAGTTCAACTAATCATTAACGAACAGCAGCGCGGTATCTGCATCTTAATTGATGATTTTTCGGCCGAGCTTGACGTAATCAATCGTAGCAAATTGCTCGACTATTTAAACTTAATCGATTGTCAGGCATTCATTACAGCTACAGAAGTTGCTGAGTTTGGTGACTTAACAAATATTAAAAATTCTAAAATGTTCCACGTGAAACATGGAACGATAGATCAAGTGCAGTGTTCCACGTGGAACACTCAAGCTAAACAGGAAATCGGAGCATCATGAGTAACAACAATCAATACGATAGTACCAATATCCAGGTGTTAAAAGGTTTAGATGCGGTGCGGAAACGCCCAGGCATGTATATCGGCGATACTGATGACGGCTCCGGTCTTCATCACATGGTATTTGAAGTGGTCGATAACTCCATCGATGAAGCATTGGCCGGATACTGTAAGGGAGTCAATGTTGTAATTCATAATAATGGCTCAGTATCGGTGTCTGATGATGGTCGAGGCATTCCTGTTGATATTCACAAAGAAGAAGGCCGTTCCGCCGCTGAAGTCATCATGACCGTACTACACGCAGGTGGAAAATTTGATGATAACGCCTACAAGGTGTCTGGTGGCTTGCATGGCGTAGGTGTATCGGTGGTTAATGCCTTGTCGGAAGACTTACACCTGGAAGTGCGCAAAAACGGTCAACTGTATAAACAAAGCTATCACATGGGTGAACCGGTGGCGCCTTTAGCGGCAGCTGGGCCTGCAGAAGGCACTGGAACCAAGATCAATTTCAAACCAAGCACGGAAACTTTTACCGATGTCGAATTTCATTACGACATACTGGCTAAAAGACTTCGCGAATTATCATTTTTGAATTCTGGTGTGCGGATTAGTCTGGAAGACGAGCGCAGTGACAGAAAAGATGTGTTTGAATTTGAAGGCGGCATTGGCGCCTTTGTTGAACATCTTAATAAAAATAAAACACCGCTATTCCCGGAAGTATTTCACTTTGTTGCAGAAAAAGAAGGCGTCACCGTAGAAGTCGCCATGCAATGGAATGACTCGTACCAGGAAAACGTGTTCTGCTACACCAACAACATTCCGCAACGCGATGGCGGCAGCCACTTGGCAGGTTTTAGAGGTGCGTTAACGCGCACTATCAACCAATACATCGAATCCAGCGGCTTGGCGAAAAAAGAAAAAGTACAAACCACGGGTGATGACGCACGCGAAGGCTTGACGGCCGTATTGTCAGTGAAAGTGCCTGATCCCAAATTCTCCTCGCAAACGAAAGACAAACTGGTTTCATCAGAGGTTAAACCGCTGGTGGAATCAACCATGAACGAGAAGTTGCAGGAGTTTTTGCTGGAAAAACCGCAAATAGCCAAAGCCATCGTCGGCAAAATTGTCGATGCTGCTCGTGCTCGTGAAGCGGCGCGCAAAGCTCGTGAAATGACGCGCCGCAAAACTACGCTGGATATTGCCGGTTTGCCGGGCAAATTGGCCGATTGCCAAGAGAAAGATCCAGCACTCTCTGAATTGTTCCTGGTGGAAGGGGACTCTGCGGGCGGTTCGGCCAAACAAGGCCGTGACCGACGCACGCAAGCGATATTGCCGCTCAAAGGTAAAATCCTCAACGTCGAGAAAGCCCGCTTCGACAAAATGATTTCTTCCGAAGAAGTTGGCACCTTGATTACCGCGCTGGGTTGCGGCATCGGCAAGGATGAATACAACCTGGCCAAATTGCGTTATCACCGCATCATTATCATGACCGATGCTGACGTCGACGGCTCGCATATCAGAACTTTGCTATTGACGTTTTTTTATCGTCAATTGCCGGAAATCATCGAAAAAGGCTACATCTACATCGCTCAGCCGCCTTTGTACAAAGTCAAAAAAGGTAAGCAAGAGCATTACGTAAAAGACGATGCACAACTAAACGAATACCTGATCCAATTGGCACTGGATAAAGCCCAGTTGTTTACAGAAGAAACTACACCGCCGATTCAAGGCCAAGGTCTGGAAAAATTGGCTAAACAGTTCACCGGCGTCGTCAGCGTAATCAACCGATTAGCCAGGCGCTACGATGATGTATTTCTGGAATGCATTACTGCCTTGGACATTGTCGGCGACGAACATAAACAAGACCCTGAGCTCCTGCAAGCTTGGCTAACCAAGTTGGAACAACAACTGCACGAGTGCGAGAGCAAAGCAGTATTTAAAGTGACGCTGGATTACAAATCAGCGACTGAGTTCTCCGTGGTGGTTAGTAAACGTTTACACGGCACCACCAAAACCTTTGTGCTGCCGGGTACCTTCTTTAACGGCAAGGATTACCAACAAATCGCGCAATACGCCAAAGAAACTGCCGGTATGTTTAACGAAGGCTCATTTATGCAAATGGGCGAAAGAAAACAGCCCGTCAGCAGCTTTAAACACGCATTTGAATGGATGATGCGCGAAATCAAAAAAGGCCAGCATATACAGCGTTACAAAGGCTTGGGTGAGATGAACCCAGAACAGCTCTGGGAAACCACGCTGGATGCCAATAATCGCCGGTTGCTGCAAGTCAGGATTGAAGACGCTATCGCCGCCGATGAAATCTTCACCACGCTAATGGGCGATGTGGTTGAACCGCGTCGGGATTTCATCGTGAAGAATGCGTTGGATGTTACTAATTTGGATGTTTGATTTTGTCGGGTGCTGTGGCTAATGAAAAAATACGCTAGATTTTCTCAAACCTAAAGTTTTAGTTCTTCCTTAACAACTAGGCGAACCTTATAGATTTGCCTAGTTGTACATATTCCTGAATAGTGAAATTACAGATTTTAATGCCTAGAGCCTAGCAATAAGAGATGGCTACAAAAATTACACAACCATTTGTTAAAGTTATGGAGATAGTGTGGAACGATCAGTTTTAATAACAGGGAACGGAATCGGTCTAGCTTTAGATGAAAAGTACTTTTCACTAGGATCTGGACTAGAGAGCGTATGGAATAATACCGAACACCTTAGCCAAGAGCATAAGCGGCTTATCTTAAGTGCTATTGAAGGAACCACCGAAGAAGTTCCGCCCAATTCAGAAGAACAACTTGATCAATTGCAAGTCGCAATTATTGCTACTGAGTTCTTATGTAATTTTGAAGTTGGTGGCGTCTCTTGGGTCTCTGAACGAGCAAAAGAATTACCAGACACTTTTAGAAAATATATTCACGAAGTTGCGATGTACTTTCATAAGTCTGGTAAAACATTACCCGAAAGCTTTGTAGAACCGCTGGCTCAGTTTATAAGCGACACAAAATCCCATGTATTTACTCTTAATTACGACAATTTGTTGTATGACACATTAAGCTCAAAGAAAGTGTTAGATGGTTACAGAGGCTCTTTGCTTGATGGCTTTTGGGCAAAAACAGGATTCGATGAAGAACACTTGGATCGGCTTGATGTAAATAGACATGGTTGGTATATACATTTGCATGGGTCGCCATTATTCATTGATAACATCAAAGTGATGGGAGTTGGTCGTGACTTCCTTGATCCAGAAGATAAATGTCATATCGTTCTAACCCATGTCGAGCACAAACCTATAATCATTAGTTCATCTCATATCCTGAGTGCTTATTGGCGAAGATTAGAAAGGGCTTTTGAGGAATCTAATCAAATTATTCTCTTTGGTTACTCCGGTTTAGATGAGCATTTAAATAACCGCATTAAGCAGAGAAAAGAAGAAAAAGAATTGCTAATTGTGGAGTGGTCTGGGGCCGGAAATTACGAAGACAGAGTTTTGTATTGGAAATCTAAAACAGGCTTTAACTGTTTAAAATTAGAGCAATTCGATAATATTTTGGAGTTTACAGATTGGTATTTGGACAAATGAATAATCTGAAATTGACTGACCAAACCAACGAAATAACAATCGATACCCAAATCAAAAAAGCACTTGCCGCCAACGGCCCGGTGCTTGCGGCGATTCGTGCTACTTTCCCCCAAACGCTGGCTGTTTATGCTTTTGGTAGCCGTATCAACGCCACCGCCAATGCCGAAAGCGACCTGGATTTATCGGTGCTGGTAGCTGGTTATGCCGATCCGTTACGGCTGTGGGAGTTATCTGGTGAATTGGCCGACATAGTGGGCTGTCCGGTGGACTTGCTGGATATGCGGGCGGCATCGACGGTGATGCAATACCAGATTCTGCAAACCGGCCGCCGTTTGTGGGGGTGTGAGCTCGAAGCCGGTTTGTTCGAGGCTTATGTGCTGAGTGAAAAAACGGAATTAGACACTGCGCGAGCCGGGTTGTTGGATGATATTCAAACGAGAGGAAGTGTTTATGGTCGATGATGTGCTGATCAATAAAGCGGCAACAATAGAACGATGCGTGGCTCGTGTCCGTGAGGAATACCAAGCTGATCCAGCGGGATTTGCTGATAACCACACCCGCCAGGATGCAGCAATTTTGAATATCCAGCGAGCTTGTGAAGCGGCGTTGGACATGGGCCAGCATCTGATTCGCCGCGAACGGCTGGGTGTGCCGCAAAGCGCTCGTGATGTATTTGCCGTGTTGGCGCAAGCCGGTTGGATCGATAGCGCATTAGCGGATTCGTTGAAACGCATGGTCGGGTTTCGTAATATTGCCGTTCACGATTATCAAAGTCTACAACTGCCTATCACTGTCAATGTAATCACCCTGCATTTGGATGAATTTTTGCGTTACTCAGCGGCGATTCTTAAAAAGGACGCAGGCAGGTAATAAATAAGCTCTATCGGTTGAGGCAATGCGGCATTCAAAGCTCTGCTTAGGATTTATGTCGACCATGTTCTGATTTATCAGAATCAAAATAGAATTTACTAACATTCCGATGGAAACTTCTAAAAATTGCACTCCGACAAGTTCAGTACCCTCAGGGTATGAATGCGAGCGGATGATTTTTAGATGTCCCCCAATATTAATTGGTTAGAATACGCCAAACCGGTTGGCGGCCTGAGCGATTTACCGAATTAAGGTTTTCGCAAAATAGACCAATCGGTATAAAAACACATGACATGGAAATAGTCATTAAAAATCAATGCTATATACTTATTAACAGACATCAAACATGCTGACCTATCCCAATATTGACCCCATCGCAGTTGCTCTAGGCCCGATTAAAATTCATTGGTACGGCTTGATGTACCTGATTGGTTTTGCCGCCGTGTATTTCCTGGGGCAAAAGCGTGCATCAGCACCGTGGTCGGTGGTTAAGCCGGAAGCGATTGAGGATTTGGTTACCTACGGCGCTTTGGGCGTCATTTTGGGCGGCCGCATCGGTTATATCCTGTTCTATAACTTTGATGTTTTCATAGAAAATCCCATCATCTTGTTCAAAATTTGGCAGGGCGGTATGTCTTTTCATGGCGGCATGTTGGGGGTGTTTGTGGCGATGTGGCTATTTGCCAAGAAGCAGAACTGCACCATGATGCAATTGACCGATATTATCGCGCCACTGGCACCGATAGGTTTAGGCGCGGGTCGTCTTGGCAATTTCATCAATTCAGAATTATGGGGACGAACTACCGATGTGCCTTGGGCCATGGTGTTTCCTACTGGCGGCCCGTTGGCCAGACACCCGTCACAACTCTATGAAGCCTTTTTGGAAGGTGTGGTGATGTTTGCCATTTTGTGGATTTACTCCAGCAAGCCCAGGCCAACGATGGGTGCAACCGGGCTAGCGTTGTTTCTATACGGCTGTTTCCGCTTTTTTGTCGAGTTCTTCAGAATGCCGGATGCGCATTTGGGTTATTTGGCGCTGGATTGGGTCACCATGGGCCAGATACTGTCAACGCCGATGATTATTATCGGTGCGCTGCTGTTTTATTTTGCTCACAAGAATGCACCGAAAGAAGTCGCATGAAAGCGTATTTACAATTACTGGATAAAATTCTGCAGGAAGGCAGTTTAAAAGGCGATAGAACCGGCAGCGGTACGTTATCGATTTTCGGCCATCAACTGCGCTTTGATTTGCAGCAGGGTTTTCCGCTGGTGACCACCAAAAAAATTCACGTCAAATCAATCATCCATGAGCTGCTGTGGTTTTTGCGGGGCGATACCAATTTAGCTTATCTGCATGAGCACAAGGTCAGCATCTGGGATGAATGGGCCGATGCCGATGGTGGGCTGGGTCCGGTCTATGGTTACCAATGGCGCTCCTGGCCGACTGCCGATGGCCGACATATTGATCAGATTCAGCAAGTCATCGAGCAGCTTAAAAAAACACCCAACAGTCGTCGGTTGATTGTTTCTGCCTGGAATGTTGCCGATTTACCGGATGAAAGTATCAGCCCGCAACAAAATGTCGCCCAAGGCAAAATGGCGCTGGCACCGTGTCATGCGTTGTTTCAGTTCTATGTGGCTGATGGCAAACTGTCTTGTCAGCTCTACCAGCGCAGCTGCGACACGTTTTTGGGCGTGCCGTTCAATATTGCCAGTTATGCATTATTGACGCACATGGTGGCTCAGCAGTGCGATTTGGCGGTGGGCGAATTTATCTGGACCGGCGGCGATGTGCATCTTTATCTCAATCATCAAGAACAAGCCAAACTGCAATTAAGCCGTGAGCCATATCCATTGCCAACGCTGCTGATTAAGCGTAAGCCGGAATCGCTATTTGATTATCGCTACGAGGATTTTGAAATCGTCGATTACCGCTCGCACGAGCCGATAAAAGCGGCAATTTCTGTATAAACCAAACTTGATTTCAATCATTAAGAGCCTGACTTTTCTGGGCTCGGCGTTCCCGTTACCAGGAGTAAGCCGTGATTAGTTACGAAGCCTTAATAGTTTTTTCGGTTACCACTGCTTTAACTTGTTTTACTCCCGGACCAGCGGCGCTGTTTGTGGCGTCAAGTGCCGCTTCCCACGGTAAGCGGCATGTTCCGGCTGCAGTACTAGGCATTTGTGTCGCAAATGTAGTTTTTTTTGGATTATCGGCATTGGGTATTGCCAGCTTAATCGCTTCTTCACCGTTGTTGTTTCAATGGTTGCGCTGGTTAGGTGCTGCTTACTTGGTTATTTTGGGGCTGCAACTGATTACCTCCAGAAAACAACAGGCTTTGAAGGTTGTAGTAAAGGGGAAAGCAGGTACCAAGCGAGTTCGCACATTTTTGAAAGCGTTTGTTATTGAAGCGTCCAATCCGAAAGCGTTATTGTATTTTGGCGCGCTGTTACCGCAATTTATCAATCCAACCCAAGCACTCGTACCGCAATTGCTCGTTTTCTGTTTATTGACGTTTGTTTTTGATATTGCAGCGTATACCTTTTACGGCATGTTAGGTTTAGGGTTAGCAAAAGCGTCAAAACAACGGTTTTACACACTTCTTACCCGATTGGCAGGAACCGCATTTGTATTTGCCGGATTTCGTCTCGCGCTAACAAAATGAATACAGGTCTTGTATCAGCGACACAAGACCTGTTTAAAAGATTTGATCTAGCTTTTGTTAAAAAATGCAGTCAATGCAGCGTTGCGATCATTACCTACCTGTTGGGCATAAGGACGGCTTTCGATCAATTTGATATAAGCATCAATACCGGGGATATGCTCTGAGACTAAATCAGTGCCATAAATCTTTTGGCTGGCGAAAGATACCAACTGTAAATGTGGCCAGGCAACAATATCAGCTGCAGAAAATTCACTACCCAGCGCGTAAGGTTCCAGTTTAATCAACCTTGCCAAGCCTTTTAAGCCAGCTTCAAGCTTAACTTTGACTTCATCTATCGTTTCAGATGACACTGTGCCGCCAAAAATGGCTTGTGAATAAATACGGCGGGCAATCAGTTCAACATTCAATTCAAGATGCTGGATAAACTCGCGGGTTTTAGCGCGCTCGAAAGCATCACTTGGATATAACGGATGTTCTGGGTAGCTGTCTTCTAAATATTCAAGAATGGCTTGGGATTCTGACAAATAACCATCGGCAGTTTTAATGAACGGAATTTTGCCTAGCGGAGAGCGCTTCAATACCGCATCAGTTTGGCCAGGGGCAACAAATTCCTCTAAAAAAGCAATTTCCTTTTCCATCATTGCCCATTTGATTTTGTTGTAATAATTGCTGATAGCAATGCCGTAAAGAGTAATCATAGTGTTATCCCCAGAAATGAAAGTAGTTAAAAATAGACAGACCGGTCTGTCTGGTGAAATAATACATACTGGTCTGTATACTTGCAACCCTAATTTTTATTTTTACTACTATGACCAGAAATCTTAAAGAACATATTTTGCAAACTGCGTCCGGGCTTTTTTACAGCCAAGGTATTAAAGCGACCGGCGTGGATACCATTGTTAAAGCCGCAGGCACCACCAAAATGAGCCTGTACAAATATTTTCCGTCCAAAGATGACTTGATTCTGGCTCATTTGCAAAAAAGCGGTGCCGAAATGCGCGTTCTCATTATGAATGCCATCGATAGTAGAGCCACGCAACCAAAACAGAAATTGCTGGCCGTGTTCGATATATTTGAAGAGCTATTGATTACCCCGGAATTTCGCGGTTGCCCGTTTATCAATGCGTCAGCAGAATTTGCCGAAGAAGCAAACCCGGTACAACAGGCTTCAGCTGAGTTTTATGACGGTTTCCATAAACTGCTCACCGATTTGGCGCAACAAGCAGGCATAGCAAATCCTGAGCTTGTGGCGAAACAACTGCTGATGCTGATAGCCGGTGCTATTGTCACAGAGCAAATGAAACGGCAATCTGGTGCGATGACGGTCGCTCGTCAGGCGGCAGAGAAATTATTTGAGGTGCCGAATCCTGCCAAGTCTTGATATTGTCAGCTGGGCGTTCGCTTGCGTTGTTCTTGATTTATTGCCGGCATACGCGCTATTTTTAGATTATCTATCAGCTACTAACGTAGTTACTTTAAGACGCTGATCAACAAAATAGCTGTTGCAGGCATTTTTGATACCAGTTGTTCTGCTTTCGGCTTAGTTCCACTGGATTTAACATCGCCGAAAGCGGAAATTCCTATTGTCATAATTCTGTCAAATTTCCTGTTCATACTTGACGTACTCTTCGTCGAGTGCTCCCAGGGCAGGCTTCGATTGTTTGACAAAGCTCCTGAGCTTAGCCGAAGGCTTACCACGCACCAAACCAACAAGTGACTGCTGATTTTGAGAGATGAGCTTGTTGAACAGTCAACGTACTTAATCAGAGATCCCGCAAACATTACATCATCAAGTGCCTTTAAAAAGCAGCTCCCCTTCTTTGATTTAAATCTAGCAGCTAGGCAATAACATCTAATAGGCTCCCAATATGTTTGGTTATATCAGCTTTAAAATTCGCATTTTGTTCGGTTTTTTTGCCCTGATTAGCTTGATGATCGGCATTGTTGCGGTGGGAATGTTCAATTTTTCACAAACACAGCGTGATGTAGCTAAAGTTGATGATGTTTTTCTACCCCAGGCGCTGTTAGCAGAGCGAATGGCTATTTACACTGTACAAGTACAGCAATTTTTTACCCAAGTATCCATCAATCAAGATCCTGACGGTTACCAGGATGCGGAAAGAGCTGCCGAAGACTTTAAACAAGGTCTCACCCAGTTCCGTGAACACCTGCAGGCCGAAGACAATACATTAAAAAGTACGCAATCGGGCGTCGTTAAGAATGGCAGTGTTACTACTCTGAATAATGTGTCTTCCCCGGCAGCAAAAATGACAGAATTAGTCGCGCTGGAAAAAGGCTTTGATTTTTTTTATAGCGAAGGCAAGCGTATGACTACGGTTTACGCGACCGAGGGAGTCGAGGCGGGCAATCTTGTCCTTAAAGATTTAAATAAATTGGCGAAAAATTTACGCACCCAACTCAATAGAATTAAAAATAATGAAGTAAACGACGCTAAAAATAACGCCCACAACATCGCCGAATCAACCAAGTACGCGTCTAAAACTATGCTGGTCATATCGCTGACAGGCATTTGCTTGGGGTTAGGCATTGCAATCTACTTAACGCGCTATTTGGGTAAGCAATTAGGTATTGATCCCTACTTTGCAAAAGGAATTGCCATGGAAATTGCTGGTGGCAATTTAAGTCAGGATATTCAGGTTAAGGCGAATGACAACAGCAGTTTGTTATACGCCATGAAACACATGCAACAGCAACTGCTTGAGCGGATAACGGCCGAACGCAAAGTGGCTGATGAAACTCTGCGCGTGAAGATTGCATTGGATAATGTCAGCACCGGCGTAATGATTGCCGATAATGACCGCAATATTATCTACGTCAATCAAGAGCTGATGAAAATACTCGGCAAAGTCGAAGCAGAAATTAGACAGCAGTTGCCAAAATTTTCTATAGACAGCCTGGTTGGTACCAATATGGATAATTTTCACAAAGATCCATTACACCAGGCAAAAATGCTTACTTCCTTAACCGCCCCCTATGAAGCCAACATGGTGCTTGGTGGCCGTTCAATGCGGGTGATAGCCAATCCTGTCATCAATGAACAAGGCCTGCGACTGGGCACAGTAGCAGAATGGCATGACCGAACCGATGAAGTAATGGCGGAAAATGAGGTCGCTGCGATTGTCGGCGCCGCTGCCGAGGGAGATTTCAGTAGGCGTTTTAATCTTGCCGGTAAAGAGGGATTCTTCCTCCATCTGGGTGAAGATATTAATCAGCTGATGCAAACCAGTGAATCCGGGCTCAATGAAGTCGTGCGCGTACTCAACGCACTGTCTCGCGGCGACCTGACGGAATCGATCACTAATGATTATTCCGGTATTTTTAGGCAACTTAAAAATGATTCCAATACTACGGTGGAAAAACTTAAAGCTATTATTAGCCAAATTAAGAATGCTGCGGACAGCATTTACACGGGAACGAAAGAAATAGCTTCGGGTAACAATGACCTGTCATACCGCACGGAACAGCAAGCCGCTAGCCTGGAACAAACGGCTGCGAGTATGCAGGAGTTGACGTCTACGGTGCGTCACAATACCGAAAATGCTAAACATGCCAATGCGCTGGCCGCCAAAGCCTCAGATGTTGCCGGTAAAGGCGTAAATGTAGTCGGCCAGGTGGTGGCAACCATGGGATCCATTTATGAGTCTTCACGTAAGGTTGTGGATATTATTGGAGTAATTGACGGCATTGCTTTTCAAACCAACATACTCGCTCTTAATGCTGCGGTGGAAGCGGCCCGCGCAGGGGAACAAGGCCGTGGCTTTGCAGTGGTTGCCGGAGAAGTCCGTAATCTTGCACAACGTGCAGCCGCTGCGGCCGGGGAAATCAAAAACCTGATTGGCAATTCTGTAGAGCAAATTGAAGACGGTACCCGTCTAGTAACGCATGCCGGCAAAACCATGGAAGAGATTGTCAATTCAATAAGCGGCGTCACGGTAATTATGTCAGCAATTGCGGCGGCTTCCGTGCAACAAACCTTCGGCATCGATCAGGTCAATCAAGCGATCGGGCAAATGGATGATGTTACCCAGCAAAATGCCGCGTTGGTAGAACAAGCTGCGGCCTCGGCCGAATCATTGGAAGAACAAACGCAAAATTTAACGGCAACCATCAGGCAATTTAAAGTCGATACCCAAAATGACGGGCAGTTTATCATCAAACGGTCTAGTGCTATCTCAGACGCTAGTTTGTATGAGCCGATTATGGGTAAGTTGCAACCGCAAAAAATAGTTGCCGGAGAAGAATGGGAAGAGATTTAAGTTCAGTCTTTTTATCGGCTAAAAGCGATATTATCAATTAGCCGGGTTTTACCTAATCTAGCGGCTACCAGTAACACTAGCTCGGTATCTTCGGCTCTGGCTTTTGCCAAGTCTTGGCTGCGGCAAACCGCAAAGTAGTCGGGAGCAAAACCTGCCGCTTGTAGCGAGCTGAGCGCATGTTGTTCTATGTCGGCAACAGGCTGACCGGCTAACACGGCATCTCGTGCATGACATAAGGTTTGATAAAGTTGCGCGGCGATTTGTTTCTCTTGCGCCGATAAATAGTTGTTGCGTGAGCTCATCGCCAAGCCGCTGGGCTCTCTGACGGTTTCTACGCCGATGATGTCGACGGGGATGTTTAAATCCCGAACCATGGTGCGAATCACGACTAGTTGTTGAAAATCTTTCCGGCCAAACAAGGCTAAATCCGGCTGCACGATGTTGAATAACTTGCAGACAACGGTGGCGACACCGTCGAAATGGCCTGGTCTGGCAGCACCGCAGTAAACTGTCGATAAACTACTGACCGAAACAGTGGTTTTGGCGTCGCTGGTATAAACTTCAGATACGGTGGGTAAAAATAGTAAATCGGCACCTGCGGCAGCCAATTTTGCTTGGTCTTCTGCTTCGGTACGCGGATAACTGTCAAAATCTTCGCCCGGCCCAAATTGGGTGGGATTAACAAAAATACTGACGACTACTCTTTCGGCTTCATTTTTGGCTTCGGTGACCAGTTTGATGTGGCCATCATGTAAGTTGCCCATGGTGGGGACGAACGCGACGCGGTCTCCAGCCTGTTGCCAGGCTTTGATGATGCGGCGACATTCGGATACTGTGCTGACAATTTGCATAGCGCTTAAAAACTGTGTTCAGCAGAAGGGAAGGTAAGCTGTTTGACGGCTTGATGGTAATGGGCAATCGCTTCTTCAATCGATGCAGCATCTTGCAAAAAGTCTTTGGAAAAACGTGGGCGGCTGCCAACGCCTATGCCGAGCATATCGTAAAGCACCAGTACCTGGGCATCGCAATCGACGCCCGCACCGATGCCGATCACGGGAATGTCTAGTTGGCTGCTGATGTCTTTGGCTAGGGCCGCCGGGACGCATTCCAGCAATAGCAATTGCGCGCCTGCCTGTTGCAGCAAATGAGCGTCGTCTATGAGTTTTTGCGCGGCTTCCGGCTCGCGGCCTTGCACTTTGTAACCGCCCAAGAGATTGATAGATTGCGGGAGCAGGCCCAAATGCCCACAAACAGGTATACCTTGGTCGACCAGAAAGTTAACGCAGTCGATTTTTGCGCCTTCCAGCTTAACCATTTGCGCCCCGGCGCGCAGCAATTTACCGGCATTTTTAGCGGCAAGTACCGGTGTGATGTAGCCCAAGAAAGGTAAATCAGCGACGATAAATGCTCGCCGCCGAGTTTTAGCGACACATTGAGTGTGATAAACAAGGTCGCGCAAGGTGACCGGTAAGGTGGTGCTCTGGCCTTGGATGACATTTCCCAAAGAATCGCCCACCAGCATGACATCAATTCCGACTTTATCGATGACAGCGCTAAAGCTGGCATCGTAAGCGGTCAGGCAGGTGATTTTTTCACTGCGTTGCTTCATTGCCGCCAAGTCGTTGACGGTCAATGGGCTAGATGTTGTTATATATTGAGTCATGATTGGATCAAGCGCTGTAAACCACGTAATGGACAGTTAGCAACTAAGTCGCTCAAGCTGCCTTTGCCCGGTACATTCAAGTCAGGGGCAATTTCGTAAAGAGGGTATAAGACGAACTCTCTATCGACAATGCCTATGTGTGGCACGATTAAGTCCGGCAAGTGAATTTGTTGGTCGCCGTAGAGTAATAAATCCAGGTCCAGCGTTCTCGGCCCCCAGCGCTCACCGGTTCTAACGCGACCATGTTCGTTTTCGATGCCTTGCAGACAGTGCAATAGCGCTGTTGGCGTTAATTCGGTGGCAATCGCCATTACCGCATTGACGTAATCCGGCTGATCTTTAGGCCCCATCGGCGCGCTTTGATACAAGCTGGAAAAAGCCAGTTCTTGTATCCCGGCGGTTGCTGCTATTGCTGAGCGTGCGCCGTTAATTTGTTGGCTTGGTGTGGCGAGATTACTGCCCAGCCCTATAAAAGCGGTTACCGTGTTTGTCATGCGTTAAGCATCCGGGCTTGGTGTGTCGACTTTCGGCTTTCTGCGATAAGTTCTTTTACGCTTGGCAGCAGATGCATTGCGCGGCGGCTGGGTCATTTTTCGCTGTTCGTTTTCGTCAGCAAGGTGATAGCGGGTCCACCATTCGGCTATTTCTGGATCTACGCCGCCGGTTTCGGCGCGTAACAGCAGAAAATCATAACCAGCCCGAAAACGAGGGTGAGTGAGTAATCGACTGGGCTTTGAGCCTAATCGAATGTTAAATTTGGGTTGTAGACTCCAGACTTCGCGCATTGCCATGGTGATGTGTTTGGGCATTGCGGTACTCTTAACTTGTCGGGAAAGCACCTCATTGGCTGCTTCTTGATAAGCGATAAACTCCGGTTCGCCGCGAGTCATTTTTTTCTTGGCCAGGATTTGGACAGGTTCCCACAAGAAGGCTGCGAATAAAAAGTAAGCGGTAACGGTTTTACCCAGGGCAATTCTATTGTCGGAGTTTTCCAGCGCTTTAATCAGCAGCAACCGTGGAAAGCCATCTGCTTCAACCGATAAGCTCGCTTCAGTGGAGGGAAACAGTACTTTAAATAACCCGTAATGCCTGAGCATTTCGAAAGTCTGCAGTGCATAGCCGGATAAAAACAGTTTTAACGTTTCGTCATAAAGCCGGGCAGACGGGATGCTTGCCAATATTCCGGCAAGATCATGCATGGGCTTTTCACAATCAGGGTGGATATTAAAACCCAGCTTGACGGCAAAACGCACGGCTCTGAGCATGCGCACGGGATCTTCACGAAAACGCGTTGCCGGGTCGCCAATGAGCTTGAGTGAGGCCATTTTGTGGTCGTCCATGCCGCCCACATAGTCAACTACAGAAAAGTCTTTGATGTTGTAGTACAAGGCGTTGACGGTGAAATCGCGACGCCAGACGTCTTCTTCTATGGTGCCGTAGATGTTGTCGCGCAATAAGCGGCCTTCTTTATCCAGCACTTGCTTATTATTATCGGCATCACTGGCGCCACGAAAGGTGGCAACTTCGATAATTTCGCGGCCAAAATGAACATGGGCAAGACGAAACCTGCGGCCAATCAACCGGCAATTGCGGAAAACTTTTTTAATTTGCTCAGGATCCGCATTGGTGACCACGTCAAAATCTTTGGGTTCACGTCCCAGTAATAAGTCGCGCACACAGCCGCCAACCAGATAGGCGTCAAAGCCCTCTTTTTGCAGTCGATACAATACTTTCAGCGCATTTTCGCTGATTTGTGACCGCGAAATAGTATGTTCCGAGCGGCTATATATTTTGCCATTAGTGGCGACCGGGGCGGCTTCGCTTTTGGTCCCCTTAATGATTTTTTTGAAAAAGTTTAAAATGGCTCTCACTCCCTGTTGGTTTAGCGATTGCGGCAATCATATCATTTGAACGAATTCCAACCCAACCGCCAAGCTGGTTTTCTTTTACATTCCCCTTTTCGGTATAGTAGAATCGCGACTCTGAAAGCTGTCGACAATGCCATTTTTCACCCCGATGTCGTTAGCTAGGCCAGAAAATTAGACAACCTTAACCTTAAAAATTCGCCTTTCGAGCGAGCTTAATTGGAATTGTTATGTACAAAAAGATTCTAAATGGCTTTATTGACCATCCTTTATTAACTAGCCTTTTTGTAACAGATTTCTTTATTCTTCTGTTCCATAGGCCGCCATTTCTATTTTCTGTGGCAATGTTTGGCTTTTTAATAGCTATGTGCATGTATTTTGGCCAAAAACTGGCCTTGTTTAAAGACTAATTGTCCAGATCAAAAAACACAAATAACAAATCTAAACCGGGAGCCGATTTAACATTGGCTCCCGGTTTTTTTCGCCGGTTTTCGGCGATGCTGTATGACTTCTTATTACTGGTTGCAATCTTATTTGCCGCCACGGCACTCCTACTCCCATTTAACTCAGGCGCGGCGGCTACTACTGATAGCCAGCTATGGTTTTACCGACTCTATTTGCTGAGCATTAGTTTTCTTTTTTACGGCTGGTTTTGGACCCACGGCGGTCAGACATTAGGTCTGCGCGCTTGGAAAATCAAAGTATTAACCCTCGACAAACAAGTCATCAGCTGGCCGCAAGCAGGCTTGCGCTTTGTTTGTGCCGTGTTATCTTGGACGGCCTTAGGTTGCGGTTTTCTGTGGATCCTCATCGACAAAAATAAACGCAGCTGGCACGATCATTTATCTAAAACCGCGATATTTTTTGAAGAATAAATTCTTTCTCGCCATTGCCCATCTGGTAACGCCATGCAAAATCCATTATTAGCCAACAGCCCATTACCGTTATTTTCGCAAATCAATCCCGAGCATGTCCTGCTAGCCATAGAGCAATTATTGGCTGACGCGCGTGCCGAGATAAAAATCCGTTTGGAAGCTACCGATTATTACACCTGGGATAACCTTGTCGAGCCGCTGGAAAATGTTGAAGACAAGCTGAATAAGGCGTGGTCGCCAGTCAGTCATATGAATTCCGTGCTCAATTCTGATGCTCTGCGCGACGCCTATAACGCCTGCTTGCCGCTGTTGAGCGATTACTCCACCGAAATGGGCCAAAACGAGCAATTGTTTAACGCCTACCGCTTTATTGCCGACAGCAAAGAATTCGCAGCACTCAATATCGCCCAGCAAAAAATTATCAATAACGCATTAAGAGACTTCAAGTTATCCGGGATTGGTCTGGATGAGGCCAAAAAACAGCGCTATAAAGAAATCAGCCAAGAATTGTCGCAACTAACCAGCAAATACGAAGAAAACGTGCTGGATGCCACCAATGCTTGGAGCAAATTGATTACTGATGTCAACGATTTGGCAGGATTACCGGAGTCTGCATTGGCTCAAGCAAGACAGGCCGCTGAACATGAAGATCAACAAGGTTGGCTGATTACCTTGCAATTTCCGTCTTATATTTCGGTACTGACTTACGCAGACAACCGCGAATTACGTCGCGAACATTATGAGGCCTTTGCCACTCGGGCATCGGATCAGGGGCCGCAAGCAGGGCAGTTTGATAACAGTGACATCATGGAAAAGATCCTGCAGCTGCGTCATGAAAAAGCCCAGCTGCTTGGTTTTAACAATTATGCCGAATTATCGCTGTCCACCAAAATGGCCGACCGGCCCGATGATGTTGTGCAATTTCTGGAAGATTTGGCCGCGAAATCTTTGCCACAAGCACGTACTGATCTGGCAGAACTGCGCGCTTTCGCCAAGCAATTCGACGGTAGTGATGATTTGCAATCTTGGGATATGACTTACTACTCCGAGAAGATGCGCCAGCATGAATACCAACTGTCTCAAGAAGAAGTAAAAGCCTATTTCCCGATTACCCGCGTATTGCCCGGCTTATTTGCCGTTGTGCAACGGCTTTACGGTTTAAACATTAAAGAAATCAAAGACTTCGACAGCTGGCACCCTGACGTTCAGTTTTTTGAGATCCACGACAAAACCAGCCAATTACGCGGCAGGTTTTATATAGACCTGTACGCTCGCGCCAAAAAACGCGGCGGCGCCTGGATGGATGACTGTGTTGGCCGTAAAAAAACCGATGACGGAATTCAAATTCCGGTTGCTTACTTAACGTGTAACTTCACCCCGCCTGCGGGAGAGGTTCCAAGCCTATTAACGCACGACGATGTCACCACCTTATTCCACGAATTCGGCCACGGCCTGCATCACATGCTGACTTTGGTTGATCATCTGAGTGTTTCCGGCATTAGCGGCGTGGAATGGGATGCAGTCGAACTGCCTAGTCAATTTATGGAAAACTGGTGTTGGGAACAAGAAGCCCTGGCATTAATTTCAGGGCATTTTCAAACCGGCGAACCGTTGCCGGATGCGTTGTTTAACAAGATGCTGGCTGCGAAAAATTTCCAGGCCGGCATGGTCATGGTTAGACAAATAGAATTCAGCCTGTTCGATTTTAAAATCCACCAAGATTATGATCCGGCTCAAGGCGGGCGCATCTACGATATTCTCGACCAAGTTAGACAACAAGTCGCTGTTGTAACGCCACCCAAAATCAACCGGTTTGCGCACAGTTTTGGGCATATTTTTGCCGGTGGTTATGCGGCTGGCTACTACAGTTACAAGTGGGCGGAAGTGCTATCCAGTGATGCATTTTCCATGTTTGAAGAAAACGGCATTTTCGATCCGGAAACCGGGCACGCATTTTTAACTAACATTCTGGAGCAAGGCGGCAGCCAAAACGCGATGGAGTTATTCGTTAACTTCCGTGGCCGTAAACCTAGCATTGATGCATTGCTCAGACATTGTGGTATCGAAATCCAACCGGCCGCAGGAGTCGCAGCGGGATGAAATACCACGATCTACGCGACTTCATCAAACAACTGGAAAAACAAGGCGAACTCAAGCGCATTACTGTGCCGGTTAGTCCTAACTTAGAAATGACCGAAATTGCTGATCGTGTCTTAAAACAGGCAGGGCCGGCATTATTGTTTGAGAATCCGGTGGGATATAACATCCCGGTGCTGGCTAACTTGTTCGGCACGCCACGCCGGGTTGCAATGGGTATGGGCGCGCAGTCGGTCAGCGAACTTCGTGGTATTGGTGAGTTACTCGCTTACCTGAAAGAACCCGAACCGCCCAAAGGTATGAAAGACGCTTGGGAAAAGTTTCCGGTATTTAAACAAGTCCTTAACATGGCACCTAAGCTGATAAGCTCTCCTCCCTGTCAGGAGCTTATCAGAATCGGCGATGAAATCGACCTTAGCGAATATCCCATTCAAACCTGTTGGCCGGAAGATGCGGCGCCATTAATTACCTGGCCGTTAGTGATTACTAAAGGTCCGCATAAAACCCGCCAGAACTTGGGCATTTATCGCCAGCAAGTCATTGGTAAAAATAAAGTCATTATGCGCTGGCTGGCGCATCGAGGCGGTGCGTTAGATTTTAAGGAATGGCAAATCGCTTATCCTGACAAACCGTTTCCAGTATCTGTTGCCTTGGGTGCTGATCCTGCCACCATTCTTGCCGCCGTTACACCGGTGCCGGATACCTTGTCTGAATATGCCTTTGCCGGGCTATTACGCGGTAGCAAAACCGAGCTTGCCAAGTCGATGATTAACGATTTGCAGGTGCCTGCCAGCGCCGAAATCGTTCTGGAAGGGTTTATTTATCCTGGTGAAACTGCGCCGGAAGGGCCTTATGGCGACCATACCGGCTACTACAATGAAGTGGCCGAGTTCCCGGTATTCACCATCGAAAGAATCACCCAGCGCCAAGCACCTATTTATCACAGCACCTACACCGGCAAGCCGCCCGACGAACCGGCCATCTTGGGCGTGGCATTAAATGAAGTGTTTGTGCCGATCTTACAAAAACAGTTTCCGGAAATTATCGATTTTTACTTGCCGCCCGAAGGTTGTTCATATCGCATGGCGGTGATCAGCATGAAAAAACAATATGCCGGTCATGCCAAACGGGTCATGCTGGGGACGTGGTCTTATTTGCGCCAGTTCATGTACACAAAATTTGTGATTGTGGTGGATGACGATATTGATGTGCGCAATTGGCAAGAAGTCATCTGGGCCATGACTACACGAATGGACCCGGCCAGAGACTTAACCATCCTGGAAAATACACCGATTGATTATTTAGATTTTGCCTCGCCGGTGTCCGGCTTGGGCTCTAAAGTTGGTTTCGATGCCACCAACAAATGGCCCGGCGAAACCAACCGCGAGTGGGGTAGAACAATTGTGATGTCTCCCGATGTCATCAAAAAAGTCGATGCAATGTGGGATAGCTTGTTTTAGCGCAATATTTAAAGATGGCCTTTGCCTACAAGAAACTTACCAAGGCCATCGGAGCAAACGATAAAAGGTGAGCAGAAACCAAGTATTAACTGACTGCTTACCAGCAATCTGCTGCGGTGATTCCGGTATCCGCCCCCGTCACTCCTTTAACGCCTGTATTAGTTAACGTTAAAGAGCCGCATTTATCGTTAGCTTGGGCACCCGTTCTAGCCGCGCTTAATGTGTAACTGCTGGCAGTGGCAGCGCTAATCGTTACCGTATAAAAGCTAGTGGTCTCAGTGGGAATGGTAAATATCCGGGGCGCGCCAGTGTCTGCTGGTGTGCCTGATGTGCCTGCAGCGCCCACATAGCTATTTGTTTCCGTATACCGCCGTTCCATCGCATTCGCTAAGCCCAGCAAAACTCCCTTTGCATCCGCTCGCCGAGATTTCATTACGCTATCTTGATAACTTGGATAAGCAACGCTGGCCAAGATACCAACAATTGCCACGGTTACCATCAATTCTATTAACGTAAAGCCTAGTTGGGTCTGTTTCATATCGTTTATTCCTTAATTCTTGAAAGCATTTAGATGCAATAGCCCTGACATCTACAAATTATTTTAATTGTCGCCATGATGCTCGTTTACCAGTGCCGCCACTAATCAAGGTAAGTTTAGCAATGCCACCGCTGGAACCTGACGCAAAGCCAAAGTTACTGATTATGCTTAGGCTGTCGTGTATATCTATTCCTAAATCCAATCCGGTTGCGACAAACATCGTGCCGCCTACATCGACCAGGTCATCAGTGTTTACTTTGCCATCGGCTGTTGTGCTCCCAGTGCCAAATATATCGAAAGTACTTGCAGCAGGGCGTTTACCTGTTAATGCTTCCAGTATCATCACTCGGCTTTTGCCGCCGCCTTCACAGGGGTCGGTACTTGGGATGAGTGTTGAAAATAAAATCAGATCTCTATACATCACCGGCGTACTAACAACGCGTTCGCCTTGGGCAATAGTTGGAGGCGTTGCAGGAGTGGCTGTATTTGGAATTTCCAAATTCATCGCCCAGCCTTTTTTAAGATTGGTAGAGCTGCAGGTGATTAATGGCGTGTCATCATTAGACAAGGCCACCGTGGCGAGTGAGTAACAAACAGTTTTTCTTGAAGAGACTCGAATCAAGCCGGTTTTTGTTGTACCGGCTGAATTTTTAGGCGTGCCTTCAAAGTTAATGGTTTGCTCCTGCAACTTTGCACGATCGGTGATCGTTCCAGTATCGTCATCCCAAATACCATAAAACGATTGCACTTGTGGATTTGTTCCGACGATATTATCCGTTGATTCAAAATATTTGCCGGTGCCGAAATAAACCATCACACCACTAGCCTGACTAGCCCCAACTTTGCCTATGCTGGGTTTGGCAGTAATGGGTTGAAGATTTCCACTTGCGCAGCTCGTTCCAGTAGTTGTGCAGGCTACAAACAAAGGTGATCCGCTATTAGCAACACTCCAACTGCCAGCAGTTGCTGAACTTACGTCGAACTCCCACAAATTACCTTTTAAATCGCCGGCATAAATCGTATCGACAATATTGTCGCCGTTTAAATCAGCGGCTACAGGAGATGAAAGGCCGTTGCCACCTGTTGCGAGCGTATCAATTTTTTGAATGACAGCACCTGTTTCGGCATCAAGAACAAACAGCACTGCTGAGCCATTACTGCTGCCGTAACCATTGGCTACAATTACTGCCCATTTGTTATTGTGCATTCTAGCAATAACAGGTTGCGACAAGGTGTAACCCAAGTCAGCGCCGTAAGTAGTGTCGGTGCTGGTAAATTCCCATAATGCGCTGGCGGTACCAAATGTATCAGGGTTGGTTACATCTAATGCAAATACAGCTTTACCACCTGCACCGGTAACACCTGCCACCAATGTGTGCCATTCTGAACTGTAATAAACATCTCCAGCAGTAGCCGCACCATCAACAAAGTATTGATGGGAATAAGTGGGTGACGTCAGCTTGCTAAGCTCAGGGAACAATGCATTCGGCATATAGGCAAAAATTTCAGAGCCGCCAGTGGTGACAGAACCTGCGTTTTCTCTGGCATCAAAACCATGCAACATACCGTCATTGGCACCGACGTAGAGCATAGGCCGGCGGTTTTTGTATGTGGTTGAGGCTCTAAACGTTGTGTAACCACTACCCTCAACACCTGGCAAATCACTGTAGCCAAGGTCGGTAGTACCCACATAAATCGGGTCAGAGTTGACGATGTCGCCTAGGTGGTTGGTTTTAATACTTGCCGTACTAAGCTCAGTCGGGTCAGTAATAAAAGAGCCATTGGCATCAAATAACTTAATTCTATTTCTAAAACTGCCGCCTAAGCGTTTTTCATTGGCATTGTCACCGCGTAACCAATTAAGCCTATCCTGGCCTTTTGCATCAGCAATGCCGCCCAATTGGTTTAGATAAGCTTGTTGAGCTGTTGTGATGATTGGGGTAGAAGGTGTGTTCCATTTAAACTCAATGCCGCGAGAACCAGCTGTCGCACTAGGATCATAGGTATAAATTTTGCGACTCGCTGCTGCCGGTAATAACTCAGCCGCCTCCCAACTTGGAGTTGTGGTATTAACAACCCCGGTTGTTTCATTAACTGTTAAAGCCAGTAATTGACCACTCCAGTCTCTGGGATCGAATCTAGCCTGATACAACAATGTGCCGGTGTCTAAACGAGTGGTATTAGCCGCCACTGCAGACGCCGAGCTGACATTATTAAGTAATTTGGCGAAGGCTTTACCCAATTGTTCAGGCAGTTTGCCTGCATTGGTCACCAGAAAATAGCCATCGGGCACGCCGTCGCTATCGTCATCCCACTCGTTAGTATCAAGGATGCCGTCATTATCTTTGTCATTCACACCCCACTTTGCTGCGTACCAGAGCGGATCGTGTTTGATGAAACTTGCAGATGTTGAAGTCCCAGCTGTGAAGGTTCTTGACGTAGAGAACGGTAAAGCTATTTGATCATTCCAGGTACCGCCTGGTAATTGTCCCGGCGGAGTATCAAGAAAATAATCTGTATCAGCCCCCACCTCGCCGCCTAACTGATCTCTAACTTCCAGATAAACGCCGTCATGTGTTGTGCCAGAAATGACATAGCCCATATGCTGAGTAATACCCCCGTAAGCATATGTTGAGTTAAGATCAATTACTACTACTTGATTGGGCGAATTACCGGTCACCGTAAAGGTATATTCAACAATCGCATCCATATCATGATCGGCGGCTTGCTCCACGTCTTCATAATTGATTCGAAATTTACCGTAAGGTTTACCGTTATTTACTGAGCTATCAATATTAGCGCTGGTTGTGTTGACAATTTTATCAACATAAAAATCAACGATTTGATTAGTTGGTTGAAACTTGTTTGACGCAGCATCAATACTTGATCCTGCCACCGATTTGGCAAATGGTACCAGCGTCACTGTTTTTCCATTCACAGGAATCTCAATCCGCGGTAGCGGGGAAGCCAAAGCAACCGCCAATGTATCGGCTTTTTGGTCTTTTTTATATGTAGATGTTGCCGTGTCGCCCGCCGTATTTAAATCTGTTCTAGCGCCATGGAGCGCAACGCTACCAGCATAAAAACCACCTAACTTAGTAGGCTCCTCTGGCGCCAAACCACGAATATTACTAAAACTGCTTGCCGCTTTTACCGTGGGCGCGCCATCACTAAGCGTGCCTGATTGACCAATAAACACGTTACTGGCTTCAGACTCGCCCGCCCAGATGTTATCGGCCAGTGTTGAAACATTCAGCCCGCTCAAGTCACCGGAAAAAGTATTGAAATAACTGCCAGGTAATTGATCAGTATCATAAGAAGCGTTGATGTCGCTGATTACCAGCTGCATTGGCTTGGCACAGCTTAGATAGCCGCCGCCAGAGGGCGAATCCGCATAAGGATCAAGCCAATTGGGTAGCGGTAAGCCCAGCGTCGCATCGGGTGCATCTGTTGACGCTATAGAAAAAGCAGAGGTTGGACTGGCTTTACCGGCAAAATAGCGCAAACCCTCATACATCATCTCGCCTATAGGATTGCCCCATTCTGCAGCTTGCCCTTCAGTAATAGGGCCGGTTGTTATCCAACCAGAAGCATATTCGTGGCTTGAATAACTAAATGTATTGATACGTAATTTATTGATCGTGTTAACAATGCCATTGGCGCTGGTGAAAATACCAGTATCTGGATCAACCTCGTTTTTAAATGACTCGATATTTTTCCTAAGTACTCCACCCGATATGTTTTTCTTGTACGACCCAGTTAATAAACCAAAGGCCATGGAGTCATTTTCGCCATACGTATGCAATAATCCGGTTGGCTTATTTGTAGTAACCGTGCCATTTTTATAAGCCTTACAATTGGCTTCAAGCTTACCGGCCTCACAGACTTTAACGTTAACGCTGTAGTCTGTCATAGTAGATGCAGGGAATGCCTTTTCCCAGCGCAATACAAAACTATCATCGCCCCCGCGCTCTTCATGACGAAATTCAATCGTATACGGAGTACCTGCTGTTAGGGTAATCGAGCCAGTATGGGAATTACAATTACAGGTTCCGTGCCCATCGTAGAAACCTGCAACATTACTGCCATTGATGATAACTTCCACCGCATCATCACCATCCACAGAGAATTTATAGGTGCCTGTTGTAGGTACAGTAATATTACCTTTGACTATTGTAAGGTAATTGCTATCAGGGTCAGTACCGAAAGGGTTGTTGTTTTTATTGCTAAGTGTGGCATCAATTGTAGTCATTGGAGCACTTCCAAGCTTCAGTGATGGTACTATTGCAGGTACGGCACTAACCCAAGTGTTAAAATCATTATGATCTTGGGGATGGCTTGTTCCGCCTCCATAGCCCGAAATATCGTAAGTAGAACGCACCAAATTAGTTAACACGGTGCTCGGTACGACTGACCAAGTGGAACCACCCGCTGTGACGCAATTAGGTCCCGAGCCTCCATTTAAACATTTTGTTCCCGCGACTGGCCGTTCAATAGATACCCATTCCCAAATACGGTACTGACTGTCATTAAGCACTCGCAGTAGCGGTTGCCCGGTATAGCTTAATGAGACATTGGCAAAAAGATGACTTGTGCCGAGTGCCGGTTGGCTCAAGGGTGTATAGTCTGAAATGAGATAACCAGGATTGCTGGCGGGGTTATATTCTTTCCCCCAGGAATGCGCATCTTGAGGAATGAATGAGCGCTTAAGCACTGTTGACGTCCCTGTATCCTCGCTTCGATAACCGCCGTAAAGCACCTTGCGCAATGCATCTATGCGGGCGGTGGTGATGTAGTTAAGAAAATCTCCGCTCCAATCACCCGCTACTGATGAACAGGTTTTATTTAACGTAGCGTCTTTAGGTTCAAAGTATCCAGCGCTGTTGTAGTCGTAGCAGCGGTGGGAGTCAAAGTAGCCGTAGTAATCGATTCCAGGTTTATAGCCCACATCAATCAAACCATCGCCATTAAGGTCTGAGGCATCGTTATAAGCTTCGTAATAAAGCTTATGGTCTCTGCCCATCGTCAACATAACGATAGGCGGTACGCTAGAGGTAAGGAAAAGCGGCTGTTGAGCAATTGCCGCGATGCTGATATTTGCCGATAGTCCAAGCAATAAACTGAGCACCAGTCTGGGTAGAAAACCTGTTGGGTTTACATCATGTGTAGGCTTAAAGGTGTTCATTGAATAATCTCCGATGAGATAATTGCGATTGCCTAGTGTAGGTGGTCGCTTGGATTGTTATGGGCCGAAGCTAACGTGATAAAAGTTAAGACGTCACGTATATAGACTGCAAAATAACCACAGCATTGGTGGAACCGCCGGTGGCTCTGACGGTAATCTTGTAAGGCGTTGGCAATACCCCGGAACAAGGCGCTATGACACAGGCAGCCGGTAATTGTTGGATGATGTATTGCGGCGTGGATGCGGTTCCCAATGTTGTCACTGTTGACGTTGCCACCGGATTTGAAGTCCAAAAGCTGTCGTTCAAAACTGCCGTGTCGGTGGGAATGGTCGAGGCGCTTGAATAAAAACCACTGGTTCCAGCTGTTGTAAATGTAGGTAATGCAACTGGTGAATCCAGCCTTGCTTCTGCAGATTTAAGGGCCGACTCGGCGGCCTGAAAAGCCAAATCTTTATCACGCATGTTCCCGGCCATTTTTTCTTCCAGTGAAGTCGTTTGCATAGCAGTAGTGCTTATTAAGGTCAGCAATAACAACATCACCAAGCTAACTACAAGAACAGCGCCGGTTTGGTGTTTGGGTGTATTAAGCGGAATCGGATGTGCGTTCATAAGGCCTCTGTTATCGCAACCGGTTGCGCACGGCAATCGTGGTATTAAAAACCCGTCTAATTTTGCGGTCTGTAGGCGTGGTCGTTGTTCCGTTGTAAGTGTACGCAACAGCTTCTGAAGTTAAATTGTTATCAAGACTGGCGGCCAACAGACTGATTCGGATGCTAACGACATTGGCCATGTTGGTTACATTATTTGCTGTTACATAGTAATTGGCTGTGCCGTCCGCCGTCGCATCGGTATCTTCGCCATATAAAATCTGTATTTGTTCGATGCCTTCCACTAATTCCTCCGCATCACTTGAGCCAACTTTGCGATAAAGCGAGGGCTGACCGCTAGTGCCTGTTCTTACGTAATAACTAATTGTGTTGATTGGATAAACTTGCGCACTGACATAGGTTTTACCTAAATCGTTAGTTAAATTACAGGGTTCACAAGGCGATGCATTAGCGGCGATAGCATGAGCAAGAGCGGTTCCGGTTATACCTGTCACTTGAAACACTGAGGCAGCAGAGCAATCGGAAACTACTGCAACTTTGTAATTATTAGTGCCGTCGGATTTCAAAAAACCGGCGGTTTTTAAATCGGCGGTGGTGGCATCCAGCGTAAGATCTGAGGTAGCTGTTGCATGCGTGGTCACATTAAAACTTTGGTCATCGGCACGGCGAATGGTAATGACGTCGGAGCCGCCGAGCGGTGAGGTAATGGCGGCGTTTATGGTCGGCGTCCAAGCGCTTGTTGACGTTGATTCAAACCCTTGAATTGCAGTTTGGAAATCGTATAAGAAACTGGTGGGTGAATTGAGTGTATTTGGCGTTTTAGCTGGAGTGGTGGTGTTGGTTAGCGAGGCTCTACTGTTACAACCGATAAATCCAGCCATGCGGATGTCGTTGGCTAAAAAATCCAGTGCAAAACGGCCGTTTTCCTGCAGTCGGGATAAGCCCTCCTGCATTCTGTAGGTTTGTTTGCTGTTTATAAAAATTTGCATCACACCTCCCAACAAAAATGCACCGATCAGTAAGGCAATCATGATTTCTATCAGCGTCATGCCGGTTTGAAGGGATGTGTTTTTCATAGCTGAAAGCTCGTTTGAAAATTGGGATTATTAGTAGCAACGCCATCGTGGTCGTCATCCCAGGTGATTGCAATGGTATATACCCCGGTGGTAACGGTTATGGTGCCAGTTCCATTGGGTAAGGCTGCAATAACCGCATCACTCCATTGTTTGAGATCGTTTTCAGCCATATCGGCCGGGGTACAACCGGTTGTATTTTTGCAATTTGTCTTTGCTGTGGCTGTGCTTATGGGAGAGATGGTTGTGTAGGTGGTTTTTCCAGCAACGTTAGCTCGCATTCTATCTGCCAAGTCGTAAGCCAATTCAGTGGCTTGGCTGCGGTTATAGGCGCTCTGGTTGTTTCTAAGACTGGTAGCTTGCATGCCGGCCAAACCAAGCAAGCCGACTGCTAGCACTAGCATGGCTATCAAGACTTCTATTAATGTGAATCCGTTATTATTTTTCATGGTCCAGTCAATTAAGGAGTGCAAGATGTAATGTTGGAAGCAGTGCTTGATGTGCTATCTGTGTTGGGGATCCCATCATTATTCGCATCTAAACCCATACGCACACGTCCGAGTGAATTAACAATGATAAGTCTGGATGTATTGGCTTCTGGTAACCCATTGCCATCGCTGTTATCGCAAATTACAAAACTGCCGTTAGTATTACTTTGTCCAGAGGGTGTATAGCGAATGTAGCCAGAAAAGTTATTGCTTCTTAGGGTATAAGATCCGGAAAGTGCCGCATAAACTCTTAGCTCAATATCCGTTCCCGTATCAAGTACGTTCTCTTTTGCTGTCGTTGACCGATCAATATCAACAAATACTTGCCAGCCATTTTCCCAATTAGTCCCTGTTTTTTTTACCACAACGTGTTGCCCACGCTTAATCGCTTCACTACGCGCCAAATTTAATGCCGTTACTAATTCGTTTGCATTGGTGGTCAAGCGGTTGCTGGTAATGGTGGAAGTAAAACTTGGGATAGCTATTCCTAACAGAATCGCCGCGATGGAGATGGTGACCATCAGTTCAATCAGGGTAAAGCCGTTGTGGTAATGCGACTGGATGTGCATGATGTTGTGAATTCCCGTTGGCGTTTTGTTGCAACGTTGGGCCATGTCGGTAATGGTCTGTTGTCAGTGTGATTGAAAGATTAGTATAGACACTGATGGGGGTTTGTGAAGTTGACCACAGATTGGTCGTTTATCATAGGCGACGGTTTTTGACTTGCGCGAAGGCTTGTGGATATTATCCATATCCACTGATATTGGAGATTAACGAGGAATATGTGCTGATAGCATAGGATACTCAGCGGGTTGAATGTTATCGTCGCAATAATCAGTGGGATTTTGAACTTTATCAAGCGGGCGATAATGTTGTGTTTGAATCTGTGGAGTTATTTTTGAATATAGCTGACGTCTATGAAGGTCTGAGTTTTGATAATCTCAATTGAGTTCGTTTTATAGGCGCTGAAAAGAGAGCCCTAAAAAAAGGCAATGCAACACATAGGTCGCATTGCCCCTATTACACATTGGAATAGGTAAAACCCCATGGGAGGGGAGGAAGGTAACGCTCGGTGTTCGCCGGGGGATTTAATTATGGCCCCGGCTGCTTTAAGGATATGGTTGAAAATAACTTTCCTAATTCAACTGTAGGGGCGATTTTAATCGCTCAGGGCGAATGAATTCGCCCCTACAACACGATCGTAAATGAGGAAGTTAATTTTGGCGAAATCCTAGGTGATTTATGCCCGCGGATCTTCACGGGTTGCTGCCGCCCATTCTGGTGAATAGCCATCCATAATCGATAAATCCGGTACATCCATTACTACTGCTTCGGTAGTAATCAGTGTTGTTACCACGCTTACTGCATTGCGTAGGGCCAAGCGCATGACTTTAACCGGGTCAATAATGCCGATGTCCAGAAAATTGCCATAACTATTGCGCTGGGTGTCGATCGTTAAATGATCGTCATCAGCTGTATCCAACTTGGCAATAACAGCTTCTGAATTTAACCCGGCATTGCGGGTTAAGCTTTGCAACGGCGCGACCAGTGCCAGCTTCATTATGGCTATGCCTTGTTGTTGCTCGGCATTTTCAGCGATTACAGCATCCAGAACTTTGATACTGCGATATAACGCAACGCCGCCGCCAGGCAATACACCTTCTTCAAGCGCTGCTTTTGCTGACATGTAGGCATTTTCAATTCGTACCATGCGTTCTTTGATTTCAATATCGGTGGTGCCGCCAACGCTAAACATGCCGGTTTTGCCGGATAGCAAGGCAATACGTTCTTCAAGTTCGCCAAAATCATGTCTATTGCCGCTGGCTGAGCCTTGGCCGGGTTTTTTTGCCAGAATAATGTCCGCTTGGGCGCGCAAATTATCGATGAGTTGTTGGGCCGCGTGTCGATCACCTTTGGCATCGATGATGGTGATGGTGCCTTCGGTAACTACAACTCTTTGTGCTTGGCCCAGCATGTCTAAAGTGACATATTCAAGTTTCGGACTGCTGTAATCATCTAAGATGGCTTTACCTCCGGTCAGTAAAGCTAAATCTTTCAAGCGATCAATGCGCTTATCGCCAAAGCCTGGGGCTTTAACTGCCACCACTTTAAAAATACCGCGCACATGATTGAGTAATAGTCCGGACAGTGCTTTATCAATCACATTTTCAGCAATGATCAATAACGAACGGCCTTCTGCTTTTACTTCTTCCAAAATCGGCACTAAGTCCATCAAGTCACTAATGTCACGGTCATATAACAAGATATACGGGTTATCGAGCACCGCTTCTTGGCGCGCTTTATCAGTGACAAAGTAGGGCGACAAATAGCCTTGTTCGTAATGAATGCCCTCAACGATTTCAAGCTCATCATTGCGGCTATTACCCAATTGAAAGTTTAATTGGCCTTCACTGCCAAGTTCAGCCAAGGCTTGAGCAAGCAAACGACCCACGCCAGGTTCATCTTTGGTGGCGACAGCAGAAATTTTTTCAATCCAGTCGGCGGTGACACCGGTAACGGCAGTGTCCAGTAAATGCTTTTCCACTAAGGTCAACGCTAAATCCAGGCCTTTTTTCAGCTGTAATGGATGAAAGCCGGCAACGACGCTCTTAACACTTTCTTGGGCAATCTTTTGCGCTAAGACGATGGCTGTTGTGGTGCCATCGCCCACCTGCCGGGAGACGGCACCCGCAACATCGCGTAACATGCGCCCCCCCAAATCGGCAAGTCGATCATCAAAATTGATTGATCTGGCGACCGTTACGCCATCACGGGTAAATACCGGCAAAATGCCATCGGTACGGTGTTGAATCATCACGGCCGGACCGGCACTGCCCATGGTAACTATGGCCGCACTGGCCACTTTATCGATGCCTTGCATCATTCTTAAACGGGCTTCTGGGTTATAGATAATTTGTTTACTCATGCTTGCTATCAATGCCTCTATTAGAATTCAATTTCATGAAAGTGCGCCCCACCTCTGCCCGAGTGTGATGTAGGCGCTTGGAGCGTGCCCAATTACGAATCAGTATTTTGTCCCAGTAATCCAGTGTCATTTTGAAAAAGTGCTCTTCTTCCTCGGGTAACTCTTGTTTCCAAAATTCTATTAATTCTTCTACACGAGTAGTGCCGATTTTGTTGATGAGCTCTTTTTCCTCTGTGACTAGTTTTCGAATACTTTCGTCAAGCTGCGCGACCATTCCTTGGAGAAACTCTTCGTCCTCCGCTTTCATACCCACCTCGCTTAGCTAGGAGCCGCTGGGCAAGAATTTTTCCAAGTAAATGCGTTCTTTGGGGATGCCCATTTCCGCGCAAACGGCAAAGGTGGCATCGACCATGCCTGGAGGGCCACATAGATATAGATCGGGTTTAGCGCCGCTTGCTTGCAAATCGCGGCGTAAAATATCGACTACGCTGCCTTTTTCGCAATGCCAGTCATCCGAACATTTCCAAACACAGTTTCTCAGCTCCAATGTCGGCATTTCAGCGGCTAACTGATCGAGTTCGTCGAGATGGAAAATCTCGGCTTCAGTATTCACGCCAAAATAAATGACGCATTTTTGTGGTTCTTCCCATTCCTTCATCCGTCTGACCATGGACAAAATAGGCGCGAGGCCTGTGCCACCGGCGACAAAATAGCGTGGAGTAAAGCCATTTTCCTTTAGCCCGAAAATCCCTGACGGGCCTTTAACGGTCAGTTTTTGACCAACTTTTGCGCCACTTTTCAAATATTCCGAAAATTGGCCGCCATCCACTATGCGAATCAAAAACTCCAGTTCGCCCTGCTTATTGGATGTGTTTGCGGGTGAATAAGACCGGGTAGTTGTAGTACCGGGAATTTCCAGATCAAAAAATTGTCCGGAATCAAACTTAATGGTTTTATCATCACCCGTGCGACGTAGTTGCAATTTCATTACGTTGATGGAAATCTGCGACAGCTCAATCACTTCTGCCTCAAAAGTTAGCCCTTCTGGGGAAAATGAAATCCGTTCATAGGTATAGGGAACTTCAACTTCAATATCCGTGGTTGGATAACAGCGGCATAACAATACCTCGCCCGCTTCTTCCTCTTCGTAAGGAAGCGCTTGGGAGCTAACTTTGCCTAAGACATAATCGCCTTCAGCGCAAAAACCTTTGCAAGTGGCACAGCCGCCTTCACGGCACGACGACATTAAATAAATATCCTGGCGCACTGCGGCGGTGATGACATCTTCATCTGAACGGCATTCAAATGTTACCGACTCGTCATCCTGGGTAATAATTTTGACCTGATGTGTACTTGCCATTAACTACAGCTCCTGTTCTAACTGGGTGTTTTGGCGTTTCATGTTAAAAAAAGACATCACATGTTCCACAGAACGCCTTGAGGCTTCTAAGGTTAATGAACAGCCTTCTTGAACAAGCTTATTGTCCTGATAGATGGTCCATCGCCACATAAATTCCAAATCTTCTGTATAGGCAGTGTAGGGTTGTGAATCGTACAACTTGGTTAATTCAGAATTCATTGTTGGTATATCGTGGGTTTGCGAGTTGGACTCTGCGTTTAATAGCTCTAACATGGCTCACCGTGGTTATTTAAATTTCGGATACGTAGATTGGGCTGGCGTTAGCCAACCCAACAAAACTCGTGAAGTTAGTTTTGTGTTGGGTTGCCAAACAGCGGCAGCCCAACCTACTTAATTACTGCAAAGTGATGACTTTAACGCCACGTACTTTACGTAACTCCTCTAACGGCAATGCGTAGTAATCAGTATTTCTAAGCTCCATTAACTTGGTGCCTAACTGACGATCAGCGTCTAGGAATACATTGACGGGCAAGATAGGTGGCTTGTTAGCCAACCTAAAATTGATATGAATGCGTTCTGCTTCATACATATCTGTCGTTGCATTGATTTTAGCGACAGCGGCATCGGCAACTTTTTGTGCATTCTCACCGGTGGCAGAGTTATTAAGAAACTGGGTATCGTTAAACTCTTTGTGTTTTAACAAGGCCACTTTTTCTTCGATTTTTAACTCAATCCATTGACCATCAAGTTCTAAAGAAAAATCAGTTTTAAACGGACTCAAATGTTTCGCACGAAAGTCAGTTAAAAGCTTAACGCCGTCTGCCAGTGTATTTGCTGCTGCGATTTTTTTAACCCATGCATCACGGTTAGGGTTGTCATGAATATTTGCCATGGTTATCTCCTATGCTCTTTCCAAGTCTTTCAGTTTGACATCAAGACCCATCAATTCTGACGTGATGGTAAATGTTTCACCCAAGGTATAAGCGCGACCAATAGTTGAAGACACATCCACTAAAAAATCATAGACACTGAAGTTTTTACCTAACAGCTCAGATACTTCAGTACAGTCGACTTCAATTTTTCCCGTCGCTTTCAGCCACCAGTAACCGGCACGGTCTTCAACGACCAAGGTTGGATTGTCAGCTTTACGATCACCGAGCAGAATTTCCTCAACCACTGAGTTCATTTCATCGGATTTTTTCAACACTAACACCACTTCATGGCTTTCATGAACGGTTTGATTTTCTTCAGCGAAGTATTCATCAGCAAAGGCTTTACCAGTCTTTGCCATGATGCCTGCGCCATACGCATTTGAACTTTTAGACATAATAATTCCTTATTTAAGACCAGTTAACACGGTTTTAATCAGTGCAGAGGTATCGACTTTGTAGCCGATTGGATCTGCGTAATCGCGTTTCCAATCGTCAAATACACGTTCTAAAGCCGCTTCGATGGCGTCTTTGCTGGTCACACCTTTAATTTCAGGAATTTTCGCAAAAATTCCCATGAAATCTTTCAGTGCGTTGACAGTTCTTGGTAGCCATTTATCACTCCACGCGCGCAATAAACGTTTGTTGTAGTCGCCAAACTCAGGATCATCTGCCAGACACGTATGGAACATGTCAGTTGTAATGCCTTTGGTTTGAGAATGATAAAGCTGCATTTGATTGATAAAGAACGGTGTTAAGTTATCGCCGTAATAAGCCGACAATCTTAAAAAGAATTCTCTACGGACAAATTGACCGAATAACGGATCGTAAACCATGTGACCTGAGAATAAGATCTCGTTCCAGTCGTAAGTGCCTTGCCAAATTTCTTCAACCGTTTCTCTGGCACCTTTATAGATTGAACCTTTAGTCCACTCGTTTTTAGGCACGTCAGTTGACTCGTCAAAGCCTGGAACCAATTTCGCTAAGAAGGTTCTTTCTGCTTGAATCATTTGCGCGTTATCAACTTTATCCAAGCCGATCATGGCGCTGCTCATGCGCAGGGTATCGCCCAAGCAATCACGAACTACTGAGGAGTGTGAGTTGAATAATCCATATTCACTGAAACCAAACGCACCTAAATAATCGCCCAATACTTCATCGCGCCAAACAGGATCGATAGAACGGACATGACCGTCGGCAGAATAGGCTTTCAAAAACCGGTCGGTATAACGCCATTCTTCGGCTTTATCTTTCACATAAAGAGCATGCCAGCGAAACGCGGGATCACGGTGTTTGTGCCAGTCGGTGCTGTGCAATTCAGTCGATTCGTTGCTCCAAGATGGACGACCGCCGTGGAATTTTTGGGTCCAATCACCCCAATCCAATCCGCCTGGAATCCAGTCCGGGGTTGGCTGTGTGTAGCAACACAACACTTCATATTCGTTTAAACGACGACCGCGCGGCGTGACGAAATAATTCATTTTGCGTTGCGTTTCTAAGGGTTGATCAGGAATTGCCGCTAAGATTGTGGCTGCAATTACTGGATCAGTTAGACCGCGTCTACCACCGCTTACTTCAATTGACATAAGTTAACTCCTTTACAATTATTGGAAGGCATCGTAGGTACGCATTGCGCGCACCCTACAATGCCTTGATTAACGACCGATTACAGAGCTTTCAACGGATCAGCAAATACGCAGCCGATCTTTTTGATGTCATCTAAAGTCCATAATTTGCCGTCTTTGTTAGTGTGCGGTTGACTGATTAACGTCTTACCGTCACTACGCAGACCATGGCCTTCTGCAATTACTTCTGATAGTTCACGGCCTTCATATTGTTCAAAAATATTTTGGCATTCATAACGCTCTGGCTCAGACAGCCACATGCGTTCGCCCCATTGGTCACTGAATGAATGTTTTTTGCCATTAAACTCAAGAACACGTAAGGTGCTGGCGCCTTTGCTGTAACTAGGGCAGAAAGGTACTTGTGAAACGCGATCTATATAAATAGGGTGGTTGTTTTCAGCAAACCATTGCAAGGGTAAGAAACCGCTGCTTGGATCTTCACAACCGCGCGCACGCCATTCTTCGTACACTTTTCCGTACATGTCATACCAGCCTGGGTAGTTGGCTTCATACCATTCTGCTTCTTCAGCAGTTGGCAGAGTCAAACGGAAAAACCCAGTTGGCCACAATGCATAAGCCAGTAAGAACAAGTCGTGATGTGCCCAGTAAGCGTCTTTTTTCGCATCGCGTAAGCTGGCTGGTGATTCAACGCCATATTTGCCTAAACGACCAATCCAGATACCGCCCCAATCTTCATATACCCAGCGATTCCAGGTTTTTACCCAAGGCTCAACTTTAAAGTGACTGCCGTACTCAAACATCATGCCCAATACCGGCGTGAAGTATTTTTGCTGAGTCCAGAAGGCATTGTTTAAGTCAGTGTTCAGGTATTTTGAAGCGGCTTCGTCGTTGGCAATAGACACAACGGTTTGGTAACCGTTGGCCATGTGACGCAACTCGTCAGTTTCGATAGACAGGAACACGGTCGGAGTCATTTCATCGCCGTTAGCAGAAGCCCATTCGGTCACTGCAACGATTAATGGGTTGGTAAAGCAAGCTTCGCCGACCAACTGTAAGTTAATTGAACACTCAACCGCATCGCCAGAAATAAAGCCGTCTGAGAATACGCGTTTCATGCCTTTCCACAGCGGACCGATAGCACGAGTACGACGAGCGTCGTTATGACCGGCAGCATCCTGACCTTGCTTGGCAAAGTAATAGTTGATGTAACCGCATTGGTTGGTATGACGAATTTCATCCATTACCTGGCCTAAATAGCCATTTTTTTGCTCAGGCGCAGTCGCTGAATCCCACAACATACCGGTTGCAGCAATCGCGTTGTACTCGCCCACTTCCAGAAAGTTAGAAATAACTTTCATGGACTCATTCCATTTAGGATGTACGCGATTAGCTGCATCTACACGAGTTAACACATCTTGCAAGCTGCCGAATTGGCGTTCATCTTTAACCGATTCCATACGAGCGTATTCTTTAGCGATTAGCTTGAATTGCTCTTTGGTATCGTTGGCCATTTTGTATTTAGTCGAATATTTAGTTCGATTTTTATCAAAATCCCAAGTGAAGCTTTGTAACCATCTGTGAACTTCTTGAGCACCTACGCTGACTGGCGCGCGATTAACGGCCAATGCATCGGTTGCAGCTTTTGTTGCTGTACTTATAGCCATTTGACTACTCCTCTTTTGGTTTATTGTTTAAAAACATGAGGCTGTCGTTACTATGCTCACATGAGAATTCATAACACGTCTTAATGTTGCTCCCCGGGCCCAACGACAACCTCGAGATAAGTAAAGCAATAGCTATGCCATACAGTCGGTACTAACATGTTTTATATAAAAAACAATGCGTTGTGGATTTTTACGCTGTTTATTAAGAATTTAAACGGCGCTTTAAAGTGTCCAATTACTTAACACTGTCCAGTTTTCGCACGTACAACATTGGAAAATCGGGTGCTTTTACAAACCTGTTCAGGGGCTAAGACTAACTGCAACTGTACTGCTACAATGCGCGCACCTTAACCCTTTAAAGACCTATCAAGATGGATGTAATTCAACGTATTGCCGAAGAGTTATCTGTTAGCAGCAAACAAGTCAGTGCTGCTGTTGCACTATTAGATGAAGGTTCCACCGTGCCGTTCATTTCCAGATATAGAAAAGAAGCCACCGGTGGCCTGGATGACACGCAATTAAGAATGTTGGATGAGCGTTTAAGCTATTTAAGAGAGCTTAACGATCGTCGAAAAACCATCTTGGAAAGCATCGGCAGCCAAGGCAAGCTCACGCCCGAACTGGAACATGCCATTAAAGACGCCGACACCAAAACGCTGTTGGAAGATTTATATTTGCCCTATAAACCCAAACGCCGCACCAAGGCGCAAATTGCTCGTGAAGCCGGGCTTGAACCGCTGGCAGATGCATTATTGGACGATCGCAGTCTGATTCCTGAGCAGGTTGCACTTAGTTATATTGATGTAGAAAAAGCCGTGCCCGATGTGGCTGCGGCTCTGGATGGCGCTAGGCAAATTATCATGGAGCGCATTTCTGAAGATGCCGGGTTATTGGCCGAATTACGCGAACGAATCTGGCTAAAAGGCATACTGCATTCGACTGTTGTCGCCGGTAAAGAACAGGCGGCTGCTAAATTTCAGGACTACTTCGACTATCAAGAAGCCATCAACAAAATTCCTTCACATCGAGCCCTGGCCTTGTTCCGTGGTCGCAATGAAGATTTATTAAGCATTAACCTAAAACCCGGCGCGGAAGAAAAAGATGAGCACGATCTTTACGCCCAGTTTGTCAGCAAGCATCTTAACGTCACCGATACCTCCAAACCGGCCGATGCCTGGCTGGCTGAAACTGGGCGGTTTGCCTGGAAAATAAAACTATTTACCCGTATCGACCTGGATTTAAAGCTGCGGCTACGTGAAGCGGCAGAGTTAGAAGCCATTCGGGTATTTGCCAGCAATTTAAAAGATTTATTACTGGCTGCTCCTGCTGGCCCTAAAGCGACAATGGGGCTTGATCCCGGCATACGCACCGGCGTTAAAGTCGCTATTGTTGATGCCACCGGCAAATTATTGGCCACCCACACCATTTACCCTCATCCGCCTAAACAGCAGTGGGATGAGTCGATTGCCACCTTGGCTAAATTGATTGAGCAACATCATGTGGACTTAGTCAGCATCGGCAACGGCACCGGCTCACGGGAAACCGATCAACTGGTGGCTGACTTGATGAAACGCCACACTGCGCTTAAATTCACCAAAATCACCGTCTCTGAAGCCGGTGCCTCGGTGTATTCGGCCTCTGAGCTGGCCGCCAAAGAATTTCCAAATCTTGATGTATCGTTACGCGGCGCGGTGTCTATTGCCCGGCGTTTACAAGATCCGCTCGCAGAGCTGGTTAAAATCGATCCCAAATCTATCGGCGTGGGTCAGTATCAGCATGATGTTAATCAGGTGCAACTGGCCAAGAGCCTGGATGCCGTGGTTGAAGACTGCGTAAATGCCGTGGGTGTTGATGTAAATACCGCCTCGGTGGCATTGCTGAAGCAAGTGTCCGGTTTATCGACTAGCGTTAGCGAAAACATTGTTGCCTTCCGTGATGAAAACGGTCCGTTTACTAACCGTAAGCAACTAAAAAAAGTGCCGCGTTTGGGCGATAAAGCCTATGAACAGGCGGCCGGATTTTTACGCGTGATGAATGGTGACAACCCGCTGGATGCCTCCGCCGTTCACCCGGAAGCATATCCTGTCGTAGAAGCCATCATCGGCAGCACCGGCAAATCTATCCGTGATCTGCTGGGGCAAAGCCAGTTTTTACGCGGTCTAAATCCCGCCAATTTCACTGATGAACATTTTGGTCTGCCAACCGTCACTGACATTCTGCAAGAACTTGAAAAGCCGGGTCGCGATCCCAGACCGGAATTTAAAAGCGTCGAATTTAAAGCCGGCATCGAAAAAATTACCGACCTGCAGCCTGGCATGAGCCTGGAAGGCGTGGTTACCAATGTCGCCAACTTTGGTGCCTTTGTTGATATTGGCGTGCATCAAGATGGTCTGGTGCATATCTCGCATTTGTCAGACACATTTATCAAAGATCCAAGAGAAGCGGTTAAAACCGGCGACATGGTTAAGGTGAAAGTACTGGAGGTTGATGTGGAGCGTAAAAGAATCTCGCTTTCGATGAAATCCCAGCCGGAAATCAGCCCTGCGAGTAAGCCTGAACGTAAACCTAATCACAACCAGCAAAAAGCGGTCAACAAGGTCAACCAACAGCCGCCAGCACCAAGCAGCATGGCGAATGCTTTTGCCAAGGCCTTAAAAAAGTAACTAAAAAGCTCTGCTATACTCAAGCCCATCGTTAAACTTGACCCAAGGATTTACAAAATGGCTACCTCACATCGCATTGTTAACATTTTATTAGTTACTGGCTTGTTGGCGGTTACCGTGCCATTAGCCCAAGCAGATGAGGCAAGCGACCAGACCAGTTATGGCAGCAAGATTGGCAATAAAGCCTTAAACGGCTTTACCAATATAGTGAGCGCACCGCTGGAATTTCCCAAAAACATCGTCAACAATGTCAATCAGACCAACTTTTTTTACGGTGTGTTTGGTGGTTTCCTAAAAGGCATCATTCATACCACCGGACGAATGGGCTCGGGCATTGCCGATTTGATAACCTTTCCTCTCCCCACTACGCCCATTGTTCACCCTTCATACATCTGGGACGACTTTGATGTAGATACCACTTATGGCAACGTTTTTCGATTAGATAAAAGTCAAGCAGCGCCGGAACCAGTGGTAGCTGTTGAGCCTCCGCCCGCACCAGTTGCCGCGCCAATCGTATCAACACCGGTAGCCGTGCCGCCGCGGGCTCCGGGTTATGATCAATATCAATACGGCCAAGATACCAACAAGAAATTGGACGCTGTGTTTACACATAAGATGAAAAAATAATCTTCTTGATCATCAAGGCGTAACATCAAATCCCGCTTACAAGCGGGATTTTTTTTGACTATTTTCCAAAAAATAAACCTATGTTCCTTAGCGTACAGACTTAATCCTATCTTGCTTGTACAGTCTATTTGTCATGTGCGGGGCAGGAGCTATATCAAATCCTGCAATAAAAGCGGTAACGCTAAGTCATTGACATTAAAGAAACTACGCAACCGCATTGATGCAGGCTGACAAGTGATAAATCAGTTTGAAACCATAAGGTTGCGACCAGTTCAATCAACAAAAAAATCGAATAGGAAGGTTTAACATGAATGATGTATCAACTGAACAAAAAACGCCTGAAAAATTACAGACATTGAAACTTCTGACAGCGGGGGTTTACCTGAGTCAGGCACTCACTTTCATGCTGGCAGGCTTGCCATTACTGTTAGGCGTGGCAGTTAACTTCTGGAAGCGCAATGAAGTTCAAGGGACATGGTTGGAATCCCATTTCAACTGGCAAATCAAAACCACCTGGGTCTCTCTGGCAGGCTTTGCAATATCCGGAGTTACTTTTGAATTGGGCATCGGGCTTTTTACGCTGCTTATTACCGTGGTGTGGATGGTTTATAGAATTACCATCGGCTGGTATGCGTTGAATGATGATAAGGCTATTGATAAGCAGATTAATAGATTTTTAGGCTAAATCTAAAGCAGTGGTGTGATCCGATTTTAGACATCGGCAGCATCCTTATGAATAACGCTTTAAATTTGTGCTTAGGTTGCTTTGGAATGGTGTGTCGCTATCGCGACGGTTTTTTTGAATCGGGTTCTCGCACCCGAAGGCGAGATACTTTCTTTTGCTTCGCCAAAAGAAAGTATCCAAAGAAAAGGCGACCCGGATGCCGCTTATCTCCTGTGCTCCTCGCTTTTGACGGGGGTTGCCAGAAGGGCCATCCCTGGCCCTCTGTCAACGCGATGCCTCCCTGCATCGCCCCTAACGGGCTAATCCCGCCAAAAGCTCCGGTGCTCGGCGCGGCATACGGGAGAGTTCCATCCTCGAGCCACTGGGTTTTTGAGAATATCTGATCAAATGTAGTGTAACAACGGCTACCCATGTATGGTTCAAAATCGGCCTCACCGATTCAAATGCGGGAAATATCCATATAAATTATCTAAAGTGCCATCATTAATTACTTTGAAATCCGCTAATTCCATTAGGTTATCAAGTTGCCAATGCTTCACATCAATTTCGTCTCTTTCTGAAAGATGCAAATAGTCATCACATCTTGCCGTTCGCTCTTTAAGCCTTTTGAGACGAAGATCATAACTAGACGTTATTGATACTAATTTACAAGTATTGGATTCCCTAAGATATTCAAGTTGCTCGGGCATCCTTAAACCAACAATAACAATATCGGTAATATTCTTTATATCTGGCAAGGCTTCCAAGGTATCTAAGGCATATTTAATACTCCAAAGCTTTCCAAGCTTTGAATGGCTATCTAAAGTCCAATCGAAGACTCCAAGGCTTGACTGACTCTCAACCCATTTTTTCCGTATCAAATCTCCTAACTCAATTTTTAAATATCCATTTTTCTCAAAAAAACATCCAAAAGTAGATTTGCCTGACGCAGCAAACCCCGCTATAGAAATTATGTTCATCCGACTTGGGATCAAAATAAGTAGGCCATTGAGTAACAATCAAATGAGTCTCCATTTTCCATAAGTATTTTTCCTCGCTGGATACCTTCAATAACAAAACCACACTTTAATAATAAATTAATAGCGGCATAGTTATTCACTATGGGCTCTGCAAATATTCTGCGAATGCCTACAGGGTAGGAGAAATCAATCATTTTTCTGATCAACTTCGAACCAACACCATAGCTACGATAATCATGGTCGACTAGTATGCTTAAGGTTCCACAATGACTTTTACGATCAAAGCCCTTGGCAAGATGGCACCCCCCAACCACAACGGAGTTACTAATTGCTACAAGTGCAATCTGTGATTCTTGTTCAACCTGTCTTGCCCATTCACTAGCAAGTGAAAGACTAACAGGTAGATTACGCCCCATGAACTCGCACCCCTTTTCATTAAGGGACTTGTTAACTAATTCTATCCATTGACGATATTCACTTATTGATAATGGTTTTCGAATTTCAAAAGTTTTCTGCATATTAATTACTGCAGTAGTTGCCTGATTATGCCTTTGAACCCATAACTGCTTATCGTTTTCAGTTTCAGGAATGGACCATTTAATTGCCATCTCATCACGAGAAAATCTTGCAATAACATGCCAATGCAAATGAGCCACATGATTACCACTTACTTGTCCATTATTTTGAAAAATACTAACCCCTTTAACCTCATCCATCGATTGCAATTCGATAGCAATTTTTTTGGTCCAATGCATTACCAAGTTCAAAAGAGTTTCATCACAAAAACATAATTCGGTAACGTGAGTTTTGGGGACAACCAAAAAATGACCTGGAGTAAAAGGCTCTGCATCGATTAACACAGCAATCTCTTCAGTATCAATTAGCGGCTTTTCAGCAGATTGACATAAAAATACAGAACAAAAAGGACACGACATACTTGTCATCAAAGTATGCTTAATAAAAAAAGATCTACTGGTTGAATTTTAAGACGCCCATCATTAGCCAAGACTATCCAGTCATCTATTTTATTCCACTGAACTTTGATAACTTCTTCAGACTCAACCGGATCTCCTTCTAAACGACCTGAAAATAGGTAATAAACAGTTTTATTCGGGACACAGAAGGCATTTACATTAGCTTCACAAATATTCATTCTTTCGACACTGAAGTCTTTGATCTGAGGTGACAAAACTTTAACATCCTTGAAATAGTCATCATCAATATCTGTATTATCTGGTCCTATCAAACGAATTATTTGCTCATCCATTTTCAATATTTTAGCTCCAATTTCTTCTTGTACTTCTCGATGTAATGCCTGCGTGACAGTTTCACCGACATGAGCATGACCACCAACCAAACCAAAGTATCCTTTTCTTGGAGATTTTTTCCTAAGTATAAGCATCACTTCATTATCAAATCCACTAGGTAAAAAGTAACTAATGCTTTTGATGTTTTCCTCGTAATTCATATTGAATGTAATTGTATTTTGAAAGCTAGATCGAATCCCAATCCACATCTTCTGCATCAGCCCATAGCTTCTTAAAATTGTTTTCTAATTTTTCGAATAAGTCTTTGCAAGATGAAGTTTTCTTTATAAGCAACATAGGACAATTTTCACCCAAAGCGCCATAAAGATATGGAACGAAGATTATTTTTTCATCAATAATCCATATTGAATTTGCTAATGGGCCTTTTGTGTGTAGCTTAATATTCAGTTTGTCATTTTTAATATCTGGGTGAAGCTGACTTCTTACATCCTTCCAATACTTTAATACGCCCTTAATTCTTTTCTTGATACGATCGTCACAAGCACCGTCTTCAAGAATCTCTCTATCGGTAACTAAATTGGAATCTGGGTTTAAAACTAACAACCTATATTCGACACCAGAATTTATAAAGTTCTGATATTTTGCTTTGTAGTCATGTCGCTTAACCATACTTCTACCTGCAATGGTGGCAACATGTACTCTTTTTTCTGCTTTATCCACTAAATCAAATATCAGCTTATCAGCATCTTTTCGACTTTTAATTACTTTGATACCAATAAACAGGTCGCTGAAGAGCGATATTATTGCTATACCGATACAAACAAGAAACAGCACTAAATATCGCCAGTATCCAATATTTGGTAAAACGATTTCATATAGTGAAAAGGGTTCAACTAATAACCAAAGCCCCCCAAATATCGGAATAAATCTTTTCAGAATTTTCTTGACCACATCTATCGGAATTACCATGTTTTTATATAAAACTGAAGGCGAAACATAACTTGGTTCAGCCGTCTAATTTGGTTGAAGGAAGCAATTCTTTGATCAAATGACCGTTACGAACCACCACAATAACAATTGCCGTTTGGGCTTGCCAAGCTAGCTGCCAGGCGTGCAATGTTACTTAAGCCAAATCCGGGAATTGGCATTTCCCGTTATGCCGCGCCGAGCACCGCAGCTTCTGACACCCCCCGTTAAAAGCGAGGAGCGCAGGGAATAAGCGGCATCCGGGTCGCTTTTTCTTTGGGTACTTTCTTTTGGCGAAGCAAAAGAAAGTACCTCGCCTGTCGGTGCGAGAACCGACATTAAATCAATCATCGCATTAGCGATTCCAAACCATTAACGCTCAACCTGCTTTTCAAAATCCCAATCAATCATTTCCCTAACCAACTTCCCATCTCTTACTATTATAAGCGCCGTGCCGGTTTGACCGGCTATTCGTCTGGCCTGCAACGCTGCCCTTTCCAAGGCTGCTTGGACATCACGGATTTCTTGTTCAAAATCATCAGCTGTCGAGTTAGTGCACACTTTATCTAATCCTTTGGATAGGTATCGGTATATTGCCGGAATTCTCCCAACTACAGATTTATCCAGTTTTCAGAATTAGGAACCAACATCCAAAGCATCACCGATAAATTTCAATACAGGCTTTACCCTCACCAACCAACGCCAACTCAATATTTTGTTGGTTAACAACTAATGCGTTGATGGTTGCAGCTTTAGACTGGTTGCTAATTTTTAACCAGATTATTTTCGGTGGCTGTCCGTAAACACTCGATATTTCATAAAAGTCGGCGTCTTTGGTAACAATCACAAAATCGTTATCTTTGGCATAGTGCCAAATTGTAAGGTCATTGGCATTTTCCATGTCTAACAAAGCAATCTGAGTGCTTGCTGGAAAAGCTTCCTGCAGGAAAGGGATTGTGCGACGAGACAGATTTTGGTCTAGCAATAGCTTCATTAAGCAATCACGGACAAACTATGTTCACGATCAGCCGCAAACGCCAAGCACGCCCGAATATCATCCACTTCAAGCTCAGGATAATCATCCAGAATCTCCGCTTCAGTCATACCATCAGCCAGCCATGCCAATACGTCATACACGGTAATTCTTAAACCACGAATGCATGGCTTGCCGCCGCGTTTGCCGGGTTCCAGCGTGATGATATTGCGATAGTTTATGGTCATGATTATGTTCTCCACAGAGTGATTGGGCACAAAAATATGTGCCCTGGATATTACCCCTTCAACTTCTCAATCAACATCTTATTTACTTCCCCCGGATTGGCCTTGCCTTGGGATTCCTTCATGACTTGGCCGACCAGGGCCATTAGCGCTTTGTCTTTACCCGACAGGTATTGTTCGACGGGCACTGGGTTGGCGGCAATCACTTTGTCGACGATGGCTTCTATTGCGCCGGTGTCGGTGATTTGCTTTAAACCTTCTTGTTCGATGATTTCATCCGCAGTCGCAGTGCCGTTCCAGAGTTTGTCGAAGACTTGTTTGGCGGTTCTGCCGGAGATGGTGTTGTCGGCAACGCGTTTTAACAGGCCTGCCAATCGTTCGGCGCTGACTGGGCTTTGGCTGATTTCAAGGCCTGCTTTGTTTAGTGCGCCGAGTACGTCGCCGGTCATCCAGTTGCTTGCCAGTTTGGCTTCAACGCCGGAGCCTTTAACAACCGCTTCATAAAAATCGGCCAGTTCGCGTGACGAGGTCAAGGTGCTGGCGCTTTCGTCGTCTTGGCCGTATTGCTCGATAAAACGTTGTTTTTTGGCGTGCGGCAATTCCGGCAAGGTGGCTTTGACTTGTTCCTTGAATTCGTCGCTGATGATTACCGGCAATAAATCCGGGTCGGGGAAGTAGCGGTAGTCGTTGGCTTCTTCCTTGCTGCGCATGGAGCGGGTTTCGTCTTTGTTGGCATCGTAAAGACGGGTTTCTTGGACGATTTTGCCGCCGTTTTCAATGATTTCGATTTGCCGCTCAACTTCGTGGTTGATGGCTTTTTCGACGAATTTGAACGAGTTGATGTTTTTGATTTCCGCGCGTGTGCCGAATTCGGCTTGGCCTTTGGGGCGCACCGAGACGTTGGCGTCGCAACGGAATGAGCCTTCCTGCATGTTACCGTCGCAAATCTCCAGATAACGCACCAGTTCATGCAGTTTGCGCATGTAAGCGACCGCTTCTTTAGCCGATCGCATGTCCGGTTCGGAGACGATTTCCAGCAGCGGCGTACCGGCGCGGTTAAGGTCGATGCCGGTCATGCCGTGAAAACTTTCGTGCAGAGATTTACCGGCATCTTCTTCCAAATGCGCGCGGGTGATGCCGATGCGTTTGGTTTCGCCGTCGACTTCAATATCCAGATGGCCGTTGCCGACGATTGGCAAGTCCATCTGGCTGATTTGATAGCCTTTGGGTAAGTCCGGGTAAAAGTAATTTTTCCGGGCAAAGATTGAATGCGGCGCGATGTGTGCGTCGATGGCCAATCCGAAGGTGACAGCCATGCGCACTGCTTCTTCATTTAATACCGGCAGTACGCCAGGCAGGCCTAAGTCAACGGCACAGGCTTGGGTGTTGGGTTCCGCGCCATAAGCGGTGGAAGCACCGGAAAATATTTTTGATTTTGTGGCAAGCTGGGTATGAATTTCCAGGCCGATTACGGTTTCCCATTGGGTGGTCATTTCGTGGTTCCTTGTTAGCTATTCGGCAAAAACGTCGGCTAAATCAATGTGAAGTTCGGGGAAAAGAAAGGGCGTTGCTAATTCGTCACCGGCAACCATCGCGAACAGCTGATATTTTTCGGTGGTTTGATCCAGCACAAACTGATAAACGGCTTGTTCGTAGGGATAAACCAGCCAGTATTCGGTAACGCCGTTTTCTTGGTAAAGATCGTATTTCAGGCGCATTTCTTTTTTGCTGTTACCGGGCGAGAGGATTTCGATGATCCAGTCCGGCGCGCCGTTACAGCCTTGTTCGGTAAGCTTGTCTTTATCACAAATCACGCATAAGTCGGGCTGTACCACGCTGAAAACATCCTGGTCGGATAGCTTTGATTTTTGGCTGTTGTAGAGTTTGACGTCAAAAGGCGCGTAAAAAAGTTTGCAGGGCCTTTTGTGAAAATATTGATATAACGAGCCGCCCAAATTGGTGATTGCGTTTTGGTGCTTCAAATTGGGCGCAGGCGACATCGCCATAACCTTGCCCTTGATCAGCTCAACCGTTTCTGCCAATTGCCAGGTCAAATAATCGGCGTAACTGTAGGTGCCATTTAAATCCAGTTGCGACAGCTCGGTGATTTTCGCCATGACGCTTCCTCTTTACTCGAAACCCTTAGGTACTTGTTGATGCCAATTGGTGGCTTGTTGGTATTGATGGGCGACGTTTAACAGTCTGGCTTCATCAAAGTAATTACCGATGATTTGCAGGCCCACGGGCAAGCCATTGATAAATCCGGCCGGGATCGAGATAGCCGGCAAGCCCGCGAGGTTGATGGCAATGGTGTAAATATCGGACAAATACATTTCAATCGGGTTGGCCAGTTTTTCGCCGATACCGAATGCGGGCGTTGGCGTGACCGGGCCCATGATGACGTCAACTTCGGCTAACGCATTTTTGAAATCATCGCTGATCAGGCGGCGAACTTTTTGGGCTTTGATGTAGTAAGCGTCGTAATAGCCAGCCGATAGAGCGTAAGTACCCATTAAAATGCGTCGTTTAACTTCTTTGCCGAAGGCTTCGCCGCGCGAGCGTGTGTAAAGGTCAGCTAAATCAGCAGGATTTCCACAACGATAACCAAAACGCACGCCATCAAAGCGTGACAAATTGGCGGAGCATTCTGCAGGTGCGATGACGTAATAAGCGGGAATAGCCATCTTCAAAGTGGGCATGCTGATTTCTTTAATTTCAGCACCCAGCTGGCGATAGTGGTTAATGGCTGCATCTAAGGTTGCGGCCATGTCGCTGTTTAAGTCGGCAGTAAAAAATTCTTTCGGCAGGCCGATTTTTAAATCGGTCAATGGTTTGTTCAGGCTCGCCAGATAATCAGGAACGGGTTGATCAACGCTGGTGGAGTCTTTTTCGTCAAACCCGGCCATGGCTTGCAACAGGATGGCTGCATCTTCAGCGCTACGGGTCATCGGGCCGCCTTGATCCAAGCTGGAGGCGTAGGCAATCATGCCGTAGCGCGATACCCGGCCATAGGTTGGTTTTAAGCCGGTAATGCCGCACAGCGCCGCAGGTTGCCGAATGGAACCACCGGTATCGGTGCCGGTGGCGCAAACCGCTAAACGCGCAGCCACTGCCGTGGCCGAGCCGCCGGATGAGCCGCCGGGCACGGTGTTGGTGTTCCAGGGATTTTTGGTGGGGCCGTAATAACTGGTCTCATTCGATGAGCCCATCGCAAATTCATCCATGTTGACTTTACCCAACATCACCGCACCGGCCTGATTGAGTTTGTCGACCACGGTGGCGTTGTAAGGCGCGATGAAGTTGTCCAGCATTTTCGAGCCGCAGGTCGTTTTTACACCTAGTGTGCAGAAAATGTCTTTTTGGGCGATCGGGATGCCGGTCAGTAGGCTTGCGTCGCCACTGGCTAATTTTGCGTCAGCGGCTTTGGCTTGTTGTAAGGCCAGCTCGTCAGTGACGGTAACATAGGCGTTGAGCTCGCTATGTTGGTGAATTCTTTGTAGGTAAGTTTGCGTCAGTTCAACGCTTGAAAATTCGCCAGCGCGCAGGCCTTTGGCCAGCTCGGCAATGGTAAGGTTGTACATGGGAGGGGGGTTCCTTTACTCAATGACTTTGGGCACCAGATAAAGCCCGTCTTCGACTTGTGGTGCAATGGCTTGGAAATGCTCGCGTTGATTATGTTCGGTAACGACGTCGGGCCGTAATCGTTGTATTTGGTCCAGCGGGTGGGCCATCGGGATGACGTTGTTGGTATCGAGCTCACTCATCTGAGTCATCAGATCCAGCATACCGGATAAATCATTTGCGTAAGACTCGACATCTTGGTCGTCGATGCCTAGCCGCGCCAGATGCGCAATTTTCTTCACATCGCTTGCTGTTAAGGACACACAAAGCTCCTTTGTTTATGGTTTAGACAGTCTCAGGGAGGCAATAATGATACTTTATATCTTGCTCAAATACCCGCTTGATTGATAGAGTACCGCAATTTCTATTCCCCACAGGATACAGGTAAAAATGTTCAAAAGAATTCGCGGTCTCTTCTCAAATGATCTTTCGATTGACTTAGGGACGGCCAATACATTGATTTACATTCCAGGCCAAGGCATTGTGCTTAATGAGCCTTCAGTGGTTGCGATTAAGGAAGATAAAATCCGTGGTGCTAAGACTATTGCCGCAGTCGGTCTTGAAGCTAAACAAATGCTGGGCCGGACTCCTGGAAACATCACTGCAATACGCCCTCTTAAAGATGGCGTAATCGCTGACTTTGCTGTGACTGAGCGGATGTTGCGGTATTTCATTCAAAAAGTTCACAAAAGTAAATTCTTACGGCCGAGTCCACGCATCTTAATCTGCGTGCCTTGCGGATCGACCCAAGTGGAACGCCGCGCTATTCGTGAATCTGCCGCGATGGCCGGTGCTCGCGAAGTCTATTTAATTGAAGAGCCTATGTCAGCGGCTATCGGTGCCGGTTTGCCGGTTGATGAAGCCTGCGGCTCGATGGTGTTGGACATTGGCGGCGGCACTTCTGAAGTGGCTGTCATTTCCATCAACGGTATTGTTTATTCGTCATCCGTGCGTATCGGCGGAGATCGTTTCGACGAAGCCATCATCAATTATGTGCGTAGAAATTACGGTACATTAATAGGTGAAGCGACAGCTGAAAGAATCAAAATGGAAATCGGTACTGCTTACCCTGGCAGCGAAGTTAAAGAAATTGAAGTGAAAGGCCGCAATTTGGCTGAAGGCGTGCCGCGCAGTTTCGCACTAAACAGCAATGAAATTCTTGAAGCGTTGCAAGAGCCATTGTCCGGTATCGTCGGTGCGGTCAGGTTGGCATTGGAGCAGACTCCACCAGAGTTGGGTTCCGATGTGGCTAATCGCGGTATATTTTTAACCGGCGGCGGCGCGTTATTAAAAGATATTGATCGTTTGATCGCTGAAGAAACTGGCTTGCCGGTGCATATTGCTGATGATCCTTTGACCTGTGTGGCCAGAGGCGGTGGTATGGTGCTGGAAATGCTCGATAAAAAAGGTGTTTCAACTTTTTCATTAGAATAACGCCGAGCAAGTTTTTTAAGGTTGTAATGCAGGCGCGTTCAAGCCCTGGGTTTAATTATCTAAATGGCTTACATCTTGGACCGGGGTAAACCCGGTCCAAGAATTTTAACCGATCTAACCGCTGCAGGGAGGCAGTAGTGCTGGCAATATTAGGAGTTACTTGCCGAGGGATACCGTCATAAAACTGTTATTTGCCACTGGACCATCAATCAACACTCGTCTGCTAGTGGCCGTTATTGCGTCAGTTGCACTATTGGCAATGGACCATGGCAGTCCGAGGCTTGATGCTGTTCGTGCGACACTGTCCGTTTTTACCGATTCTCTAAAATATCTAGTTGATATGCCATTCGGGCTGATCAATCAAGCATCTGAGGCAACAAGCACTTATTCCACGTTAAAAAAAGAAAACGAAATCTTACGTGAAGAGCAATTTATCAATAAAACCCGATTGTTGAAGTTCGACGCACTGGAAAAAGAAAATATCCGTTTACGGGCATTGCTGGAAAACTCGTTCAAGCTTGGCGAACAAGTGCTAATTGCCGAGTTAATCTCTATCAATATGGCGCCCTACGAGCACATTGTTGTCGTCAATAAAGGCACTCGCTTTGGGGTTCACCCGCAACAGCCGGTGTTGGATGCCAATGGTGTTGTCGGGCAGGTTTTTCGCGCCTTGCCGTTTACCGCCGAAATTATGCTGATTACTGACCCTAGTCACGCTATTCCGGTGCAGGTTAATCGTAATGGCTTATTAACGATTGCGGTCGGAAGCGGCCAACTTAATCGGCTTAACTTGCCTTATTTGCCTGCCAATGCAGACATCCAGCCGGGGGATTTGTTAATTACCTCAGGATTGGGCGGTACTTTTCCGGCCGGCTATCCTGTGGCGGTAGTGGATAATTTTAATCCGGCCGACAGCAAATCGTTTATCAATGTCACTGCGACACCTAAAGCTTTGCTTGACCGCAATAGAGAATTATTGATCGTCTGGGGCAACAAGGCGCCGGTTCAACTTCTTAAAGATCAAACCACTGACATTAAAGCACCGGAAGTTAATAAGCATGAATAATTACACCGGTTTTGGCCGTATCTTTTTTACGCTTGTGGTGGCGATGTGTTTGAGAATTTTACCTTGGCCAAACGCTGTCGCTGCGATTAATCCTGATTGGGTGTTGCTGGCGCTCATATACTGGACGCTGGCTATACCGGAACGCGTCGGAATTTTTTATGCTTGGACATTTGGGTTACTGGTCGACGTTTTAACGGGTCGGCTGCTTGGCCAATATGCGCTGGCTTATTCATTAGTTATTTATCTTTGCTTGATGTTACATAAGCGTTTGCGTCAATTTCCTTTGCCTCAGCAAGGCATGTTTATTTTTTTCTGCCTGTTATTGTCCCAATTTTTATTATTTCTGATCAAAAACCTTCAGCAGCCTGGTGAATTTCCAGCGACTTTCTGGTTGCCGGTGTTTACCGGTACGCTGTGCTGGCCGCTAGTATTTACCCTTCTGCGCTTTGTTCGCCGGTCACGCATTTTTAAATAGGCGATTGCTCGCACATGTCCCGTTTTCATACCATCAAGGACAATAGGGTAGAGAATCGCCTATTTCTTAACCGCATTATTGCGGCGTTTATACTCATTTTGCTTTTGACTTCCGGCTTAATCGTTCGATTGGTTTATCTGCAAATTGTCGGTCACGAGCATTACTCCACGTTGGCAAAAGACAATAGCATCAAGATAGAGCCGCTAGTGCCTACCCGAGGCATTATTTATGATCGGCATGGCAAAGTCTTAGCCGAGAATACACAGTCTTTCAGCTTAGAGCTGATCCCGGAGCAAATACCCGATCTTAATGACACGCTGGCTCGGCTGCAGAAGTTGTTAGACATCTCAGATGAAAAAATCGAGCAATATCAGCGGCAGCGTAAACGCCAAAAAGGCTTTACCAGTACGGCGTTATTGCTTGGGATGAATGACGAAGAAATCGCTAAATTTGCTGTGATGAGGCCCTATTTTCCTGGGGTTGACATTAAAACCCGACTAGTCAGGAATTATCCCTATAAGGAACTGTCGTCGCATGTGCTTGGTTACGTTAGCCGTATTAACGAAGCGGAAATAAAAAATCTCCCAGCTGCCGAATACCGTGGCTCAACGTATATCGGCAAGTTGGGTATAGAGGCCGCTTACGAAACCCAGTTACACGGCAAAACCGGTTATGCCGAGATAGAAACCAATGTACAGGCTCGCGCCATCAATACCGTCAACTCCGTTGCCCCGGATCCAGGCGCTAATCTTTATCTGACCATAGATATTGATTTGCAAAAAACCGCTTACGATGCCCTGGAAGAATTTAATGGCGCTGTGGTAGCGATAGAGATAAAAACCGGCGGCGTGTTGGTACTTGCCAGCCGCCCTGGGTTTGATCCGAACCCTTTTGTGGTTGGAATCGGCAATGATGAATATCAGGCCTTACAGGCCTCAGATAGTCAGCCGCTTTATAACCGGGCACTACGCGGCTTATATCCGCCAGGCTCCACGATGAAACCCTTTATTGCCTTGGCAGGCCTTGAATACAACGCCATTGGCTATGAACAGAAGCATTTTTGTCCGGGCTACTATCAGTTGCCGAATGTCACGCACAAGTATCGGGATTGGAAAAAAGGCGGACACGGTTCAGTGGATATGAATGAAGCTATTACCGAATCTTGCGATGTGTATTTTTACAATCTAGCCTCGGTTTTAGGGATTGATAGAATGCATCGGTTCTTACAGCAGTTTGGTTTCGGCGAAAGATCAGGCATCGATTTGATTGGCGAAAAAACCGGCTTATTGCCGTCTCAGGAATGGAAGCGTCAGCAGAAAAAACAGGCGTGGTACCCTGGCGAAACCATTATTACAGGTATTGGCCAAGGCTATTTGCAAGTGTCGCCGTTACAGTTGGCGCGTGCTACCGCTACCTTGGGCAATCATGGCGACATCGTGACGCCCTTTTTGGTAGATAAAATTGTTAGCGCACATGCCACGTCACCGGGGCCGGAAATGCATCAAGGATCCATGCATCTGAATAACGATAATGTAAATAAAATCATAGCGGCGATGACCAATGTGGTGCATGGCGAACATGGTACCGCCAAGATTATTAGCAAAGGCATTCCTTATCAAATTGCCGGTAAAACCGGTACGGCACAGGTTTACAGCATCAAGCAGGAAGAGACCTATAACGAAAACAACATTCCCTTTAAATTACGCGATCATGCGTTGTTTATTGCCCTGGCACCGGCAGATGATCCAAAAATCGCTGTGGCCGTGGTTGCAGAACACGGCAGTCACGGTGGTTCAATGGCCGCACCTATTGCCGCCAAGGTGATTAAGCAATTCTTAGAGGAAAGTCATGCAGACTGAAACCCGTAGCGAACAATTTCAACCGCCGTCATTGCTAGGCACATTGCTTAGAAAGCTACACATTGATATTCCGTTAATGATTGGGCTGTTATTAATTGCCTTGTTAAGTTTTGTGATTCTTTATAGCGCCAGTGGTCAAGACATGGATGTGTTGCTACGGCAAGCTGCGCGTGTGGGGCTGGCATTTTTATTAATGACCGCGTTGGCGCATGTTGATCCTTATCAATTTAAACGCTACTCAGCACTGTTGTTCGGCATCGGCATTGTCTTATTGCTGGCGGTATTGATTCTTGGACAAATAGGCAAGGGCGCGCAACGCTGGCTGGATTTGGGTTTTTTTCGTTTTCAGCCATCGGAAATGATCAAAATCACCACGCCAATGATGATCGCCTGGTATTTGTCGGAGCATCCCTTACCGCCAAGAGCCAAGCATCTTTTTATTGCGACGTTGTTGATTCTGTTGCCTACTTTGCTGATCGCTAAACAGCCCGACTTGGGCACCGCGCTTTTGGTGGCGAGTTCCGGTGCAGCTGTGCTGTTTTTTTCGGGCTTGTCGTGGTGGCTGATTACTGCCATTGCTGTTACGTTAGCTGGATTAACACCGGTGCTTTGGCATTTCATGCGCGATTATCAGCGCGATCGGGTCCATACTTTTTTAAACCCGGAGGCCGATCCGCTGGGGCGTGGCTATCATATTATTCAATCGAAAATCGCCATCGGCTCTGGCGGTATTCACGGCAAAGGTTGGTTAGGCAGCACCCAGTCCAAGCTGGATTTTTTACCGGAAAGTTCAACCGATTTTATTTTTGCAGTATTTGCCGAAGAATTCGGCTTATTTGGTTGTGTGGGTTTGTTGTCGCTCTATTTGCTTATCATCGCCCGCTGTCTATATATCGCATCGCAAACCAAAGACACCTATAGCAGGCTGCTGGCAAGCAGTCTGGCCTTTACCTTTTTTGTCTATGTGTTTGTCAATATCGGCATGGTTATCGGCGTGTTGCCTGTTGTTGGCGTACCGCTGCCGCTGATCAGTTACGGCGGAACTTCTGTTGTCACGCTACTAGCCGGCTTTGGTATCTTGATGTCGATACACACTCATAAAAAATACTTGATTCAACCATGACAATCATCCCCCACTTCGCACGTATTTTGAGCGGATGCGCCTGCTTAGCCCTGGTTTCTTGCGCCGGCAATACGGTTAAAGATGATGAAATTGAGCAGTCGTTTATTGAGCAAATGGTCAGTAAGCATCAATTTGACAAGTCCGAACTTGAGGATTTGTTTGCGACAGTGGTAATAAAGGAAGATATTCTCGCCCGCATTGCCAAACCTTCCGAAGGCATGCCTTGGTATAAGTACCGGCGCATTTTTCTTACTGAAGAGCGGATCAATGCCGGCGTCAAATTTTGGCAAGATAACGCGCAAACGTTGGCTGAGGTTGAAAAAAACTATGGTGTACCGGCGCCGATTATTGTCGCCATTATTGGCGTAGAAACCTCTTACGGTAAAAACACGGGTAAACACCGCGTGATTGATGCCCTGTCTACACTGGCATTCGCCTATCCACCACGAGCTAAGTTTTTTCAAAGTGAGCTCGAACACTATTTGCTGTTTTGTCGTGATCAACACTTTAATCCGCTGGAGCCGCTAGGTTCTTACGCGGGGGCTATGGGTATGCCACAGTTTATGCCGAGTAGTTTTAGAAGTTTTGCCGTCGATTTTGATCAGGATGGTCAAAGTGACATATGGCATAACAATGCTGATGTAATCGCCAGCGTGGCGAATTATTTTGCCAAGCATGAATGGCAGACCGGTCAGGCTATTGCGGTTCCAGTGACCGCGGCGGGGGAGAAATACAAAACCGTTCTTAATGGTGATCTTAAGCCCGACTTAAGACTTGTCGAGCTAGAATCACTCAACTTAAAAACAGAGAGGTCTGTACCTTTAGACACTAAAGTAAAACTGCTTAGCTTTGAACAAGCAAATGGCGAGGAACTTTGGGCGGCGTTGGACAATTTTTATGTCATTACCCGCTACAACCACAGTCCCTTATATGCCATGGCCGTATATCAGTTAAGTGAAGCTATCTTAAAGACCAAAGGACTATTTCCATGAAAAAATTATTATTAACGACGACAATGGTTCTGTTGAGCGCCTGCTCCACGGAACCATTAAAAACCAGCAACACATCAAGTTACACAGATTTATCGGCATCTGCCGAACACAAGCTCAGATACCATTCGATATTACATTTTGGCAAAGCGGATACAAATGCCGAAGATGATACCGACCAAAGCGGTCTAAATTCCGAATTCTCCCGTCATATCTCACAAGGCACTGCTTCCTGGTATGGCCCTCAGTTCCACGGCAAAAAAACTGCTTCTGGCGAAATTTACGATATGTACGCCATGACTGCTGCGCACAACACCTTGCCCATCTCTTCTTACGCTAAAGTTACCAACTTAAAAAATAAACGCAGCGTCATCGTCCGCATTAATGATCGTGGCCCGTTCCATGGCGACCGAGTAATGGATTTGTCTTACTCAGCGGCGAAAAAATTAGGTATTGATCAGGCAGGTACTGGTGCTGTAGAAATCAAAGCGATAGCTCCTAAGCAAGCTCTGGCTCAAATGCAAGAAGCGGCAGCCAAACAAGATCAACAGGTATATCTGCAAGTCGGTTCATTTGGTAACAAGACCAAGGCTCTAAAACTACAACATAAAATTGTTGCCAGCCACTTGCCGGAAACCAAGATGCTGGCTGCAAAGCGTAAAGGATCAACAGTTTATAAGTTACAAATGGGACCTATTAATTCATCCGACAATATTGCGATGTTAAATCAGCAACTGGCCAAAATCGGTGTTACCGGTACTCAATTCATTACTGAAACCAGTCAAAACTAAAAAACTGCGTGGTACAATGGAGGCCTGTATTATCTAGGCTCTCAAAGTAATGACATCCTCATCGCGCACCTTTAAATTTGCTATTTTCCTGCTGTTCAGTTTAATTTTTACCAGCTTCCAGCTCCGCGCTGAAGAGGCTGATATTCTGACGCCCACTCCCCCCACTGTCGCAGCCGGCAGTTATATTTTGCAAGACTTCCGTAGCGGTAAAGTCCTGGCAGAGAATAACGCTGATGTAAAACTAGCTCCCGCCAGTCTTACCAAAATCATGACCGTGTTTGTGGTGTTTACTGAAATCCGCAACGGCCATTTACATCTCGACGATACCGCGACGATCAGCCAAAAAGCCTGGGCAACCGGCGGCTCTAAAATGTTTATCAAGGTGGATGACAAGGTCAAAATTGAAGACCTTCTTAAAGGTGTAATCATCCAGTCCGGCAATGATGCCAGTGTCGCGTTAGCCGAACATGTGGCGGGCGATGAAAGTACGTTTGCTGAAATGATGAATCAATATGCGCAACGCTTAGGAATGCTTAACACCCATTTCGTTGATAGTAACGGTCTGCCTGCTGAAAATCATTACACCACCGCACGTGACTTGGCGACGCTTACTTCAGCACTCATCAAAGAGTTTCCCGAATACTATCGCTGGTTTTCCCAACAAGAATTCACCTACAACAATATTACCCAGCATAATCGCAATACCCTGCTTTCCCGGGACGGTTCGGTAGACGGGGTTAAAACCGGATTTACCGACGATGCCGGTTATTGCTTGGTCGCCTCGGCGTTACGCGACGACATGCGCTTGATTTCGGTGGTTATGAATACCAAAAGTGCAGCAGCCAGAGCCGCTGAAAACCAGAACTTGCTCAATTATGGCTTTCGTTTTTTTGAAGCGCATAAGATTTTTCAAGGTAAAACTGCCTTAGCAGAACCCAGAGTTTGGAAAGGTGATGAAAAAAATGCGCCGTTGGGCTTGGCGGAAGATCTTTATGTGACTATTCCGCGTCGTCAGTTTGATGGCGTGAAATCTGAAATTGTTGTCGATCCTAAAATCATGGCGCCAATTCAGGAAGGTGCAAAGTTAGGTTCGGTTAAAGTGACTTTGAAAGGTGAAGTGCTTGCTAACAAAGACCTCATTGCCTTAACTGCAGTTCAGCAAGGCGGCATATTTAGACGTGCTTACGATAGCATTGCGATGCTTTTAGGAAAATCAGATGCAAAATAAAATGGTCTATCTGAATGGCCAAACGCTGCCATTAGCCGAAGCGAAAATATCGGTAATGGATCGCGGGTTCTTGTTTGCTGATGGTATTTATGAAGTGATACCGGCGTATAGTGGCAAATTGTTTCGTTTTGAAGAACACATGACTAGACTGCAAAACAGTCTCGCCGCCATTCATTTACCCAATCCACATTCAGCTCAGCAATGGTTAGATATTTTGACTGCATTGCTGGAGCCTGGTTTTGATCAAGCTATATACCTGCAAATCACCCGTGGTGTTGCCGAAAAACGCGATCACGCGTTCCCTAAGCAAGTCGTACCGACAGTATTTGCTATGTCGGCGCCCATTGAACCATTTACCGAGTTGAGCTCAGGCGTAAAAGCCATTAGTGTCGATGATATTCGGTGGCAGTTTTGCTATATCAAATCAACCAATTTGCTGGCCAATATTCTGCTTAGACAACAAGCGGTTGAAAAAGGCAGTGCCGAAGCCATTATGATTAAAGATGGTTATCTCACCGAAGGCGCTGCCAGTAATGTATTTGCGGTGATTGATGGCGTGTTGCTTACACCACCTAAAAGTGATGGCATTTTGGCGGGGGTGACTCGCGATGTTATTTTGGAGTTAGCGCAAAGCAATAATATTCCTTACGGGGAAGACATTATTTCCTTGGACGCCCTGCTCACCGCCAGCGAAATTTGGCTGGCTAGTTCTACGCGTGAGATCGTGCCGGTGATTGAATTGGATGGACGAGAAATTTCCGAAGGCCAGTCAGGACCGCTTTGGCACACTATGAATCAATTATTTCAAGCTTACAAAAAGTCTTACTCATGAGCGAAGAAACCTTACTAGAATTTCCCTGTCAGTTTCCCATTAAGGCAATGGGCAAAAACGATGTTGAACTTGACTTACTGATTGTGGAAATTATCCTTCGCCACGTGCCCGAGATTAAGGAAGGTGCGGTCACTACGCGCCCAAGCAAAGGCGGCAATTACACGGCAGTTACCGTGACTATTGAAGCAACCAGCAAGAAACAACTTGATGCCATTTATCAAGACCTCACCGACCACCCGCTAGTGCTGATGGCTTTGTAGCCGTTGCCTATGTCGCCGATCATCCGTCAACTGGATAGGCAAGATTACCAAACCACTTGGCAAGCCATGCAGCAGTTCACCCTGACGCGCGACAGCGAAACCGCTGATGAAATTTGGGTTACCGAGCATCCGCCGGTTTACACGTTAGGGCTCAACGGCAAGCCGGAGCATCTCTTCAATACCGGTGCCATTCCGGTGATAAATTCCGATCGTGGCGGACAAGTCACTTACCACGGCCCCGGCCAAATCATTGTTTACACCTTGCTGGACATCAAACGCCTGAATTTGAACATTCGCCAACTGGTGACGGTCTTGGAACAAGCTATGATCGGTACCCTCGCTGAATTTGGTATCACCGCCAATGCCAGAGCTGATGCCCCCGGCGTTTACGTAGATGAAAAAAAAATCGGCTCCATCGGTTTACGTATTAAAAAAAACTGTAGCTATCATGGCTTAAGTCTTAATAATCAGATGGATTTACAGCCATTTAACAACATTAACCCCTGCGGCTACCCTGGCTTACAAGTGACTCAAGTGGCCGATCTTGGGGTGAATTTAAGCAATGCGGAACTCGCTAAATACCTTGTTCACGCAATTTCTACGGCACTATCAAAATGACACTTAAAGCGCCTTCACGCTCTACGCCCGACTCGCATCAACGCAACGCTGAAAAATTGGCGCGCATTCCCATTAAAGTGGAAACGCCTGAAACCGTGCTACGCAAGCCGGACTGGATACGCATAAAAATAACGGCCAGTGATGAAGTCACCCGCATTAAACAAATGCTGCGCGAGAAGAAACTGCATACCGTTTGCGAAGAAGCCGCCTGCCCGAATCTTAGCGAATGTTTCCAGCACGGTACGGCAACCTTCATGATCATGGGCGATTTATGCACCCGGCGCTGCCCATTTTGCGATGTCGCGCATGGTAAACCGTTACCGTTGGATAAAAACGAACCCAAACATTTGGCCGACGCCATTCAGGCACTGGCATTAAAGTACGTGGTAATTACTTCGGTCGATCGGGATGATTTACGTGATGGTGGGGCAGGGCATTTTGCCGATTGCATTCACGCTATTCGGCAACAATCTCCTAGCACTAAGATTGAGATTCTGGTGCCGGATTTTCGGGGGCGTATCGAAAAAGCCGTTGCGATACTGGTCGCAGAACCTTGCGATGTGCTCAACCATAACCTGGAAACTGTGCCCAGATTGTATAAACAAGTCCGCCCCGGCGCTGATTACAAAGGTTCTCTGGATTTGTTACGGCAATACCACCAAGCCCATCCCGACACACCTACCAAGTCTGGCTTAATGCTCGGGGTCGGCGAAGAGCACGACGAAGTGTTGCAAGTTATGCAGGATTTATTGGATCACGGCTGCTCAATGCTAACGGTGGGACAATATTTGCAGCCGAGCAAAGATCATCTACCCGTAAAAAGCTACATCACCCCTGAGCAATTTGATGAGTATGGGCGCATTGCTAAATCGATGGGCTTTAAGCAAGTCGCCAGCGGCCCGATGGTCAGATCGTCATACCACGCAGACCTTCAGGCCAAGTCGGTCATTTAAAGCTTAGATTCAACCCACGCCTGTAATTGCGCAACCACCCACTCGCCATCGTCTAGCGGTAAATCATGCCCTGCCCAAGGATGGCGGTGCAGTGGCAGATGCCACTTTTGCTGGATTGCTTCCGAGCATGCGGCGGCGACTAAACGATCTGTTTGGCTATTTAATAATAAAACTGGGGCTTGTGGTTTTATATCGCCAGGCCGGTAGCGGGCGGCGGCAATGATTTGGCGTAGCCGGGTACCTGCACTGATCGGCCGCAACTCATCCAGCGCAGCCCACGCTTGGGCGATGGCTTGATCATGATCTCGGCGATTGCTGATTAATTGCACAATCGCCAACTCGCGTTGAACACTATTGTTTAGCCTGGCTATATTGGCTATCTTGCCAAGACTCTGCCAACGCATGCGTTGATATGCCGGGTTTAAATCAGCAAAGCTGGTGTTAATCAAACAGGCCGCAGCAATGTCTTGCGGATAGCGCTGCATCCATTCCCACGCCACCATGCCGCCTAGCGATAATGCCAATAGTGTAATCGGCTGTTCGAGTACACCTTGCTTTAACGCTTGCTGACGCACAATTTCGACAATCTCGGCGATAGTTGCGGGACTTGTCTCTTGATACCAATAGCCGGTGCCGGGTAAATCCAGCATAGTGATGGTGGCTGTAGGGAATGCCGCTTGTAGCAGCGGCACAAAATCGCCCCAATGCGCCGATTCCCGTGCCAAGCCTCTGAGTAACACCCAATGCTGGTCACAGACTTTACTCATACCAAAGTTCCTTCGCTTGTTGTGTGTAGATTGCTTTTCCTGCTGCGGGTAAATGCGTCCACGGCTGCGGATACAGCAAACTGCGATGCAAAAAATCGAACAACATAAAATGTCGTCGATAAATCCGTTGCTGCCGGTGCGGCAATAATGGATGAAACAAGCCGTGTCGGGAAAATAAATGCGTGGGATTTTTACGTAACCACAGCCAGGAACCCATTTCCAGCGTTAACGGCATGAATACCTGTTCGCCGGTACTTCGGGGAATAAACGCATCAAACAAATAATCCCACAAGTCGCCGTTGATGACGTATTCCTCACTCATGGGTTCAATTTTATAAATATGATTGGGATAGCAACGATCGAACAAGGCTTTTAATGCGTAAGCTTCCGCGATAAAGGCAAAGGGCGTTTTGCGTGATGCATACGGAAACCACAGCCGGTCTTTAATGCCAAATCCGGAATGTAAATCCAGCGCCATCGACAGCGGCGCAGTAAACAGTTGCTGCTCAACCACTTGGCACAAGGCCTGCGCCTCCCGCTCCATTGTTTGGGTATCGCCACGATACCAGGGCAACTTGGGGCTAATACGATGGCCGCTGTAAAGCCGCGTGGCGCCGATGCCTTCCACGGGCGAATTACGCATCAAATCGACGCCATTGCCATTGCAACGCGTGCCTAAAAATACACCGACCGGATTCACCAAGGGCATAAACACCAAGCGTGATTTTTCCAATCGAGCTAACAGCTCCTCATCCCAGTCCAACAACTGACTAATCGTCTCCATATACGACAAAATCACTTCCGAACCGATTTTTTCCAGTCCATGTACTCCGCCAAAAAAGGCCAGCACCGGGGCTTGGGGATCAGCTGAGCCTAAGCTGATGCAATGAATGGGAAACTCCACATCTTTATACGGAATCCGTGCGACAACTTCAGTTGTTGCACGATCACCCAGCGACTCAATGATGCGTTCAAGTTGCTCAAGTTCTGGGATGTTGTTATTTACTAACGGCATGTAACTCCTTGTTACTGTCACAAAAATATCACAATATTGACATCAAACCTTAACCTGAACGGGTGAAGATTTGCCTCACATTATGATCAAAAGAGGAATTCTCCCGATGAAACAACGACACCTTACTCTGCACTCACTCCGATACCCTAATCTGGTAAAAATCACTATTAGCATGACCATGCTCAGTTTAATGATTAGTTGGGGCATTGAGTTTTTAGCTGGCGAGATATACCGTTTGGGCTAAGGCTTAAGCGATGCTTTAGGTTTTAAAAATGATCACGACCATGTGCTTGCGCGCGAGTTCGTGGTCTTTAATCCGTTCATGGTTCGACAAGCTCTCGGCAACTGCTCCATGCGTTGCACTAACTCCTGCATCCCTGCAGTCGACCATGAACGGATTAGAGACCTTTGAAAAGCAATAAAATACAAACTTATTGAGATTGGTATAACTAAACCCTGCGCAAGGATTGGCAAGACTGCTCTTGAAAATCAGACGCACCAACAACAATTTCAGCCCGGATCATCGTTCTGGCTTCATCACTGATCGCCACTCGCGTTTTGCCGGCTGAGTTAAGCGTTGGTAGAAAATTTACCACCACGTCAATAGTCTCAAGTCTCAGCATCTTCAGCAAATGCGGCACAAACTCATCATCGCCGATAAAAGGTGCGTACCTCTTGGCTTGGCCTTGATAGCTTAATGCGACAGGCTGAATGACTGCTCGGGTTAACATTGCCGGTTGAAACAACGAGGCATGAAAATGCAGGACATCCTCACCTACAGTTGTCGTACCTTCTGGAAACACCACGATATTGCTGTGCTGTTTCAACAGCCAGACCATTTGTTCGGTGGTGGCATGAATATGCTTTTTATCACCACGACGAATAAAAATTGTCCCCGCCTGTTTGGCCAGAAAACCAATCACCGGCCAGCTTAAAATATCGCTTTTGGCAACAAAGTAGCCCGGCAGATAACGACCAACAACAATAATATCCAGCCAAGAAATGTGATTACAGACTAACAGCGCGCCCGGCTCGGGCAATTCGCCCTGCCGAGTGATACGCAAGTTAAGAAGCACGCTAAACCACTGTAGCCAATGCATTTTTATGGCATCTCTCAGGTGTTTGGCGTATTGCTTAGAACATGTAAAAGTAATGACCGGGAATGCCCCGGCTGCAATCACAAAGCCGACAATAAACAGTAAAACAACCAATCCCAATCTAAACAGCAAGCGCAGTTGTGCTTTCATTAGTTGTCTTATGGCCTCTCATGTAATGTTTACTGTAGCGTTCTTGCAATTGATCTAGCGGCAACAGCACGAATAAATCGATGCAGTTAAAGTCTTCATCCCAGCAGGGTTCACCGCACACCATCGCGCCAAAGCGAAAATACGCTTTTAACAACGGCGGAATGCCCGACTCATCGCGCTGGCATCTTAAATGGCTTGGTACAGGGATAGCAGGAGATACTTGTAAAGAAGCTGGTGCGATATTTTTGCTATCAATATTTCGATACACCGCATCCACAGCAAAACCGCTGGGGCCAGGTGTGATGCTGGCACAGCCGAGCAAATAATTAAATTTGCCGGCCAACGCATATTCAACCAATGCTGACCAAAGCGTAGTTAACACCACGCTGCCACGATAATCAGGATCGACACAGGTTCGGCCTATTTCCAGAAAACGGCCTGGCAACGCTAATACCTGATCCAGATTGAATTCGCTTTGTGAGTAAAAATGTCCCAAGCGTTCCGCTTGATGCTGATTAAGCAAGCGCGAATAACCGACGACTTTTTCATTAAGATTATCGTAAACCACCAAATGATCGCAGTAAGCATCAACTTCGTCGTAATCCAAGCCTTCGGCTTCTGACTTGAGTTTAGCGCCCATTTCTTTGGCAAAGACTCGATAACGTAAGGCTTGCGCCTCTTTAATCAACTCATCTGACTTGGCTACAAAGCAATCCAGTCGTTTGGAAGATTTGTTGTGGGATGGGGTTTGTAGTGTTTTCATAAGGTTCCACGCAGCTTAAAAAAGATGTGGATACCCTAAACAATCAACGTGTCAGCTTTGTGTCGAATTGATGACCAACGGATGACAGAATGGTTAAGTTTTGATGACGACTAGCTTGGTGAACGGCGCTGATTTATTCGGTAACATTGTCAGTAGGGAACCTCTAAAAATTATCCATTCATGCTTCGACAGGCTCAGCACGAACGGATAAGTAATTGATTTAATAAGATAACCATTCGCACTCGACTGCATGGATGCAGGAGGTAGAGCAACGCAGGAGCAGTTGCCGAAAGCTTGTCGAAGTGCAATTTTTAGAGATTCCCAGTAGGCGTAGACCTGACTGCCATGTAGTGATATTTAAATTATTATCTCCAGCGGTATTGGTGGTTTTACGTTTTGACACAGTCTGGGCCGAATCCTGTCATTATTCAGTTGCACGTGTAACCCAGCTTATATCGATATACGCTGTTCTTATCTAACAAAAAATCCATGGAGTGTAAAAATGAAAGCGTTAAAGTTAATCCTAATCGCTACAATGCTGATGCCAATCTCAGCTAACGCTGGCTTCAATGCTTTTATAAATGGCGAGAAGCTTCACGACAAGTCAACCGCCTATAAAAGCGGTGATATAGACAATGCGGAGCTCTATGATGCCGGGGCTTATGTTTATTACGTGATGGGTGTTGTTGACGCAACTATTGGGTCGGGTTTATTTTGCCCGCAAAATATTACTTCCGATCAAGCTGCAAATGTGGTGTCTAAATATCTCAATGAGCATCCGGAATTATGGAGTTCAAGTGCCGAGTCACTTGTTAAAGCCGCACTCATGAAAGAATGGCCTTGCCCCAAGTAGAATTAAGCGTAGATGTAAAAAAGACAAGATTGACGTGAGCTCTTAGGGAAGCGCTGAACAAATTGCTTTCGCTCATGCCCTTCGACTTCGGTCAGGAGAGCGTTCGACAAGCTCCCTACGAACGAAATCAATACGTTACCGTCAGACCACCCTAGATGTGGGGTTTGTCGAAGGGTTGAATCAGCGCTTCCCAAAACTTGGCTCGACTACTTCTTGATGCCTTTATAAGTTTCTTCGCTTTCGCGCATGATTCTATTGCCTTCTTCAATCAGGCGATTGCCTTCGGTGATTTTGGCCTGCCCTTCGCGAACCAGTACATTGCCGCGTTCGGTCAATTGCTTACCTTTTTTCCAGTTATCACCTAGGCTGGCAATGCCTTGGCTTTCGCGTAGCATCAGCTCACCGGAGATAATGGGTTCAGGTTCTGGAGGTGCGGGTTGATCGGACGCACAAGCGGTTAACAGTAAAGTCAGTGTTGCAAGTAGCAGGTATTTGCTTAGCGATGTTTGCATGGTGAATCTCCGAGTTGTTAGCAATGAATTCCGACAATGTTACAAAACCCTGCCAGAGATGCAACTGTTTAGCGTGTAAGCGCTAGCAGTAAAGCGGCTTTCATGACACGATTCATGCAACTTCAAAACGTTAGAAACAAATAATTCAGGTAACAAAGACACATGCGACTGTTAATCGTTGAAGACGATCTCAATCTATCAAATTCCTTGAAAGTTGATTTAGGGGCGGCGGGATTTGCTGTGGATACGGCATTAGACGGCGAACAAGGTGAATTTTTAGGTGCGACCGAAAATTATGATCTGGTTATTCTCGATTTAGGCTTGCCGAAAATGCCCGGTCTGGAAGTCTTAAAACGTTGGCGTGACGCTGACAATCATATGCCTGTGATCATCCTGACGTCTCGCGATGCCTGGCATGAAAAAGTCGATGGTTTTAAAGCCGGCGCAGATGATTATTTGGGTAAGCCGTTTCATACCCAGGAGTTGTTGGCACGAATTCAGGCCTTGTTAAAACGCAGTTATCGACAAAACCAAGGCGCATTAACTGTTGCTGGTGTGGAGCTTAATGAAGAGTTGCAAACCGTTACTATTAACGGCGCTCAAGCCATCAATCTAACGGCTATCGAGTTCAAATTACTGCGTTGTTTTATGCTGCAACCCGGAAAAATCCTCAGCAAAGCACATCTAGGCGAACAGGTTTATGAATGCGACAGCGACCCGGATAGTAATGTGATTGAGGTCTATATCAATCGCTTACGGCGGATTGTCGGTAACGAGTTAATTCAAACCCGCCGTGGTCAAGGCTACGTGTTTGGGCCGCAATCATGATCTCTTTGCGGCAACGTTTAAATCGCGGATTGGCCGTTATCCTGTGCCTGATTTTTGTGACGCAATGGCTGGCGGCGGATTGGGTGATTCGCGCAGTGGCCGAAAAGCAAATGACGACACGCTTAATGGAAGATGCGACGACTTTAATGGATACGATTACGCTGGATGCGAATGGGCAGTTGGCTGCGGAGAGTATTCATATGGGCTCCGAGTATAAGCTGGCCTTTTCCGGGCATTATTATGTGGTGCAGGTTAATGATCAGTTATACCTTTCGCCGTCTTTGCAAAATCAAACCTTGGCACTGCCGCCGTTGTTGCCCGGCCAGACCAAGATCTACCATCTTGCCAACGGTCCCCAGCAACAACCCCTGCTGACACTGGCGCAAGGCTTTGAAAAAGCTGGCTACAGAATCGGCATTAGTATTTCAGAGGATTTGTCTTCCGTTGATCATGACATTACCTCCATTCGCTTAGCCTATTTTGGTCTGACGCTGCTGTTGTTATGTTGCGCAATTGCTTTGCAAAGTAGCGATATTAAGCGCTCGCTTCAGCCGCTAGCCAATGTCGGCCGCGAGCTTGACAACATCACCACAGGCAAGCAACAGCAGATTACTGTCGATGTGCCTGCTGAAATTAAACCGTTAGTTAAAGAAGTTAACCGCCTATTAACGCTAGTGGTAAGACGTCTCCAACAGTCGCGCACCGCGATCGGCAATTTGGCGCATGCCTTAAAACCGTCGCTGGCCCTGTTATTCAGAGTGGCGGAACATCCGGCGTTTAATGACTATCCTGAATTACGCCAACAACTGCAAACGCAGACCGACTCGATACATCGGGCCATTGAACGCGAACTCAAACGTGCCCGGATTGCTGGCAATCAGCAAGCCAGCATCGCTTTTAATCCCGCTGCGGAATTAACGACGCTGGCGCAATTGCTCCAAACCATTTACGCCGACAAACAGCTGGAAATTAACGTTAGCGCGCCTGATGTACCTGTGTATTTTGACCGGGAAGACATGCTGGGCATGATCGGTAATCTGCTCGATAACGCCTGCAAATGGGCAACGCATACAATCAATGTTGAGATCAGCTTTGCACGAACACTGACCATTTCAGTCGCAGATGATGGCCCCGGCTGCGACGGGCTGGATGCGCAACTCGTTACCCAACGCGGCTTACGCTTGGATGAGTCTATTCCGGGCCATGGTCTTGGCTTGGCCATTGTGCAAGACATCGCAGAGTTTTACGAAGGCGAGTTGCAGATTAGTCGCAGCCAAGCCTTAGGCGGCTTTCTTGCTACGGTACGTTTGCCGTTAAATTAAGACTATTCAGAAATATGGGGTGACGCCTACGTCGCGACCGAACGAAGTCTACAAATCGCGACGAGGGCGTCGCTCCTACCGCTTAGCTTAATCGGTTTTAAGCTTAAATTTATGTGCGCACCGTTATACTCATTTTGCATATCGACAATGCCCGGAAAATACCAGGCAACTGATTGATATATAAAATAAATAAAGCGAGCCAGTTATTGACTGACTCCATTAATAATAAACGGTACCCACTATGAAATATAAAAAGACTGCGCTACTCGGCTTAGCCATGTTGCCTATTGCCGCATCAGCAGCCCAGGACGATTCAACGATTGAGCTGCCAGCCATGGAAGTTACCAGCAGCGCCGAAAACAATATTTTGAACATGTCCAGTTCCAGCGTAATTCTTGATGAAAAGGAATTGTTTCAAAGCCACGTATCGAATGTAAATGAAGCGCTACGAAAAATACCTGGAGTGTATGTGCGCGACGAAGAAGGCTTTGGCATACGGCCCAACATCGGCTTTCGCGGCATGAACCCATTTCGCTCGACCAAAGTATTATTTATGGAAGATGGCTTACTGCTCAATTATGCGCCGTATGGCGATAACGACATCTATTACCACCCGCCGGTAGAACGTTACGAAGGTATTGAGGTAATGAAAGGGGCTGAATTAAACATGTATGGCCCGCAAACTATCAGCGGCGCAGTCAATTACCTTACACCTACCCCCCCGAAAAAACCCGGCGGTTCTATCAGCTTTACCGGTGGAAATAGGGATTATCTAAGTGGTCATGTCCGTTACGGCGGCACGGTGGAAGACACTACCGGTACGGTCGATAGTGTCGGCGGCGTAATAGATTATGTCCATAAAGAAGGAGAAGGTTCTCGAGATAACACTTTTGTAAAGCTTGATGACGTTAACCTGAAAACCGTGATCGATATAAATGCCAGAAACTCCTTAACCTTGCGCGGTGATTACTATCAAGAAAATTCACAATCAACGTTCGGTATCACCGAGGCGGAATTGCGCAACTTCGGCTATCGCTACAATCCGTTTAAAAATGATGAATTTTATACCGAGCGCTTTAGCACTTCTGCCACGCATGAATTCCGTTTTAATGATGATTTGAAGCTGTCTGCCAATTTTTATTGGTCGAAATTCGATAGAGATTTTTGGCGGCAAGAAAATCAGCAACCCACCGATAATCAGTGCGGAAACGCATTTCGTGAGGCTCGTTTAGCGGGTCAGGCGGTTGATGTCGACAGCTGTAATTTTACCCGCGGGCGTTTGCGCCATTACAACGCCTGGGGCGTAGAACCTCGCTTACATGCTAACCATAGCTGGTTTGGCGTAGCAAGTGAATTGGATGCCGGCGTACGGATGCACTACGAAAATTCAGCCAGGACTACCGTCGATGGCAATACGTCAACGGCGCGTGACGGTGTGACGATTGAAAATAATGACCGCTTTGCCGATGCCTATTCCGGATTTATGCAAAATCGCTTTATTTTGGGAGATTGGACGGTTACCCCCGGAATACGCGTAGAGTCGGTCAGTTATCAACGCAAAAACAACCCTTACCAAGGCAATCCTGCTTTGCCAACGCCTGTCGCCGGAAATACCAAAAGTTCGGTAGGGGAAAGTGATTTGATCGAAGCCCTACCGTCTTTTGCCTTGACTTATCAACCCATAAAACAAGCCACTTTGTTTTTTAATATGCATCGTGGCTTTGCTCCCCCGCGTGTCGAGGACAGTGTTTATGCCGACGGTACCAGTGTTGAAATCGCTGCTGAAAAAAGCTGGAATTATGAAGCCGGCGTTCGTAGCCAGCCAGTAAAAGGCGTGAAAACCGACCTCACGCTATTTCATAATGATTTCGATAGCCTAACTGCTGTGGGCACTGTGGGGGGTAACGACACTGGGGTTGCTCAAGGTCAGGCCCTGTTTCAGGGCATTGAGTTCTTGAACCGCATTGATACTGCTGATTTGTTCAATTGGACCCATAATCCTTACCTACAGATTGCCTATACCTGGGTGCCTACTGCAGAAACAACTTCGCCATTTCATTGTTTGCCGCTCTCCAACGGCAATTTTCCTACAAACTGTCCAGGTGGAAATGTGTTGGGATCAAAAGCAGGCAACCGTTCGCCCTATGCACCGGAACATTTAGTGACTGCCACCGTGGGTTATTCTCATCCCAGCGGCTTTGATGCGCATTTGGAAACAGTGTTTGTAGCTGAACAATTTGGCGATTTCAGGAATTTGGAATCAGCGACTGATTTTTATGCACCGACTAGCAATGAGGCGCGTTCTGGTCAATTCGGTATGATCAACAGCTATACCATCGTCAATTTCGCCAGTACTTACAAAGTTTATAAAGGCTTAGATCTTTATGTGTCGGTAAAAAACATCTTTGATGATCGCTATATCGTCGATCGTGTCCGTGGCATATTGCCAGGCTCGCCTAGGCTGGTGCAGGCTGGATTCAAATACGAGTTTTAGTGATTAAGTAAAAAACAAAGGGCAAGGAGACTGGTTTCTCCTTGCCCTTTTTTATTGCCGTAATTTCAGATAACTATCGAGGTAACGTGAACGCCTGATTGGCAAATGGATTAAACATCGGCCGGGTCACGATATTAAATTCAAATTCGCTGGTCCGGTGACAACTATTACAACCCTCAGTGAGCTCATCGTAGTGTTTGGTGAAAGCCACAATATCCTGCTTTTTGATGGCCTCATCCAGTTTTTCCAGCGGTTTGCTCATGGTGGATGCAATCAATTGTGGAATGGGTACGGGCACATGCTTGTGAGTTGGATGATATTTTTCAGCATCTTCAAAGCCTTCATGCAGTTCGTCTAATTCGTAGGCGGCTAACGCCCAGTTTTGGGCCTGACCTGCAAACCACAGTTTAGAATGACGAGTTGCCGTGGCACCCATGATGTCACCCAAACCAGGTGCATAATGCGCTTCTGCGGATTCTGGATTATTTAAAGAACAGCCGCTTAGTATCAGGCTGGTTGCTAGTGCAAGTAAGGCGGGCGCTAAAAACAGTTTTTTCATAAAAATCCTCAAGTGATGTGAAGTGTTACTGATAATCTCTAGCTAAACGAAAGCCCAAATCATTGGTTCGACTGCTGGGTAAGCCGCTATAACGCGCGGCTGAACGGCTGGTGACTGCTTTCGACACCCAGCTGCCGCCACGATAAACACGATATTGGCCGGACTCTGGGCCGACCGGGTCTTCACCAGGGCTGGCGCTGTAATACGTGGGGCCGTACCAATCTTGCACCCACTCCCAGACATTGCCGTGCATGTCATACAGTCCCCAGGCGTTGGCTGGTTTTTGCGCAACTTCATGCGAGGTGCCGCCGTAGCCTTCGTTGCCAAACCAGGCATATTTAGCTAATTCTTTGGGGTCGTCACCAAAGGAGTAAAGCGTCGAGCTACCGGCTCTGGCGGCATATTCCCATTCTGCCTCTGTAGGCAGGCGAAAATGGTTGCCGCCTTCTTTGGCGTTTAAGCGTTTAATAAATTCCTGAACATCGTTCCAATTAACTTTTTCCACCGGTTTGGAGAGGCCTTTGGATTTGCTGGGATTATTATCCATCACGCTTTCCCATTGCTTTTGCGTCACTTCTGTTTCGCCCAAGTAGTAAGGCTTTTTGATGCAAACTTTATGTTTAGGCAATTCCGATTCGCTACTTTCTTTAAGGTCTTTGTCACGGCCCATGTCAAAACAGCCGGGTTCAATTTTGACAAAGGTGATACCCGCAAAGCTTTTATGATCGACCGCTTGGGCGGTTGAGTTTATTAGCATTCCGCTCAAGGCAACCAGCAGCCAGGCTGGGTTGTTAGCAATCTTAATTTTCATAATGTTTCCTTTGGTCTACAGATTCGGCGTCGCTATATTACGCCTTAATTCTATTGATTAGTCGAGTTAGCCTAGCCGTCTGCAATGGCGTGCTAAGGTCGCGGTTTTGATTGTGATAATATTGCGCCAACAATCTATACACCCAATTCAATACATCCGGTCAGCGAGGAATCATGAGTACGCCCCAAGCCCTTTATCAATCATCTCTTAAGTCATTAAAACTGCGCGCTCATGGCAAAGTGCGCGACATTTACGATATTGATGATCAGCACATGCTGATTGTGACAACTGACAGGCTCTCTGCATTCGATGTGATTTTGCCAGACCCCATTCCAGGCAAAGGCCGTGTGTTAACCAATGTGTCTAACTTCTGGTTTAACAAAATGAGCCATATCTTACCCAATCATCTGGCTAACATTCCTTTGGAGCAAGTGTTGCCAGATGCTGAAGAGCGCGCTCAGGTTGAAGGTCGCGCGATTGTCGTCAAATTGTTAAAACCGCTGCCGGTTGAAGCCATTGTGCGCGGCTACCTTATCGGCTCCGGATGGAAAGATTATCAAAAGTCCGGCGCTATTTGTGGCATTGAACTTCCGCAAGGTTTGCAGCAAGCCCAGCAATTACCCGAACCGATTTATACGCCGTCAACCAAAGCAGCGATGGATCAACATGATGAAAATGTTACTTTTGCCAAAACGGTTGAGTTAATGGGCCAATCGTTGGCGGAACAAGTGCGCGATGCCAGCTTGAAGCTCTACAAAGAAGCGGCTGCTTATGCTAAAGAGCGCGGCATTATCATCGCCGACACCAAATTTGAATTTGGCGTTGATGACAATGGCGTCCTGCATTTGATCGATGAAGCGCTTACCCCCGATTCCTCTCGTTTCTGGCCGGCTGATCAATATCAAGTCGGGATCAGTCCGCCTAGTTTTGACAAACAGTATGTGCGTGATTACTTAGAAACACTGGACTGGAATAAAACCGCGCCCGGCCCGCATTTACCTGCAGAAGTCGCTGAACATTGCGCGGCTAAATATCACGAAGCGGAGCTCAGATTGACTCAGGATTGAGCATTAAACTAATTTTGCTCATATAGATGACATAATCCTGACATATTTGAGCGTTAGTCTTGTTTTACTGTCACAAATGACAGATTTATGACATTTGTGACAGCTTTTTGGTGCCACGATAGCTCTAAGGTCTATATTTAACGGACTTGTTTAGTTGGCATTCAGATTGCTTGTTTATATTAACTCTTTATAGCTCTAATTTTTGGGATTTCTCTTATGCGTAAAATAAATCGCTTTTTAACGGTGTTGGCCGTGTCGGCAGCGTCTTTTTCAACTCAAGCCGCGATCTTAAATTCAAGTAACGGTCATTATTACGATTTAGTCACATTTGCTGATATAGGTGAGCGGCTGGATTGGTTCGGTGCTAAATCGTTTGCTGAAAACTCAAGTTTCAACGGTAAACTGGGCCATTTAGCGACCTTAACTTCCGCTGCTGAAGATGATTTTGTTTGGAACCGTCTAGGTGCTGAAGGTTATTTTTTAGGTGCTTTTGACACAAGTACTCTCGGTGGAAATGGCACTTGGAGCCATAACTCATGGCAATGGGTCACCGGAGAAACTTTTTCTTACAGCAACTGGCTTGCTGGTGAGCCTAACCATTGGCAAGATGGCTCAGAGCTGACGCCTAACAATGAAGATTATTTAGTATACGGCTGGCAAGACCGTGGTGCAGGTGTGCTGCGTTGGAACGATACCAACGTTGATTCTTCATACATAGATGATCAAGGTAATAAGAAATACACGGCTAGAGGATTTGTAATCGAATATGAAGCGGTGGTCAGCAATGTTCCGCCTGCAACTGTGCCAGTGCCAGGAGCTTTCTGGTTATTTAGTTCGGTTTTAGCTGTTTTTGGTTTGCATAAGAAAAAGGAATTATTCGCTAACTCTTGATAGCGTTATTGCCCAAGTTATTACGGCTTGGGCAGTTTTTTCTGGGTATAAAATCTTCTGGTGATATAGAACACCTTAAAAAACCTTTTAGCTCTGCCCTCGATTAAATGAACACAGTGCGTCACACCAATTAATTCATGGCATGCCCTGCATGGGTTTGTTGAGGTTCTCTGCTGTCTTTGATGGTTATCGGCTACACTATCGTTCAAATGTTTACGGTGCCTTGCCACCAAATAAAATAAACCCCCCGATAGCTATAAACTCCTTGATGAAAAAAAAATCCATTCTTGCAGCACTGTGTCTGCAAACTTCGCTTGCGTTGGGACAAACTAGCGATGATCAGAGGTATAACGCTGCATTGGAGTTGGCTCGGGCAGGGCATACGGACCAAGCTATTGAGCAACTGCAGCAATTGGTAAAAAGTCATCCTGAGATACAACGCTATTTGTTCGATTATCTACAAATATTGTCTTGGGCAGATAGAGATGAAGAAGTTATTCAACAAAGCACGAAAATTGAAGTGCAAACAGCACCTGTTTACGTACTTGAGGCAATAGCGAAAGCCGCCAGAAACTTAGGTGACTTTAAAAAATCGGAAATACTGTATCGCAAAGCGATAGAAAAGGAGCCTAAGCGTTTGTCCCCCAGGCTCGGTTTAGGGTTGTTGTTGATCGATCAGGGTCAAGCAGATTCGGCCATTGCTTATTTGCAAACGTTAGCCAGCACTTATCCAAATGAAGTTGAAATCCTCATGGCACAAGCTTATGCCCATGAGCTTGCAGGCCAGTACCCAATCGCCATTCAGCATTATCAAAAAGCCTTAAGCTTACAACCTGACCGGCAAGATGCTCTGCGCGGATTGATACTTGCCTTAGCGAGATCAGGCGAAGTGCAAAAAGCGTTAGATTTGGCAACTGCCAACAGAGCGCTATTTTCAGATGACCAATGGGCAAGTCTACAGTGGGATTATGCGGCCTGGTTGATCAGGCAAGGCGAGCAGGTATTACAAACCAAGCCACGCGATTATCAAGGTATTGATAAGGCTATTACCGCATTAAACAGCAATATCAGCGCAGTCGAAAAACTGAAACTCACAGATCCTCAAGCCCTGCTGGCGCGAGCTAAGTTCGATTTATTGGTGGCGTTACGCGACCGCAAACGCATGACCGATGTGGTCGAGTTGTACCAACAGCTCCAGCAACAACAAGGACTAGCAATACCGGTCTATGCCCGCATGGCCGCGGCCGATGCCTATTTGAATAACCGCGAACCTAAAATCGCCCGTGATCTTTACCTTTCAGTCATCGCTGAACAACCCAATTACTTTAACGCTCGAGCATCGTTGGTGTATGCCTATTTGGAAGCTGAGCAGACTGATAAGGCACTTGCCTTGGCTGAACAACTGGCTCAAGAGCAACCGGCAAAACTTGAATTCAAACAACCCAACGGCTCTGTGGTTACACGCGATAATCCTAAAAAAATATCCGCTGACTTAACAGCCGCCATCTTGCGAGCGTATGCCGATGATCTGGATGGGGCACAGCAAAAGTTGGAGCAATTGCACAGCCAGTTCCCAGGTAACACCGACATCCATAGCAAATTGGCAGAGGTTTACTATTTTCGTGGCTGGCCGCGCCAAGCGCGGCAGCAGGTAAATTCAGCGCAGATTAAAGCGCCGGAGCATCTGGGCTTAAAACTGACCCACGCCAAAGTGCAGCGTGAATTAAAAGACTATCGCGCGGAGGCGCGAACTACCTATGCACTTAACGAAAACATTCCCGAGGACAGCGGCGTACAAAAACAAATGCGCGCCTGGCAGGTTCGTAACGACCGCGAGTTAAAGGTGTTGGCGAATGGTGGCTTGAGCGACAACGCCAAGAACGGTGCCAGTCCTGTGCTAGGAACTGACGAGATCACTGTGGATGGTTTTCTTTATTCAAGTCCAATAGCAGAAAATTACCGCGTATTTACGCATGATGGTTGGAAAACTGGGTCGTTTAAAGAAGGACGTCGCTACTTGAGGCATTATGGCGCAGGTCTTGAGTATTCCGGGCACAGTACGACAGCCACTGCGGAAGTACATTACGATAATTTCAGCGATGAAGTTGTTGGTTTGGACTTAGGTCTTGAATATCAATTAAATGACAACTGGCAGGTGTTCTCGCGTTTGAGCAGCCGCGATAATGAGATCTCCTTGCGTGCTTTAAACGGCGTAGTCGATAAAAGAGACAAAAACGACAATACGAAAATTTACGAAAGATATAACGCCATCACTGCAAAATCGGCAATGCTGGGTACGACTTATAAGGTCAACGAATCTCGTTTTTTTACTGTCGCCAGTAGGTATTACAACTTCAGTGACGGCAATAACCGTTACGGTATCGATGGAACGTACTTTGAACGCTGGATCAGTGGGCCGGTCTATAAATTGGCGACTTATGTTAATACCGGATTTTCTGCCAATACTCGCAATAAATTCTTATTTCCTGATGGTGAGTACGGTTCCAGTGCTTATTACAGCCCAGATAAGGATGCTTCGGTATCTTTCACTCTCGATAACGACTTTCTCACCTATCGCCATTACGAAACCGCCTTTCACCAAAAACTGGCGCTATCGGTCGGGAATTATTGGCAGCAAAACTATGGATCCAACATCGTCGGCAATGTTCAATACGAACACCGCTGGCAGGTAGCCAATCGCTTTGAACTGTCCTACGGCGGCGTCAGAGGCTATCACTATTATGACGATGGCCTGACCAAAAACTGGTTCATGTATCTGACGGCTGATTTACGATTTTGAGCATACGCAATCTGTTTTGTATTTTGGTGCTTGCGTTGTTACCAGGCTGGGTGAGTGCGCAAAGCCAAGGCCTGATTGCGTTGTGTTATCACAACATCGCCGCCGAGTGGGATGGCGATCCGATGACCACGACCCGCGATCAATTCCAGGCGCAGATGGCATGGCTTAAGGCGCAGGACTACCATCCTATTAGCGTGCAGCAGCTCATTTCGGCCCGCAATCAACATCAATCTTTGCCTGAAAAAGCAGTGTTGCTGACCTTTGATGACGGTTATGCCGGGGTTTACGAACACGCCTTTCCGCTGCTTAAACAATTCAATTTTCCGGCAGTATTAGGGCTGGTTACCGATTGGCTGGAAACATCGGCGCTTCAACAGGTGCATTACGATACCGGCTTGAAACCACGCAGTGATTTTTTAACCTGGCCGCAGGTTGATCAGATGACAGCGTCTGGTTTGTTAGAAGTCGCTTCGCATAGCCATGATCTTCATCACGGTATTAGTGGCAATCCTTTTGGTGACCTACAGCCTGCCGCAACTACCAGACGTTACGATACTACCGAGCAAAGTTATGAATCCGACGAACAGTTCCACCAGCGCATAAAATCCGATTTGCAACAAAGCTCGGATATTGTCTTCAAACATCTGAAACTTAGGCCTAGAGTCATGGTCTGGCCTTTTGGAGAATTTAATCGTGAAACGCTGGACATAGCGCAGAGCCTTGGCTTTAGCTTGTCGATGAGCTTGCAGGAAGGCAGTAATAACCAGATTGATTCCCCGGTTATCAAACGTTACCTGGTTAAAAATAATCCCAACTTGGCTGAATTTATCCGCGACATACGCAATATCGATGTTGTGCCGCCTGTTCGTGTGGTCCATGTCGATATGGATTACATTTATGACCCAGACCCTGAGCAAACCCGTCGAAATCTTGGCGAACTGTTGGATAGAATCAAAGCGATGCATATTAATACGGTGTATTTGCAGGCTTTTTCTGACCAGAATGGCGACGGCAATGCCGATGCGATGTACTTCGCCAATCGACACTTGCCGATGCGGGCGGACTTGTTTGGTCATGTGGCCTGGCAATTGATGACTCGTGCGCGGGTCAATGTCTATGCCTGGATGCCGGTGTTATCGTTTCCGCTTGATGCGCCTGATGATTGGTGGGTGCATGAGTTTGACCACGACCATAATGCCCAGCCAATATTAAGTAAGCATAACTATCGACGTTTATCGCCGTTTCACCATGAAGCGCGCAAGATTGTTAGCGAGATTTATCAGGATTTGGCTAAAACCAATCACTTTACCGGGTTGCTGTTTCATGATGATGCTTTGTTGACCGATTTTGAGGATGCCAATCCAGCGGCGTTACCGCATCTCAAGGACTTAACACCAGAACAGCAAAGCGGACTCAAAATAGCATCGTTAGCCGGTTGGACTAAAACGATGGCGGATCAGGTTCGTTATTATCGACCTGATATTAAAACCGCCAGAAATCTTTACGCTAATGTGGTGATGGATCCAAATAGCAGCGCATGGTTTGCGCAATCGCTGCCCAGTTTTTTACAAAATTACGATTACACCGCCGTGATGGCGATGCCTTTTTTGGAAAATGCCTCAGAACCGATGTCTTGGCTGGAGTCGTTAATTAAGAAAATAACGATTTATCCGCAAGGCTTACAAAAGACCGTCTTCGAGCTGCAAGCTGTTGATTGGCGCAGTAAACAAAAAGTTCCCGATGCCACGTTGGCCGAGCAAATGTCCTTGTTGCGGCGGCTTGATGCTTTCAATTACGGCTATTACCCGGATGATTTTCATCTCGATAAGCCTTCGCTAGATATGCTCAAAATCCAGCTTTCTCTTCCTCAAAATGTAACTGACCAGCCATGAATTCGCTTAACGCATTTTTTGACGGCGCAATTTTGCCGAGTATTAATCAAGTCAGCGTTTTTCTTGTCGCTGTCTGGCACGCTTTTATTGCCAATGGCAGTTTTGCCCTGAAAAGCTGGATCGATGCTCTGCTGGATTTTGCATTTTATTACCCATTATTCATGGCCTATCTGTGGATGATTGGCGCTTTAATTTATTACTTTCATTGGGAAAAAAACGCTGCTTATGCTCCCGAGCATTTACCTGAATTATCCGATTATCCAGCGGTATCGATTATCGTGCCCTGTCATAACGAAGGTCGCGATTTACACGACACCATCGAATACTTGTTGCTACAAAAATATCCAAATTTCGAAATTATTGCCGTAAACGATGGCAGCACTGATGACACCCTCGAGATTTTGTTGGCTCTCGCCGAGAAAAATAAACAAGTCCGTGTTATCAACCTGGAACTTAATCAAGGCAAAGCTATTGCGATGAAGACCGGCGCCTTGTTTTCCAAAAACGAATATCTGGTGTGTATTGATGGCGATGCGCTGCTGGCGCCGGAAGCAACGCATTGGATAATGCAGCACTTTTTGTCCGGTCATCGAGTGGCCGCTGTGACTGGCAATCCACGAATTCGAACTCGTTCGACGCTATTGGGTAAAATTCAAGTCGGTGAATTTTCGGCCATCATCGGTTTAATCAAGCGGGCGCAACGGGTTTATGGACGTATTTTTACTGTCTCCGGCGTTGTTACTGGTTTTAGAAAATCGGCGCTGCATCGGGTTGGCTATTGGAGTAACGACATGGTTACCGATGACATAGACATCAGCTGGAAGTTGCAGCTGGATCATTGGGATATTCGTTTCGAACCGAATGCTTTGTGTTGGATACTCATGCCGGAAACTTTGGGCGGCTTGTGGCGGCAAAGGCTTCGTTGGGCGCAGGGTGGGGCGGAGGCATTAATCCGTTATTACAAGAAACTGGGATTATGGAAGTCGAGACGTATGTGGGGCGTTTATTTAGAGTATCTCACCAGCGTTTTTTGGTCTTACACCATGATGGCGGTTTTTATCTTGTGGTCGTTAGATTGGTTTGTTGAGTTGCCTGAAGCGTTGGTCATTCCCACACTAATTCCTAGTTGGGGCGGTGTGCTGCTGGGTATTACTTGTTTAGTGCAATTTGCGGTCAGTTTGATTATCGATTCACGCTATGAAAAAAACTTAGGCAAAACTTACTACTGGATGATTTGGTACCCGTTGGTCTACTGGATTATCAATGTCTTAACTGCGGTATTTGGTTTAATTAAAGCAATTCTCAAAAAACGTAACACTCGTGCTGTCTGGGTTAGCCCTGATCGAGGTATCCGATGAAAGACCTCATCATCAATACACCATCGCTACAAAGCATCAAGCAAAAATACGTATCAGCGTTGTTTACCTTCGTTTTTTGGGTGGTGTGGATATTTTTATGGACGCCGCTGGTGACCTTGATCGGGTGGATATTAGGGGTTGATTTAGTGATTTTCCAAATGATCGAATTAGGCGGCTATCAAGGCGTTGTCGCAGACTTTATATTATTTTTACTGTGTGTAGCGTTGATGGGCGGGGCTTTGGCAATATGGGCCGGGTACAATTTTGTCCGCTTCAGAAATGTTGATCGCAGAACGCCGTTGCCACCTGTTACTAACAGCCAATTGGCGGATTTTTTTAAGGTTAACGAAGTAATTTTATCTACACAGCAACAGACCCAGTGCCTGTCAGTCAGCTTTGATGATGAGGGCAATATTATTTCCAGTACAAAAATAGTGGGCAAAACCTCGTAGGTCTAATTGTTTGCTTGACCTAGAATGTCCACTATTTCCTTTCTTTTAAGAGATCTTCAGTTGTGGAAACTTTTACCAATATTCGTGCGCTTATTATTGATATGGATGGCGTGCTTTGGCATGGTGTTGAGCCTATGCCAGGCTTGTGCGAGTTTTTTCAAACGCTGCGGGAGCTGCGTATCCCGTTTATTCTTGCCACCAATAATGCGCGTTCGACTGCTGCGGAATACATTATTAAGCTTGCCAAAATGGGCGTGACTGTTGTCATTGACGAAGTGTTGACGTCATCAATGGCAACAGCGCAGTACTTATCCGAGCATTTTGAGCCGCAAGCAACTAAGGTTTATGTTGTAGGTGAGGCTGGTGCGACCGAGCCGTTGCTGGCGCATGGCTTCACCTTAACTTGCTTGTATGAGCCGGGCGCTGATTTGGTAGTGTGCGGCATGGATCAAACTATTACCTGGGATAAGCTGGCGACGGCGACACTCAATATTCGTGCGGGGGCAATGTTTGTTGGCACCAATGGTGATGTGACACTACCTACAGAGCGAGGGCAAACGCATGGTAATGGCGCGATTTTGGCGGCGTTACAGGCAGCTACCGATGTTAAACCGTTGGTTATTGGCAAGCCTGAGCCGATTATGTATCAGCAAGCTTTAAGTATACTTGGCGCTGATCTGGCAACGACTGTGGCAATCGGTGATCGTCTTGATACTGATATTTTGGGGGCTGTTCGTACCGGTATTCGCAGTTTAATGGTGTTATCCGGGGTATCGACTGAGCAGGACTTGGCGGTGTCAGATTTTCAGCCAACCTGGGTGTTGCCCGATATTATCGAAGTGACCAAGGCTTTACGCGGAGAGTCAGTTAACTGGCGTTAATCTGCTGAATTAAGCCGGGCACGATAAGCGCGCATCAACGCTAAAAACGCCAGAAAATCATAAAAGCCATGAATAATCACCGGTGTCAGTAAATTTCTGTCTCCGGCAATGTCCATCGATAGCCCCAGATAAATGCCCACTGTCATGGCAAGTAGTCCGTACATCGGCGTTAATGCATGCGCTAAACCAAAAATCAGATTGCTGCCGATCAAGCCTGCGTTTACGCCCCAGGCGGATTCTATCCAGGGCTGAATGACGCCGCGAAATAATAACTCTTCTGACAGTCCGGCAATGCCGGCCAACACCAGTAAGTCCGTCCAGTGATAGCGATGTAAGCCTGGTCCTAAGGTGTCCAGCAGTAATGTGCGGATTTTTGTTAATGAATTAACCTGAATTTGTTCCATGGCTAAAAACATCAAATACAGCGGTACCGTACCGATTAAGCCAATAGCGATGGCGCTTTCGGAAAAGTGCAGATCCGCAAACGGATTGATGTCGGCTATCCAGCCCAACGCCATGGCAACGAGGATCAATGCGCCTTCAAAAACACAGGCTTTTTTATAAAATTGCTCAGGGTCGAATGATTGATTCATTAGCGTGATTTCAGTGAGTTACAGTCAGGTTGCGCAAGTTTGCTAAAATGCCCACCCTATCTCTAATTTGGTGTTTGGTATGTTTTGTTATATCTACAAAAGTCTTAAAAAAGAACAGCTGTATTTGTATATTGACAGTAAAGATGATTTTTCTAAAGTGCCGGAAGCGCTTTTTAACAGCTTCGGTAAGCTGGAGTTTGTGATGGAGCTGGAATTGCACCCAGAACGTAAGCTGGCCAAAGAAGACGTGCTGAAAGTCATCAGCAGTCTGGATGAGAAAGGATTTTTTGTGCAATTGCCGCCAACTAATTTACCTACTCCGGCAACACTGCAATAAATTTGGGCTAAGAAAGCAAGGGTGGTTGTGCGCAGCAAACCACCCGCCAGTCTTATGCCTTAGGTAAAGTTACCCCGGTTTGGCCTTGATATTTACCGCCCCTGTCTTTGTAAGAGGTTTCACAAACTTCATCGCCGCCGAAAAACAGCATTTGCGCGACGCCTTCATTAGCGTAAATTTTTGCCGGTAAGGTGGTGGTGTTTGAAAATTCTAAAGTTACGTGGCCTTCCCATTCCGGCTCTAATGGCGTCACGTTAACAATAATGCCGCAACGGGCATAAGTGGATTTGCCCAGACAGATTGTCAGCACATCACGAGGAATACGAAAGTATTCAACGGTTCTGGCCAGCGCAAACGAGTTGGGTGGGATGATGCAAATATCGGATTTAACATCGACAAAGCTGTTGGAATCAAAGTCTTTGGGATCAACAATTGCCGAATTGATGTTGGTGAAAATCTTAAACTCATCCGAGCAACGCACATCATAGCCATAACTAGAAGTGCCGTAAGAGATCACTCGGCCGCGTTCCGAATCTCTGACCTGGCCGCTTTCAAACGGTTCAATCATGCCATGTTGCTCTGCCATACGGCGTATCCACTTGTCCGACTTAATGCTCATGAGGTGCTGCTACCTGATTGGATGAAAGTGCAGAATTTTATCATAGACGGCTAGTGCTGACTGCTTCGGAAACGAAGGTAACAGGGAATTGCTGGTTGGGAATAAAGAAACGACGAGGCGGGACTCGTCGTTCCAGGGTTTGATTTTATAAGGTGTGGCTTTATAAATCGAGGTAGCCGGTTTCTTCGTGTAACACGTTATCAAGACCTTCGACTTCTTCATCGCTGGAAACGCGCAGTCCCAACCATTTATCCAGTACTTTTAAAATCAAATAACTAAATACGCCGCTCCAAACCGCAGTTACCACAATCGCCAATGCCTGAATACCGACTTGATGGGGAATGGACACGCCTTCTGCCAGCCCTAGTCCGCCCATATTACTGGCAGCAAAAACACCGGTTAATAAAGACCCGGTCACCCCGCCGACGCCATGCACTGGAAATACGTCTAAAGCATCGTCAATTTTAAGAGTACGTTTAAAATATTGCGTGGCATAAAAACAGACTACGCCAGCCGTCACGCCAATAACCAATGCACCTGCCGGACCGACAAAACCTGACGCTGGTGTAATGGTGCCAAGACCAGCAACCATACCGGTGACAATGCCTAACACGCTGGGCTTGCCAAAACGCAGCCATTCGATGGTCATCCAGGTTAATGCACCTGAAGCTGCACCAATATGGGTGACCAGCATCGCCATACCTGCGCGACCATCTGAAGTGAGCGCGCTACCGGCATTAAAACCGAACCAGCCGACCCAAAGCATTCCCGCGCCAGTCACGACCATGGTCATGTTGTGTGGCGGCATTGCTGTGCTAGGAAAACCTTTGCGCTTGCCTATGACCAATGCTGATACCAGCGCGGCTACACCGGCGCTGACATGAATGACAATGCCGCCGGCAAAATCCATCGCGCCTAGCTGCGCCAGCCAGCCGCCACCCCACATCCAGTGGCACACAGGTAAATAAACCAAACACAGCCACAAGCCACTAAACCACAGCATCGCGGAAAACTTCATGCGTTCAGCAAAGGCACCGACGATAAGCGCCGGAGTAATGATGGCAAAGGTCATTTGAAACATGAAGTAGACGGTTTCAGGGATGTCGCCGACTAATGCGGAGGTGGTTAGGTCAGGCAAAAACGCTTTGCTGAAGCCGCCGATGATTTGTTGTAAATCACCGCCGTCACTGAAGATAAGGCTGTAAACGCCGACCAGCCAAAGTATGGACACTAAACAGGTGATGGCAAAACATTGCATCAATACTGACAACACGTTTTTACTTCTGACCAAGCCGGCATAAAACAAAGACAGCCCTGGAATGGTCATAAACAAGACCAGTGCTGTGGAGGTCAATACCCAGGCGGTATTAGCCTGATTTAATGTATTCGCCAGGGCTAACCCTGGGGAAAATAGCAGGGTAAAAAAAAATACTTTGTTAAACACGTTAGATGGCTTCCTCTCCAGTTTCTCCCGTTCTAATACGGATAACTTGTTCAAGATTTGAGACAAAAATTTTGCCATCGCCGATCTTGCCGGTATTAGCGGCTTTGACGATGGTTTCAACGGCTTTGTCCAATATGTCATCGGCAACGGCGATTTCCAATTTTACTTTAGGTAAAAAGTCGACCACATATTCAGCGCCCCGATACAGTTCGGTATGGCCTTTCTGACGACCGAAGCCTTTGACTTCAGTGGCTGTTACTCCGGCAACGCCGATTTCTGACAGTGCTTCTCTGACATCGTCGAGTTTAAAGGGCTTAATAATGGCGGTAATGAGTTTCATAATATCTCCTGTTTTGCGTGGCTAAATGTTAGCAATATGGGCGCTCGGCTTTAGTATTCTTAAGGTAGATACTAAATGCTTGGCGCCCACGTTGGCATAGATTACAAATGGTACGCGGTTTCGCCGTGGCTGGAAACATCCAAACCTTCACGCTCAACTTCTTCAGTAACTCTAAGGCCTATCACTATGTCGACAAATTTGTAGGCGACATAAGAAACAACTCCTGACCAAACTACTGCGATAATGACGCCCCAAGATTGACTGATCAACTGGCCGGTCATGTTGTAGTCAGCGACACTGTTGCTGACATAATCCCAAACACCGGTGCCGCCTAACGCTGGACTGGCAACGACTGCTGTGCCCAGCGCGCCAAGTATACCGCCGATGCCGTGGACGCCGAAGGCATCCAGAGAATCGTCATAACCTAGCTTGCTTTTTAGGCTGGTGACTGACCAGAAGCATACGACACCTGCTACCAATCCTAATAAAATGGCACCCATAGGACCAGCCCAGCCACATGCAGGTGTAATAGCAACTAAGCCTGCAACAGCACCTGATGCACCACCCAACATGCTGGGTTTACCGCGCAATAGCCATTCAGCAAATACCCAGCCAAGTGTCGCAGCCGCAGCCGCCAGTAATGTGTTAACGAATACCAGTGCAGCTAAGCCATTGGCTTCCAAATTAGAACCGACGTTAAATCCAAACCAGCCGACCCAGAGTAAGGAGGCGCCAATCATAGTCATGGTGACGCTATGCGGAGCCAGTGATTCTTTTTTAAAGCCTATGCGTTTGCCAATCATCAAACAGCCGACTAAGCCGGCAATACCTGCGTTGATATGAACAACGGTGCCGCCGGCAAAATCCAATGCACCTTTTTGGAACAAAAATCCGGCTGTTGCACCTGCTTTTTCAGCCGCCGCAGCATCAGTATAAGCATCAGGACCCGCCCAATACCACACCATGTGTGCGAGTGGCAGATATGAAAAGCTGAACCATATAACGGTGAACAACAGTATCGCAGAAAACTTAACCCGCTCGGCAAATGCACCAATGATCAATGCTGGGGTAATTGCCGAAAAGGTCAGCTGAAACGCGACATAGATATATTCCGGCACATAAACGCCTTTGCTGAAAGTTGCCGCTAACGAGTCAGGTGTAATGCCTTTTAAGAACAGCTTATCAAAGCCGCCAAAAAAAGCGCCGCCTTCCGTAAATGCGACACTGTAGCCGTAAATCGCCCAAAGCACTGCCGTTAACGAGAAGATGACAAACACTTGCATCAAAATCGACAACATATTTTTAGCGCGCACCATGCCGCCGTAAAATAAGGCCAGACCGGGTATCACCATTAGTATGACCAGCACGGTGGCAACGATCATCCAGGCGGTGTCGCCTTTGTTTGCCGCAGGCGCAGGAACAGCCGCCGGTGCTGCAATCTCCGCAACTACTGCCACGGCTTCCACTACCGGTTCGGAAGGAGTTGCCAATGTTTTAATTTCTACTGCCGATGCTGCTGGTTCCGCCGTAGTAATGCCGGCAAAACTCAGTATTGATAAAAGCATAAATGTACTGATAAGAGATTTCATTTTTCCCCCTGGTCGATTACAGCGCTTCGTCGCCGGTTTCTCCGGTACGAATCCGGATGACTTGTTCTAAAGCCGTTACAAAAATTTTGCCGTCACCTATTTTGCCGGTGCTGGCAGCTTTACTGATGGCGGCTACCGCTTGATCAGCACGTTCATCAGTTACAGCAACTTCAATTTTGGCTTTGGGTAAAAAATCTACGACGTATTCTGCGCCTCGGTACAATTCAGTATGGCCTTTTTGACGGCCAAAGCCTTTGACTTCTGTAACCGTAACGCCTGAGACGCCCAGTTCGGACAGCGCTTCGCGAACATCGTCTAGTTTGAATGGTTTAACAATCGCAGTGATGAGTTTCATCGGTGCTCCTTGTGGTGTATCACGTCTGTGACAGGTGTTTTGGGCCAGTCTTAGAAATTGATGGTGAAATCGGTAGAGAACAGGAACTGATCCTGTTTGTTGTTGCCGAAAGGTCTAAATCGTCCATCACCGGCAGCATTAGTGCCATCTACCCAGTCGTAGCGAACATTTGGACGTAGATTCAACCAAGTAGTTGGTTTCCAAGTCACGCCAGCGGTTACGGCGTAAAAGCTTGCTCCGGTGCTGAGATCTGCAAACGTACGGCCGGGCGAACCAACACGGTAGCCGGTTTGATCGCGGAACCATTCGCCGCGTACGCCCGCCACAACCGTATCAGTGACGTCATAGGTTAAATGAGTATTTAAGCCGTACCATTCGCTATCGCCAAGACCAAGTATCCCGTCGGCATAACCGTGGTCATGTTGCAAAACCAAATGAGTTTTATCTGTCACGTTATGCTTTAAGACAATGCTGTACATGCCCCAAGATTGGTCGCTTTGTTCGGAAACTGCACCATAAGTGCCGGCGATATTGGCTGAAGTGCCCTTGTCATCGCTAGTCCAGGTAGTGCCTGCGATGCCCGCCCAATTGCCCAATTGCTGATCCCAACCGCCATCCCAGCCGCCAGTAGCACTGCCGGTCACTGCGCCACCCATTACCGACCAGTTTTGATCGACTGCATAGTTACCCAAAATGCCGGTATGGGTAAACGGTTCACCATATTGCATGGTGTAAGCGTGGCTGTAGAAGAAGTTGTCAGGTGCGGGGACGGTTTCATAGCCGATAGGTGTATAAAAATGGCCGGCCTTAACATTTAAGCCATTGCCAATTGGAATGTAAGCTTCTAAGTAGGCTTGTGGTAATGCTAAATCATAAAAACGATTGGTATCGCTACCCAGTAAGTCTAAATCCCAGTGACTTCTGGTCAATGGACGCCCGGTAACAGGGTCAGAGCCAGGTACGCCATAAGCCTGAGTAAAAAACGCATCTGTACCAAACATCACATCAAAGCGACCGCCGAAATCCCAGCTGCTGCCTTCAGTAGCGACAGCGCGTTGCACGTATAGGTTTAATTGATTTAACTGGAATTCACCAGAACGGTCACCAAAAGTAACAGGGCCGTTAAAGTTGTTATCTGGGCTTGCGGCATTGTAAGTAATGCCGGCGTTGCCCCAGCCGCCAACAACGATGCCGTTGTTTTTCAAGAAGCTGGTTTCGTTAATGTCAAAACCGGACAACGATTTCACTGCGCCGTCGCCAGCATAAGCACTGCTAATAGACATCGCGAGGACGCCGACTGTGCCAATAAACCGCTGTTTTTTACGGTTGGATGAGTTATTCATTTAGAACTCCTTAAGTGGGTTAAGGTTTTTAGTTTCTACTGTCCAAAGACAGTGCAAGTAGGTTTCGGCATAGAAACACTGAAAACAGTAATGCAGCCTTTGTGCCAAATTATTAAATTCATTAAATTCAATAATTTAATTAATAAAGTTATGTTCTGACTAATAATGTTGCACCAAAATAGGGCATTTAAAACCCAAGGCGGCCTTAATTTGGTGCGCTATTTGACGATGTTCCTAAGCCTCTCAAGGCTACGCCGCGCAACGATGTTCGGTTTTTTAGTGGCTAATCGATTAAAAAATGATATGTTATGTTGAGGCATAGAAAAACACTGATTTCATAAACTATATACCTGGAGGCAACATAAATGTCCGTAGAAAGCGTACTCAAATTGATACAAGAAAATGACGTTAAATTTGTCGATTTTCGTTTTTGCGATACCCGTGGTAAAGAGCAGCACGTTACTTTCCCTGCTCATACTATTGATGAAGACACCTTCGAAGAAGGTAACATGTTCGACGGTTCGTCAATTGCCGGCTGGAAGCACATTAACGAATCAGACATGATCCTGATGCCTGATCCAGAAAGTGCTGTTATGGATCCTTTCTTTGACGACAACACGCTGATTTTACGTTGCGACATCATTGAACCTAAAAACATGCAAGGCTACGAGCGCGATCCACGCTCCATCGCCAAACGTGCTGAAAAATACCTACAATCAACCGGCATTGCCGATACTGCTTTCTTCGGCCCAGAAAATGAATTCTTCGTATTTGATGATATTCGTTGGGGCAACGACATGAGCGGCTCTTTCTTCAAAATCGATTCTCAAGAAGCCGGTTGGAACTCAGAAAAAGTCTATCCTGACGGCAACATCGGTCACCGTCCAGGCGTTAAAGGTGGTTATTTCCCTGTGCCACCGGTTGATTCTTTCCAAGACATGCGTTCTGCTATGTGCTTAACCTTGGAAGATATGGGCCAAGTGGTTGAAGTACATCACCACGAAGTTGCTACTGCGGGTCAATGCGAAATCGGTGTTAGATTTAACACCTTAGTTAAAAAAGCCGACGAAGTTTTAGAACTTAAATATGTCGTTGCTAACGTAGCCCATGCCTACGGCAAAACAGCTACCTTTATGCCAAAACCTATGGTTGGCGACAACGGCAGCGGTATGCACGTACACCAATCTTTAGCTAAAAACGGCGTGAATCTATTTTCTGGTGACTTGTACGGCGGCTTGTCTGAAACAGCCTTGTATTACATCGGCGGCATCATTAAACATGCTAAAGCGCTTAATGCCTTCACCAACGCATCAACCAACAGCTACAAACGCCTAGTTCCAGGTTTTGAAGCTCCTGTTATGTTGGCTTACTCTGCACGTAACCGCTCTGCGTCTATTCGTATTCCTTATGTTGTTAATCCTAGAGGACGTCGTATCGAAGTGCGCTTCCCAGATTCAACAGCAAACCCATATTTGGCGTTTGCAGCAATGTTGATGGCTGGCTTGGACGGCATTCAAAACAAAATTCATCCAGGCGAAGCGATGGATAAAGATTTGTATGACCTGCCACCAGAAGAAGAAAAAGCAATTCCACAAGTGTGTCATGCACTTGACCAAGCCCTCGAAGCATTGGATCAAGACCGCGACTTTTTAACACGCGGCGGTGTTTTCACTAATGATTCAATTGATGGTTACATTAAATTGAAAATGGAAGAAGTGACTCGTCTGCGTATGAGCACTCACCCAGTTGAATACGATATGTATTACAGCTTGTAAAGTTTAAGCCTACTTCAATGTAGGCTGATTCTGATAAGAAAAACCCCGCAAGTCGCCTGGCTTCGCGGGGTTTTTTGTGTTTTAGAGGGATTAAAAGTTTCGATTTTGTAGGTATAAATATCAATTTTGAAGGCTTAACCGATGTTTGTATTCATGCATGGTTAAGGTTAGAGTTGGTATTCTGTAGTCTCTGATCACTACTTACCAAGGAACCACCTATGAAAAACAAAATTATTTTAATTTCATTATTAATGGCCTCTAGCTCAGTGTGGGCCGCAGATACCAGTCTGTTGGAAAGTGCTGGCAAACAAACAGTAAAAAATGCAGCGACAGCGGCAGCTCCAAAAGAAGCAGTTGAAGGCGTTGAAGCGGCTGGTCAAACGTTAGAAAAAGCAAAAGACATAAAAGGGGCGGTGGAAGCGGCTCCAGCTGCGGCTCAAGAACAAGCTGTCGGCACTGTTAAAGGGGTTGTCGCAGACAAAGTAGAGGCTGCAACTCCAGCCGAAGTAAAGAAAGGTACTGAAACCTTAAAAAAAGGTAAAAAAACCGCTAAAAAATTAAAAGCAAAGGTACCTACATCTACCACTGAAGCGACCAAAGCCGTTGAAGGTGAAGCTAAAGAAAAAGCAGCTGAAAAAGCACTGGATTTAGTTAAATAATCTTCGACCACTACCCGGAAAATTCCTGCTGGAAATGTGAATTAGACTTGGTATTCGATTTAAAAAAACGGCCCGGGAAGGGCCGTTTTTGTTTAGTGAGTTGGTCAGCTTATTGGCCCTAAGAAGGAACCTCAGTTAACGCATACCGTAAGCCTGATCAACTTTGAGACAATAACTGATATGTCGAATTTGAATTTCACACGGTGTCAGATTACTTGATGTAAATGGCGGGGAGCTTGATTAGAGATGCTCATTTGTTAGCCACGTGATCGTTCTAAAAATTACCACTACTTGCCTTGCGCACTGCCACGAGCATCTATTGAGCTCTGATACTTGGCCAGTTCGGCCAGTAACGTTTCACCCCATCGGCCAGTCTCGGAGATTGTTGCCGTGTGTAAGCTGTCGGCATAAGTAAGTATCAACGAGAAGCCCTCAGCAATCTCGGCATCGGTTTCATGGGTGCCTGCCAAGTATTTACACCAGTTAACTCTGGACGCGGTGATAAGCTTTTCGAGCTGTAGTTGCATAGACACAAATCTGATATGGCCATCGGTGCCGCCAAATAAGGAGTTCGCAGCCAGGCAGCTTGCCGCTCCAGCAAGAAAAACGTAGCCGTATTGTTCCCAATCTTTAAACATCTGCACATCGGGCAACAAAGGCAGCAGCAAACCAATCGAGCCGAGCAACCAAGCGGTAACACGCGATAGCCCGGATATTAATGCCCTCGTACCTCGGCGGCGATAGTAATAATTGACCTCGGCTTCGGCAAGATTATCGACAGCAGCGAATAAGCCGGATAAAGACTCAACCACGTTTTGCTTATCCCATTTAAGAGCTTCGAGTTTGTCTCTAAAGGCACTAATTCGCCTTGGATCTTCCGGGCGCAGATGCTGTAAGAATTTTTTTATGCTTATCATGAATATTTCTCCAAAGCATTGAACCTAGGATTGTTACTACTCGAACAAAGAGTAACAAAGATGCTATCTAACTGGTAATCGTATCATTCATAACTTAGCATCGTACTAACAGTCTGACGTTGGTGCAGAGTCACACAATTCTCGCCCGTAGGCAGTTAGTATGCGAGGATAATCCAAACTCAATTCTTTCTTGGAAAACACATGAAACAAGATGATTTTTTGACATCAGCCTTTGGCGTGCGCATGCCCCGGATAATTTACGGCACAGCCTGGAAGCAAGAGCGCACCGCCGCATTGGTAGAACAGGCGATTGAAATCGGTTTCCGCGGCATCGACACCGCCTGTCAGCCCAAGCACTATAACGAAGCTGGGGTCGGCGAGGGCGTCGGCGCTTGTTTAACACGAGGATTAGAGCGCGCCGAGCTTTATCTACAAACCAAGTTCACGCCATTAAACGGCCAAGACCCGCTTCGAGTTCCTTATGATGCCAAAGCCAATCTTAGCGACCAAGTTGCGCAATCATTCCAGATGTCGTTAAAAAATCTGCAAACCCCTTACCTGGATTGCCTGGTGCTGCATTCGCCGTTGGCAAACCAGCGGGAGATGCTAAAAGTCTGGCAGGCAATGGAATCGATTTTTCACGATGGCGGTGCCAAGCAGCTGGGTATCAGTAATTGCTACGATTTAAATCAACTTGAGGAGTTATACCGAACCGCAGAAGTCAAACCGGCTGTGCTCCAGAACCGTTTTTATGCCGATACAGATTATGATCGCAACCTCCGCGATTTTTGCTTACAAAAGCAAATAATCTACCAAAGCTTTTGGACGCTAACCGCTAACCCCAAGCTATTGGCCCATGACACGACGAAAAATTTGGCGAAGAAATACCACCGCAGCGCCGCCCAGGTGTTTTACCGATATTTAACTCAGATCGGCATTATTCCGTTAACCGGCACCAGCTCGGCCGAACATATGCGGGAAGATCTGGCGATTTTCGAGTTTGAATTGACTGCCGACGAATGTGCTGCGGTGGAGATGTTGTTGTAATAAACCTTAGACTACGCTGTGAGTACCTTACTCAACTTTTCTGTTTTTTGCTTTTTTATAAACACTATCGTTTTCCCTTTTACCTACCGCAATAACAAAAACAATGACTTCTTGATCATCAACTTCATAAACAAGCCGATAACCGGCTGAGCGAAGTTTGATTTTATACGCGCAGTCAAAATCACGTAATTTATTGGCGGGAATATGCGGGTTTTCCAAGCATTTTTTCAGCTTGCTTTTAAATTGGGATTTAACGTCATTATCTAGTTTGTCCCACTCTTTTTTTGCGCTGGGCAAAAATTTGAGGCTATAAGTCATCAAGCGACACTTCGATTGCAAAAGGCTTTTCTGCTTGCCGTTCTTTGACTATTTTCCCTAATTCATAATCCTCTAATTTATCCATCAGCAGTTCGTATTCTTCCGCCGGAACAAGATAAGCAGTAGGCAGATTATGATTAAGAATGGCAATAGTCTCGCCGTCTGCTTTATTGAGTAAAGCCGTCGGATTTTTCTTTAACTCAGAAATACTTGCGCTGAACGAAGCTAAGATTTGTTGCATAAACACACCAGTTAGGCACTAAATTAAGGGCTTATATTAGCTCTTAATTTGCAAGGTGCAATAGAATTGTAGATACCGTCTTAAAACAAATTAAGCAAGCGCCGAGTATGCATTGGTAAAACGCAGCTTGTTCTCCGGGAAGTGGTCAACGAAGAAGAAACGCGCGAAAAAGCGTTCAAGGACATCATGTTCTGCTTCATATAAAAGCGATCCAATTGAATGTGCGTCAAACCCGGGCATTCCGTGCTTCCTGAATATCTGTGCAAACCTCTCTGTTCGTTCAACCATTTGCGCGTTTGTCGAGCAGGTTGCGCGGTATATCTGGAAGACCCTTTGAAAAATATCCTCGGCGGTAAATAGAAAGTATCTTGCTCGGCGCTCCGGAGAATCCCGCAATGCACAGAGCGCGGCTACAGTATCCTCGGACTGAAGAAGCTCCAGAAAGAAAGCGGAGTAGCTACCTACAAGGTCGGGCGGACTGGCTTCACCACTTGGCCCCATAAGCCCCCAGCAAGGAGCTCGGGCATGCACATCGAGAGTTTCCACCAGCATTGCGCCATGACAAGCAGCGAGCGTGACAAAGAGATTACATCGGGTCGCTTGGTTTAGCTTAATCAAGGCCGTCTTGAATTCAGCCCATGGCAGAGGGGTGCCGTCTCCCAGTGAGAGGCCGGTCTTATCTGATAGCCCATGACATTCGAGATGGAGGATCGGATAGGCTACGGTTTTATCCGTGGCTTCTTGAACGCTCTCCAGTGCTATCCAGAAATCGTTTGCGGTTCGTGCATCAATGAATTCAACAGGGATGCCATGGTTGAATTGAGCCATAGGCTCGATCGCATCGCGGAGCTGGCGCCCTGTCGGAGACTCGCCGGCAGGAAGCGACTGAATGATTACAATCCGAGAGAAGCGGGCACTGGTCATAGTGATTTCTAACGTAATATATACGACATTACTTGTCCAATAACCTGATCGATATGTCGTATAAGCATAATTAAAATAATATATATCGTTGTTATATATGGATTATTGAAAATTAAAATAGACAACTCTACTTTAAAAAACGACATTCCAGACAAGCCAAAAAGCTCAGTTCCCACTAGCCATTTTTCCAGCTTGTCGGCCCAAGCTAACAAACATTCTATCTAAGCGGCAATTTATTCCCCCAAAGCCCCCAGCAACCTCTTATAAATCCCCCCAAAGCTCCCATTGCTCATCAACACAAAATGGCCACCCGCTGGGGCTTCAAGTTTGAGCATTGCAATAATCTCATCCAGCGTTTGGCTGATTTTGATGTTGTCAGCGTACTTTGTTAGCGCGGATAAATCCCAATCCAGGTGTTCCGGCTGGTAGATGATCGCCAGGTCGGCGGCGGCTAGCGAGTGGGCCAGGGTTTCGGTGTGGACGCCCATGCGCATGGTGTTTGAACGCGGCTCGACGATGGCGATGATGCGCTCGGTGCCGACTTGTTTGCGCAGGCCGTCCAAGGTGGTGGCGATGGCGGTGGGGTGGTGGGCGAAATCGTCGTAAATGGTGACGCCGCCAATGTTGGCGATGATTTCCATGCGCCGTTTAACATTTCTGAATGCGGCCAAGGCCTTGATGGCATCAGACGGCAATATGCCGACATGCTTCGCGGCGACGATGGCGGACAGCGCGTTGTAAACGTTATGATCGCCGGTTAATGACCAGTCGACGATGCCCTGGGATTCATTGTTAAACAGTACGTTGAACCGGCTGCCATCGGCGTTGATCAATTGGGCATTCCATTCGGCCTGACCATTGATGGAGGTAAGTTGTACCGGCGTCCAGCAGCCCATCGCCAACACATCATTAATATTAGCGTCGCTTTCCGGGGCGATAATTAGACCTTGGCCGGGCACGGTTCTGACCAGATGATGGAATTGCTTTTTGATGGCGTCCAGGTCGGGAAAAATGTCGGCGTGGTCGAATTCCAGGTTGTTCAATATCGCGGTACGTGGCCGGTAATGGACGAATTTGGAGCGTTTATCGAAAAATGCCGAATCGTATTCATCGGCTTCAATCACAAAAAAATCCGATTCGCCCAACCGAGCGGAAATGCCGAAGTTTAACGGAATGCCGCCGATTAAAAAGCCGGGGTTAAAGCCTTGATGTTCCAGTATCCAGCTCAACATGCTGGTAGTGGTGGTTTTACCGTGGGTACCGGCAACGCCTAATACCCATTTATTTTGCAGCACATGCTCAGCCAGCCATTGCGGGCCGGAGACATAGTTAAGGCCTTTGTTAAGCACGGCTTCGACTTCCGGATTGCCGCGCGACAACGCATTGCCAATGACCACCAGGTCCGGGTTGCAGTCGAGATTTTCGGCGCGATAGCCTTCCATTAGCTGGATGCCTTGTTCCTGCAATTGAGTGCTCATCGGCGGATAGACATTTTGGTCTGAGCCGCTGACCTGATAGCCGAGTTGTCTGGCGATGACGGCAAGGCCGCCCATAAAAGTGCCGCAAATGCCTAAGATGTGAATGTGCAAGGTGTTTTCCTAAGGTGTTGAAATTTGGGATAGTGCTTCGACAGGTTCTCGGCAACTGCTCCATGCGTTGCTCTAACTCCTGCATCCATGCAGTCGAGCACGAACGGTTTTAGCATCAATTAAGTTACGTTCGTAGAGAGCCTGTCGAACCATGATCGTAACTTATTTTTTCTCAGCCGGTTTGGCTGCAGCCGGATCCGCCGGTTTATCGCCCGGCTTAGCTTCAGCGCCTTCTTTAGGTGGCGCGGCTTCTTCAATCGGTACTTGCTCGGCTGCTTTCGCCCCGGCTTTTTCCAGCAATTTAGCGATATTTTCGTGCGGTGATTTTTTGGCTCGGGCCAGCACGGTGGCTTTTTGGTTATCTACGGCGTTAACATCCGCACCTGCTGCAATCAACAGGTTGACGATCTCTTCATTGCCGAAGACCAGCGCATCCATCAGCGCGGTGGTGCCAACGCTATCGGCAAGGTTAACGTCAGCACCATACGCCAATAAGGCTTTAACGATGCGACTGTTGCCGTTAAAACTCGCGGCCATTAACGCGGTGCGCCCGCTGCCGGTTTTACTGTTGACATCAATACCTTGTGCCAACAAGGCTTCGGTTCTGTCCAGTTTGCCGCTGATGGCCGCGGCAAATAAGTCTTTGCCGTCTTCCGAATGCGCCGGTTGCGACAGTGCTAATAAAATCAAAAACCAGTTTAAGTGCTTCATACCGAATAGCTGCTTGCGTTTGGGGGTAAGTTACGCTGAAATAACAGTAAATAAGCCATATCATCCGATAATGAACGAGAAAAATAAAATTTTAGTTGAAGCAACACCGCAATTTATTCCTGAGCAATCCGCTCCCGATGAAGATCGCTATGTGTTTGCGTACACCATTACTATTACCAATACCGGTGAGCTGCCCGCTAAATTGTTGGCCCGGCACTGGTTGATTACCGATGCCAACGGCAAAATCCAGGAAGTGCGAGGTGATGGCGTGGTTGGCGAACATCCGTATCTTAAGCCCGGTGAAAGCTTCCGTTACACCAGTGGCGCGGTCATACAAACTCCGGTCGGCACCATGCAGGGCAGTTACACCATGCGCTCTGATGATGGTGATAATTTTGATACCAGCATTCCCCGTTTTACGCTGTCCATTCCTCGAACTCTTCACTAACAATGTCCATTTATGCGATAGGCGACATTCAAGGTTGCTTTGATGATTTATTGCGCTTGCTGGAAGCGATTGCATTTGATGAAAAGACTGATCAATTGTGGTTTGCCGGTGATTTAGTCAACCGTGGCCCCAAGTCATTAGAAACCTTAAGATTTGTAAAATCATTGGGCGATGCGGCGGTGACGGTATTGGGCAACCACGACATGCATTTGCTGGCGGCTTCCTGTGCCAGCAAAATCTCCAATAAAAAAGATGCTTTGCTGCCGGTGCTTGAAGCCCCTGACCGTGATGAATTGATTGACTGGCTAAGACATCGTCCGCTGTTTCATTACAACGACCAATTTTGCCTGTTACATGCCGGCTTACCGCCGCAATGGGACTTTAAAAAAACCCAAAAAATGGCCGCATTGGCAGAACAGGCATTGCAAGGCCCTGATTACCAAAACTTTTTACAGCAAATGTACGGCAACAAACCTAATCTGTGGTCGTCCAGTTTAAAAGGCATTGGCAGGTTACGATTTATCATCAACTGCTTTACCCGCATGCGTTTTTGCGATGCCGAAGGACGGTTGGATTATGTGAATAGTGGCCCGCTAGGCTCGCAACCGAAAAAACTGTTGCCTTGGTTTGAGGTCCCCGGCCGTAAAAGCGTCGATATGCGTATCGTTTTCGGGCATTGGTCGGCGTTGGGTTATTACGAAGGCCTGAATTGTTACGGCATTGACACTGGCTGCTTGTGGGGCGGACAACTGACCGCGTTAAAGTTGGGCGAGCAAGTCGAACGCTTCAGTATCGATTGTCCCGGAGCTAGAAAGCCTAAGCAATATGTGCAAATGGTGGAGTGTTAGGCCGTTTCGTAAATACCGCCTTGAATCAAGCCCAAAAGTTACGCGGTGCGTACCCTACCATCAAGCCGTTTCAGATCGCTCTGCCAACGCCTCAACAATGCTTTCGTATTCGTTTACTTTGGGTCGGTATAAATACATGCCTAGCGCCGAGACAATGGTGAATATATACAGTGTGTTATAGCCATCGCCGAGTAAATACATGATCAAACCGTATGCGCCGATGCTTTCAATAAGCGTCATAGAGACGATAACCGTCAGTAAATAGCGACTTTTCGCCGATTTATTGCCTGGCATGGTTTGATTTAAGCGCAATTGAATATGACGGATTAAATTAGTTATCGGCATGGTGACGATGGCCGCGACGTATAAAATTGTGCGCAACAAAATCCGATCGTGATCGGCGAGCGGTTGTTGTAATGCGGCCCCTTGAGAGGTATGGCAAAACACAATGTAACCGAGAAGCAATGCGGCCATGAAGCCGACCACAAGCCAGTGCATGGTTAAGTCGCTAGCGGGTGAGTTGGTCTTGGGTTGTTGGCGCATGGGGTTTCCTGAAGGTTGGCTGTTGCCGGTTATGATACCAAACCAAGCTGGCCTGAACCGGCAATAATCCTCCAGGGTAGCTTAATGATTTTGCTAAGCAGCATAATCCTTGACCCGCACAAGGGATGTTAGACAGTGTTGCGACAAAGTAACGCATTGACATATTAAGACAACCGGTCGTATTATTTAGCCATGACTAGAGAAGCAAATAAACTGATTAACCGCGAGAAGCTATTAAGCCAAGGCGTGGCGTTACTTACCGAACAAGGCTATCACGGCACCGGACTTAAAGAAATTCTGGATGCGGTAAAAATTCCCAAAGGTTCTTTTTACAATTACTTTGGCAGCAAAGAAAATTTTGGCGCCGAAGTTATTCAACATTATATTGAGCCGTTTATTGTGCTGCTGGCTGGGCATCTGCAAAAGTCCGAAGACAACGCGCTGGGCGCGCTGCAAAATTATTTTAATGAGTTAATCGGGGAATTGGAAAAAGCCGATTTTAAAGGCGGCTGCCTGCTGGGTAATTTGATGGGGGAAATCGGCGACACCAGCGAAATTTGCCAGAAATCACTGCAAACGGCAGTTGTTCGCTATCGTGATTTGCTGCAACAGGGTCTGGAAATAGCCCAACAACAAGGCACAGTCAGAACAGACAAATCAGCGCAAGACATGGCCGACTTATTGGCCAATACTTGGCAGGGCGCATTATTGCGGATGAAGATCGATAAATCATCAGTGCCGCTTAAGCAATGCCGGGATGATTTATTGGGGGATTTTTTTAAAGCATAATTTTTTATTGTGCTTTAAAAAGACGACCGTCATTTATTTTAATCAACAGGAGTAAAGCAATGCCTAAATACATTATTGAACGTGACATCCCTGGCGCTGGCGCATTAACTGCGCAAGAGCTACAAGGAATTTCACAAACATCTTGCGGCGTGTTAAGCAACTTGGGGCCAAAGATCCAATGGCTGGAAAGCTATGTCACCGACGATAAAATCTATTGCGTGTACATCGCACCGGATGACGCCACTGTTAAAGCCCATGCTGAACAAGGTGGGTTTCCAGCGAACCGTATTTCTCAAGTAAAAACCATCATCGATCCGACGACTGCTGAGGCTTAATTTCAAGCATTTCTTTGGCCGGAGCGGCGTATTTCTCGTGAAAGCGCCGTTTCCACACGACTGAGTGAACTTCATGAAACTAGAAACAATCGCCGTACACGGTGGCTACAGCCCGGACCCAACCACCAAAGCAGTCGCTGTCCCTATCTATCAAACCACCTCTTACGCGTTTGACGACACCCAGCATGGTGCCGATTTGTTTGACTTGAAAGTGGCCGGCAATATCTACACCCGCATCATGAACCCGACTACCGACGTGCTGGAAAAGCGCGTCGCTGAGTTGGAAGGCGGACTGGCAGGCCTGGCGCTGGCATCCGGGATGGCGGCGATTAATTACGCGATCATGACCATCGCTGAAGCCGGAGACAACATCGTTTCCGCTTCAACACTTTATGGCGGCACTTATAACCTATTCGCCCACACTTTGCCGCAATACGGCATCAACGTGCGTTTTGCCGACTACCGCGACCCGGAGGCATTCGAGGCGTTAATCGACGACAAAACCAAGGCGATATTCTGCGAATCGGTCGGCAACCCGCTCGGCAACATTACCGATTTTGAACTGTTGGCAGAGATCGCGCATCGTCACGGCGTGCCGTTGATTGTCGATAACACCGTACCATCGCCGTATTTATGCCGTCCCATTGAACACGGTGCTGATATTGTCGTGCATTCACTCACCAAATACCTGGGCGGCCACGGCAACAGCATCGGCGGCATCATTGTCGATAGCGGTAAATTCCCCTGGGCTGAACATAAAGAACGCTTTCGTCGTCTTAATGAGCCCGATGTCTCTTACCACGGCGTGGTGTATACCGAAGCGCTGGGGCCTGCCGCCTACATTGGTCGGGCGCGCGTGGTGCCGTTACGCAATACCGGCGCGGCCATTTCGCCCTTTAACTCGTTTTTGATCCTGCAAGGCATTGAAACCCTCGCGTTGCGCATGGATAGAATCTGCGAAAATACCGTTAAAGTCGCACAATATTTGCAAAGTCATAGCAAAGTGGCCTGGGTTAATTACGCAGGACTTGATGACCATCAAGATAAACCCTTGGTCGATAAATATATGGATGGCCGTGCGTCCGGCATTCTTACCTTTGGTTTAAAAGGCGGCCGTAAGGCGGGTGAGAATTTTCAGGATGCGTTAAAACTGTTCACCAGATTGGTCAATATCGGCGATGCCAAATCGCTGGCTTGCCACCCGGCTTCCACCACACACCGGCAATTATCGCCGGATGAATTGGCTAAGGCCGGTGTTACGCAAGAGATGGTGCGCTTGTCGATGGGCATTGAGCATATCGACGATATTTTGGAAGATCTGGAGCAAGCGCTGGCAGCGTCTTAAAACTTTTTAGCCAAATATCCGTATAAAGAAACCCAGCAACAGTACTGAAAAACCGCCGATTTCCGCGACAGCCAGGATATTTAGAATCTGGTAATCTTTCTTCTGGTCCGCGGAATCGCGAATACTGTTGTTGCTTTCGGTGGTCAAGCCAAGATTGATATAGTGAAAAATGGCGATACCAAAAAAGAGCAGCGGCGGAATAACGGCTGCGGTATTCACGACATCAGAAAATGCACTGGTCGCGGCGAAAACAGCAAGCAATTGCGCTGCAAACGCGTACATCAGCGCCGCACGGTGGGCAGTGTTTACATAGTGCGGTGCTTCGCTTTTCTGGCTTTGTCTGATGCAGAGGTATTTCCATGTTCCTGTCAGCAAGCCCGTCATAAAGAAAATACCCGAAGCGCTAAGCGCTATACGAGAGGCTGTGTGGCTGAGTAATTCTTCCATATTGTGGTCCTTGAGTGAGTTGAAAGTTTTGCCGAACGTCATTAATGGCTGATCGGATCAGTTTTAGTATGCCGATTTTTGTGGTTTCTCTCTGGTATGAAACGGTTCTACAATTTGACTGAAACGGCTGTTTCGACTTATTGCCTTAAACAAGATCCGGAGCATGAATACGACCATGTCAACGCTGCCTCACACCTGTGTCAAAGGTAGTCTGACACTTTCAACCAGCGATATTGCACCGCGTGAAAGAGCTGACTGGCTGCGCGAAGTGATATGCCGAGAGTACACCCATGTTGATATCAGCTCTCCGCCTCATGGTGAATTGTCTCAAGAGCTGATTATTTATCCGTGGGGGAATCTGCAGCTGTCGACCATTCAGTCCAGCGAGATTTCTTTACGGCGATCACACAGCGAGCCGCATTTGAATAGTCAAGATGCCTATTTTGCGGTGCTGTTACTTTCCGGCGCCGGCTTGTTGGAGCAGCATGGCAGGGAAGCGTTTCTGCAACCTGGCGATATAAGCCTCTATGACGCCACTCGGCCGCATCGAGTCCATTGCTTTGGTGAGCTAAGCAAAATGATTTATTTATCAATTCCCCGGGCGGTGCTTAGAGATAGGGTTGCGGGAATAGATCGTTGCACGGCATTACTTATTCCCGGTACTAAAGGCATCGGTTTTGTTGCGGCAAATTTCCTGCACTCGTCCGCCACGCATGCCGACCAGTTACAGGACCATGAATTTTCCACGCTTTCCGACCATGCACTGGATTTGCTGACATTGGCAATCACATCGGTGCGCCCGGGTGACATCAATTTGTCCAGAAGCCGGTTAGGCTCGCTTAACGGCATCAAAACGATTGTTGAGCAAAATCTTCGGAATGCTGAGCTCGACGCCAGTCTGATTAGTCGTTACGCCGGATTATCCACTCGATATATCAATGATCTATTTGCAGAGGAAGCCACTTCATTGATGCGTTATGTCTGGACACGTCGACTGGAGAATTGTGGTAAGGATCTCCTTAACCCGGTTTTCGCCGACCATCGAATCTCCGATATTGCGTTTCGCTGGGGGTTTAACGATGCTGCGCATTTTAGTCGTGCATTTAAACAACAATTTGGTTGCTCACCGCGTGAGTTTCGGTGCTCGATACAACGCTAATACCTCTTTGCCGGCAATATTTCCTATATAAAAATTAATATAAGCACGCTATATAAAATCCGTAGGTAAAAAACGAATTTTTAGTGAATAAATTAAAGACGACCGGTCATATTTTGATGTTATGATAAATCGACTCTTCGTTATCAGCAAGATAACGACAATTAGACACAGAGAGTGTGCGATGTGATGGCAAACGCAAGATGGTTTTGCGTTGTAACGCTTTGCGGCGTTAGGGAACGGCACTGGCAGGGCAAGTGATAACAACAATAAGTCTCTGGTTGACGTGTTGCTGAGCAGTTTGGGCAACACCTAGCGTAAAAGAGACATAACTACAGAGGAAGAAATATGAAGACTAAACTCAACAAAACTAGACTTATCAGTGCTGCCGTGGCGGCGTCCATGGTGGCATTGGCAGGGCTTGCGATAGCCCCGGCGCAAGCTGATGAAACCTGCATGTCGCCGTACATGGCCAAAATTGTCGGTCAGGAAGATTTTGTTTATATCTGGACCTTGGGCGTGGAAGGGCTTGGCGATGAACAGGACAAACTGGTTACTGTCGATGTTAATCCCAAATCGGCCAAGTACGGCAAAGTCATCAACAGCGTGTCTGTCGGTGGTCGAAATGAAGCCCACCACTCCGGATTTACCGATGATCGTCAATATTTATGGGCGGGTGCATTGGACACCAACAAGCTGTTTGTTTTTGATGTCCATACCGATCCGGCCAAGCCCAAACTGGTTAAAACCATCACTGACTTTGTCGCCAAAAGTGGCGGCGTAGTCGGCCCACATACCACTTATGCCTTGCCAGGACGCATGATTATGACCGGCTTGTCCAACAACAAAGACCACGGCGGTCGCACCGGTATCGTTGAATACACCAACGATGGCGAATACATCGCCACGCATTGGACGCCCACCGATGACAACCTGCAAGGCGCCATCAAAACCGGTAAATATGCTGATGGTTACGGCTATGATTTGCGCGTGTTGCCCCGCCGGAATCTAATGCTGACCTCATCGTTTACCGGTTGGTCCAATTACATGATGGATTTCGGCAAAATGCTGCAAGACCCGGAAGCCATGAAGCGCTTCGGCAACACCGTCGTACAGTGGGATTTACATACCAAGCAGCCGAAAAAAGTCTTCGATGTGCCCGGCGCGCCGCTGGAAATCCGTTGTGCCTGGGGACCTAACCACAATTACTGTTTCACCAGCACCGCCTTGACCTCCAAAATCTGGCTGATTTACGAAGATAAAGACGGTACTTGGCAGTCTAAAGAAGTGGCTGATATTGGCGATCCGGCCAGCATTCCGTTGCCGGTGGATATTTCCATTTCCAGCGACGACGGCACGCTGTGGGTCAACACCTTTATGGATGGCAAAACCCGTGCGTTTGACATCACTGACCCTTTCAAACCGAAACAAGTGTTCGAGCAAAAAATCGGCGCGCAAGTCAACATGGTGTCATCCAGCTGGGATGGCAAACGTCTTTATTACACCTCATCCCTGCTGGCCAACTGGGATAAAAAAGGCGCTGATAACGAACAGTTTATAAAAGCCTATAACTGGGACGGCAAGCAATTGCAGCAACAGTTCGCCATCGACTTCACCAAGGAAAAACTGGGCCGTGCGCATCAAATGGTGTTTGGCGCTTATTCGCTGTATAGCGCGAACAAGCCAACAGCATTGGATGCTTTGGTTACGCAACTGGATTTGAAAAAATAATTGCCGGCACTCGGTGTTGTGTTGCTTCCTTTCGTGATTTGCCCTAACAAGCATTCTCCTTAATCCATTCGAAGGACAGATGGGAAGCAACATATCCAGCACGATTACACTGATAAGCTTGAAAAAAGAGGGGGCCTGCATGCATGGTGCTTAGCGAAATAGGGAAAACAACGCCTTATTTCGTACATAGTGGAAGTCAATAGCCATTTCGAATTGTTAGGCTATATAACCCCATTGCTTAAATTGAGGCTGTAATTCTGGTTCGTTTTTAAATGCTTGAAAATAAATGTACTCTGGCGCCAAATCAGCACCATTTGACCAAACAATGGTATCTAGTTCTTTATCAACGACCAGACGTGAAAATAGTGTCTTATTTTTCAATGGTTCAAACATTGCCCCTTTTAAAGCGTCTGCCAAGTCTGCTATCCCTTTTCGACCATTATTAAAAGAGACTTCAACTTTATAGTCTTCCAGGTATCTAGCATTAGTAATATGAAGAAACATAATAATCACTCCAACGGCTCTATGGTTTTTGGGGGCTGATCGTTTTGACAAAGCTCCCAGTTTGCAATTAATTCTTCTCGGTGTAACTCATACCATTCAAGAACATGTCGTAACGCTCGCTTTGGGAATTTTCCTTCTACAACACCTGTAAGGATATTTACCGTAATCTCATATTCTGAGTATTTTGCATGAAAATGGGGTGGAGCATGGTCATCCCAATACATGGCAATGATTATTCCAAGAAATCGACTTATGACCGGCATGAGAGCAACCTTTTAACTCAGTAGACAATTGATTTATTTTCCCATAATCAGCCAAATCTACTCGTGCTCATTTTTGCAATAGGCTAATCCAGATTGGAAATAACCGCGTAACAAATAGATCCATTCACCATTTATGACCGGTTTGCTAGCCCGCGTTAGGCAAGCAACTTGTCATATTCGGCATGAGTGCCAATCCAAACCCAAAGAAAACCGCTTTCAATGGGTGCGGCAAGATCTCGGTAATGTGAGCCAACACGACCAGACCAGACCAGACTTTGCCGACTTTCTTGAACTGTAAAGACGGATGGGAATGGTCTGTTTTGAGCAGATTGAAGTTCTTGTCTGCAAGCCCACGAATATCCAGCGGAAGTTTTTCGTAACATATCCAGAAGCTGGAAGCCGCTTTACGCTTTATGTTTCAAAGTTCTCTCGTTTTTCCGGCTTGATGCTCAACTAACGCAGGGTTAATAAGAAAATCGAGCTTTCCGGCATTTGAATCAGCTTCAATTTGCTTGTCCCACCGAGATTGATCGAATTCAACAAACCAATCACGCAGCTTGGAAAATGAAGCATTATCTAATTCCGCGATTTGCTCTTCTATTGTTTCTACACTCATCATAAGGCGCACTCACAAAAATTGACTATGTTGAAATTACAACTCCCTATTGAGTGTTATGATTTTTTCATACGGCGCAGATCCGATCTGCACAGTGTAAGCCCCAATGCTTTTCGTCACGATTTGTTGGGGTTCGTTACCTCACCCCAACCTACGCGCGCTGACTGCCAGATGGTGACAGAGGAAGTGGGCCGCATGAGAAATGCTGATATAAGAGCACCAATGACAGCAAACAAGCTAACTGGGATGGCAACGACACGCCCCGCAAGAAGCGAAACAATAAACCCGGCTTCACCAAAAACAGCGGCTTTTCCAGCGGGGACGTACCAGACGCAGAATACGCCTGTGGCGAACATGAATACGGATTTCAGCATTGGCAATACCTCACTGTGTACCTAACGCAAAGCTAACCGTGCGCGGCCCGGAAAGCTGAAAAACAAAGCCGCATTATAACCGCGCTCCGGTTGAGCGCCATGTTAGGCCGGGTGCGTGATTGCAAGACCTGACCCCTTTGATGCATTAAAAACGTACATGACCTGTTAATGTCCAAGAGCAGAAGTTTAATCCAAAAAGGATAACGCAAAATATCGCGATTAATAGCACCCTTCCTAATGAATTGAATATAGATTTCTTGGAAATTCCTGCAAAAGTACGAATGGCTAAACTACCCATAAACGCTTGAAAAACCATAATGCCGTACAACGTGTTTTGAAAACCTGCCACCCTAGCCTTGCTTCCAACGTTTAAAAGCACCGCCAGTATTATGGCAAAAACAATGAGGAATGCCTTAATGCCACCGCCTTCGGATTTATCTTTTTCAATTTGAAGATTGTTTTGTTCTTTCGCTAAATTGATTTCGCTTTGTCGTTCATTGGCTCTCGCAATTTATTCAGGTGTCCAAGAATCATTGTTACTCATATTTCTCTCATTATTTGACGGGCAACGAATTCAGCATCCAACCGATTTGTGCGCGTACTTTTATTTTACGGTAATGGTTAAAAGGTAGTGCGTACCTAGGCTGCGGCGCTGAATTTAAAAAGCCTAACGTAGAGCTAACCGGGCGCGGCACGGAAAGCTGAATAAACAAAACCGCATTATAACCGCGCTCCGGTTGAGCGCCATGTTATGTATCGTCAACTTATATCCAGTTTTGCCCGAAAAAAATCACCGTCGATTTCAACCTCAATCGTTGAGCTATTGATAGGTCGAAGAAGAGCCTGTCCATAGCGGTGGTCGCTCCAGATAGTCCGAACAAACTTCACACCAAAGATGGTGTCCAATTCCTTACGCACAACAGTGAAAGGCGGACTAAGAAAGCTTCCACTGTCATGTAAGTACACGCGATACGTTGTTGCTCCGATAGTCAAAGAATCCTGTAGCTTAAAATCGACAGACGACCTAGCCATTGAAAACAAAAGTATTGGAATCAGTAGAATGATTCCAGTCGTGATCATGAGCACCCGCCAAATTCGAAGAGTAAATGATTGACCTAGGAAAAAATTGAGATGGGTATAGACAATGCCAACAAAACAGCAGCCCAATAATTTAGCGGTGCATACATGAAGCGAATTGCAAATGGCCACTCGCATACTGTGTTTACGCCAAGCAAAATAACGACAAGAAAGAAAATCAACGGAAAGCGCAACCTAAGACTCATAACGTAAAGCTAACCGTGCGCGGCCCGGAAAGCTGAAAAACAAAGCCGCATTATAACCGCGCTCCGGTTGAGCGCCATGTTAGGCCGGGTGCGTGATTGCAAGACCTGACCCCTTTGATGACCCCTTTGAGTGCGGCTTTTCGCGCAGGTCGCCTCGAACGCAGGGTTAGAAATCTTCTGCTCGTCCATTTAGATGTTGAAAGCGTTGAACTGGATTGCAAAGCGATCCTCAAGCAACTGGGCCTCCCTAAACTCAATACCTTCCTTATGCTTTAGCGCTCGAAAAAGCATGACCTTCTCTTCTGTTGGCATACGAGCGCCAAAGATGATCGAAGTGGTCTTTGCCGGTGCCTGAAAAGAACGCCCGCCTTCAGTCATGAATACCCGCCACTCTTGTTCGTACTGCCACTGCTTTGCCTTGGTGAAAATGCATACATCGAGAAAATTGCTCTCTGCATCTCCGGGAAGATTGGCGAGAGATAGTGCTGGGATGTTTTCGCTGTAGCAAACCGGCTGGGCAATTTTTCGTAGGTGAGAGCCTTCTGAGAACTCATACTCGATACAGAAGCCCTTGTGGTTATTTGCATAGTGCGACCACATGAGAATTTCAGAGGGAGTTGCACTGAAGCAGAGCACCCCAATTTTTTGCATTGTATTTTTCAGCGAAGTCCTGAGTAGCTCATAAGCTTGCTCGTCTTCATTGATCACCTTGTCGTGGTTGGCAATCTGCTCTTTGGAAATGTTGTTTCTGTTCGCAATCTCGGCAATAGCGTGATCCAGAGATTCTTTCAGCTTGTCTCTCGATAACGTAATCGCGCAGTCGAATGGGTCGTTAAAGGTCGTAGGGTTTGATAACCAGACCGTGTCGTTGAGCAAGGACGCTAGCGAATAAGCAGTGAGCCTTTGGTATCGATATAGATGTGTTGGATTACTCATGCGCTGCCCAAGATTTCTAACGTTTGACATAAGAGGCGCCGTTAGGCGTCCCACTTGATGGATGGGTTAGGTTTAATTTAGCTCGGAAATGATTTTTCTGACCATAGGCTCCCCCCAATCTTTGGGGTGCTTAATCTGAACCCGCCCACCATTCCCTATTTTTTCCGCAAGTTCCGATAGGGCTTTGGCATGGCGCTCCGGCCATGAGTTGTTAATTGCTTCCGAATATACATCGCTTGAACTCAATGGGATGCCTTGTTTGTGAAGTGCTTTAAACAATTCTTTTGCCCTTGATTCATCGAGAGGATGAGCAATTCCAGTAGAAACGTTAACAACGTGAGATAACGTTTCTATTGCCTTCTTGAGTATTGGATTCATGTAACGTTCCTTTTTTAAACCTAACGTAAAGTAGACACCCTAAAAAATGCCGTGAAAAGCACCTTTGAGGTGTATATTTTTGAAAAGGGACTGTAGTTCATTGTTTTAATTGAGTGTAAAAATACAGCACACCCTAAATTTTCAGGTAAAAACGATATGGCTCAATCCCAAGTTGCTTGATCTAGTGCGTGATAAGTTGCGTGTGAGGCAATACGCTATTTGCATCGAGCAATTTATGTGTGCTGGATTAGACGTGATATTTACTTCTATGACAAGACCCACCCAAAATCAGGAAAAATCTGCGTTGTTGTTTCTCTACCGCGAAGTGCTGGAAATTCAATTGCCATGGCTGGATAACGCTAGCCACAGCGGATTCAATACTCAGATAGATTGACAGTCTTTCAGTTGATCTTAAATATGATTGCTAGCCCCAATTGGGATCATAATAGAAAGTGATCAATCTGGAGACGCCGTGAAAAAAATGAATTTGCCAAGCCTACTTTTTACGCTACTTGTTGTTTGTGCCAGCCCATTAAGCCAAGCGGATGTCTCGTCGCAAAACCAACCGCAAACACTCGCCCCCGGCTATGGCGCGCTTGAATTTACCGCGCCCGAACCCGGCACTTATCAGCTTCCGGCACTTGGCAATGCCGCCGACGGCAACCTGCTGGACACAAAAAATAATGCCATTTCTTTGCACAGTTTGTTGGGCGACAAAGTGGTGTTGCTCAGCTTTATTTACTCCAGCTGCAGCGATGTCAACGGCTGCCCGTTAGCAACGGCGGTTTTGCATAAAATAAAAAACCGGTTGCAAAAAGAGCCTGAATTAGTCGGCAAGCTGCGAATGTTGACGATCAGCTTTAACCCCGAACACGATACGCCGGAAGTCATGCAGCAGTATGCCCAAAGCTTTCAAAGCGATGGCGTCGACTGGCAATTCTTAACCACTAAATCCGAACAAGACTTACAACCGCTGCTCGCCAATTACAAACAAAATGTGCAGAAGGTTTTTGATACCGAAGGGCATTTTACCGGCACGTTTTCACACCAGTTGCGGGTTTATTTGATTGACCGTAACAAACAGATTCGCAATATCTACAGCGTCGATTTTTTGCACCCGGACACGCTGATTAACGATGTTAAAACCTTATTGAAAAGCCCCGCTGACACAGCAAGTCCTCAACGCGAGCCGACCGCGGCCTTATATTCCGCTGGCGATAACAAATCAGGCTACGAACAAGACAATTACCAAACACATTCGATTGCCTTAGCCGAGCGTAAAGGCAATGCAACCGATCTGACTAAGACGTACCGCAAGCCGCCTTTAGGTCTGGGTGCTGTGCCCGTGCCGGTCGACAATCCCAGCAGCAAAGCAAAAATCAGCTTAGGCAGGCAGCTGTTTTACGATCGCAGGCTGTCGCTTAACAACACTTTTTCTTGCGCCATGTGCCACATCCCTGAGCAGGGCTTTACCAATAATGAAATGGCGACTGCAGTGGGAATCGAAGGCCGTACCGTCCGGCGTAACAGTCCGACGCTTTACAATATCGCCTACGCCAAAGCGCTGTTTCACGATAGTCGGGAAAATAGTCTGGAGCAGCAAGTCTGGGGGCCATTGCTGGCACATAACGAAATGGGTAATCCGTCCATCGGCGTTGTTATCGAAAAAATAAAAGGGATTGCCGATTACAACCGCCAGTTTGAGCGCATCTTCGGCAAAGGGCCGAGCATGGAAACTATCGGCATGGCGATTGCCAGCTACGAGCGCAGCTTAAACTCCGCCAATTCGGCGTTTGATCGCTGGTACTTCGGGCACGACAAAAGCGCGATTGATGAGCAGGCACAACGCGGCTTTAAGCTGTTTACCGGCAAAGCCAACTGTGCCGGGTGCCACACTATCGCCAAAAACCACGCGCTGTTTACCGATCATGACAATCACAATACCGGCATCGGCTATCGCGAGGCGATGAGTAAACCCAGCGACACGCAACCGCTACAAGTTGCCCCCGGTGTTTATCTTAATGTCGCCAGCAGTTTGATTGCCGCTGTCTCCGCCGCCAAGACAAATGATCTGGGTCGATATGAAATCACCCAAGACCCGCAAGATCGCTGGAAATACAAAACACCGACATTACGCAACATCAGCCTGACTGCGCCCTACATGCACAACGGCAGCTTGACGACTTTGCGTGAGGTGGTTGAATTTTACAATCGCGGCGGAGTTACTAACGAAAACCTTGATCCGCTTATTAAGCCACTGCAATTGACCGGCGATGAAATCGACGACTTAACGGCTTTTTTAAACACCTTGACCGGTGATAACGTAAAAGAGTTGGTTGCTGACGCATTTGCGGCGCCGGTGGGGGAGAGTCGATAAATTACAGGGGTCTATCAGAAAACATTGGAACTATCAGTTTGTCGTCATATCGGGCCAATAAAATATTTGTTTAGCCCGATATGACAACGTTTTATTACTAATGCTGCATTTTATGATTTTTCATCATTTTCATTTTGTGCATCATCTGCTCTTCCATCAATTTCAATTGTTGGTCTTTTAATTCTTGTTGTTTCTTTGGGTCAGTTTCGGCAAGAATCTTGTTCGATAAATCATGCATTTTAAGCTGATGCTCTTGTTCCATCTTCATATGTTCCATCATTTTAGAGTGATCCATTTGACCGTCACCCATGCCTTGATCCATTTTCATCGCTGGTTTTGCAGTAGATTGCTCTTCGGCAATTGAAACTTGATTGAACGACACTAACGCTAATATCGCAAATAAGCTGAATAGATTTTTCATGTTGTACTCCTCGGCGGTTGGTAAGAGCGTCAGACCATAGCATGGCATCCTGAACAAAACATTAACGTAACTATTCAGTCTCTTGATCGAGCCGTCATGCGTAGGCTGGATAAGCGCTAGCGCATCCGGCAAATGCGGTGGATGCGCGTTGCTTATCCACCCTACACAATACACGCATAGCCTCACTCAGATTAAAGACTGAATAGTTACAAATTAACCTTTATCTAAGCGTCTCTAAATTTATTTATCCATTAGAGCAATTTGAATTTATTAGCATGGGGCACATACAGCCGAGAAGGAATCTGTTCCGAACTTTCGCCGCGCAATACCGCGATGATGTCGTTACCGACGTTGTCATTTTCCACATGATACGAATGTTCGCTTACCCCTTTCACCACGTCGCTGGCATCGACAATAACCACTTTCGCCGGTATTTGATGCGGTTGGCTCGGGCCGTCATGCCCCAAACGATCAGGATTGCCCTTGGTGTAATCGCTGGTTTTAAGCGCTAAATCACCGTTATTGAAGTAAACCGTAATGCGCTGCGCCAGATCGGGTAGTCGTGCCAATTTATGATCATGCTCAAAAGCATCATTATCTTCATCGGCGGCAGTCAAAATAATATTGTCGAAAATACGTGATAACGATGCACCGTTGCTAATCTTTTTAGCCTGTTGCAAGGCATGCCGCAACACATAATTGCCCATGCTGTGCGCAATCAGGTTGATCTTTTGTTGGCAGGCTGCTTCTTTGTCAGCAGATTTTAAGAACGTAGACAGCTTCATCAAGCCGCGTGCGAATGCATAACCGGAGCTTTCCGCATCGTGGCGATCGTTAAAATAGCTGGTCACTTGTCCATCCGACGGCCAGGAAAAGACAAAAATATTCGGTTGGTAGTTGTTATTGGAGAGTTTGGCGTAACGCTCGCCGATTTTGGCAGCCGATTCGACAGCGGCTTTAAACGACACATTAAAACCATGGATAAAAATCAAAGAATCCAGCGACTGGGTTTTCATGGTTTGACGCAAGTCATTAAATAGCGCTTCCGAGCCTTGGCTGGGTTTATCCGGCAAGACCTTGATCGACTTAGCAGCCAATTTGCCCTTGTTGACTTCTGCCTGACCAAAACGCAGGTCGCCCAGGTCAGTAGTAGAAAAACCACTGCCAAAATCGGTTGGGGCCTGTGCATTATTGGGATTACGGTTGGTCGCAAAATAAATGGTAGCCATAACAATCTCCTTTAAGGTGATAATAATTGTCGTAGCGCACCACCAATGAATTATGCGCCGCGAGTTATTATCATAAGTGCATAGCGGTAAATTCGATTACAATTTTTCTTTGGAAGCTGTGTTTTTTGACTAGAGCTTTATTTAAGCCATAAATTTGCCATGGATCATCATGTTGTTTAGCCGCTTCTTGTTCACGTTGATAAGTCAGCCTTTGTAATCACACTATGCAAGCACTTACCCAGTCACTCGATTCTGCCGATAATGCCTTGTTTTGGACGGAATCGCTTGCCGAAGATTTACGAATCTTTCTAACGGCGCGAGTGAAGTGTGCAGAAACTGCCGCTGACTTAACGCATGAAACTTACCTGCGTTTGTATCAAGCGGCTCAAGAAAATCCCCCCGATAATGCACGTGCCCTGGCTTTTCATATTGCCGTGCAATTGGCGATTGATTATCACCGTAAAAACACAGTCAGAAATCGTCATCATGCCGCGGATGTTGAATTCGATAATTGTATCGACAGTATCCCAAGTGCCGCGGCCGGACCTGAGCAAACAGTCATTGCACGCCAACGCTTAGGCGCATTACAGGCGGCGTTGGCTGAATTGCCGGTCGATTGTCGTACTGCTTTTTTATTTCATGGCGTTGATGGCTTGTCATACTCCGAAATAGCCGAACGCATGGGCATTTCAAAATCTATGGTGGGCAAGCATTTGGTGCGGGCATTGGCGCATTGCGCCCAGAGAGTGGGGAATTAAGCTGATGCGTTCCCGGCATTTTTTGGTGGTCATATTGATTAGTCGCACGGCTTATAGTGTAAGAACACTCAGTTACTCTGGAATCGGTTAATGGTACTTTCTTCCCAAGAAGCATCTGCGCTGTTGTTGCAACAGCAAGCCATCAACTGGCTGGTGCGACTGCGTGCCGATGATTTTAGCGAGGCTGAAATGGTCGCGTTCGCAGAATGGCTGGCCCAAGACCATGCCCACTCTGAAGCCTTTTCGGCGGCGGAAAGCTTATTTAGCGAGGTGGTGCTGGCGGCAAAAAGTCCGGCGTCTGATATATCAGCCCGGATTGAAGTTCAAGACAATGCGCCAATAGTCAAGCTACCTCCGCAGCGTTCAGCCGCCAAACCTTACCGTCGCTGGCTTGCTGCGACATTGGCAATGGCAGCGGTATGGCTCTTCGTTGTCATGCTGGTAATGCCCAAACAGGCACACTGGCTGGATAATTATTTGAGCGACTATCACACCGAAACCGGTGAATTGCGCGCTGTCCAACTGGCTGACGGCAGTCAGTTGCTGCTTAATACCAACAGTGCGGTGTCAGTCGATTTTAACGCGTCGGTGCGGCAGATTACCTTGCATTACGGGCAGGCGCGTTTTACCGTTGCCAAAGATATTCAGCGTCCGTTTCAAGTGGTGTCGGACGGCTTGATTGTCAGGGCATTGGGTACTGTTTTTGAAGTATACAAGCGCTCCGGTGAAGTCAGTGTCACTGTCCAGGAACATGCCGTAGCGGCGAGTGTGCAATCTGAGACAGTTAACCCCGGCAGTGTCCAGGTGCAGCAAGGGCAACAACTTAGTTACCGCTCAGGAAGCGCGCTGACCAAACCGGAAACGGTTGAACTAAGTCAAACCAGTGCCTGGCAGCAACAACGCTTGTTTATCAACGATCGTCCGTTAGGCGAGTTGCTCGATGAGCTCGGCCGTTACCGAGTCGGGCGAGTATTTCTAGCGGATGAAAAGCTCAAAAATCTTCGTGTTACCGGCGTTTTCTCTCTTGATAAGCCTGAGGAAGTGCTTAGCTCAGTTGTTAATGCTTTAAACCTGCAAGAAACCCGCTTAGGGCCTTGGTGGGTGTTGCTGCATCGTTGATGACGCATTCACCCTGATTCCTGTTGGCTGAGTGGAGCCGAAGCCAACTGCAGGCAATTCATGATTACCACAGGGAACCTCGAAAAACCATGCACTTCGATAAACTCAGTGCGAACGGACCTTTACAAATCAATGAGTTCCGTTCGTGGTGAGCTTGTCGAACCATGATCGGAATGGGTTTTTCGAGGTTCCCCACACTGCAAATACATAAAAATCTAACCCACTGACACGCAATCGCGACGTTTTTAGTGGCACTCAAAAAAATATTTTCACTTTTTGGTGTTCGATTTTCGATGTCGAACGGCTTACCTATTAAGAAGTGATTTTTTCAAAGACTGGGACTTATTTTGAAGAAATTAAAAGCCAACCACACAGGGCATTTCGCAATATGGGTACTGACTTCAACAATTCTGGGCGGAACGGTAATGATTGAAAACGCTTTAGCTAATGGTGCGACTCAGCATTTCAATATTGCTGCGCAATCGTTAAACAATGCCCTGATGCGTTTTGCTGCCGATGCGAACCTGGAACTGATATTTAACTCGGACATGGTGCGCGGCTGCAATGCCAAGTCGTTAGTAGGCAATATGACGCCCGCACAGGCGTTAACGCAATTGCTGCAAGACTGCGGCGTAACGTATCGATTTGTTGACGAACATACCGTGACCTTAGAACGGCTCAGCGCCGCGGATGTAACGCTGAAAACCGCCCAGGATGATAAGAACCGGGATGGCAAAAACAAAGCGCCGGGAAATAACGCTAAACCTGTTTCAGCCGTCGCACCGGTTACCTTGCAAATAATGACAGTGACGGGTGAAGAAGGGGATGACTCAACATCTTATCAAGTAGTTAACTCAATTACGGCCACCAAAACAGACACGCCGATCAAGGAAATTCCCCAATCCATTCAGGTCATCCCGCGCGCCCTGATGAACGATCAGCAAAACATTACTGTTAGTGAAATGCTCAGTAATGTCAGCGGTGTGGTTCCGCGTAATGTGTTGTATACGCCGGTTATCGAAGGCACCCTGATTCGCGGTTTTAGAGCCGAACAAACGACCGACGGCTTTAATCAATATTACAATCCAGGCGACCGGGAAAGCATTGTTAATATCGACAAAATCGAAGTGCTGAAAGGGTCCAATGCAATACTTTACAGTGGCGGCTCCGGTTCGCCGGTCGGCGGTATGGTCAATGTGCTTTCTAAATTGCCGAAGCTCAATGCGTTTGGCGAAGCCGGCATCAAAATCGGCAGTTATGATTTTTACCAACCTTATTTTGACTGGAATCAACCGCTTAGCGATACGGTGCTGTTCCGCGTTACTGGCGAATACACCAATTCGCAAAGTCATGTCGATGTGATAGAAACCGAGCGCTTTAATATCAATCCGGCGCTGACATTGACCAATAACGATACGACTACCTTGACGTTGCAAGGCAAAGTCTCACGCTGGCAACAGCCCGATTATCAGGGCTTACCCGCAACCGGAACTATAGCGGGCGATTTTCGCATTCGCCCTAAAACCTTTATTGATCCTGTCGGTATCGCCGACAGCTACTCCCATGCCGATGGCGTTTGGGGATCTCTGGACCATAAGATCAACAAAATATGGTCGGTAAATGTTAAGGCCCGCTACGCTGAATCCGAGTTTGACCAAAAAGTGCAATCCCTGTTTGGCGCGGATGGCTTTGTCGCCGATGTACCGTTACTTGCCCCGTCAACGTGGACGTTGGCTAATGCTGAGCTGTATCAACAGCAACGTGAATACAGTTTGTTTGGTAATGCGCTTGCCAAATTCACTATCGGCGCCACCGAAAACACCTTTTTGTTGGGTGCCGACTATAGCGAACTAGATGACGACGGCTTTATTAACGGCGACTTCGGAGCACTCGGTTTAGGCGTGGCGACGGTTGATTTAACAGCACCGGCATTTTCGGCGGACTACAGCGAACCGACCCCCGGCATCAATAATACCTTTGTAAAAAACACCACTTACGGCAGCTATGTGCAAATGCAAAGCACGTTTTATAAGCGCTTTCATCAACTGCTCAGCCTCAGGCTTGGGGCTGTAGAGATCGACTATAAGTCGTCCACCGGTATCAATTCGAAAACCGCACAACTTCAACCCTTACCGCGTGTTGGCGGTGTCTTTGATGTGACTGACGACATTGCCGTGTTTGCCAGTTACAGCGAAGGTATGCGCGGTCAACCGTTCGTTAATTTTATCGACACACCCTTGCCGGAATTGTCGAAACATCTCGAAACCGGCATTAAATTCGATTTTTCAAGCCAGCTCACCGGGCAACTGGCCGTGTATCAAATTGATCGAAGTCATGTTGCCGTGCCCACCGGTTTTGGCTCAATCGCCGCCGGGCAGCAGCGTTCTCGAGGCTTTGAGGCAGATGCGATCTGGCAACCCAGCGATGCCGTTGGTGTACTTGCCAACTATGCCTATACCCAAGCCCGCTTTACCGACAACCTGGCGGGTGTGCCGGTTGGCAACAGCATTGCCATGGTTCCGGAAAACTCCGGACGGCTCTGGGCCAATTACCGTTTTCAGCAGGGAGCACTTAAAGGTTTAAGCGTCGGGTTTGGAGTTTATCTGCGGTCAGAAGCTTTCGTGTCTAACAACAACGTGTTCAAAACCGACGGCTACCACACTTTTGACGCTGCCATCGCCTATGAAACCAAACACTTCAAGCTGGCAACCACAGTCAAAAACTTAACTGGCGAAGACTATTTTCAACCTTACAACTATTTCGCCGGACGTGTTGCACCAGCTGGGGGGCCTGCAGCGTATGTCAACATTTCGCTGAAATACTGAGTTTATATGCCAGAGACTTTAACGCTTTAGGATCTACCAAGGAGATAGCTTCACTCATGGATAGGAGTGATGTCGACAGGACTTCGACACCCCCGCCACCTCCGCCGCAAGACGGATTCGGAAAGCCACAGGTCTTGCTAAGCCAAGACAGCTGGGTTGCCTGCAAGTAATTGGTTCGATCACCGATCTTTTAACGCTTTTTACATTGAGAGCGGTAAGCGAGCTGCGCCTTGGAGTTTCACTTTAACCAAAATCTACTGAGGAAAAACAATGAGTTCATTGAAAAATAATAGCTTTAAATTGGCGGCTGCCGGTGTGGCATTTGGTGCATTAACCGGCTTATTGGCACCTGCAACCGCCAGTGCTGCACAGGTGACCGGTAACGCAACTATCACCATTAACAACACCGCTTTTGCTGCAGCTTCTGTGAATGTGCCTGCCGGGTATCCCAATGGCTGGATCGTGGCAAAACATTGGGGGCCTAGTGATAATCTTCTTGGTATTAGCGGTTCTACTACCGGCGGTACAACACTATCAACTACCGGCAGCACAGCTATGGATTTTTCGGTTAATACCAATACCACAACCAACAGTTACCCTACCGCAGGCACCTATGGACGTACCGAGCAAGCGACCACTATGGATGCCGGCAATACCTCAGTCGGGCAGATTGGCTTGAGTGGCGCCTGGCTGTTGACCAGCGCAGGTGGCAGCGGCGTTTTAGCACCCTATGATTTTAGCGTGGTCAAAACTGCCGGTGTCTGGAATATAAAAACTTTTGATAATGGTTTTTCCACCCAAAACTTTTTGAAATTGACCGACGTCTCCGAATCCGTTAACAGCAATGGCGAATTGCTGCTTAGCGGTAATCTGAAATGGACGGGCCTATGGGCAGGTTTGACTGGTGCAAACACCAATGCCGTAGTGGGTACTTTTAATCTGGCACCGGCTGCAGTTCCCGTTCCTGCAGCAGTCTGGATGTTCGGTACCGGATTGCTCGGACTGCTTGGCGCAGCGCGCAAAAAGTCCGCAATCACGGCTTAAAAAGCGTCGACAGACTGGAGTTGTAGGGTACTTAAGTACCCTCTGGGGCATAAATGCGTACCCTGCAACTCATTTGTAGTAGCTCCGGCACCAATCAGCTAACAGCTGGGGACTTTATGAAAATTACAAGCAATAAAAATAGGCATTTAGCCTCTACGGCAGTGGCCGCGCTTGTTCTTACGCCGGTTGCGGGCAAATTTCAACCGTGCCTGTGCCGGCCGCCGCTTGGCTATTCATTAGCGGATTGCTTGGCTTTGCGGGTATTGCAAGCCGTAAGCGATAACATCACACGACAAGATAAAAATCATGAATATAAAAAAAAATCCAATTGTTAGCCCGGTATTTACTATCAGCGCAGCTATCGTTTTCAGTGCGATTCTTTCAACAACTACGCAAGCTGCGACGGTAAGCGGCGGCGCGCTGACCCTGAATTTAAACCGGGACGCCATCATTGCCGTGGTCGAGACAGACAACTTTCCCGATGCGCCTACTGTCGATTTTCCGATGTGTTGCAGGCCTTCACTGTATTTGGAAGAGTTTTATGACGCTTCTGCCGCATCAAAAACGTTTGCCCAGCTGAGGGAGGGCAATACGCCCGATCTTTATGACCTCGAGTCCGATGAAATTTCCGCAGTCGGGCTTCAATATGCCGTCAACGGCTCAACTATCACTCCAAATCCGGGAGGACGTCAGAATAGAGCAACTACCTTTGCTTTTGATTCCAACGATTTGTTGGGCACCGCCACCGGCAGTATCGGTCTTGGCGGGGTAACGCGTTGGCGGGTCGATGTGGCGCCGCCCAGTAATCGTATATTGCTAGGCGATATGACCCTGGAATATGACCCAACAGAAGAAGGCCGCACATCTGGCCGCTCCGGCTGGATTATTACCAACCACATCGGTTTTGATGCGGGCGCATTTGAGTTATTCGATGTGACCACTCTGCTGGTTGGCGACAGTCTGACGATAAACGGAAATTTGGGCTTTGGCTGGGGCTTCGATCATCTGGGTGCCACCGCTGCACGCTTGAGTGATGCGCGAATCGGCACTTTCAGCTTTCAAACCACTGTGGTGCCGGTGCCCGCTGCGGCCTGGCTGTTCGTAAGCGGCGTTGCCGGACTTTTTTTCAGCAGTCGCGCTAAAAGGGTGCGCCATGAATAAGCGGATTCGAGCTCTGAAAAATAATCAGCTAACGCAAAGTGCTCGATTCAATAGCCTGTTGTTAGCGTCTTTAGCAATATCTACCGTACAGGCCGCGCCAACCCATGTCGTTAACTTGGGTTCTTACAACAGTCATCAGATCAATATCGATGCCTTCGGTCAAAACATTCCAGGCGACCGAGGCAACGAGCCCACGCTTGCTATTAATCCGCTTAACCCGGCCAATATCGTTATAGGCTGGCGCCTGTTCGATTCTCCACCGACAGCAGTGAAACACGGCGGAGTTGGCGTTAGTTTTGATTCTGGCGTGAGCTGGAGTAACGCCCGGCTCCCGGCATTACCAGGGCAAACCCGAACCGATCCGGTATTGGATGTCGATGCCGACGGCAATTTTTATTACCAATCATTAGGATTAGGCGGTGAAGACCGGACGTCGGTATTCAAATCCAGCGATGGCGGCATCAACTGGTCGGAACCCGTGTTTCAGTTTAATGGTGACAAGAACTGGCTCGCCATCGATAAAACCGGTGGACCTAGTGACGGCATTATCTACAGCACTTGGCGGCGCACCAGTTTCCCTAATCCTGATCCCAATTATGTGCCCAAGTATTTCATTCGTTCGACCGATGGCGGCATTAGTTATCATGAGCCGGATGTCGCATTACCTGTTGCCAATTTTGGCTTTGGCAGACTTGCCATTGGCCCTGAAGGTGACGTTTATCTTTCCGGGATAGATGAATCATTTTTATCTATCAATGCGCTGGGTGTTGTACGAAGCGGGCATTATTTCTTAAAGTCCGGTAACGCCAAAGATCCGGAGGCATCGGCCACTTTTTCCGCCCAAAAAATCGATATGGGCGGTAACTCGGTGATGATGCTTTCTGAGCAATTGCAGCTGCCAAACCCGCTGGGCGGCGATGGCGATGTACAAATAGCAGCCGACCAATCAGTCGGTCTAATGCGAGGCAATATTTACATGCTGGCGCACGTGGTTCCCTATGACTGGCTACCCGGTAAGGATCCGTTAAACGTCAATTTCGTGCGTAGTACCGACGGTGGCGACACTTGGTCGGCGCCTATTCGACTCAACGACGACAAACCAAGCGCCAGTTCATTTCAGTGGTTTCCAATGCTGAGTGTGGCGCCCAATTCCCGTATCGATGCGGTTTGGTATGACACGCGTAACGGCACCGGCGTTGCGCCGTATCGTTTTTCACAGCTTTACTACACCTATTCCTGGGATGGTGGGTTGACCTGGAGTAAAAACCAGGCGGTAACCCCTCTCTTCAATACCCATCTGCCTTATAGCTTTATCAATGGTGAAGAAAGACCGGCAGATAAAATCGGCGACTATACCCAGATGTTGTCTGATGCCAATGGCGCCCATATCGCTTATACCGGCACCTTTAACGGTGAACAGGATGTGTATTACCTGAACATTTTCCCTGACTGTAATAGCAACAAACGCTCCGATGTCCTGGACATTCAGCAACGTCTAAGCGGCGATACCAACAGCAACCACGTCCCTGATTCTTGTGAAAACATTACTGTGCTTGGCGATATAGATGGCGACCGCGATGTCGATCAGCTGGACGTTAATCAAGTCATCGCAGCCAGAAACAAACCGGCATCCGGGGCCAGTGATCCTAGAGACCTGGACAAAAACGGGGTGATTAATGCCCTGGATGCGCGCAAGCAGACCTTGTTATGTACCAGGCCGCGTTGTGCTGTGTGAACAGTAAAACAATTCTATTGAGAGGCTTTAAAAATGATCACAAACAAAATCAAATTATCACTATTGGCTGCGTTGCTAATGTTGACCGGCATCACGCAAGCAAGCGTCGTTTCTACTTTTAACCCTACCAGTCTCTTTCTGAGCATTACTCGGATCAGCCAAACCGGCAATTCCGTCAATGTCGATATTGGTATTTCAGGATTAGCTTCAGGCGCGGCGCCATCTTTGGGTGGCTACGATGTTAATTTAAGTTTTGATTCCACTTATTTGTCGTTTGCCGCTGTGGCATTTGGTGATGCGGTATTGGGTAATCAACTGGATTTAGCAAACCTAGGTTCAACAACCATCGCCGAATTAACGGGTATTGGCATTGTTAATCTGTTTGAACTGTCCGGCGATGCCGCTGAAGATCTAAACACGCTGCAAGCACCAGGCTTTAACTTGGCGACAGTCACTTTCGATGTGCTAAATGTCGGTACCAGTCTATTGCAGCTTGATCTCAATGCCTTAGCCGATGCCGACGGCAATGCCTTGTCGGCCATCACATTATCCGTGCCGGTTACCACTGTACCGTTGCCTTCGGCATTTTTGCTGATGGCAACGGCTTTGGCGGGCTTGATGTTTGCCGGTAAGCGGCGGAAAGAGGATTTTCGCGTCTAAACCTATTTGGCATGGCGTCTGCCAATATCTTTAACATCGTAAGCGTAGGTGTAGTTTAGGGAAGCTCTAAAAATTATCCATTCATGCTTCGACAGGCTCAGTACGAACGGATAAGTTATTGATTTAAATGAACCACCGTTCGCACTGAGCTTGTCGAAGTGCAATTTTTAGAGCCCCCCTTTATATCACCAGGCACTTGATTCCGCCTTATTTTGGGCGGAATCAAGTGCCTAAAATCATGAATAAAGACCAACGAAATTATCGTCCAATCCACTGCACACTTAGCCTCTGGTTATCTTTGGCTGTTCAACCAAAAATGATCTGAGAATCTCCCCTGTTTTGCCCCATGGGGATATTGTTTCTCCTGCCAGGCCTTCTATTCTTCCCTCGGTTACCATCTAAAAAGCACAGTCGCGATGAGCCTGGTATTTAAGCCAGCGCAACAACGCTCTTATCGCGTCCATTAAAACGAAGGCAAGCAACAAGACTTGCCATCCATAAAAAAATAAAAATAATGAAAATCGTACCTGTTACGCAAGTCATCGTCCTTTTGCTAATAGCATCCATGATTGGTATTGTCGTCAAAAGCGTATTAACCAACGTAGATTTGAATGCCTTACAGGCAGCAAGTGCGTCTAGTCATACATCCACCGAAGAAACCAAGTCCGCGATCTGGTATGTTAACCGCCGAGATGAGGCGCTCAAGCATATTCAGGAATGCCGTAAAGATATTAGCCTGGGCTATACAGAAAACTGCATTAACGCCGAATATGCGATAAAAATAATTGGTCAATAAATAGCAATGGCACTTCTACAAGATACCGCACATCATTAATTGCCCCCTTCCATTCTCAGCTAAAAAGCGGCAAGTAAAGACCGAGTAATGATGAATCAATCAATTCAACCAGCACAACAGCAAGCGATGGCTGGAGCCGTAACAACACCTGGTATTGTCGCGATTGTCGACGATGATTCCTATATTTCCTGTGCGCTTGGTATGTGGCTAGAGCTATATGGCTTGCGTGCTACACACCACACTTCTGGCGAGAGCCTTTTGCAGGCTGTTCATCAAGAGGAGGGTCGCCTGGTCGTGCATATCGCCGTTGGCAATGACGTGGAATTGCCACTGATCGGCGCCATACTTGACCTTAATCTTCCCGGCGTCACTGGTATTGAACTTGCGCACACCTTGCGCGGCTTAGCGCCGGAGCTGCCACTTACTATCATTACGGCGCTGCGTGACGATGAGCGCGCCCGTTACGGCAATCCGCCGCCGGGTATCTGCTGCCTCAAAAAGCCCTTTGATTTGGATTTGCTGGAAGATGCACTGAGTCCACTGCTCCAATGACTATCTTTGATGCCCGTACTGCGTTCCTGATGCTGGGATTGCTCTACCTGCTCTTGCCGACGGTTACTTGGATTGTGCTGGCTGGCCAACGCACAATCCAGATCGGGTTATGGTGTGGCGGTGGATTATTGGTTGGCAGTGCCTCGATACTGGTGGGCTTGCACGACATTGTGCCTGAATGGGTTTATATAACCCTTGTTACTGTCATGTACCGGGTTGCATTCCTGTTGCGTATTCAGTCGTTGCGTCTGGATCTTGGCATTCCCTGGCGGTGGCGCTGGATGGCGTTTGCAGAAATAGTTGTGCTGCTTATTTTCCTGAACATTCACTATGGTTTGCAGGATTACGTACTTCGTGCTCAATTCAACAGTATTGTCATGGTAGGTTTGCTCCTTCACCTTGCCTCATTAGCCTGGCGCATTGGGCGCGATGAGCAAAGCCGCAGCGCCAAATGGATCGCCTGGGTATATGGAACGGTGACCGCAGTCATGCTGTTTCGCTTTTTTGCCGTGTCGGACCGTAGCGCCAATTTTAATATTTTGGACGAAGGATTGACTGTGCAACTGCTCGCAATGTCTATGCTGCTGGCCTCGGTGGTAGGGCATTTTGGCTATGTCGGCCTGGCGCTGGATCGCTCAATGCGGCGCGAACTCAAAGCGGCCGTTAATCGGGCTCGCGAGGAGGAAAGCCGCCGTCTGGGTGCGCAGATTGCTCATCTGGATAGGCAGCGCAGCCTGGGCGAATTGGCAGCATCGCTGGGGCATGAGCTGAATCAACCACTCACGGCCATCTTGACCAATGCTCAGGTAGCCAAACGCGGTTTACAGTCCGGGCGGTTTGTTACCGCCCAACATACCGAATTCCTCGATAAAATCGTCCACAACACCCAGCGCGCGAGTCAAATTATCGAGCGTATTCGCAGCTTCATACGCCCTTCCGCTTCTCGTAGCGAGCCGGTTGATCTCAATATGATCGTTCGTGAAGTCACTGAATTGGTCGCTGACGAAGCCCGCAGATCTAAGGTCCGTTTCGTGTTTTCTACCAATACTGCTCAGATGCTGGTGATGGGCGACCCTATCCAGTTGTCGCAGATTGTTCTAAATGCGTTTCGAAATGCTATCGAAGCGCTTAAGCAGACGACGCAAAGAGAGATTCAGGTGTCTTGTCGATACTCAAATGAGCGCGTCATTTTAAGTATTCGAGATACTGGCCCCGGACTCACACCCGAGGCACTCGATCAGGTCGGGACGCCGTTCTTTACCACCAAGTCGACCGGGCTGGGCATGGGTATTTCTATTTCACGATCAATCGCCTTACAGCATGGCGGCACGCTGAAGCTTACCAATGCTGATGCACAGGATGGTGGTGGCGCGATCGTCGAACTTAATTTGCCGGCGCTGCTTGAGGTGAATCTATGAAAACACCCAAAAAATATCGGTCACCGATCACGGTCTCCGATCGGAAACTCGCAGAGCGCTGCGCCCGTGGCCGCGTGATAATCATCGACGATGATGAAGAAATTTTGTCGGCATTGACAGCCCTGGTCGAAATGGAAGGTTATGCCTGCGAGACCTATGTCTCGGCGCTGTCTTACTTGCAGATGCTGAATTACAACCGGCCGTGCTTCCCGGGCCCTTGCTGTGTGCTCTGCGATGTAAAGATGCCTGAGCTCGGTGGCTTGGAACTGCAAAGCCGCCTTGCTGAGCTTGACGATACGCCGGTGCTGCTGATGAGTGGTGCCAGCGGGGCGCGAGAAGCGGTGAGTGCTTTCCATGCCGGGGCGTTGGATTTTCTTATCAAGCCTATCGACGCCGATACCCTGATGGCTGCTGTGGAAAAGGCGCTAGCTGTCAGTGCCGAGCGGCATAGCCAGAGAGTGCGTAAAGCCACTCTTGCAGCGCAGATCGCGACCTTGACTGAACGGGAACGTGATATTGCCCGACGGGTTACTGCCGGACAAACCAATCCGGCTATCGCCGAAGAACTCGGTATCGCTTTGCGGACTGTAAAACTGCATCGTCAGAGGGCCATGGAGAAAATCGGTGCAGTTAAAATGACGGATCTGGTTCGCATTGCCGACGAAGGCAACTTATAAGGTAATGTACTGGATAAAAACAACCGGGAACACGGCTCAGGTATAGACGCAGCTGGCATTAACGTGATTGCCAGCTGCGTATTACCTTATAAAAATTATTTACCCAGCCGAATAACCCGACCCTGTGCAGCAGACTGTAAGGCGGCGACGATGATTTGGCAGTTGGCTTTGGCATCTTCAAATGACAGTGCCGGCGCGGTGCCGTTTAATACGCAATCGCTGAAATGTTCAATTTCCAGGTTGAAGTGGTTGGCGGCGGGCAGGCGTTCTTCAGATTGACGGCCGTCTTCGGTCCACCAGGAAATGACCGGTACATCGCCCGGTAATTGCCAAACAGTCTCGCATTTAATGCCGCCGCGGGTACCGATAATTTCATATTCACAACGGCGCGCGCGTTCAAAGCTGAAATCAAAGTGGGCGAATTTACCTTCACCGAAATCAAGTACGCCGCTGGTGGTGGTGTCGGCGCCGCTTTCTACATAACTGGAGATGGCGGTAACTGCTATCGGCAGTTGTTCAAAAAACATCCGGGCCGAATGAATGGCATAACAGCCAATGTCCCACATGGCGCCGCCGCCGCGTTCTACGCTTTCAGTTAAGCGATACATCCGTGCCGGACGCATCATAAACGAGTAGCTGGCGCGTACGGAGCGAATGTCGCCGATTAGTCCTTGCTCGAGCAATTCTTTTACCCGCGCATGTTGCGGGTGAAACCGGTACATAAAGCCTTCCATGACGGTGACGTTGTGACGTTGTGCGGCGGCTTCGATGGCTTCAATATCTTCCAGGGTCAGCGCCATCGGCTTTTCGATTAACACATGCTTGCCATGTTCGATGGCGCGTAAGGCCCACTCGGCGTGTTCATGATTAGCCATAGGTAGATACACAGCATCAATTTCACTATCGGTGAGCAGGCTTTCAAGATGGTCATAAGTGCGCACATCTTGCTGCTGCGGGGCATATTGAGCCAACGTTTGTGCGGCAGCGCCGGGTCTGCGGCTGGCAATAGCCACCAATTGGGCATTGCTTGCCTCGACGATGGCCGGCAGCAGGCGTTCATTAACGCGTGCCGCGCCTAAAATACCCCAGCGTAGTTTTGTGTTGCTCATAAGCATCCTCTTCGAATCGTTCCCCGGTGTTAAGCAGTAAACTTAAAAATAGGGTCGTTGTTAATGTTCTGACTAGGTAATGATACCGCTATTTGCTAAGCAAAATGGCATTGTTGTCGCCAATCTGCTTATTTTTAAGTGTAGAAATACCTAGATGAAGGCTTGCTGAATGGATGCTTTGCACTTCTGTATTGTCATTAAATGATTACATGGGCGCTGGTGGGCAGGGGGTAAAGCAAGGTATGCTTTAAGGCATCAATCATTGTGTTAACACTACCGGCTAGGCGTTTTTAACTGGCTTGGGTTGGGGATTTTTATTATGCAATTCAAACAAATTTTGCAGCACAGTCTTATTGCCAGATTGGCGCTTATTTTAGTGTGTACGCTGTTTGTGAGCAGCTGTGCTAATCGACCGGCCATTAATAAATCAGCTTTGCAGCCGTCTTATCAAACCTTGTCGTTAGGTTTATTTGAGATCAATTCGTTTGATGTTTATGTGCATGACGATGTGGTGCATGTGTTATTTGCCGGGTCAGAAAAAGCCGACAGCAAGGCGCGCGTGGTTCGCTATATACGCTCCGAAGATTCCGGTAAACATTGGTCTAAGCCTATTGAAATTAGCGGATCTGTCCCCGCACCGACTGACGCAGTGCGTGGCAATGATGTACAACTGGCCGTCAGCGGCAATAATTTATTGGCGACATGGCAAGCACGCGGTGAATTCCCCGGCATGGGGCCGATGGTTAGCGTGTATTCGCACGATGGCGGCAACACTTGGCAAGTAGGCGCTAACCCTGCCGAAAACAATGCCGGGGATCAGGCCCACATCGATTTGGCCGCCGACCAGCAAGGCAATTTTCATGCAGTCTGGCTGGAAGATCCGGAAGAAAACGGCTATCAAAGCTTACGTTATGCCCGTTCCATTGATGGCGGTGTGCAGTGGCAGCCCACTCAGCGCTTGGATGATGGCACCTGTTCCTGCTGCTGGAATACCTTAAAAGTGTCGCCAAACGGTGAACTGAATGTGCTGTATCGAGACATGAAGCCGCGTGACATGGCGCTAATACGTTCATCTGACCACGGCGCAAGTTGGCAACCGGTTAGCATGGTCGGCGACTTTAATTGGCAGTTTGAAGGCTGTCCGCATATTGGCGGTGGGCTGGCGCAGGCGGGCGACGATCAACTTAATGCCGTGGTCTGGACCGGCGTTGAACCGAATCCCGGCCTGTATCATTTGCGTTCCGATAACAACGGTAAGACTTGGACTGCACCTCAGCCCTTAGGCAATCATGCCTTGCACGGTGACATTGCTGCGCTTGATAACAAACACATCTTGGCAATTTGGGATGAATTGGGGCCTGAAGGATCCAGCATCGCGTCTGCGCAATCGCAGGATGGCGGCAGCACTTGGGCAACCACACAATCCTTATCAAAGCGGGGTGTTATTGCAACCCATCCAAGGGTAGTCAGTACTTCAGCCGGTTATTTGGCGCTTTGGACAGAAAAACAACCTAAACAACGCAGCCAGTTAGCGATTACTGTTTTTGATTAGGCTAAGTTTTACTGCCCGGTAAAAAAGCATCAGTTATATAATGGCCGCCGCAATCATTTGAGCAATTGGCTTAACTCCTTAGACATCATGACTCACTATAAAAATAATAAAAACTTCAGAGTAGCGGTTTGTTTCGCAGTGTTTTTGACGATGCTTTTGCCGGCGCAAAGTTGGGCGCATGCCATTTTAGTGCGCTCGCAACCGGCCAAAGAAGTCGAGATTACCGAATCCCCCAAGCAGGTAGATGTCTGGTTTGATGACAAAGTCGGCAGTGAGTTTATGGCGCTGGCCGTCATTGACAGCACCGGCAAACGCGTCGATAACAAAGATGTCGCGCAGGAAACATTTAATCCTGCACATCTTTACTGCACCGTGCAGCCCTTACCGCCGGGTGTTTATACCGTGCGTTACCGGGTCGTTTCCATCGATAGTCACATCGTCACCGGCAAATTTCAATTTACCATCAAAGCGCCTTAACAGTTAAGGCAGCCCTCTAATCAAGCAAGGCTCATCATGAAAAATACCATTGTCACCCTTTGCGGGATTTTGCTGTTCAGCACCCTGTTACATGGCTGCGATAAGCTTAAATTCGACGATAAACCTCAGATTGAGGACATCAACAGCGTTGGCTGTTTAATCACCAACGATTTTTACGCCGTGCATTTTAGTGCGTACTTAAAGTCGTCCGGCGGCAATGACCGGGATGCCTTATTACGGCCCTACTGCCAAGACATTCCCGGCGTCGGCAAAGCCTTTTTTGCCGCCGATTTAATTGATCGGGATATACGCAAAACCCCGATTGGCGTGCGCGTGGTTGAAGTACAAAAAACCGGCAGTAAACCGGATGACTTTACCGAGTTGCGCACCATCGCCGAGTTTCCGGCCAAGCTGTACCCACGTGGCGTCGTTGAAGCACAAGCGGATATTGATAAAAACGGCGATTACGTGTTGGTGCTGATTGTCGGCGGTGAAGATGCGTTAGCCGAAGAAGATAAATTAAAAATCCCGTTTACCGTAGGCGGCAATCCTTTTGGGCTCTCAACTATTGAGTTGTCGGCACTCGCAGGCGGTGGCTTATTGCTTGTCGTCGGCGTGGTTTTTCTAGTGGTGTTCTTACGTAAAAAACGAGCCGCGCGTCGCGCATTAGAGGGCTAACTGTGAGTACTGAAGCTTGTTTGTGCGGTTCAGGACTTAGCTATTCAAAATGCTGTGGACAGTTTCATAGCGGAGCAGAAATACCCACGACTGCCGAAGCGCTGATGCGTTCGCGTTTTAGTGCGTATGCGCTGCGCAACGTCGAGTATTTACTGGCGACTTGGGACATCACCAGGCGCCCCAAAGAGATTGATTTTTCTAAGGAAACCGTCGAATGGCAGCGGCTTTCCATCGAAATGGTAAAAAAAGGCGGCGTCAAAGACAACAAGGGCTTGGTCGAATTTAAAGCCTACTACCTGCAAGATGGCGCAGAGCACGTCATGAGTGAGATCAGCAAATTTACCAAACAAGGCGGCCGCTGGTTTTATCTGGACGGCGTAGTTAAATCCATCAGCAAAGCCAATCAGCAAATCAACCAAGGCAAAAATGCGCCTTGCTCATGCGGCAGCGGTAAAAAGTTTAAGCGGTGTTGCGGGGCAGAGTAAAAACACAATTTGTTGGGTTGCGAAAAGATGCCCTTTGTTCTTCAGCCTATATCATGAGCCAACGCTACACCTGTTTAGGCGTCTACTTTAACGTTAGACATTCAAGGCTAAGATGTGCGAACTGTAAAATTCCCAAACGATTGTAGTGAACAAGCAATATTTGACTTCTGTTCTGAAGTATCAAGTTATTCAGGAGTTGAAAGGCTTTTAATCGATTTTTCCAATATGGGACGCATTGAACCATTTACTATGGTTTATGTTGCTAAGCATATTAGAGATTTCAATCGAGATAATATTGATATTACCGTAAGCTGTAGTGGTCACAAGGAAAAAGATTATGCCGCCAATATGGCTTTCTTCAGAGCATTTGGCCTCAAGCATGGTAGAGAACCAAATTGTAAGGATGGAAACGAGAGATTTGTTCCTTTTACTATCTTGCGAATTCAAACTATTGTGGATGAGGCGTCTAAAGACTGGGAAGCAGAGCAAGAAGTAATAGAGCGTCGATCGGGGCATCTGGCGCAGATTCTCTCAAGAGAAGAAAGTGGCAATCTAGTGGACGCCCTAACTTTCTCAATTAGAGAAATAATGAGAAATGTTTTAGAGCATAGTAAATCTCGCAGCATTGAGTACTGCGCACAATTTTGGCCATCATATAACAAGGTAGAAATAGCCATCCTCGATAATGGAATTGGCCTCAAAGAGTCTCTCAAAGCCAACCCATATGTCCAGGTTGAATGCGATTCCGATGCAATCCAGCAAGCACTAATGCCAGCAATTTCGAGTAAAAACTATAAAGGAGCTAGAGTTGACCGGCATGATCCATGGCATAACTCAGGATTTGGTCTTTATATGATCAACCGTATATGCCGTCTTGGAGGTAGTTTTCTAATCTGTAGTGGCGACCATGGAATTAAGTTGGATGAGAGTGGTAAACAACATATTAATTTAGGTCACTATTGCAAAGGCACGACTGTAAGACTGGTGCTTAACACGAGTAAGTTAATAGAATTAAACAAGATGCTTGCCGTGTTTAGGGATGAGGGTTACGAGATTGCAAAAGAGATGAAAGGTGTTGGTATGTATACTGCTTCTGCTGCCTCTCAAATGCTTTCAAGAGATTTTAAGAAGAATTAAGAACAAGGTGGGCGCATGCTGCTTTGTACCCACGCGAAAGGCATGTTGCAATGACAAATGGTGGGCAAAACAGCCTGCTCACCCTACAATACTTTACCTGCCCACTCCCATATCTTGATGCTATGGCGATTAGATGAATATTCAACAATTCCAAGATACGTTACAGATCTTCTCTACTGCCAGCAGTGTTGATGAGATTACGGAACTTTGCCGCTTCCATTGCCAAAACTTGGGATTTGATAATTTCGTCTACGCCTTAAGAATACCGACCAAGTTTTCAGAGGCGCGCGTCATTATTATCAAAGGCTACCCTGATCTGTGGTTAGAGCGCTATTGGGAGCTTGGCTATCATGCTAGCGACCCGGTCATCGCCTATTGCAGTCAGCACGTTGTGCCTATTCAATGGCACGATTTGCTGCTTGAGAAATCCTCACTCAGCGCGCTAGTCATGAATGAAGCTGCAGAATTCGGTCTCAGGGCCGGTATCAGCATGCCTATGCACAGCCCCCGAGGTGAGCTGGGCATTTTGAGTTTTGCATTAAACCAAGAGCGTCGAGCAGCGGCACGAGAAATCTCACAACACGCTATGCCATACGTGCAGCTGCTTGGCGGTTATGTGCATGAAGCCGTGTGCCGTGTGTTTGGGGTAGCCGATCCGGAAGACAAGCTGCCATTAACGCTTCGCGAACAGGAATGCCTGCGCTGGGCGGCTGATGGTAAAACCTCGTGGGAAATTTCCCAGTTACTCAAATTGTCTGAAAGAACTATCAATTTTCATCTGAATAACGCCATGATTAAGCTGGATGTCTCCACTCGCCAGCATGCGATAGCCAAAGCGGTCCTTCGCGGACTGATCACCCCTTATCCCTTCTAAAAAACACCCTGTTAGATTTGACAGCTACCCCAGCGCATTGCCTTAAGCTTTAATGGCTCCGCATTGGGTTGGATAAGTCCTTCTTCATGCAGCAAAAATAGATGCTTTAACCGACAACCAGCTGGGCATTTTGTTATGTCGGCGGAGTTGGATTACTGGTCTCTATACGCTAAAGCATGCTTCAACATCGAAACAATAAATCCAGATAAATATTAGGAAAACACAATGAAAATTTTAGCCAAAAGCCTTTTGTTATTTTCGGCAGCTGTATTCGCGTCGGCACAGGCTTCACAAACCGTTGTCGATTTTGAAGGCATTACATCCGAAAATCTGATTGATGGTTACGGTGGGTTATCAGGCTGGCAAGGAATCGGCGGATTTGTCGGCCCAAGCTTTGGTGGTGCTGGGTTGGGGGAAAATGTGTTTTATGGATTGCAGGGTGAGCTCCGCTTCGATAATGGGCCGGTCATTTTTCATGGATCTCATTACCAAGCCTATGCCTTTGATCCCCAATCCCCATTCACTACTTTATCGTTGTTTTATCAAAACCAATTAGTTCATCAAACGCCATACAACTTACTCAACACTGGCACGCTTGAATGGCTGTCGTCCGGTTATAGTGGATTGGTAGACAAAATTTATATTTATGGCGGCGGCGAGGGTTTCGGAATTGACAACCTGACCTACTCCGCCGCCCCAGTACCTGTACCCGGCGCGGCTTGGCTGTTCGGTAGCGGCTTAGCGGGGCTGATGCTTCGGACACGTCAACGCAAGATCGGCTAATCGTCTTGTGTCTTCGAGGTTACATCTCAATAGCTTGTGCGGTGAGTGACTAGCGCATTCTCCAACAAAGCGCAGTTATTGAGAGCCTCAAGTTGAAATTATTCTTCATTAATTAATACCAATAACCACTATGAAAAAAACATCTTTTACTATTGAGTTTACTGGTTTCAGGTTGTGCTTCGGTCGCCGTTTCGCAAAAAGCCATTGAACAAAAAACCGAATTTGCTCTGGGGTTGTCTCCAGGGACATACACCATCAGCAATCGCCAGGATCAAGGTGTACAAACCCGTTACAGCGTCAAAACCGGTAGCGGCAAACAATACAACTGTTATGTAGAAGGATCGATCAGCATCATCGGGCCGGTCGTATCCGATGCCATGTGCGCCAAACCCGGCGAACCGGCATTTAATCCATTGCTTGGCCATTAATTTATAAGTGAGTTTAAATAATGACGAAAAAATTTAAAAAACAATTGCTTGGCTTATTGCTAATGGCGGGGCCGGTATATTCCGCCCATGCGGCAGTATTGTATTCGGTTACCGATTTGACACCCGATCTTGAATTTGGCTGGAGCCAAGCAGTCGGTATTAATGATGCCGGACAAGTGGCTGGTAACGCAGCGGGGACTGGAGCATTTATTGCACATAACGGTACGCTTAACTACTTGTCTCCGCATTTTACTGCAGTGGGTATAAATGGCAGCGGCCAAGTAGCGGGTTATTCAGGACAATCTTCGTTGAAGTATACCAATGGCTCACTTACCCCCATAACCAACAGTTTGGGCGGATCGTATATCTATGCAGCAGGAATTAATGATGGCGGCTTAGTTACCGGACGTGCCGAAATTACCCCCGGTATAACCCACGCCTTTGCTGCGGATGGCAATTCAGTTCAAAGCCTGGGGGTGTTGGCCGGCGGTCACGTCAGTAATGGTTATGCCATTAACAACCGTGGTCAAGTGACAGGCGATTCCTATACGTATATCGCTGATGCTTCCGGAAGAAGCATTGGCGGCTTCCATGCCTTTGTTACTGAGGATGGTCTGATGCGCGATTTGGGAACATTAGGTGGTGGTTATAGCCGAGGTTATGCCATAAATGATGCGGGATTAGTTGCAGGCGAGTCGTCCCGTGCCGATGGTTCGGTACATGCTTTTATATCATCGGATAATGGTTTATTGGATGTGGGTATGGGAATATGGAGTTCAGCCTCCGGAATCAATAATATCGGACAAGTCGTTGGTCATTACTCTGTCGACAATCAAGTCTACCGGGCTTTTGCAACCCTCAATGGCGAGGTGACCGATCTGAATACCGTTATTGCGGGAAGTTCCGGTTGGGTGTTGGAACACGCAACGGATGTGAACAATAACGGCAATATTGTAGGTTACGGCTTAACGCCTTCCGGTCGTCGTCATGCATTTTTGTTGACGCCGGTAGCCGTACCCTTACCGGCAGCCTTTTGGCTATTCGGATCAGCATTATTCGGCTGGGCCGCGACAAGAGCGCGTAAATCGGCTGTGCAATCATTGATATAACTTTTTTTATTTCACGCAGATTTAACGCAAACTCTGAGAGAAACCCTTCCCCACCATCGAGAGATTAGATTGGGAATATAGCTAATCTCAGCCTCAAAAAAACGTTGATTTGTCGTTGATTTACATAGTTTCATACCGAATAGAAATCAAGCTTTATTAGGGATGGAAGCTATGTCGTATACATCAAGTTGGGCATATCTTTACGCTCCTATGCCCTGCGCACCCTTAACTCGGAGCGGAGGAGAATCAAAAATGGCTCAAAAACTTCTAACGGTAACTGTCTTGTTAATGCTTTCCGGCTGCGCAACTACAGCTAATAACGCTTCTGCTACAGGAAACAACAAAGTCGAAAACAAAATATCTATGGCTATTGGCCGTGAAATTGGCAACTTTAAAATCGTCAATTCACAATCAACAGATGCACCGACAGGTTATAACGGAATGCAGTACACCGTTAAAACTAATGATGGCGCTACCTTTAAATGTGAAATTTTAGAACCGTCAGGTTTGGGTAAAGTTGCGACCTGGGGCATGGCAAGTGGGGCAGACGCTATGTGCACAGATTTTACCAAGGGATCAAGTGACATAGGAAAAACAAACAATGCAAGCTGCAATGCATTACTGCGAGCTGCCGGCAAATGCTGAGGCAATTCCCACACGACGGTCACCGTGACGTTCCGCGCCAGTTAGTTTTACCTTACGCACATCAACAAAAAAGAGAAGTCGCAATGAAAACTAGTTTTCTGTCTTTAATGGCTGTAGTTGCTTTAATGATTAGTGGGTGTGCTAGCACGACACCAGTCAAGAATTTGGCATTGCCACCGGTAAGCACAATCGAGGGAGCTGTCACCCAGCTTGATGAAAACGGTTTTACTCTATCAGACACTTCCGGCTCAATCTTTGTTAGAGCAAAGTTGCCAGAAAATAAGAAATTGAATCTTTCTCTTGATGAGAAATTGAAAGTGTATGGCAACCTACAAGGTGGTCAGGAAAAAATATTTGATGGGTATGTTATTAGGAAACCAACGGGGGAACAGATTATTGTAAGTAATCCGACTCCTCACTTCGGTTTCATTATTCAGAGTTCTTTCAAATAATGTCTAACCCTAAGCTCAAGCGGGGCTGCGCAAAAGCGCGCAGCCCCTTAGCTCCACGTTAGGCAATTACAAGGTCAATCCATGAAAAATGTTATTACAGTTATTGTCACGTCCATGCTCTGTTCATGCGGTTTTATGACACCAGCCAAACAATATGCGGGTGATAGTCTGGGAGAAACCGACATTGCGGTGATCCAAAGTTCTGTAGGAGTCCCATTTTCTGATGAATATCACGCGACCATTACTGGTTATACGAAGATTGAATCCAATGGCTCAGGCGAACAAAAGAAATTCGGGTTGCCTGGTTTTACGGACTACCCCAGCGAAATTCATGTCTTGCCAGGAGAGTATGAAGTTCAAGTCTATTGCTTTAAAGGGTTTTCGAGTCATAGACCCAAGAAAACACTGACGCTACAAGCAGGACAAACCTATTTGCTGAAATGTGATGTCCGAAACGATCAAGCGTTCATAGATGTCAATTCGCAATCCAAATAGTCAGGTGGGTAGGTTTTTTGTCCACCATTTATAACTCGATATATCGTATGTTGCCCAATAAAAGCCTAACGGAAATGCAGGGTCAGGTTTTGCAATAACGCATTCAGCCTAACATGGCGCTCAACCGGAGCGCGGTTATAATGCGGTTTTATTTTTTCAGCGTTCCATGCTCGCCCGATTAGCTATACGTTAGTCAACACATATGACCACAGCAAATGAGTTGTATTCCGAAGTAAAACTGGACATTGAGGCAGTCGTAAATCACCTGTTCGAGTTTTCTGAGCAATGCCTTCGAAAGACAGAAAATTTCCTTCCTCATGCAGCAACGCGGTAAGGCGCAATCAGTAGAGCGAAATCTATTTGTTCAGCGTTTCCCTAAAAAGCACTTTGCATTTCTTTAAAGCCTTTTAACGCGGTTGCCAAAAAGTCTTCTGCTTGATCTTTTTGACCATTGCTAACAGCTTGACGGGCTTTTTTTAAGTTTTCCGCAGAGCGTGTACGAATGACATCCAGCCGATTGATTTCTACCCGTTTGATTAATTGCCGTGCGTTATTGATATGGTCATTAACTATGTCTTCACTGGCCCCGCTCTTCAAGGCGGCTAAGGCATCTTCAGTGGCTTTTACCGACGCATCCAATGCCTGTTTTACTTCTTCTGTACTTGTATTTTCAATTTTTCCGACAGCGCTTGCCATGGGTGAAATTACGCTTACGCACAAAGCCAGCAGCAAAGACGGCAGGTATTTTTTCAAAAGTTTCATTGCGTTTATATCCTCATAAAAAATGGCTGGTAAATATTTTATATTCGATCGATGCTGACAATCGACCAAGCGATTTTAAAGTTGAACAACAGATTAATAAATATTAGCCACACCAAACTCTTTATTTTTGGCATGGATTTAAACATCAAACTGCAAGCTCGCGAGCCTTGCGTATAGCCCGCTTTGGTTGCGTAAATCTTCCGGCGAGCCCATTTCAACAATACGACCTTCATCCATTACGATGATGCGGTCGACTTTTTTCACAGTCGCCAAGCGATGCGCAATGATCAGGGTAGTTCGGCCCTGCATGGCGGCATTCAAACCTTCTTGCACGAGAATTTCTGATTCCGCATCCAATGCGCTGGTGGCTTCGTCGAGCAATAATAGCGGCGCGTTTTTCAAAATCGCGCGGGCGATGGCAATACGCTGACGTTGGCCGCCAGACAAACGCGTGCCGCGTTCGCCCAGAAAGGTTTGATAACCATCCGGCAGACGATTGATGAATTCTTCCACTTGCGCGGATTTAGCGGCTGCCATCACTTCTTCATCGCTGGCTTCGGGTCGTCCGTAGCGAATATTTTCCAAAGCATTAGCCGAGAAAATCACCGAATCTTGCGGCACGATGGCAATCTTGCCCCGTAATTCATGCAGAGAAAGATCACGAATATCCTGCCCGTTAAAACGAATACTGCCATCGGTTACATCGTAAAACCGCAATAACAGTTGGAACAGGGTAGTCTTACCCGCACCGGACGGGCCAACCAGCGCAACGCTTTCGCCAGATGCAATATCGAGAGTGATTTTATCAAGCGCCGTTGTTTGCAATCTCGATGGGTAACGGAAGCTGACTTGGTCGAATTGAATCTCAGCTTTGCCGGTCTGCGGTAGCAATTGTGCAGTGTCGGCGCCGACAATGGCTGGCTTGGCATGCAGCAGTTCCAGCAAGCGTTCGGTAGCGCCGGTGGCGCGCATCACATCGCCCCAAACTTCCGCCATGGTGCTGACCCCACCGGCAACCAAGGTCGCATAAAGCACGAAAGACGCCAGTTGGCCGCCCGTCATGGTGCCCGCATTAACCAGGTTGGCGCCGATCCACAACACGAAAATAATGGAGCCCATTACTGCCATGATAATGATCGCTGTCAGCGCCGCGCGCACGCGACTGCGGCGGATTGCGGTGTTAAAGCTCACTTCGGCACGGTCGGCAAAGCGGTTGATTTCTCGTTGTTCCTGGGTGTAGGCCTGAACTGTCGGCACAGCGTTGAGAATCTCACCCGCCAGTGCCGAGGCATCGGCAATTTTATCCTGTGATTCGCGCGAGAGCTTTTTGACTTTTCGGCCGATCGCCATAATCGGCAGTATCAATAACGCCATCAGACCAAGGTTTAACGAAAACAGGTACAAACTGGTGACGGCCAGCATCACCATGCCGCCGATAAACTGAAACAAGCTGCGCAAGCCCATCGAAATGGAACTGCCGACCACCGTTTGAATTAAGGTAGTGTCGCCGGTCAGGCGTGACAGCACTTCGCCGGTTTGTAATGTCTCGAAAAACTGCGGCGACTGGGTCAGTACGCGCGCATACACCGCGCTGCGTAAATCTGCCGTCACCCGTTCACCAACCCAGCTGACAGTGTAATACCGCGCCGCTATTGTTAGCCCCCAAAGGCTTGCCAAAGCGAACAACGCTATAAAGTGCCCGTTTAAACTCAACGAACCTAACAGCCCGCCGCCAGTGTTTTGGCGCCCGCCAAAGCCAAAGTCGATCAAGTCACGGAACGCCAACGGCACCAGCAATATTGTCGCTGAGCCAAGACATAACAGGAAGAAAGCCAGGATCATTCTGCCCCGATAGGGACGAATAAAAGGCCAAAGACCTTTAAGAAAAGAGATGCGGCGGGTTGAATTAGCTTGGGTTGATTTTGAGTTAGACATCCGTGATCGTGTTTGATGATGTAAAACTTTATTTTCGCATGCCTTAAACAATCAACACGAGAATATATCCTGGACCACTATCATCCTTGCCGGACATTTTGGCGTTTGAATTTAAGCTAACAACATGGAAGCCAACTCTCAATCGGTTTATGATTACCGCCGGGAGCAGGGTGGCTGATTTTTTGGAACGGTTTCATCGCGCTGAAAAATTAAATGCCCTTTATAAAATTAACAACATCAATATTAAAAAGTTAACCCTATGAAATTAAAATCAAAAAAATTCCTATGTGCGGCGTTAGCCAGTGTTGCGATCAGTTTGTCAGTGGCCGGTTGTTCCGACGATGAAGCAAAGATTGAAAAAAAGGCTGAAAAAGCCAGTGCTAGCGTCAGTACCAGTGCAGAACCACCGGTAAGTCATCAATTACTCAATACGCCGGTCACAATCGCTGAAAAACAAAAATTCGAGCATGAATTTGCCAAGCAATGTGAACAACGGGAGTTGAAAGCTTCCGCAAATCCTGATGCTGATGAAGCCAGCATCGACAAGGCCTGCGAGTGTATCGCAACATTTTTAGAAAAAGATTTAACAGCGATAGAAGCGGAAAAGTTTCTTACCGAACATGAAAACGCGCAGTCGTTAAGAATCAAGTATGAAAATGCCGCATATCATTGTTTACAGCAAAATGCCCATCCAGCAGGGCCTGATTTTTCTCGCAAATAATTATTGGAAGACGCATGCAACACGTTCTAATCATTCATGAAGTTGATGCCTATCCGGCCTGGAAAGCTGTTTTTGATCAAGCGGCAGACATCAGGAAAAACGCCGGGGAAATCAGCTACCAACTGCTGAGATATGACAACGATGCCAACAACATCGTCCATTTTTCGGCATGGACTTCGCTGGATAATGCCCGGCGCTTCTTTGAATCTGATGAGTTGGTGGAAATAAGGCGACAGGCTGGCGTAAAAGCGCCGGAATTTATTTACCTGCATGAGATTGAGCGGGGCGTGTTGTAGTTTCAGTATTGAAAACCGCGGTGCCTTATGCCGCGGTTTTCTACATGATCACTTCGTCGCAGGTGTGACGATGCATAAATTGCGTTGAGGGCGACCGCTCTCAAACATAATTACTCGATTTACAATGTCCTCAGCACTGCTGTTTCCTATCGGACCAGCGGTGATGCGGCCGGTTGTTGCGCTTACCAGATCGACGTAACTCTTGTGTGGCCCGCCAGCAATAGGCGAATTGATTAAAAACTCAGTTTCAGTCCTTACCAATGTTTTTTCCGGAGCCTCGCTGCCGGGGTTGCAGGCGCCGAAAAAGATTAGGCCATCCGTCGCTGTCAGCGAGCTCAGGGTCTTTGTGAAATGAAAAAACTGTTCCTGGGATATTTCAACAGAGGTTTTTTGCTCGAATAGCGGTTCCCGACAGGTCAGTTCGCAGAGATTAAGCCGGGCTTCGCGCAGCTCTCCCTCGCTTGTAGACAGGCTATCCGGCGAGCAGTAACGTTGAAAGCAGGCCGTATCCAGCGGCTGTAACTGTTTTTCCAAGCCTTTAAGCAGATGTCTAACTTCGGGCGGTTTCATCGGCGCTAATTCGGGCCAGTGCGAGGCCATATAGGCGCTGAAGATTGGGTTTTTCCCGGTGTCGTAGGTGATGGACAAAACGTTCTTCAGCCCCGGTTGTGCCTCGGAAAACTGCAGTAATTTGCTATTATTCCCCGAAATTTGCAGGTCGTGCCAATACACGGCATTGGTAAGTATCGGGCCGTCGAATCCGCCATGGCTGATGAATATTACCCGGTCGAACGAAGTCTGTTGTTGAATTATTTGCTCGACCTGCTGGTAATAATCCGTCCAGCTCCAAATGTCGTGCAGCTGCTTGACGTCTGCATTGAAGCGGTTCCGGTAAAAGGCTTCCAAGGTGCGAGCAGGCTGCTCGGACCATCTTGGGCTTGCAGTAGTAAGCGGTTCCTTACTCAATAAGGGGATAAGAAGCACTCGCCTTGGCGGTTGCTGCTTCAACCTGCTATAGGAGGAGGATCCGCACGACATTAGTTGACTTTCATCACTATAAACATCGGCCGCACAAACCCACAGCAGCAAAGAAATTAAAAAAGGGATGCGTAAGATATTCTTCAAAGTAGGGCTCATATCAATAAAGGTGAAATTAAGACCTTCCGTCGTTTGAAGACTCGTTGCCTGTAAAAACTATTTTACTTAACCAAATATCCCAACCGGCCGACCAGATTGAGTGACGACGAACCGCAGAGCTTATGCGCTTGGACTTATTTTATCGGAGGCTCAATCTGAGAGGCTTAGTGTGAGCATTTGCACCAAACACCGACTTTCCCGCTTTTGCGGAGATGCGCTGGTATTTTGCGTAAGCGGCGCTGGCAGAACTGCGCAGTTCCGCTTCACTTGCCTGGTTGGCAAAACCCCGTGCAACCGCTTCCAAGACATAGGCTTCCGGCGCCATAAAGCTATAAGTGGTGACTACCGGCTTTGCACCTGCGGCAAGCAAATGCTCTGAGAAAAACTCCTCGCTCATGCAAGCCAGGACAACTGCTTGTTTATCGTGCCCGGCATGTTTGGGGAAGCGTTCTATGATTGGCTGGTTTTGTTCGTCCATCAAGCCATCATGGCCAATGAATACCACCATTTCCCTCGTCGTTGCATTGGGCGGCGTTGCTGCTTGTTGCATAAAATCAAGCATTGCTTGGTCAATCCGGCTGCCGCGATAAGCATCGGCGGTAACGGTGAGATTGTCCTTCCAGGCAAACTGGCAGCGTTCCATGATGGTGTCATTAATATCCTTTTCACAACCCAAGTTACGCCAACCATTCGCTTTGCTCAAGAAGGTTTTCACGCCATAAGCCGCGCCCCAATAGAGATTGTTATGCGGGTCATCGCCATTACCAATTTTTGCAGGCACCGGCACGATGCCTTGTGATTCGTTGTCGACCAAGGACACAATCACAGAAATATGCGTGCTTGGCATGGCTGTAACATAGGCTGGCAACGCCGTAAAAGACAGCACACTGAATAAATAAATTGAACGGCGGTTAATTATTTTTAGAAGGCAATTAAATTTCATTGGCATAGACTTTTTCAGGATTATTGGACAGGCACGGGAATAATTATGTATTGGTTGTGAAAAGACTATCACCATTCAAGTTTCCTTAAAATAGAGTCCGCCCAGTTTAACCGATTGTTAAATACTGTTAGTTGTAAGCATCTGAGCCTCACAATTTTGCCCCCAATTTAAGAATAAGTTGCCCGGCCTGGATGGCTTGTTGTTTCCAATGCTTCCAGTAACTGATGTCTTGCTGGTGCCGTAAACAGCGTAAATACCGTACCCGCTGAGCTTCGTTGAGCTGTTCGAGAATCAGTGGAATCAGCCCTTCTTCAATGTTGTAGGCGGCGTGTTCCGATGCCATGCAAACCGGCACGATATGATCGAGCGGCAAACTTAAATCCTGCGCGATGGCTGCACAGGCCTGACGGATTGAGTGTTCTTTCGGGCGTTGGGGATCTTGAATATTGTAGGGTGGCTGCCATTCACGCACAGGACGCAATCGGTCAATTTGCGTGGCGACGACAAGGATGACCGGCAAGGCTTGGTTTTGGCGTTCTTCCTGAAAATAGCGGCGGATGGCATTCAGTTGTTGGGCATCGGCCTCCCGCGCGGCCTGCGCGGCATTGCACACCATCAGGATGACATCCACTTTGGACCATTCCTGTTTTAAGGCCAACGGGACTTCATCATGCTGCAAACCCGCATAGCCGGGACTGTCCAGCACAATGGCTTGTTGCAGGCCATCGCGTTCCAGTACATAAGGTGTGATCTCTGGCGTGGTGGGTAATAGACCTGCCGCACTTTTTATTTCTCCAAACAAGGCATTGATCAGCGTGGATTTCCCGGCGCTGACTTGTCCAAGAATAAGGAGTCGTAGCGGTTCTACCGATTTCGCATCGCGCTCGGCCTGGGTTTTATCCTGCTGTGCGTATTGCGTTAAGGTATCGGTCGGCGCTATTGCCTCCAGGGTAAGTTGGCCGCTATAGAGTTGAATGGCGTAATAACCCAGTTTGCGGATATAGGCATTTACCAGCCGCTGGCGCAATTCATCCGTCACCAAATTCAAGCCCTTTCCCAAGAGCGAGCTGCGTATCTTACCCAATGCCGCGCTTGGCCAATTGAAGAGGGCATGGCCAACATCAACGGCTTGTTTTACAGTGGCCAGCGTGTCATACCACTGCTTATAGCGGAGTAAATCGCCAACACTGACGGCATGACTGCCGGGGATTTTGTCCAGTACCTCGTGCTGAATATCTTCACAGACCAGCACGATCAGCTTGAGCAGGTAAGGTAAAGGAAACTCCATGATAGGGTGTTTGGAATCAGCGTGAAATTGCTTGGCAACGGTGATCAAAACTTCGTTACTCAATTTCAGCAAATTGTTTTGGTCAGAAAATAGATCGGTGCGAGCCGACCAGGTTTTCGCCAACTCATCAATTGCCTCCCAGGCTGGAAGGGCGGTATCCGGCCAATTTGGGTTGGGAGTTGTTACCAGTGGCTCGATAACCAGTGCTTTTGTCTGTTTGCTGCGCCAACGCAGTAGGCCGGATAACAGTAAGAAGAATGCCGACAATGCGCCGACGCCGTAGAAGAGCCAGCCATGCTCCCAAAGCCAACGCCCACCCAGGGCTATCAAAGCCAACCAGGGCAATAAAAACAGCAGGCCAAGGAAGATGCCAAAGCGTGTGAGTTGAATTGGCATGACTCAGTCGTTCCTGGATTTGAGGAGTTGACGGGCGTGGACAAAGGCCTCGTCATACACCTTTTGTAAGGTCGTATGATCGGGCAAAGCGCCCCGCTTGACGCCATATAGATAGACGCAAAAAGCTTTACCCAGCGCGTAAGTCATCGCGCCGGAATAAACGCCTGCCACCGCCCATCCATAAACGGGTATCAGCTTGAGCAGTTCACGCCCCAGCAGTCCCGCAGTGATGCCGGCACCAAGCAGCGTGGTGAATTCGGCATAAAGCCTGCGAGTCAGTTCCAGTCCATAGATCGAGGCAATGCTGTGGAACAGTTTGGCCTGCACCGCCAGCACCAGCGGCAAGCCCACTGCAGGCAACGGAATGGCGCCAACCCCGGCATTCAATACCGCGTAACCGATAATGTGCGGATGGGCGTGCTGGGCATGAAAATCAAGCAGTTCTCTATGTTGTTCCGAGCCACGTAATAGCCCGATTACACCAGCCGGCAGCACGGTTTCGATGCTTTCCCATAAAGCGTCCAGACCATAATCGACGGGATGGTAGCCGTCCTCAGCTTGGGTGAAATCGACCGGCACAAAATGTACCGGGAGCGATTTGAACCAATCGCGCTGATGCAGTAATACTTGAGTCAGCGCATGTGGTACTGCAGCCGGGAAAGGTGTTTGTTGATAAGGATAAGGCTGGATATGCTCTACGTCGGTTGTGGGATAACCCTCATGAAGCGAAGTTTGTACCACCACGATGGGCCAGTGTGGATGTTGTGCATGAATTTCCTGCACAGCCGCAACCACCTCGGCTTGATTCATATCCAGCGCGCGCAGCACCACCAGCAACAGATGCGCTTGCCCGGCACACCAGGCTAAATCTTCACTGGGATCATAAGTCGCTTCGCCAATGCCTCGCGTGTCGAGGAAGCGGATCATGGGATGACTGCGCGAGGGAAAATCATAAAAACGTGAACTTCTGGTGCAAGGCTGAAAACCGTTACCAATTTCCGCGGTATCGCTGCCGGTTAATGCGCGAATCAACGAGGTTTTTCCCGACTGAGTTTTACCCAGTAACCAGAACACCGGTACCGGCAAGTGCGGTTTGACTTGCTCTAATTTAGCATCCAGCCCCTCAGGCTTTGGACTGAACAGCGCTTTACCCAATCGATTCCAGGTCCAGCTGGTACGCCAGCGATCAGCAATCGTCATCATGGCTCCTTATGTTTTTGCAATACCTCTGACTGCACTTGAAAGACGTAGGCTTGGTCAGTTAATTCTGACACAGATGCTGGAAAAACACTTTATCGCTTTAATGCCAATGTCAGTCCATCTGCTACCGGCAACAGACTGATTGTGACGCGAGGATCCGCGTGAATTTTTTCATTTAAGGCGCGGATTGCGGCGGTATCGGCATCGTCGAAAGCAGAGTCCTCGACTACCTTGCCGTTCCAAAGGACGTTGTCCACCAACAGTAAGCCGCCGACGCGCAGCAGATCCAGTGCCCGTTCGTAATAGCCATCGTAATTAGCCTTGTCGGCGTCGATGAAGGCTAGATCGAAGCTGCCGGAACGACCCTCTGCGATAAGGCTATCTAAGGTATCAAGTGCGGGGCCAAGCCGCAGGTCGATCTTGTCCGAGACGCCGGCCTGGTCCCAGTAGCGGCGAGCGACAGCGGTAAATTCCTCGCTGATGTCGCAAGCTGTGATGTGGCCATCAGGAGGGAGAGCTAAAGCCAGGCTAGTTGAACTGTAGCCGGTAAACACGCCGACTTCGAGAATTTTCCTGGCCCCGATAAGTTCAACCAGCAGCGCCATAAACTGCCCTTGTTCCGGCGCGATTTGCATATTGCTGTGAGTATGGTGCGCCGTTTCCTCACGGAGTAGCTTTAACACTTCCGGTTCGCGAAGCGAGGCAGACAGGATATAGTCATAGATGGGGTCGGTAACCACGATGCTTTTGTTGGACATAGGAAGCCTTAGATATAAGTTGGGAATGTCAAAATTAAACAAGGAGGCGGAAGGATCTTAGCCGGCGCCGTTAGTCGCTAAAAAACAGCTTTTCTTCCAAGCTTTTACCATGGCTCAATTGCCGATATTGCCAGTGATTCATGTTGATGCACTGTATCAGTTGCAGATCCATTTGGGCTTGTAAAGCAGGGTTATATTCCACGATAAATTCATTTTTTTGCGGGTTAGTCACCTGCAGGACGCCTGCTATGGCCTTGAATTTGTTAATCACTTCACCGGCTGGGGCGTTTTCCATTTGTAGGGTAATAAAACGGGTGACCGCCTGTTGTTCGTTTTGGCCAAGTATTTCTGACTGCAATATGCCTTTTTCCAGCAGTAAAATTCGCTGACACAGACGATCAAGTTCAGCCAAATCGTGGGAGCTAATAATAAAGGTGGTTGCTGATGATTGCTCGGCGATGATGGTCCGCACTGTTCTGACATTGATAGGATCAAGCCCGGCTGTAGGTTCATCCAGCAATATCAGTGCTGGTTTACCGATCAGTGCTTGGGCAATCGCCACCCGTTTAGCCATGCCGTGACTCAGTGTGCCGGGCTTTTCATGGCTGATTTCTGTTAGTGACACAGCCTCTAAAACCCTGCTCGCTTCTAAAATCGCCTGTGGTTTAGTCAAACCCTGTAAACGGCCATAAAAAACCAGTTGCTCAGCAATAGTAAAGCTTGGGTCAAGTCTTGCGTCTTGCGGGAGTGCAGAGACTTTGCCGATGAGTTGCTTCGCGCCAGGTGGGTGATCGAATAACCTGACGGTGCCAGACGTAGGGTGCAAAAAACCTGACAAGATACCGAGCAAGGTGGTTTTTCCGGCCCCATTGGGGCCGACCAAGCCAATCGGTTCACCCGCGGCCAATTCAAAATTGACATTGTTAAGCGCGAGGTTGCCCGAGTAAACGTGATTAAGCTGTTTACATTGAATAATTGGTGAACTCATAGTGCTTGCCTTGCCATTATCCAACGCCCCACGGCTAACAAAATAAAGCTTTGTAAGAGTGGAATATAAGCTAATTGCAGTGTTTGCCATCCTGACAGTTGCGTCAGCTCAGCCAGTTGAACACCGGGAATGAGTAATTTAAAAAAACTAAGCGCAGGCAGATAGTAAGCAAACCCGCTGATGATGCCCGCGAGAAAGGTCCAGATCAGAATGGCCCAGAGGGTTGCTTGCCGAGCAGATTTAACCGTAGCGGATAAAGCCGCCATCATGGCTGTAAAGGGCAAAACGGCTAAGATTAAATTAAGCGTTATGACCAGTAAGTTAGGTAATGCTGAAGTAAAGAGCGAGACATCACGGGTCAACACTAGAGCCAGTGTGCTTAGCGTGGTAGCACAGATCAATAGTGTCTGAATAATCATCACGCCGACAAACCGACCAAAGAATAGGCGGTTGCGACTACTGCGCAACAAGATAAATCGTAAGGTACCGCGTTCACGATCCGAACAAGTTTGATCGGCAGCCAGGGTAACGCTCAACATGGGGAAGATAATCAGCGCAATATGCCAAAACACCCCGAACTCAGGGATGGGCCAATGTTGTAATGAGCCAAAACCGATAAAATCAAAAAAACTAAAGTGTTGGTTTGAGCCGTTATCTTCCACCAATACGTCAGCGGTAAATCGAAGTGGATACAGCAGAATAAAATACCAAACAACGCCAAAGGTCACGATGGACAACAAGCCTTTACGGGTTGCAAAACCCCTTTTGAGCTCAAACTGACTGATGAGCAAGAGTTGATTAAAAAAACTGGGATGCATTGTTCTACTTTGTCCGTAGTGGATTGATTTTACTTAAGGTTTTTTTGCGCATAGAAGCTGCAAAACATTTTACATGAGCCGCTGCTTTACTTGTTTCCAGTCATGGCATCTTAAATTCAAACAAGAAGTGAATTGCCCGGAATAATGACGGTTTTTTCGGCCAATTCCTGCAGTATTTGCAAGCCCGCGGTGATGATTAACTGCGGATTGGGGTGTTGCAGCTCTTCGGCGACTTGTTGTAGAGCTGTTGCTGTTGGTACGCCCTCGTTTTGTTCGATGATTTCCAGCAGGCGGTAGGTCATCGGGGTGATTTCGATAAAGTTAACGTCATCGTCAGGGTCGCGATATACCACCAAAAATGTGGGCTGGGCGGGTGGTTGTTCCGGCAAAAAATCGGGCGCTATTTTATGTACAGGGTATTGATAGGCCAGTGACCAGGCTAACGGCGACAGTTTGACGTTTGCCTGCAGCAGGTTGTTAGGGATTGGGGCTGGCGTCACTTCGTCTCTGGCTATCGATAAAGCCATTTCCACCCATTCGTAATGCGCCAGTTCCAGCATGAACGGAAAATCGTCCGGGTGTTGCCGTTCGTTTTCCAAATAAGCCAAAAATTCTTCGGGGATTTCTGAAAAATAAGGCGATTGATTGGTGTGTTTGGCAAAAAAATCTTCAGCCAGTTCAGTCCATTGCTCGTCGTTGAGCAGTTTTCTGAGCACCGGAAAGTTGGCGGCAAGAAAGCTATCGATATTGTTGTAAAACAGCTGTCGGTACATCGCCATGCGTTCCGGTTGGACATCGGCAGGTGCAGGATTTCTATGGGGATTTCTTATATAAGCGGCAAACTCTTGCTGTTTAGCTTTAAAGTCGACGTTCATATATTCAGGCAGATGCGCGAGCATGTTGTGTACCCCAGGCCGTCTGAATGGCTTTAATGGTGTTCACTTCGCGCAGCAGCTCGGCCATTTCGGGAATATTGAAATCCCGTTCCAATAACGTCGGAAATACGCCGTAAAGCTCATAAGCCTTGCCCAATAAATTCCAAACCGGGTCGATAATGGCGGCACCGTGGGTATCGACTAGAAAATCATCAGCTTCCACATAGTGCCCTGCGATATGAGCGTAAGCAATGCGATGTGCGGGGATGGCTTTTAAAAAGGCTTCGGCATCGTAGCCGTGATTAACGCTGTTAACGTAAATGTTGTTGATGTCGATCAGAATGTCGCAATCGGCTTCTTCGACCACGGCATTAAAAAAGTCGATTTCCGCCATTTCCTGGCCTGGGGCCGCGTAATACGAGACATTTTCGATGGCGATTTTTTGCTCCAGAATATCCTGTACTTGCCGGATGCGCGCCGCGACATGGCTGACTGCGTCGCTAGTAAAAGGAATCGGCATCAAGTCGTATAAATGTCCATCCTTGCTGCAGTAACTTAAATGCTCGCTATACAGCTTGATCTGATGCTCGGCCATAAAGGCTTTGACATCGCGGACCAGTTTCTCGTCCAGAGGATCGGTACTGCCCAGTGACAAAGACAAGCCGTGACAAATAAAATCAAACCGTTCAGTCATGGCACGAAAGCGTTTGCCTAATTTGCCGCCGATGGTGATCCAGTTTTCCGGGGCAACTTCGTAAAAGCCCACTTTTTGCGGAGGCGCATCAACCACTTGCGCCAAAATAGAACGTCTAAGGCCTAAACCGGCACCGTTAATTAGGAAAGGAGTTGTGTCCATAAGAACACCTGTGTTGGATTGGAAAGTGAGGGCATGGTGATCATGCCCTCTTAAGCAACTAAGCAGTGACTCTGCCGGTTATTTTTTAGGAACGTAAGGAATGACTTTGCCCAAGGATTTGTCTAAGCCAGCTTTGTCGTGATGCTCGTCAGCTTTGCCGGCGGCTTGAGCCGGGCTGACTTTAGTTTGACCATCGTCTTTAGTATTACCTACAGCACCGCAAGCACCGTCTTTACCTTTCATCATCGCGCCGCAACTGTGTTCCATGCCTGACTTCATTTTGTCGCCTTGCATCATCGCGCCACACATGCCTTCTCCACATGAACCTTCAGTGGTTTTAGCCGCAGGTTTGTCGCCAGGTTTGCTTTCTGCAGCGGCTGCATGAGCGTCGTGGCCTGATGCAGCGCTAGGAGCTGTTTTAGCTTCGTCTTTACCGGTGGCGTCGGTTGCACCGCAAGCGCCTTCTTTACCTTTCATCATGGCACCGCAGCTATGTTCTAGGCCTGGCTTCATTTTTCCGCCTTGCATCATCGCGCCGCACATGCCTTCGCCACATGAGCCTTCGGCGGCAGGTTTTGCTGCGGCGGGCTTATCCGCTGCTTTTGTTGGCTTACCGGCACAAGCACCTTCTGGTGCTTTGGATTTTGTCATGTCCATGTTAGCGCCGCAGGCCATTTCAGCCGCGGCGACTTGCATGTAACCGGAAGATAATTCGCTTAAACCAAAAGGATTGGTTTCTGCATTGGCCGGGCTTGCAGCGAGGGTTGAGATAAATGCAGCACCCATTGCTGCTGCTAAAGGGGATTTGTTGATTTTTTTCACGTTAATTCCTCACTTATTATTATGAAATGCAATGACACCAGCTTTTGAACACTGTTTATGATACCAAAGAGATGTCTTAATCGATGAAATCATCTTAATAAAAACAAACTCTTAGTTTTTAGGGGACTTGTTTTTCCTTGAATTCACACAACTCAGCAATTATGCATTCTGGGCAACGTGGTTTTCTTGCTATGCAGGTGTACCGGCCATGCAAAATCAATAAGTGATGAGCGTCTTTCTTGTACTTCGCATTCACCAGTTTATCCAGCTTGCGTTCCACGTCAAGCACGGTTTTACCCGGTGCCAAGCCGGTACGATTGGATACTCTGAAGATATGTGTATCCACAGCAATTACCGGGTGACCAAAGGCGGTATTAAGGATGACATTGGCGGTTTTTCTGCCCACCCCAGCCAGTGCTTCCAACTGATCACGAGTTGTCGGCACTTGTCCTTGATGTTTATCCAGCAACTGTTGGCACAATGTAATAATGTGGGCGGCCTTGCTGTTAAACAAGCCGATCGTCTTAATATATTCCTTCAGACCAGTCTCACCCAATGCCAGGATGGCTTGCGGCGTATTGGCAACGGGAAACAACTTGGCGGTAGCTTTGTTGACGCCTTTGTCGGTCGCTTGCGCCGACAATACCACTGCAATCAGCAACTCAAACGGCGTGCTGTAATTTAATTCCGTTTTTGGATCTGGGAGTGCGTGTGCTAAACGTTCAAAAATTGCCAAGCGTTTTTCGGCATTCATTACTTAACTCGCCGATTTTAATTTGAGCAATGCCGCCTTTTTTTGACGCGCACGTTCGAGGTTTTCAGCTTCTTCCCGTTGCTTACGAAGATTACGCGCCTCATAGCGCCGCTTGGCTAATTGCGCACGGGCAGTTTTTTCTACTGCGGAAAGCGGTTCCGGTAATGGTTGCATGACAATGCAATCAACCGGGCACGGTGCGATACACAATTCACAGCCGGTGCATTCTGAGGCAATGACGGTGTGCATATATTTTGCCGCACCCAAAATAGCATCGACCGGGCAGGCGGCGATGCATTTAGTGCAACCGATGCAATCTTCTTCGATGATAAAGGCGACGCTCTTGGGCTTATGTTCGCCGAATGCCGGATTAAGTGGCTTAGGGTTTACATTCAGCAATTGCGCCAAAGCAATGATCCCTTCATCGCCTCCGGGTGGACATTGATTGATGTCGGCGGTCCCGGAAGCTATTGCTTCTGCATAAGGGCGGCAGCCGTTATAACCGCATTGACCGCATTGGGTTTGCGGCAGGATGTTATTGATTTGTTCAATCACGCAATTATCCAAATTACTTAACCCGCATCCCCGCAACTGCACCCTCATCTGGGCTTAACACCCAAATGTCTTTGCCGCCCGGGCCTGCTGCCAGCACCATGCCTTCAGAAACGCCAAAACGCATTTTTCTCGGTGCCAGATTAGCGATAACCAGGGTTAATCTGCCTTCCAGATCTTCCGGCGCGTAAGCGGATTTAATTCCGGCAAATATATTGCGTGTTTCATCACCGATGTCGACGGTCAGTTGCAGTAATTTTTCTGCGCCTTCGACATGTTCGGCTTTAATGATTTTGGCGATGCGCAAATCCAGCTTGGCAAAATCGTCGAATTCAATCGTGTCGGCAATCGGCTCAAAGTTAAGCGCCTTGGGTGCGTCGGCGGTTTTTTCTAGGTTTTCTTTAGAGGCTTCGATGATCGCGGCGATTTTGTCGGGTTCAACGCGGGTCATTAATGGTTTGAACGCGTTAATGGTGTGAGCAATTAATGGCGTAGCTTGAGTCGGCCAGGTTTGCGGCTTAAGGTTCAAAAACTCTTCCGTATTGGCTGCCAGCACCGGCAGTACTGGGCTGAGATAAGCGGCCAGCAGGCGAAACAGGTTTATGCCTACTGAGCATACGTCATGCAATTCCTGGTCTTTGCCTTCTTCTTTAGCGATCAACCACGGTTTTTTCTCGTCGATATATTGGTTGGCTTTATCCGCCAGCGCCATGATTTCGCGCATGGCTTTGCCGAATTCACGCGCTTCGTAAAAATCGGCAATCTGCTGGCTGGCATTAACGAATTCTTCAAATAACTCCGGTTCTGCATTGTGCTCGGAGAGTACGTTATTAAAACGTTTGGCAATAAAGCCGCTGCAACGGCTGGCGATATTAACGACTTTGCCGACTAAATCCGAATTTACCCGCTGCGTAAAATCGTCGAAATTAAGATCTAAATCATCGACGCTGCTGCTCAGTTTGGCCGCAAAGTAATAACGTAAGTACTCGGGGTTCAAATGCTCCAGATAGGTTCTGGCTTTAATGAAGGTACCGCGTGATTTGGACATTTTTGCGCCATTCACGGTTAAAAAGCCATGGGCAAATATCGCACTGGGCGTTCTAAAGTGAGCGCCGGTTAACATGGCGGGCCAAAACAAGGCGTGGAAGTAAATAATATCTTTACCGATAAAGTGATACAGCTCGGCATCGCTGCCTTTGCCCCAAAACTCGTTAAAGTCTAAGCCTTGTTTGTCGCATAAGTTCTTGAAACTGGCCATGTAACCGACCGGCGCATCCAGCCAAACATAAAAATATTTGCCCGGCGCATCGGGGATTTCAAAACCAAAATACGGCGCATCGCGGCTGATGTCCCACTGTTGCAGGCCACCATCCAGCCATTCCGCCAATTTATTACGAACTTCTGGTTGCAAATGTCCGGCGGTCGTCCAGGCGCGCAGCATGTCGGTGAAGTTGGCTAAGTCGAAAAAGTAATGCACCGAATCTTTGTCTATCGGCTTGGCGCCGGAAATGGCTGAGACCGAATTTTTTAGGTCAGTTGGCGAGTACGTTGCGCCGCAAACCTCGCAGCCGTCACCGTATTGATCAGCGGCACCGCATTTTGGGCATTCGCCTTTGATAAAACGATCCGACAAAAACATGTTTTTAACGGGATCATACGCCTGAGTAATGCTGCGCGAACTGATATGGCCGGCATCGCGCAGGCGCTCGTAAATCAGTTCGGAAAAGATTTTGTTTTCTTCAGAATGCGTGCTGTGATAATTATCAAATGCCACGCCAAACTCAGTAAAATCAGCTAAATGATCTTTGCCGACGGTAGCGATCAATTCTTCGGGAGTAATGCCATCTCGATCAGCCTTGAGCATAATCGGTGTACCGTGGGTATCGTCGGCGCAAACGTAGTAGCAAAGGTTGCCGCGTTGTTTTTGAAAGCGCACCCAAATATCGGTTTGGATGTACTCAACCAAATGGCCTAAATGGATGGGGCCGTTGGCGTAAGGTAAGGCGCTGGTAACAAGAATTTTTCTATTGGACATGGTCTTAAAAGCGGCAAGTTTTACGAAAAAATAATGACAACCTCTAAAAATTGCACTTCGACAAGCTTTCGGCAACTGCTCCTGCGTTGCTCTACCTCCTGCATCCATGCAGTCGAGTGCGAACGGTTTTATAACTAAATCATTAACTTATCCGTTCGTGCTGAGCCTGTCGAAGCATGAACGGATAAGTTTTAGAAGGTGCCCTAATGCCAATATTATTGCATAAAACCCTGCTTACCGATGACGCCATCAATCCCCGAGTGATTTGTGTATTGAAAAATAAGTGCGCGCCTTATATCCTGAGTAAATTATCTGGTATTTACTTTAACTTCTTCCTTTTGGAAAAATCATGACCGACATAAACAAGTCAGATGTAGAAAATCTGCTACAAACTTTCATCGACCCCAACAACGGTGTTGATCTAATCACAGCAAAAGCAGTTAAAGCTATTACCATTGAGGGCAGCAACGTTGCCGTCAAACTGGAACTGGGCTATCCGGCAAAAAGCTATATTGAAGAACTCAAAACCGGCGTTACACAACTCTTACAAACGCTGCCAGGCATTGGCAATGTTACCGTTGAAGTCATCGTAAAAATCGTCTCTCATGCCGTACAACAAGGCTTAAAACCCATGCCCAATGTTAAAAACATTGTCGCAGTGGCTTCGGGTAAAGGTGGCGTAGGTAAATCCACCACGGCGGTCAATTTGGCTTTAGCGCTGGCTGCAGAAGGTGCGACGGTAGGCATTTTGGATGCGGACATTTACGGCCCCAGCATTCCGACCATGCTTGGACTATCCGGCTTTCCGGAAAGCAAAGACAACAAAACCATGCAACCGAAAGTCTCCTTTGGCATCCAAACCAACTCAATCGGTTACCTGGTTGAAGCCGACCAAGCCGTCATCTGGCGTGGCCCAATGGTTACCGGCGCGTTGCAGCAATTGCTTAAAGACACCAATTGGACCGACGTTGATTACCTGATTATCGATTTACCGCCCGGCACCGGCGATATTCAATTGACCTTGTCGCAACAAATTCCGGTCAGCGGCGCGGTTATCGTTACCACGCCACAAGACATCGCTTTACTTGATGCTCAACGCGGTTTAGCGATGTTCGAGAAAGTGAATGTGCCGGTGTTAGGCTTGGTGGAAAACATGAGCATCCATATTTGCAGCAACTGCGGCCATGAAGAAGCCATTTTTGGCCAAGGCGGCGGCTTAGCAATGGCTGAACGTAACAGAATCGACTTGCTCGGTTCATTGCCATTAGACATCAGTATCCGCCAATACGCTGACGTCGGTAGACCTATCGTCGCCGCCGATCCTGACGGCAGACCAGCGCAAATTTACAAAGAAATTGCGCGAAAAACCGCGGCAAGATTAGCGTTAAGGGGCAAAGATTTCTCTACCAAGTTCCCTAATATCGTTGTGCAAAATACCTAGTTTTGATGTTGCTGGGTTACTTGCTATCTTGTAACCCAGCTGTTGAGCTTTATTGTTACTTCGTGAGAGCTATCTTCTTCTCTTAAAAGCAAAAAACATACTCAGCACCGATCCAAACAACAAAAATGCGGCAGGCAAGGGAACTTGTGAGACTTGCAATTGGTAAGTTTGTCCTCCGCGCACTAATCCACTAAGCAATAGGTAGTAATCAGTCCCGCTGCTTGCTTCAAACGTAGATATTCCAGCATTTGTTGTCGAAAGAATTGATGTACGGTTGAAAATGTTTGCAGTTAATTCGTTAGCTGAATAATTGTATGGGGGAATAGGTGTTAAAGAAACATCGAATTTCCCATTTAGGGAGTTGCCTAGGTAGAAAGCAAAGCTAGGACTGGATGTCGATATGGAAATTTGCTGGCCGACTTCAAGGGTTGGCAGTTGCCCTTCAGTCCATGATCCCTCAGGGGTAGGGCATGGTTCGCCAATTAGGCACGCAACATAATTGTTTTGGAAGAATGAACCAACAAATAAGTTCGGTTCTGGATTGTAAGCAGTAAGAGTAACAGAAGCATTACTCTCTAAGCTTACAAAACTAGCCAGCAAGAGAAATGCAGCTCGGGTAAATTGTTTTATGTGCAATGTGGATAGCGATTTCATAGAGTGATATGCCCTTTTAAAAGGTAGGCTCAAAGTAATTGTGATTAAAGCGGTCAATAACCGAGAAGTTATCTTGGTCGGCATAGTTTATACGCTAGATTTTGTGAATTAGAAAATGTGGTATTTATATCTCTGCCATAGATCCTTTGGGGATAGAAGGACCGTAGATGTGATGACTTTACGAACCGTTATTTAACCAGCTTTCCCCAGCTATCGACTAATACCCTCGTCTTAAACTTTTAATTTCTTTAAGTTCTCCATTTTCAAAACGAAGGTATTGCCGTAAACGGTAAGCACCGAAGTTGTAAACCCACTCTTCTATTTGGATTTCTTCATACTGGTACAGGTCAAGCGTTCTATTCGGGTGATGCAAGGTACTACCGACTACTTTAGTGCGCGTTTCAATGGATTCCGGTTCACCACAGCGAGCGAGCACATCACCTTTATAATCACCTAGCTGAACCAGCTCGCGTCCGCATCTGAATGCCGAGACAGCATTGAAGGAACATAAACTCAGAACTAAGATCCACAACGCGCTATTTTTCATTTCATGAGCCTTAAAGTAATAAAATCACACGGGTATTAACGTCGATTTAGCAAATCTCGCGGAGTTCTGTAGACCAACATTAAAGTTTAAAAATTGTATGCCGATAAAAAAGGCTAACCATACAATTTTCGGTGCTGTTATGAATACAAATTCCATTCGGACTGCCATTTCTCCGTTCCTGTTTTCAACACGAAATGCCAATCAATTTAACCGTCTTCACACTGCACAAGCGCCTAATAACTCACTGTCCAAGTTGGAAAAAGACCAGTCTTCCTTCGTGAAAAATCCGGGAAAAATCGCTGAAAATCAGGTGTTCAGTGGCCTGCAAAAAGCGATTGGTTCGGACGATAATGCAGTCGTTAAAGCTGATGACACAGAATTTAACCCTGAAAAATTAGCCGATAAAATTTTAAAGTTTGTTAAAAAAACCTACGGACAGTTACAACACGACGACCCTAATTTTGACAAGGCCAAATTTTTTAGCCAGATAAAACAGGGGTTGGAAACAGGCTTTAGTGACGCCAAAGAGGCTTTGGGCAAATTGGGATTATTGGCAGGGCAAACTCAACAGGATATAGATGCGGCATACACCAAAATACAAGACGGCTTGACTAAGCTGGAATCAAAAGCTCAAGCCCCGGTTGCCTCGACTGCCGAATTACAAGGTTTCTCAGCGCAAATTAGCCAATCGGCAGAAGTCGAAATTGTTACCAAAGAAGGCGATGTTGTTAAAATTCGGCTGGCACAATCGGCTTCAAATAGCCAAAGCGCAGTTAACATTCAACAAGACGGGCAGACGGCGAGCGCCTTTCAAATCAGCTCCGAAAGCAGCTCTAATTTTTCTGTTACCGTTGATGGTAATTTGAATGAAGACGAGCAAAAGGCATTGAAGAAATTATTGAAAGACATGGATAGCGTTGGCAAAGATTTTTTTAACGGCAATGTCAAAGATGCTTTTAATCATGCAAAACAAATAGGCTTGGATAACGAACAAATCGCGAGTTTCTCGATGAGTCTATCGATGGAAAAATCTGTTCAAGCCGTCGCGGCTTACCAACAAATAAGTTTGCCTGATCAGAAAGTTGATTCAGGCAAACTAAAACAGGTGGCAGACTTTTTTAATCAAGCCAGGGAGCTATTAAAAACGGCTAAATCGGCATTAAAACCATTTGAAAATCCATTGTTGGCTTTCAATGCCCTTTTTGAGGGAGCCACTGAGCTTGGTGCGACCAACCCGCAACCGAAACCAGTTGAAGGTGAGTCGTCGTTGCAACAAATTGTCAAACCCTTAAGTCAATCCATTCTCGGGACTGACAGCGCAGCATCTAAACTGGCCTGAGCAAATATGATGCGATCGGTACAGGCTTGACTGGACAGCCTTTTAACTTGAAAGACTAGCATTAGCGCTGGATTTATTGGCTGTTTTATAGCGTAGCCAAAGCGCCTTGAGCCAATTATTAAAATCATCCAAATAGCTATAAGCCACTGGAATGACCAACAGGCTAAGAAACGTCGAGGTTACTAAGCCACCGAGTACCGCCACTGCCATCGGGCTGCGGAAGGATGAATCGGCATCGCCCATGCCGGTTGCAATCGGCAACATGCCGGCGCCCATGGCAATAGTGGTCATTACAATCGGACGTGCGCGTTTACGGCAGGCGTCCAACAGAGCATCTAGTCGGGACATGCCGTGATCACGTCTGGCGACGATGGCATATTCGACCAGCAAGATGGAGTTTTTGGTGGCAATGCCCATCAGCATGATCAGCCCGATCAAGGACGGCATCGAAAACGCTTTGCCGGTCAATAACAAGGCTACAAAACCACCGCCAAAAGACAGCGGCAGCGCCGCTAAAATGGTGATCGGCTGCAGAAACTCTTTAAACAGCAGTACCAGCACAATAAATATACACAGCACGCCGGTAAGCATCGCCAGGCCAAAGCTGGTGAACAGTTCGGTCATCATTTCGGCATCACCAATATTGATCTGTTTTACCCCGGCGGGCAGATTGCGAATGCTCGGCAGGTTTTGCACTGCATTGGTCACATCGCCCAGCGGTAAGCCGGAAAGTTCCACTTCAAAATTGATATTGCGCGAACGGTCGTAACGATCGATGACCGCAGGGCCACTGGAAAGCTCCAGATTTGCTACCTGACTCACCATTACCGATCCCGAACCGGCTTTACCTGATGGTACTGCGAGCCGTTCCAATACGGAAAGATCGCGTCGTCCATCCGCCGCAAGTTTCACTACGATAGGTACCTGACGCTGGGCGAGGTTGAGCTTAGGCAAGGACCAATCGTAATCGCCAAGGGTGGCGATGCGTAGCGTTTCGGCGATAGCTGCGGTGGTCACGCCCAGATCGGCGGCGCGGGCAAAATCGGTGCGCACGGCAATTTCCGGCCTGACCAGCGCGGCGCTGGAAGCAATGCTGCCAAGGCCGGAAATGGTTCTGAGATCGTGTTCGACGTTACGGGCTGCCGTGCTTAAGGCTTGCGGGTCATCGCCGCTTAGTACCAAAACGTATTTTTCACCAGACCCGCCCAAGCCGACTTTGGTGCGCACGCCGGGCAGACTTTGCAATGCTTGCCGGATGTTTTTTTCAATAGCTTGTTTATGCACGGGCCTGTCTTGACGATTAGCCAAGGTAATGGTCAAGGTGGCTTTGCGTACTTCGCTGGTTTGAGAGCCGGCAAAAGGATCGACGCCCGCTGAACCGCTGCCGATGGTGGTGTAAACCGACTTCACATAAGGCACATTAGCGACCAATTGGCGCGCCGCTTCTGCCGAAGCTTTGGTTTGGTCAAGACTGACACCGGGCGATAATTCCACGAACACCTGCGTTTGCGGATTGTCATCTGCCGGTATGAAGCCGGTGGGCAACAAAGGAATCAAAAATAAGGAGCCGATAAAAAACGCCGCTGCCGCCGCGATGGTGGTGAGACGATGATTAAGACACCAAGCCGCAAGCTTCATGTACGTTTGCATGATGCGTCCTTCCGGCGGATCCGATGGGCCGGTATCTTTTAATAAGTAAGCCGCCATCATCGGCGTTAACATCCGCGCCACAACCAGCGAGGCCATTACTGCCAGCGCCGCTGTCCAGCCGAATTGTTTAAAGAAACGTCCGGCAATCCCGCTCATAAATGCCGTCGGCAAAAATACCGCCACCAACGCAAAAGTGGTGGCGATCACCGCCAGCCCGATTTCATCTGCCGCTTCCATCGCTGCCTGATAGGGTGATTTTCCCATCCGCAAGTGACGGACGATGTTTTCCACTTCGACGATGGCGTCATCCACCAGAATGCCTACCACCAGAGACAAGGCCAATAAGGTGACGCCATTTAGCGAGAAGCCTAGATATTCCATACCCAAAAAGGCCGGAATGATTGACAGCGGCAGTGCCACGGCGGAAACAAAGGTTGCCCGCCAATCCTTTAAAAACAGCCAGACCACCAACACGGCCAGTAACGCGCCTTCGTAGAGCATGGTCATCGAGCCCTGGAATTCTTCCTTCACCGGGGTGACAAAATTAAAGGCTTCAGTAAATTCAATATCCGGGTTGGCAATCTGTAATTCCGCCAAGGCTTTTTGTACACCTTCGCCTACCTCTACGTCGCTGGAGCCACGGCTGCGCGTTACTTCAAAGCCGACCACCGGTTTGCCGTTGAGCAACGCCAGCGCTCGGGGCTCGGCGACTGTGTCAGTCACTGTGGCGACTTGGTCGAGACGAATTCGCCTGCCGTCAGCCAAAGACAACTGTAACGGACGCATTTCTTCTACTGAGGTAACGTTGGCCAGCGTGCGCACCGGCTGTTCGCCGCTGCCCAGATTGGTGCGTCCGCCCGCGCTTTCTCGTTGTATTTCGCGCAATTGGCGAGAAATATCGGCAGCAGTTGCCCCTAACGACTGCAGCTTGACCGGGTCGAGGGCAATGGTTACCTCCCGGCTGACACCGCCCACACGGTTAACCGCGCCCACTCCGCGCACACTCAGCAAGCGCTTAGCAACGGTATCTTCTACAAACCAGGACAGCGCTTCATCATCGCGTTGGGGGGACGACACGGTCAGCGCCAAAATCGGCGCACTAGCTATATCCAGTTTGGTAACCACAGGATCACGTAAATCAGCAGGCAGATCGGCGCGAACCTTGGCAACGGCGGAGCGCATATCGTCCACCGCTTCCTGCACAGGTTTTTCCAGCCGGAATTCTGCGGTAATAGTCACGCTGCTATCCTGCACTTTGGTGGTGATGTGCTTTAGGCCTTGTAGGGTGGCAATCGCATTTTCGATTTTACGCGCGACCTCAGTTTCCAGCTGGGCAGGTGAGGCGCCGGGTAGGGATGCTGAGACGGTTACCGTCGGCAAGTCCAAATCCGGCATGTTTTGAATCTTCATCGATTTAAAACTGAGCAGCCCGCCAAAGCTCAGCAGCACAAACAGCATCAGCGCCGGAATGGGGTTACGGATACACCAGGCGGAAACGTTCATGGTTTAACCACCTTTACAGTATCGCCATCAGCCAAAAACGAGGCGCCGCCGGCGACTAGCCGATCATCCGGACTCAATCCGGAGAGTATTTCCAAACTGTCCTCAGTTCTTCGGCCCAATTGCACTTTAACTTGAGAGACTTTGGCCAAGTCGCCGTTTTGCTCGGCCAATTTAAAGACATAACTGAAGCCGTCCCGCAAAGACAGCGCAGTTTGGGGAATAATCAGACCGGTACTAACGCCCAGTTGGAATTCGCCATTAGCGAACATTCCGGCGCGTAAATTATGTCGAGCCGCTTCCGGTAAATCGACGTAAACCAAGCCATTTCGGCTTTGTACATCCAAGGTCGGTGCGAGTGCGCGAATCTTGCCTTTAATGTTGCCAACATTGGGCACTATCACATTGACCGCAATGCCGGGTTTAAGTTGCGCCATTTCGGCGGCGGTGACTTCACCGCGCCATTCCAGCCGGTTTTGCCGAATCATGCGAAACAATTCCTGGCCCTTGGCAGTGACGGCACCTAGCGTGGCGCTGCGAGAGGAGATAACGCCATCGTCGCTGGCTAATACCCGGGTATATTTCAGCCGCAATAATTGCGAATCTAACTGTGCTTTGGCTAGCTGCACTTTGGCTTGAGCGGTTTTTTGACCGGTTAGATATTGATTTACTTGCTGGCTGCTTAGCGCGCCGGACGCTGAGATTTGCTTAGCGCGATCGGCATTGTCCCGCGCATCGGCTAGATTGGCTTCGGCCTCAGCCAGCACGGCTCGGCTTTGCGCGACATCGGCTAATACGCTCTCATCAGAAAAAACCGCCAATACTTGGCCTTTTTTTACCACTTCGCCCACTTGTACATTGACCTCGGTCAAATGCAGATCGCTGACTTCAGCGCCAATAATGGCCTCGTGCCATGCCGCTATCGAACCATTGGCGGTCAGAGTCATCGGAATATCGTGCATAGCAGGCTGAATTACCGACACGCTGAGCGCAGGCTTGGGCGCGGGAGCAGTGTCTGCGGCGCCAGACTCGTTACCGCATCCGGCAATAACGCCAATGCCGAGCAATATAATTAAGGCGCACAGGAAAGTGCCTATGTTTCCTTTTGTCATGATTTTCCTCCGGTGAAATCGACGGGATGATTTATGAATTGAGTGGGTTTTTCGGTGGCGCTGTTACTTGGGGTTTTAGACTCATCATCGCCTTCCCAACTACCGCCCGCGGCGCGATAAAGAGCGATCCAGGCGCTGACCTGTTCTTGTTCTATTTCCTTAACCGCTAATTCAGCTGTCAGCACATTGCGCCGGGCTGTTTCGGCATCGATTAAGTTGCCTAAGCCAGCTTGGTAAAGTGCTTGGGCAGCCAGAAAGTTGGTTCGATAACCGGTGACGGCTTTGCGGCCCTCGGGTAAACGTTGATTAGCGCTAGCCAAGCGCACCAAGGCGTCTTCTACTTCTTTGACTGCGGTGCGCACTTTGCTGCGAAACTTAATTTCGGCAGATTGATATTGAGCGCGCGCCGCGTCCACATCAGCCGCCCGCTTACCGGCATCAAACAGCGGCAAGCTGAGCGTTGGTCCGATAGCCCAAGTTTCTGCGAGAAAAAACGCTGCTCCGTTCATGTTTTGCAAGGTTGGTGTGATATTGCCCGACAGGCTTAACTTTGGAAAACGCTTGGCCTGCTCAACGCCGATTTTGGCACTGGCTTCGGCAACATCACGCTCGGCGGCGGTCAGGTCGGGTCGTTGCAGCAATACATGTGCTGGCAGGGAATCAATTTTAAACGCGGGAGGGCTGGGCAAAGTTGCCACCCGATCCGCAGGCTCGGTTAACAACTTACGCACTGCCGTTTCTTCCAGCGCAGTTAATGCGACCAAGCTTTTTATCGAGCGCTCACACTGCGCTTGTTGTCGCAACAATATTCTATTGCCTTCGGCAGCGCTGGCATTGGCAAGCGCAACATCGCCTGGGGCTCGGAATCCAGCCTGACCGGCGATGTCTGCCAGTCGCGCTGATTCTCGACGTGATTCGGTATCAGCCCGGACTATGTCTACTTGTGACTCACAATAACGATAAGCCAAATAAGCATCGGCAACTTCCACCGCCACCGCGACGCGGGCATTGTGCCAAGAGGCGTTTTTTGATTCCAGTTGACTAAGCGCCGCTTCCTCTTGGCGCGCCAAGCCGCCGAACAGATCGATTTCCCAGCTGGATTGCAGCCCAAATGGCACTTGGTTCCATACGAACGGAGCGCCCCCAAAGGAAGATGAAGAACGTTTGGCACCTGCGCTCGAATCTATATTGGGTAATAAAGCCGCATCGGCACCGACCAGATTGGCTCTGGACTGTTCGATGAGTGCTCTGGCATCGGCAACCGAAGGGCTTGCTTGCTGGGCCGCGACTAAAAACCGATTTAGCACCGGATCGTTAAAACGCTGCCACCAGCGGCTAAGATTGTCAGGGTCGCCTTGGTGAGCAACCGGAGTGGCATCGACTTCAGGCAGCGGCGCCTGCCACTTAGCCGCAGTCGGCAATGGCGCAATTTGGTAATCAGGGCCGACAGTGGTCAGCAAGCCGCCGGAGCCACAGGCTGACAACAGTAAAGACAGTGCAAGAGGACTTAATTTATGGCGCATGATGTGGCTCCTGAGTGCGACGCCGGGCTTCACCCTCGATCATCGACAAGGCATATCCGGCCAACCGCTCGGCTAATGTATCGATGGCTTTGGGTGTGTTTAATAGTTGTGGGGCAATTACCGATGCAACATCTTGGCCGACATAAAAATGCACGGCCATACCAATAATTGCAAAAGCAAGGCGATGTACATCCATGTCAACGCGTTGCAAGCCAAGATGCTCTTTAAGCATAGAGACCAGCGCTTCATGTTGCGGTTTAATTTCAGCCTCGATTGCCTGTTGCCGAATCCCGGTCGGCTCGATCATTTCCCTAAAGTGCAATTTCATCACCAGTCTGATCTCTTCACCTTTTTTCAAAGGCTCAAGAAACTCGGTGAAAAACCTACCCAGCGCATCGGCTAGCGGCAGGGTTACATATTCTGTAATGTTGGTATGACATTGTGTTTCGCCGATAGGCTCGTTGAACACGGCACGATAGAGCCCTGCCTTATCGCCAAAGTAATAGCGAATGGCGGATATATTAGCCCCCGCCGCATCACAGATTTCTCTGGTGGTGGCCGCCTCAAAACCTTTTTCGGCAAATAGCCGTAATGCCGAGATGACAAGCCGACTGCGCGCATCAAGTGTTTCTGTGTCGGTACTTAAGTTATTGACCATGCCGCCTCGGGGACTTTTTTATAAGAAATTAAATCAAACGATTGAATTAGACATTATCAATCAAGCGTTTGATTGTCAATTTGTGATGTTGTGATTTTCTTAGATCGGCAGCAATTCTATTAATTAGCGCAATCAACCAAGTTGTTTGTAAACTAGCAGCCGTAAAATGCATTACCTTTCTCACTTGGAGATCGGTTAGTCATCCCAGCTTAATCATTACTTTATTTAGGGAACCCGCCATGCCATTCTTAAAACTCAGCACCAACGTTGCTATTGAGCAAAGCCAATCCGAACAATTACTCAAGGAGCTTTCACAATTACTTGCCAAAGAAACCGGTAAACCAGAACGTTACGTGATGGTGCAAGTAACTGGCGGCAAAGCTATGTTATTTGGCGGCAGCAATCAGCCGCTGGCTTATCTTGAATGTAAAAGCATAGGTTTAACTTCGACTCAAGCAAAGGCGCTATCGGCATCGTTAAGCAAGTTGCTAACGAGTTCGTTATCCTTATCAGCCGAGCGGATTTATATCGAATTCAGCAACTGCCCAGCTGAGTTCTGGGGCTGGAATGGCTCAACTTTTGGTTAATTTAAGCAGCTCGTTCAGTGTTTATCTAACAAAAAGGCGACGTTAAATATCGCCTTTTTTGTTTACAATGCTGCCCAACGTTAAAACCAGCCAGGAATTCTGATGACAAAACCGCGCTTATTGTCTTATTTGGTTAAACCAGTGTTGATAATTGGCGGCGCTGTACTTGTGTATGCTGGGGTGGGATTTTATGCCGCACCGGCGCTATTAAAAGCAAAACTGCCGCAACTTATTCGTGAGTCTATCGGCAGAGACGCCGCAGTTGCTGATATTCAGTTCAATCCCTTTAAGTTGCAATTTAGTTTGCAAGGCTTTGAACTTAAAGAGAGCAACAGCCAGCCGTTTGTTAGCTTCGACAAGTTTTATGTCGATCTTGATGCCGTCGAATCCATCAAACAATCGGTGGTGGTGATTAACGATATTCAGTTGCAAAAGCCGTTTGTTCGACTTACTAGGCAAGCGGACGGCAAGTTTAACTTTAGCGATCTGGTTAAAGCTGACACCGAGCAACAACCCAGTGACAGCAAATCTTTCCCGGTCAACGTCATCAAGCTGGCCATCGCCGAGGGCAAATTAAGCTGGGAAGATGTTAATCAAAAAGAAGACGTTATCCCGCTGAATTTCAATCTTGAAAATTTCAGCACACAGCCAGAAAATTCCGCAAAACTATCATTATCTTTAGCATTAAGTTCTGGCGGCAACCTGGAATGGCAAGGCTCGTTTGCGCTCCAGCCCTTGCAATCAGCGGGGCATCTTAAGTTAGACGGTGTAAAGCTGGCGCGAGTGATCGAGCTGGCAGGTTTAACATTGCCTGCTGATATTCAAGGCTCTGAATTGATTGAAGCTGATTACCAACTGAGCCAGGTCGACAAAAATCTGCAACTGGTAATCAAGCAAAGCAATATTGAATTACGCGATGTGCAGGTGAGTGCGGAGCAACCCGGCAAAATCTTGCTGAAAACACCGTTCATTACGCTGCAAGCTGACGCTGAAATTAACTTGGGTGAGGGTGAACCCGATGTTAGAGTCGAACAAGGCAAATTAGCCTTACGTGACTTCCAGTTTTCAGAACCCGGTGCCGGTAAGCCGCTGGTGACAATCCCCAGGCTGGCGCTGACTGGCCTAAGTGCGGATTTAAAAAAACACGATATTTTGCTTGATGCATTAACCGCCGACGGCGCCAATGCGCAAGCTTGGCTAAATGCCGACGGTGTTATCAACTACCAAGCGTTATTTGCAGGCAGCTCGGGCGAACCGCAGCGCCAATCTCAAACCGGCACCGCCCAAGCCGCCACCGAATCAGCATCGCCGCCATGGAACATCAAGGTCAACACCATTGCGTTAAGCAACTTTGGCCTGGACTTTACCGACAAAACATTGAAAAAACCGGTCGCGATGTCTGCCAAGCCGATCAACTTGCAGTTGAGCAATGTGAGCAATCAAGACGGCACGGCGATTCCTTTTCAGGTCAGTGTCGGTATTAATAACGGCGGCTTAATAAAGCTGGATGGCAACACTACCTTACAACCCTTTGCCTTGCAGACAGCGGTGGCCGTTGATGGTATTGCGCTGGATAAATTTCAGCCGTATGTCGATAAATTCGCCCGGCTAGACATTATTTCCGGGCAGTTTGGCGTCACCGGCAAGCTCGCGCTTAAGCAGCAACAAGACAAATTGGCTATCAACTTTACCGGCAACACCGGCATTGCTAAGTTGTTGACTCGAGATCAGCTTAAAAATAAAGACTTTGTTAAATGGGACAACTTGACCCTGCAAGACGTTGATGTCGATGTGCTGGGCAATACCTATAAGGCCAAAAAATTGCTCATTAACAAACCCTATGCACGGGTGGTGATTAGAAAAGATAAAACCAGCAATTTCTCGGATATTTTGCTGGAAGATAAACCAGCCCCCAAAAGCCCTAAAAACGTGAGCAAAGCGGCGGCTGGTCAGACAGCAAAGCCGCCGTTATTTAAGTTGGATGTATTGCAGATTGTCGATGGCGCTTCTGATTTCGCCGATTTGTCGTTAATTTTGCCGTTTGCAGCACCCATTAAAAGCTTGGACGGTGGCGCGCAGAATTTTTCGTCAGAAAAAAATGCGGTCGTAAAGGTCGAATTAAAAGGCAATGCCTACGAGCTTTCTCCCGTTAACGTCAAGGGCGAGATTAGCCCTTACCTGGGTGACTACAATGTCGAGTTAAATTTTATCGGCATGCCCATGCCGTTGATTTCGCCTTACATGGTGCAATTTGCAGGATATAAAGTCGAAAAAGGCAAAATAACGTTGGGCCTGAAATATAACGTCAAGCAAGGCCAGTTGACTGCTTCCAACTCCATATTGATAGATCAATTTGAATTGGGCGAAAAAGTCGACAACCCAGATGCCGTATCTTTGCCGCTGGAGCTGGCCGTGGCATTGATGAAAGATAGCGACGGCAAAATTAAATTGGATGTGCCCATCACCGGCAGCCTGGAAGACCCCCAATTCAGCATCTCTCATCTGGTAGTTGATGCCTTGGTGAATAGCATCAGCAAGATAATTACCTCACCATTTCGGGCCTTGGCCTCCCTTATTGGATCTGATGCCGATCTTAGCCAAATTGCCTTTGAATCAGGCAGCGCAGAGCTAAAACCTGAGCAGCAGACCAAGCTGTCCGGCTTGGCAAAAGCTTTAACCGAAAAGCCGGAATTATCGGTGGAAATCAAAGGCGCGGTATTTCAACAAGAAGACTGGCCGTCGATGCAGGATGATGCCTTGTACGATCAATTAAAAAACATCCGTAGTGCGGAAATCGCTAAAGAAGGCGGCAGAAAAATCCGCCCAGAATACGTTGAGATAAGTGACGAAGATTATCGCCGCTTAATGATCGCGCAATTTATGGAAAAGTTTCCGAATCTGGCTGAAAAACCACTATTCGGCGATACCCCGAAATTACTCTTTCCATCGAAAGATGATTTTTATGCCGTCGCCAAGCAAAAATTATCCGAATTGATTCCACCCGAACCGCAACGGCTGAAAAATCTGGCATCGGAACGGGCGCAAGTCATTGCTAAATATCTGGTGCAAAAAGGTGGCATCGCTAATGAACGGGTGTTTACGCTTGATACCGTAATTGACCCGCCCCGTGAAAATAATGAACTGAGCAGTAGCTTGTCGTTGAAGGTGCAGTGATTTTATTAATGCCTGTTGAAGAGGGCATAGATAACAATTTGGTAGTGCAATAAATCGTAGGATGGGTAGAGGCTTTGCCGAAACCCATCAAAAAGTCGGTGTGATGGGTTTCGCTGCGCTCTACCCATCCTACAATCAAGGCGCCGAAATTTCCGCATCAGTCAAATAACAACCCGGATCTTCAGCCCAATAATTACCCGTAGTCTGTGCCGCCCGAACACGGGTATTGCCATTGCAAATGTGCTGGTAATAACACGTGCCGCACCGGCCTTCCAGCGGCCGAGGAGTTTGCTTAAGCCCGGCCATCAGCGGATCGGATACATCCATCCATATTTCCGAAAACGGTCGATCTTTGACGTTGCCTAAGTTGTAATGCCACCAAAAAGTATCAGGGTGGACGTTGCCCAAGTTATCGATATTGGCGACATTAACCCCCGAAGCATTGCCGCCCCATTGTTCTAGTTTGGCTCTAATATGCTCGACTTTGTCGGGGAAATGCTTGTTTACCCAATGCAGAAAATACACTGCATCGGCATCGTTGTTACCGGTCACAAATTCCCGGTCTTTACCGGCTTTAATCCATTCGTAGCAAGATTCGAACATTAAATCCATCGCCTCGCGGGTCATTGCAAAATGGGCATCATCTTTGCGATTTCTGTTGCCGCGGCCACCGTAATTCAAATGCGACAGATAAAACTTGTCGATGTCGTTGTCGTCCATCAGTTGCAGCAACGCAGGAAAATCCTTGGCGTTGTCTTGAGTCAGCGTAAAGCGAATGCCGACTTTAATGCCTTTATCCAGACACAAATGCACGCCGCGTAAGGCCTCGTCAAACGAGCCTTTCACCCGGCGGAATTCATCGTGAGTATCTTTAAGCCCGTCCAGACTGACGCCAATGTATTGGTAATCAATGGCGGCGATTTCGTCGATATTGTCTTTGGATATTTTGGTGCCGTTGCTGGATAGCGCCACGTAAAAGCCCATATCCTTAGCCCGGCGGGAAATGTTGAAAATATCAGGATGCAGTAACGGCTCGCCGCCGGACAAAATCAGCACCGGCACTTTAAAGGCCTTTAAATCATCCATCACCGTGTAGATTTCCGGCGTGGTCAATTCGCCGGGGAAGTCTTTGTCTGCGGAAGTGGTGTAACAATGCTTGCAGGTAAGGTTGCAGCGGCGAATCAAATTCCAAATCACTACCGGCGCCGCAGGTTTACGTGCCGGTTTAATTGGGGTAGGGGCGATAAGCTCGCGCATATATTGGCTGAGTCGAAACATGAGATTAACTGATTAGGATAGGTAAAAAGCCGATATTGGTTGGTATATTATCAACAAGTATCGACAGGCTATCATTATCTAAAATGCCATGCACGATAATCAGCTTAATTTGTCCGGCGGATTATTATGAAGAACAACCAGGAGCGGTTGCAGTGGCTATGCATGCTAAATTCGCCCCGATGTTTTATCGCGAATATCTGGCTCTCAGAGCGATTCAGAGGCAGGTTTCGAGCAGCACCCCTCTAAAAATGCCACTTGGATCACGTAATTACTGACAGCTTGTAAGCAAAAGCTTAGTCTGCGTCACAAATTTCCCTACGATTTAAACCATACTTTGCCCAACAAAAAACCAAGTTGGGAATTATTAAAATGAAAACTAAAAACATATTCGTCGCATCATTATTGGCTGCTGTCATGCTGCCTATTGGTGCAAGTGCTAAGAATCCAGCTCCTGATTTATTTGATGATGTCGGCATTCAACAAATCAAAAAAACCTTGCCGAAAAAAGCCATCAGAAACCGAGCTGTTAATATTCATAGCGAGTTATTAACTGGCGACACTATTACCCTAAACCTGTTTGATGATGTAATTGTTACTGCAGTCCGCGATCGTCTGATCGACAATGTAAAGGGCAGTACCACCTGGATTGGTCACGTTGAAGGTGAACAAGAAAGTGAAGTGTTTTTAACCCAACGCGGCAATGCTATTTCGGGCACTGTGCAAATAGGTACAAAGACCTATGACATTGAACCTAAAGGCAATAATAAACACGATATTACGCAGGTTGATCCAGACAGAAATCCTAAAAACGGCAGCGATACAATAACCGCCGAAGATTTTCTGTCTACCGGTGGCCAACCGGATACCACCAGCAACTCAACTATTACCGCCCCCACCGCCAGCGCCGCAACCATCGGCACCGTGATTGACCTAATGGTGGCGTATACCCCCAAAGCAAAAAACAATGCATCAGGCCAAGCCGGTATTGAAGCCAAAATCACCAACGCTGTTGCGATGGCCAACCAAGCCTATATCAACAGCAAAGTCGATATACAGCTTAATTTGGTGAAGATGGTTGAAACCAATTATACAGAAACCGGCAACATGTCTACCAGTTTGACCGATTTGACTGGCACCAGTGACGGCAAAATGGATGAACTACACACCTTGCGTAACCAAGTGGGTGCAGACCAGGTGTCGCTTATCACTGCAGACAGCAATTACTGCGGTATCGGCTACATGATGACTAACAATTGGATCAACACCGGATTTTCAGCCTATGCATTTAGCGTTGTCCATGATGATTCGGTTTATGCCTGTCTTTCCAACCAAACCATGGCGCATGAATTAGGGCATAACCAAGGTAATAATCATGATCTAGCTAATGCCGGCACTTCTGTTGGCGCATATAGCTATTCTTATGGTTACAGATTGTGCCAAACAGCCGGTTTTAGAACCGTTATGTCTTACGCTTGCACCGGTGCTAACAGAATCAGCTACTTCTCAAACCCAAATGTCAGCTTATCTACAGGTGAAGTGACCGGCACAGCGACAGAAAATAACGCCTTGTCGATGAATAACAATAAAGGCATTGTTGCCGCATTTAGGGCAACAGTATCAACTGCAGTGCCTAAGGCCCCAAGCAACTTAACAGCCGGTGCGCTATCTGTCAGCCAAATCAATATAGCCTGGACGGATAATGCCAATGATGAAACCGGCTTTAGACTAGAGCGTTCAGCTGATGGTATTAACTGGTCAGAAATTGCTGTTACAAATAGTAATATCACCAGCTTTAGCGATAGCGGATTGGTGGCTGCAACCACATATCAATATCGCGTCCGTACCTATAACAGCAACGGTAACTCTGTGTATTCTAATATCGGCTCAGCAGCTACCGCCGCACAAGCCGTTTGCACCAGTGCCGCACCTGCTGTGGCATTAACGCCTAGCTCTATTTACAGTAAAACCGGGGCGACCATCTCTTTCAATGTTTCGCTGACCAATAAAGATTCATCAGTTTGCAACGCGACCACCTTTACCTTAACTAACAGTGACGGCGGCATTATTGGGTCGTATGCATTAAATCCTGCGGGTACTGCAACTGCTACCTGGACATTAACCGCACCAACAACAGATGGTACTTACAGCAAATCAGTTACTGCAACAGCCAATGGTCATAACAATGCCGGCGCATCAGCTAGTGTGATTGTTGATGGTACCGCACCTACGGCCCCCGGCAACTTGTCAGCCCTAGTCGTTAAAAAAACCCAAATCGCTCTATCATGGAGTGCATCAACAGATGCGGGCTCAGGCGTTGACCATTACGATATTAGCCGTAACGGTACTAAAATCAGCAGCACTACTAGCCTTAAATATAACGACAAACCCAGCAGCAAAGGCACTTATACCTATATAGTGCAAGCGTTTGATAAAGCAGGGAATTCATTGGGAGCTAGCAAAGCGATTAATTTCTAATAATAGGTAGGAGCTGGCCCTACCCGCTCCTACTAACGATTTAAGTGGCACAAAAAAGGGCGCATAAAGCGCCCTTTTTATTACGTAAACAGCCTGAAATTAAGCAGCTAATTTAGTTTGTTTACGTTTAAAGCCCGCCAAGCCCAGTAAACCTAAGCCCAACATCCAAAGCGCTGTTGGCTCTGGAACATTTTCATCGGGTGGAGGTGGCGGTGGTGGATTGTTATCCCGAATACTTTCAGCATCATGGGAATATGGTGCAAAGTCATCTACATCAAAATCACCATTTTTAACGTCAACTGAATATAAATCCCAATGTAAATCATAGCCTGTAGCTAGATTTGTTAAATCAAAGTTTACTTTTTGATAAAACATACCTGTTCCAGTTAAATTTATAGGTGTACCAGCAATAGCTCTGTCCTGTGTATTGTATGCAGTTATCTGTTGCCCAGCAGTAAACTTAGGGAGAGTTATCTCTGTAAAATACGTCGGGAAAATTCCATGCTTGCTCAAATCGCCATTATCAAAAGCTTGAAGAGCAACTTCCAATGGCGGAGTGCCAAATACCATGCCAGATGTTACATTGACTGCAATTGCACCTGAGCCAAGATCATAAGTAAAACTACCCAAATTCACATTACCTAAAGGTACTGGACCACTTGGTCCGCTCAAAGCAGCAGAAAGATAGTACTGTATTGTTTTTATATCAGTTGCATTTTGGCCATTGGGTTGAATGCCGTAGGCATAAACATCAAAAGTGTTGCCATTCTTAATGATTGTTTCCGTAGTCGAATCATAGGCGCCTCCAGCTATATCCAACTGCAATGTTGGTATAGCAAACGCAGACGCACTGGTCATAAGCAAACCAGCTATTAGCGTTTTTTCAAAATATTTTGTTTTCATCATGTTCTCCGTAAGTATTTAAAATGAAAATACTAACCATCCTCAAATTAATTAAATGAGCACTAGCAAATAAGTCCACCCTTATCATTTTGGTTAAAAATATAAGGTAAACATATTCGTATGAATACCTATAGCAACCTCGAAAATTCCATTTCGATTTATTTTTAGTCTGTAGCCGATAATTTGGGCTACTGTAAAAACATAAGCAAAGGTAATGCCATAAAAATAAATTGTTTTTATTCAATGACTTATTTATTTTTTGAGGAGAGTGCATGGTAATAGTTGTAAAGAAATCCGACACTTTTTACCTTTGTGTCTAGGAATTTATCCTTTTTTTTGCAGGCAATGAGAAAAAGTAAATCGAAGATAAGTAGCGTTGGCCGCTGAGTCTATTTTGTAAGACTTGTCCTAATTAGCCTTAAAGCATTCACACGTTAGAAATTGAAGAAATCAACAGTTTTCCATGGTGTAAAGAAACCTGACACTTTTTAAGTTTGCCGTCTATTTGACTGTTATGCGCCTATTGATGTGGAATCGAGACTAGTCATACAAATTCCAATGCTGTTTCCTGGTCAGCTCCAAACAACTCCGCAATTCCTGCTCCAATGCCCGATCAGTATTCAAAAAAGCATTATGCTCGCGCAGTTGCTTGACGGTATTTTGCAAAGCAGGACTTAGTCCATCCAGATTTCCTCGCAATTCAATGCCCTGCACCACAGCAAATAACACCGCCACCGCAACCTGTTCGGTCAACTCCAGAATACGAATGCAATCTCTAGCAGCGATGGTGCCCATGCTGACTTTGTCTTGGTTGTGGCATTCGGTGGAGCGGGAGAAGACGCTGGCGGGCATGGTTAGTTTGAGGGCTTCTGCGGTCCAGGCAGATACTGCGATTTGTAAGGCTTTGAAGCCATGGTTCAATAAGGCTTGTTCGCCGGTGGCGCCGGACAAATTGGCGGGCAGGCCATGATTGAATTTGGGGTCCATCAACTGCGCCATTTGCCGGTCTATTAAGTCGGCCAGATTGGCGACGGCGGTTTTCAAGCTGTCCATCGCAAAGGCGATATGGCCGCCGTAAAAATGGCCGCCATGTAAAACGTGTTCGCCTTCGGCATCAATGATGGGATTGTCGTTGGCGCTGTTTAATTCACTTTCAATAAACTGCCGCAGCCAGGGCAGTGAATCTTCCAGCACACCGATGACATGCGGCGCACAACGCAGGGAATAACGATCTTGCAAGCGGGTGTCGTTGCGCGGCGCGCTGTCTTGTAACTGCAAATCGGCACGCAATCTTTCCGCGACGCGATTTTGTCCGGGATGCGGTTTAACGGAAAACAGTTTTTCGTCAAAGTGATAGGCGTTGCCGTTTAAGGCGACCGACGCCAGGCTGGTGATGCGTGTGGTTAGTTGGGATAAATACTCGGCGCGTTGATAGGCCAGACAGGCGATGCCGGTCATTGCGGCCGTACCGTTCATAATCGCCAGACCTTCTTTGGGTTTTAGGGGCAGTGGCTTGATATTAAGCGCGGCAAACACGGTTTGCGTGGCTTGGCGCGCGCCTTGATAAAACACTTCCCGCTCGCCTGCCAGCACGGCGGCGACATAAGACAACGGCGTTAAATCGCCGCTTGCGCCGACTGAACCTTCCTGCGGGATCAACGGCAGGATGTCTTGCTTTAAACATTCGGCCAGCTGTTGCAATAAGCGATAGCGAACACCGGAAAAACCGCGCGCCAGACTGGTTAAACGCACTGCTAAAATGGCGCGCGTTTGCTCAGCATCAAAATGATTGCCCAGCCCGCAACCGTGGAAGGTATAAAGCTGTTTGGGCAGTTGCTCGACCAGGTTGAGCGGAATGGAAACGGTGCAGGAATCGCCATAGCCGGTGGTTACGCCATAGACAAAGCCTTGTTCTTTTAACAAGGTGTCGATGAAGCGGGCGCCTTTGTCGATACGTTCGATAAATTCCGGCTGTGGGCTTAACTCAACTTGCGCGTGTTGGTGGGCAATCCGGCAAATATCTTCAATGGTCAACGGCTGGCCATCGAATACTACGGTCTTTTTATCACTCATTTAGTCGCCAAAAATCGAAAAAATTAAACCATTGTAACGGCGCTATTAAACAGTAATGCTCAAGGCGCTGGGCGTAGCACTGGATGGTTTGTTGTATGGCCTGTTCGCGGGTTTTTCTGGGGAAGGTTAACGCATCGCTGAAATGCTCAAAATAGATGGTGTGTTTATCATGATGTTTTAAGCAAAACAACGTGTAAACCGGACATTTAAGCAACGAAGCCAGAATAAACGGGCCTTGCGGAAACAATGCGTCGCTGCCCATAAACTTAACTTTGCTAACGCGCGGTTGTGGGCTGACCGGTGTGCGGTCGGCGGCGATTATCACCAATTCACCGTCGTCGATTTTATCGCTCAACAGCATTGAGGTGGCGGCGTTAATCTCGGTGACCTGAATCAGGTTTAAACCACTGTGTTTGTTAGTTTGTTTTAATAAACGATTGAATTTTTCTGCATGTTTGGTGTGTACCAGCACGGTAATACGAGGGGCATTATCCAGATCGGCAATCATGCGGCAGACTTCAAGATTACCCAGATGCGAACCCAACAGCACAGCGCCTTTGCCGCTGTTGATGGCAGCGAGCAATTCTTCGCGTCCTTGATAATCGACATCAGCCAGCGACAATGCACCGGACCAGGCCGCCAATTTATCGATAATGGCGTTGGCAAAGCTGATGAAGTGTCGATAGCTGTTCCAAAGGTTGTCGTTTAAGTGTACGGCTGGTGCGTATTGCTTGATGCGCTTGAGGTAATCCAAACTAGCCGCTCTGCCGGACTTGTTTGCAAGCCAGTAATAACTCACGACCGGGTATAAAAACCATTGCAATACCCGCCGCCCAAACAGCAGGTAAACACGCAATAAAAAGCGCATGCCCCAGACCAGGCTCCATTCACCCATAGCAGACCAATGTGCGGGTTTGCTCATCGCCAGTGTCTTTTTAGTAATTGAGGGAGGCGCGGTAACATGCCGAAAAACAGTTTGGCGTGTGTTGTTGAAATCATCACGTTGTCACGCCACATTTTAAAATGCGATACGCCGTCATAGGGGTATTGCACAGCAGTTTGGATGTTGATGGTATCGACGCCTTGCCAGTAAAGACGCACCACAATATCAATATCAAAATTCATTCGTTTGGCTATCGGCGTCGTTGCGATTAACTCGGTAACTGCGGCGAGTGGATATAAACGAAAGCCGCACATGCCATCGGCGATTTGTAGCGACATGGTGTTGATTGCTATCCAGAAATTCGTTACTCGTCGTCCATATAAACGACTTTTCGGTGCGGAAGGATCGAATAGCGGCTTACCCAGGATCATTGCGTTTGGATGCTGTTTGCTGGCAGCCAGAAACACAGCAATATCATTAATGTCGTGCTGGCCATCGGCGTCAATTTGAATGGCATGGCTAAAGCCCAATAACCGTGCGGCCTTAAAGCCATCGATCACCGCTGCACCTTTACCGCTGTTTTCTGGGCGAGTGATTAACGTCAGCCAACTTGACTCTCGTTTCGCGCAGTCTTCCAGTACTTGGGCGCATTGTAATGAGCTGCCGTCATTGATTAAAAAACACGGCAACTCAAATGCTTTTAGTTTTTCCACCACCTTAGGAATAGCTTCTTCGTGGTTATAAACGGGAACGACGATGCAGGTTTTCATTTATGGCCCTCATAAACCATACGCCCTGAGCTATGCGGACCTTGAGCTGAACTGAAATTAAAATATAACTTTCCGGTATTCGCTTTCCAGTTGAGGGTCAGCATTAACTCATTACCGGGTTGGATGATTTTTATAAACTTAACGACTTCCATGTGACTAAACGGCTTATTAATAGCGAAAAATAGTTTGCCGAAATGCTCTGCCCAAGCCAGTTGCACGACGCCAGGCAATAACGGGTAACTGGCAAAATGGTCGGGAAAATACACTAAATCTTCCGGGACTTTAAGCCCAAGTTTGATGTCGTCGGCAGTTATTACAAGATTGAGTGCTTGGGGGAGCTTGCGGTTATCAACATCTAGCAGACTGGTTAATAAGCGCTGATCGATTTTGCCCTGGGGCGTTAACGGCATGGTATTAACGAATAACCATTTTCTGGGCAGCACGACTGCTTCAAACCAAGGCTCAAGCGCTTTGCGGAGTTGCTTAATTAATGGATTTCTTCCTTGGCAGGCTAGATATTCGGCCCCCCGTTGACTTAGCACTACGGTCACAGCGACCAAATCTCTGCTTTTAGCGATTACCAGCGCATGCGCCTCATCTATCCAGGGCAATGCCAGCAAGCGCTGTTCCAGTTCGGTTAAGGACAGGCGCTTTTCTTCTATTTTAACGATGCGGTCTGAACGTCCATGTAGCAGAAAACGCCCATCATCCAGCAGGGTGAGTTGGTCATCTAATTGGAAATCCCCCCCCAGCCCCCCTTTTACAAAGGGGGGGGGATTTTTGCATTTGTTCAGTTCTCCCCCCTTTGTAAAAGGGGGGTTAGGGGGGATTTCCAAATAAGGCGAATGCAACCACCAACCATCATTTTCAAAGGTTAAGCGCATGCCTGAAAATAATGTCCAGGCTTTCTCTTGCCGACGCCAGGCGATGCCACCGGTCTCCGAGCTGCCGTAGATTTCAATTACGGCTTGGTCGCTTGCAGTCGCTATTTGTGTTGCCGCTTGTTCAGGTAAGGCGCCGCCGGAACTGAAAATCGCCTTTAAACCGGCAATGCCTTGCCAGGGTGAATGCTGATCCAAGCGCTTGAGATGCGCCGGGCTGGCAATCCAGTATGCCGGTGTTGATCCGGCGGTATTGATTAAAATTTCCGGATTGATCGCTGTTTGGCTATGGAAACAGCGCCCGGCTGATAATGGCCATAACACTTGAAACAGTAAGCCGTAAATATGTTGATGGCTGACGGTCGCCAAGGCTTGCGCGTTGCCTAGCTGCGCACCCCAGAGCTGTTCCAGCGTGTCGACTTCAAGCTGAAACTGATTTAAGCATTTGGCTATCGGTTTAGGCTGCCCGGTGGAGCCGGACGTAAAAATAACCAACTGAGGTTCGAAGGCGTTTAACGGTGCTAAAGACAAAGAGGAATATTCTGTTGTCTGCAAATAATAATCTATAGGTTTGTCGGTATCCCAATCGCCTAGTAACTGACAATCTTTCGGTAGCTGTTGAGCTGTGCCGGGGCGGTTATTACCGGGTATCCAGATTTCTTTACCGGCATGCAGCAGCGCAAACAACAGCACTGCAAAGGGATAAGTATCTTCGGTATATAAGGCATAGCGCTGGGTGGGTTGAGCCTGCAATTTGTTAATCCAGAATTTAACAGCCTCGGCAAATTGCTTAGCCGAATAAGTTTGCCCGGCATGTTGGGCAATGACTTTTGTAGCGGCGTGTGTGGTAACTAAGTAATGCGACAGCGGGACCAACTTATTGAACATGCTTTTGCGTTCTCATCCTGATTAGATATTCGCCGCCAAATAAAATCCCCATTAACAGGTAGGCGATGAAGCCGTTATATAAGCTCCATATTTCCAGGCTGGCCCATAGCGCCGTTGCCAAAGCGATCGTGCCATTGACGATAAAGAAGACGCACCAGACTTGGGTAACGCGGCGAGTATAGATAACGCCTTGCTGCGGCAAATCGGGATGCTGTAGGCGTGCCAAACGCTCTATCAAACTGGGCGGTGAGAGTAAGCTCCAGCCAAAAATCAGCAGCATTAAGCTATTGACCAATACCGGATACAGCCGCAACGCACCTAACTGATTGCTCCACATAACAAATAACGCATAGCCAATACCGCCAATTAATAACGGGGTACTCCAGTGTTTTCTGGAGACACTGGCGACCAATCTAACTAACAACAGTACAATCAAGATTCCAGCCAATTTCCAAGGCTCAAAATATCGGCTGCCGAAAAAAACAGCGAATGGGTATAGCAACGTTGCTAGGCCAATCAGGCTGTTGATTAGCAAGTTCATGTTTAGCTGTTAATCATTTTGTAAACGGCCTCGACCACATCGCCAATGGTTCTGGCTGTTTTGAAATCTTCAGCTTTGACAGATTTGCCGGTCATTTCTTTCAGCCTGACGATCATATCGACCGCATCGATGCTGTCAAAGTCCAAGTCTTCGTATAATTTGGCGTCAAGAGTGATGGCGTGTTCGTCGATTTCGAACATTTCGACCATGATTTCTTTAATCGCCGCTAGAATTTCTTCGCGTGTTTGCATGGCTTATCTCAACTGCGCTCAGCTTGAATGTATGCAGCCAATGTGGCTACCGAGGAGAAGATTTTCACAACATCTTCCTTTTCGGCATCAATCTTTACGTTGTATTTTTTTCGAATAGCCAAGCCCAATTCCAGAGCATCTATCGAATCTAATCCTAAACCATCATTGAACAAAGGCGCCTGACTGTCTATATCGGCGATACTGATGTCTTCCAAATCCAGTGCGTCGATGATGAGTTGTTTTAATTCATTTTCCATGGTGCAGATAAAGCTCCCGCTGTTGAGTAAAGTAATCTTGTAAATGCTGGTTAAAGTGGCGCACGGCTAAAGCTTTGGCGCTGGTGGCGGTGAATTCATCCAGTACAAAATCGTCGCCAACATGCATCGCCAAATGAAAGCGGCGTTGAGGGATTTGATACCACTGTTCCGCTTTGGTTAATGTGCTGGGATAACAAGTCAGTGTCACCGGAGTTACTGTTGCGTTTGCCTGCAAGGCGATGGCTGCGGCACCGCGTTGAAATCGATACGGCTTACCCGGAACTGAACGTGTACCTTCCGGGAAAATAATCATACAACCACCGGATTTTAAGTAATCAACGCACTCAGCGATCATCTGTTCGGGATCTCCGTTGCTGATGTAGCCAGCATTTAATATGGGACCGCGCATGAAAGGATTATGCCACAGCCGGGCTTTGACAATACAGTTGGCCTGTTTAATTCGGCTGATCAAAAATACGATGTCTATCAATGTGGGATGATTGGCGACAATTAATTGTCCGGGGCGATTTAACTTGTCTAAACCGTCTATTTCGTAGGTCATCACGCCAAATCTGTGCATCAAGCCAATAAACACATAAAAACTGTAATGCACGACTTTTTGGCCGCGGTTGGCTTTTTGCCTGGATGTTCCGGGTAATAGAGATAGTGTCGGGAACACTAATACCCATAACAAAAAACCGCCCACACCAAAGATGAAAAAACTCAGCCCTGTTGCCAAAAGCCGCCACAGATAGTTTATTTTTTTTGCCATACCCAGCTGTGTCTATGGTTACCTAGTTGTAAAGACTGTTCATCCGTTACTAGGAATTGTAAAAAAGAGAATATTTGTAAGGAATGCTCGCCATCGTTACGATGCTCTGGTGAATGGCATAGTTGCAATGGCAAACCGTCACCTGTCCAAGAAATTTTTAATGCCAATGCACCACTGGTTTTGGCAGTGAGGGCAAAAGGTAAGTATGGATAAAATTCTGACAGGGGCTCGTCATATAAAATGATCAGCACGTCATCATGGCCTTCTTGCAATAACCCAAGCGCTTCAATAAACGCCGCCGCGATGCCGTCTTGGCCGGGTGCAAGCACAGTAATTTCTTGATGATTGCTATAGGCGATCGAAAACAAGCCGGAAATAGCGTTATGCACTGATAAGCTGAATGCAGTAGGTGAAATATCCTCGCCGCGTTGCATGTCTTTAAGCATTTCTAACGACTTATTAACTTCGCCATGCGCAGAGCTGAACACAACAGGCATCGCAACATCATTATCAATACAGGCATCCACAGCATTAAAAACCGCTCTAGCTAAGGGACTTAATCGGCGTTGTAGAGGTTTGGGTACATTGCTGGATATGAGCGCTTGTTCAGGCTCAATAGGGTCTTGATTATTAAACCAATCGTGCCAATCCGGATGATGTTTCATGCCGGGAACCCAGGCATTCCATTTCCGTACTACAAATTCAAATTCTCTCGATGCTGCCATCATATTAATCTATGTGCTTATCTTTGCTTGACGGATAATAAAAACCTTATACAATACGCGCTCTCAAAACGGAGTGGTAGTTCAGTTGGTTAGAATACCGGCCTGTCACGCCGGTGGTCGCGGGTTCGAGTCCCGTCCACTCCGCCAAAAAGAATTGAGGCATAAAAAAACCAGCATCGGCTGGTTTTTTTATGCCTCAAATTTACTTCAGCCAAGCTCAATTTTTTCAAAAGTCACTGAAAAAAACTATCGTCGTCTAGTTGATCAAGAGTGTCCTCTAGCGGCTCGCCTGGAATCACTTTTTCTTCCATTGCCCATTCACCAAGATCAATCATTTTGCAACGCTCGCTGCAGAAGGGTTTAAATTCTTGTTCAGGGCTCCATGGTACCGGGCGGCGGCAAGTTGGACATTTGACCTGTAGTGTTGACTCGGACATTAGAAAAGGCAGCAGTTCAATGTAAATGGAATATCGTCGTGGCTTTGCGTTGGGCGCTTATCATCTTCTGATGGCTTCATAAACCGGATGCTGCAGCGATGCTTGCCGCCGCTGATTTCTGCAAAACAAGACAAGGTTTTATCGACGCTTACTTTGATCAATTGGTACGGCTGGCCCCGGTCTAATGAGAACTGAAAAAAACCGGCAACAGCAACTTCTTGGCTAGGTGCATCGCTGTTACGGATGAAATTAAGAATCAGGTCAATGGCATTACGCACATCGGTAAACGGGCTACTCCAGCGTTCTAAGTCTTTAAGCCGGGTGGGCTCATCTTGTTCCAGCCAATAATGATATTCGGGTAAATCAAATGAACAAGTGCCGCCAGGTATAGAACTACGCTGGGTAACGCTCTGAAATAAATCACTTTCCATTACATTGATGCCAATTTTGCCATTGGCGGCATAGAGCTTTTGGCTAATCTCGGCTAGTTGATCTAGCAAGTCATGAACTTTTTGCGTATCGACGCTTTGACTCGTGGCAATTTTATTGAGCACTTTGGCATGTCGGTCCAACTCTTTTAATATTTCTGATTTCAGATCATTGCGTCTGAAAATGGACATAATATCGAGCAATGTTGCGATCGCTGCGCGCTTATCGGCAACGGTGGGACCCGTTAAAAAGTGATTAAATTGTTGAAAGAGCTGTTCTAGCCGTATGAAAACCCGAATACGTTCGTTGAGTGGAAATTCATAGGTGATGGTGTTGTTCACAGACTCGATTATCCCGGCAGGCGCTTAATGAAAGGTAGGAATTGTGCAGTTTTTTAACCTGTTCCGCAAGCCTATCTTCGGCATCTGAGTTATCGATCACATCATCGGCATGGGTTGTTCTAAACGCCCGTGAGACTTGGCTGTCAATGATGGCTTGTATGGTTTCAGCCGTTAAATGATCTCGTTGACTAACTCGCTCAATCTGCGTTGCAACCGGACAATCGATCACCAGCACGCGGTCAACAAAGTCGGCTTTGTCCGACTCAAACAATAATGGGATAGCTATAAGGCAATAAGGTGCGCTGAGTTTTTCAAGCGCTGTGGTGATGGTTTTGAAAACTAAGGGATGTAGGATGGCTTCAAGACGTTGTTTTTGCTCAATATCGAAAAAAACTATTTCTCGAAGTGCGGCTCTATTTAGTGTGCCATCCGTGTTAATTACACTGCTGCCAAAAGCCAGTTGTATCTGTTTGAGTGCTGGCTGAGCCTTTTCCACTAACTGATGTGCGATTTGGTCCGCGTCGATAACAGGCACATCCATTGCTGCAAACAGCCGGGTAACCGTACTTTTGCCACAACCTATACCGCCAGTCAGACCAACTTTTAACATTGGTTAAAGACCTGCAAAGTCCAAATAAAGTTGATTGATGGGTTCGCCCCATAACAAAGCGATCCAACCAGCCGCCGCTAAATAAGGTCCAAAAGGAATGGGAGTGGCGTGATCGCGTTTAACAAAAATAATCATGCCGATGCCGATCACTGCCCCGACCAATGACGACAAAATGATGATCATCGGCAGGGTCTGCCAGCCCAGCCAGGCGCCGAACACAGCTAATAATTTGAAATCGCCATAGCCCATGCCTTCTTTGCCGGTTAATAGTTTAAATAATTGGTAGACGCTCCAGAGAATCATGTAACCGGCAATAGCGCCAATAATGCTGGTATGCGTATCAGTAAATATCCCAAACAGACTCAAGAGCAGGCCTAACCAAAGTAACGGCAAGGTGATTGAATCCGGCAATAGGTGGCTATCAATATCAATAAAAGTAAGGGCAATTAATGCCCAAGTCAGCAGCAATGCAAATCCTGCTTGCGGCGTGTAAGCAAAATGCCAGGCAACAATGATGGAGGTAATGGCGGTAAATGCCTCTATAACCGGATAGCGCAAAGAAATGGGATGTTTACAGTTGGCGCATTTGCCGCGTAATAACAGATAGCTAAAAACTGGGATGTTTTGCCACGGTTTGATAGGCGACGCACATTGGGGGCAGCGAGATAGTGGTACGGATAGGTTGAATGGTTCGTTATTTTCTTGATCGGGAGGGAGTTGCAAATACTCCAGGCAGTCTTTGCGCCAGCTACGGTTCATCATCACCGGCAGTCGATAAATGACTACATTTAAAAAGCTGCCGACTAATAGTCCAATAATGCCGACTAAGCTAACGAAAAAAACAGGATTGTTTAACTGGATGTTTAGCTCTTGCATCATAAAGATTTTGGAAAAGAATATGCACTCCTCTTGAAAGGAGCACGAGTTAAGACAGGGGAGGAAAATTCAAGGTGCTAACTAATGGTGGATCTGGTTTTTTGGTGCATCTAATTGAAAGATAGCAATATTTTTTCGATCTAACAAAGCCGTGGCACACTGAAATAACCTATTAAAAATATAAATTTTCGGGACTTAATTATTATAGGCTATCAATAGTCTTTATGTTGCCCTCAGCCTCTGCTGCCAAACAAACCAGCTTGCATTCTTATCTCACCAGGAGAGCCGTTGCTTGATGCTTGGTTACAGCGTCTGGAATTACTACCGAGGCGATGGGCAATAATTTGTAATGTGATAAGGAAAAATATGAATACATACAATTGGAATGCCAAAGATTATGAGAAAAACTCACAAGCCCAACAAAAATGGGCAAGAGAGCTGATTGCCAATCTCAAGTTAACAGGCTCGGAAAATATTCTTGATTTAGGTTGCGGTGACGGAAAAGTAACGGCAGAACTCGCACGATTAGTGGCTGATGGCTCAGTTGTCGGCGCCGATAACTCAAGGCAAATGATAGAACTGGCAAAGGAAAAATATTCACCAAACCAATATTCGAATCTTTCGTTTCAAGTCATGGATGCGAGTGCTTTATCGTTTGAAAGTTGTTTTGATGTGGTTTTCTCAAATGCGGCGCTGCATTGGGTAAAAAACCACCAACCTGTTATTGCAGGCTTATATAAAAGCCTAAGGGGTGGCGGCAAGATTCTCCTGCGCATGGGCGGTAAAGGCGACGCGACTGACATAATTTCGACGATGAACGATGTTAAAGCTTCAGCGAAATGGGCGCAGTACTTTACCGAATTTGAATTCCCTTTTACTTTTCTGGGTGTCGATGACTATCAAGTCCTGTTGCAAGAAGCCGGATTTTCTATCCATCGTGTTGAACTTATTTCTAAAGATATGATGCATGATGGAAAGTCAGGGCTGGCAGGATGGATTCGAACCACATGGTTGCCCTACACGGAGCGAATCCCAACAGAAAACAGAGAGATGTTTATCGAAGAGGTGTCTGCAAACTATCTCGCTAAAGTGCCGCTAGATGCTGCGGGTAAAGCGCATGTGGCGATGGTGATGATTGAAGTTGAAGCGGAAAAGATTACATAACCAGTGGATCAAGTTGCTCTTGTCGTTTCTGGTAGTTCCAGGCGCAATGCCTGTATTTTCATGACAACCTGTGTGTAAAACTTGCGGCATTAATCATGCGTCTTTAGCCAAGCCAGCACGTCTTCCACGTTCTTATCAGGTGGAAATACGGGATAAATATATTTCTGTATTTTTCCGTCTTTGGCAATCAGCGTTACGCGTTTAGTCAGGCGCATGTTATCTATTTCAAACATGGGCAAGCGCAAACTTTGCGCGAACTGGAAAGACGCATCGCTCAATAAACCGAATGGAAGATACAAACGATTCGCCGCTTCCAGTTGATCGTCAGAGGATTGCGTGCTGAGCCCGAACACCTTGGCATTCAATGCTTGCAACTCACGATAATAATCACGGAATGAGCAAGATTGCGGTGTACAGCCTGCGGCTCCAGGTATCTGAACCCAGCCGTCAGGAATGGCCCGCCCAGGTTGCCCGGTCATGGGATAACAGTAAATCACGAGCCAACCGGGAATTTGGGCTGGATTGACCGTGCCGCCGCTCGTTGAGGGCAGGTTTACCGAGGGAAGCGTTAGTCCTTGCAGATGGTTACAGCCGCCATCATCAACCGGAATGGGAAGATCGCTCGGGATAGTGCGAAGAAAATCTTTGGACGGATTATTCTCTTTCAACCTATTAACCTGATTTAAAAACATAAATTGAGTATCCCTGTTCCAGTGTTTTTAAGAATGTTTTAAATATAAACCGGGGTACTTTAATTGAACCGCAGTCAACGGCCTTACCGATAATTGAGTGTTTTTCGATAAGCTGATAGTTAGCGTTACAAAACACTTCACTTGGATTTGCTAAGGTAAATTTAAAATTCGCTCCCAGTTCACCCAATTTTTGATGCAAGGTATAACTGTATTTTTTATAAAACTTATCAGTCATCAAATCGCAAGCCAATTGATGATTTGGGAACAATTTATGTAAGGTTTGCAGAGTTTGCTTAATCACTTCTTCCTGCAAATAGATAAAAACACCTTCCATAACCACAACAACCGGTTGATTTGAAGAAAATTGCTGTAGCTTTTCTTCAAGCGACTCGGTTTCAAAATCAATTGTTATGCGTTGCAGTTTGTTTTTGCACCTTTCAATTGGAAGCCGCTCATTTTTGTACGCAATAATTTGCGGCTCGTCGAGTTCAATCCAGTTGCCGCCATTAAGCCGATAAGCCCGGCTATCAAAACCGGCCCCGATCAAAATCACGGTTAATTCCGGATTGTTGGTGAGTTCTTTACGTATGAAGTCATCAATAATTCGATGCCTGGCGACATTGCCGGCATTGGGATTTTTTTCCGCATAAAAAGAGGACAGAATTTTTAAGCCTCGTTCATCCATAAACTCCTTAGCATAACTATCTTGGCAGACAGGTTGGTCGTTTTCGGCATCTTGCATGCGAACTCCGCAGCAATAAAAAGCAGTATTTGATATGGGTTTCATGTGCGTTCAAATTTAAAGTAAGGGGCGTGCCAGAATCATGGGCAAACCATGATTATTCAAATACGGGGCGGAAAAAGCTACGTTCATAGCTCAATATGCAACGTGTTTGCTCTGCATATTTGAATGCAGCTTGGCATTCCGGATCTTGAAGCGATTGGGTTCGATATTCCTCATAGAGCGCCAGACTCGGAAAAGAGAACAGGGCTAGTGCCACATCGTTAGCGCCCTCTGACGGCATAAAGTAGCCATGGTGTTTTCCACCGAATTTATCCACGAGAGGAATCCAAAGCTTTCCGTAGTGCTCAAACTCTTTGAGTTTGTATGGATCGATGATGTAGCGCAGGTAGCAGGTAATCATAAATATCCTTAAGGTTTAGGTGCGTTCGCGTTGAATGCGCGATTATTTTGTATGACCTCAATATCCGGCAAGTTATCAAAGACCTGTTCTACTGTCGCATTCTGCGTCAGCGCCTTTACCACTAATGGCAGCGGCTCGGGCCAGATTTCCGGAAAGTCTCTTTCCAAGTCGTCAATAATGGGAAAAGCCAGTTTTTCTGTCGGCGGGTAAAATTCAGCGGCCACACCCGGCTTATTGCCGCGGGCATCAATGCGATACCAGTCATGTTGTTTGAGATAAACCGCATTCAAGCCATGGAGGCAATAAGGAGGGCCATCGGCTGCAACGGTCAGTCGCTGATAACAAAGCCCAGCCGGAATGGCATTGGCTCTTAACAGTGCGGCCAACAGATGGCTCTTGGCATAACAGTAGCCGGTACCGTGGATTAATACGTCAGAGGCTTTACAGGTCACGGGATTCATCCGGTAATCCCAGCTGTGTTTTATGTCATCGCGAACGAATTCGAAGCAAATCTTTACCAGATCTAATTCAGCGCTGACGCCATCAGCCAATTCTGCTGCCTTCTCAGAAACAGATGGATGCTCGTAATCGATGTATTGGCTTGGTAATAAGTATTTCTGCATGGGTATTTCTAGTTTAAGAAGGCGGGCGATCCCAACTGACGACATATTTCAGGTGCTGCCTGGTAAAGACACGAGTAATGCGACAGGCCTTTAAATATTTGGGTCGAGGCGCAGCCGGGAATCGCCGATTGCAAATATTCCGCCATGGCTACCGGCGACCAATTGTCCTCAGCGCCGTGCCAGATTTGGGTATTGACGGTCATTTCTGAGAGCGTGGTTTTCCATGGCAGGACATACGATTGAACGTCTCTGACGTAGCCTCGGATACGGCCGATAAAGCACGATTTCAATACGTTGATGATGCCGGATCGAAACTCAAGATCTACGGCCAATGCTTTATCATCACCGGCGACATTGGCAAACAACAAACGAAATAAAGCCGTGGGAGAAAGTAACGCCAGCAAGCTTTGCCAGTAAGACAATAATACGAATAAGACCGGAAAAGCTTTTGCTAACTGGAAAACCTGCTTCCCAGCCATGGCGTTAAGAAAATCGCCCGCGTCCAGCGGCGCGGCAGCCGAGATTAAATGCAGGGTTCGGATCTTATCAGGCAGGTAACGACAGGTCTGCAGGGCAATGAACGCACCGATTGAAAAACCAATGACATCCACTTTTTCTCCGACGGCTTGCTTTGAAATCGCCGCCGCTAAAAACTGGTAATACGCTTCACCAGCTATCGACGCATCGATAGCAAACCGATCGAAACAGATAAACCTCAATCCGTGTTCTTTTCCGTAATGATCAAAAGCTGCGCATTCTTCCGGGGCGCCGGGTACACCATGAAAGTAAATAACGACTCGTCCGTTATCGGCGCCGAACTGACTAAATTTCAATGATTGCATAAAGTGGAGGCGTGCGGTGGGAATGTCGGTGTGTATTCGCCGAGCAATGCTATTGGTTTAATTATATTGTAACTATTCAGTCTTTAATCTGAGTGAGGCTATGCGTTTATTGTGTAGGGTGGATAAGCAACGCGCATCCACCGCATTTGCCGGATGCGCTAGCGCTTATCCAGCCTACGCATGACGGCTCGATCAAGAGACTGAATAGTTACATGATATTGTTCATTTCTCCGGGGTTTACATGGGCGGAACAGTAACGTGATAAACAAAGAATTGTTCATCACGTTTCCAACCTGCGGATTGATAAAGCCGCTGGGCGGCTTCGTTGCTGGTCGCTGTTGACAGAGAAACGCGAACGGCGCCTAAAGAACTCGCATAATCAACGGCGGTTGTTATCAATTTTGAGGCCACGCCTTTTCTGCGGGTATGCTCATCAACGAAAAGATCATTGAGTACAAATATCCGGGCCAGCGATACCGATGAAAAACTGGGATAAAGCTGAGTGAAGCCAACAGGTTTATTACCTTCATGGGCAATGAATACGGCCGATTCTCCATGATTGAAACGCGCCAGCAAAAACTCCGTTGCCGCAGACAAATCGCTTGGGCGGCCGTAAAATTGGCGATAGCTATCAAAAAGCAGCGCGAGCGCCTCAAGATCAGACAGAACGGCCTGCCGAACGGTGATAGCGCTCATAAACTCTCCGAAAGTGAGGGTGCAGCAATATGATTCGATACCTCAATTAAATTCATGTCCGGGTCGCGTATATACACAGACAGAATCGGGCCGGTCGCTCCAGTGCGTTGTACAGGCCCCTCGATCACTATCACCCCGCATGAAGACAGATGACTTATCACTTCGGGTAATGGCACCGAGGTGATAAAGCATAAATCGGCAGAGCCGGGAGCAGGTTGCCATGCTTTGGGTTCAAATTCATTGCCATGCTCATGCAGATTGATTTTTTGTGAACCAAATGACAAAGCCTTACGACCGTTGCCAAAGGTAACGACCTTCATGCCCAAGACTTTCGAGTAGAAGTCTGAGGTGGTTTCGATGTTTTTGACGGTTAATACGAGATGGTCAAGGCTGTCTATTTTCATAAGAATGCTGATTTTTATGCCTGCGCGTTGTGTCATGACTTGACGTATAAAGACCTAATTCGAAGTATTTCATTTGCCGCAGGTTTATGCAGATAATTGTATTATCCCCGCTGCACGAGGACGGTTTCGGTGAGCTTCGACAGCGCAATGCGTTGCTTTCCTGTGCTGTCGAAATTGTCCGGGGCAAGCCATGTCTGAAATGCCTCAGCCAGGGCCGACCATTCCTGGTCTATGGCTGCGTACCAGGCCGTGTCGCGGTTATGTTCCTTGATAACTGCTGCTTGGCGAAAGACGCCTTCAAACGATAGGCCCAGTCGTTGTGCCGCAGACCGTGATGGCATATTCAGGGCGTTACATTTCCATTCGTAGCGACGATAACCCAATGCGAAAGCTTCTCTCATCATGAGCCACATCGCTTCGGTTGCGATGGCTGTTCGTTGCATAAGAGGCGAGAAATTCAGATGTCCGACCTCAATCGAGCCGTTCAATGGGTCGATTCGTAAATAGCTTGCAACACCCACCGCCTTCCCTGTCGCATGACTAACAATGGCAAAAAATAGCGGGTCTGAAGTTGCACAGAATGGGTCTATCCAGTTGCGATAAGATGCGTATGAGTTGAAGGGGCCGTATGGCAGATATGTCCAATTCTTGCCCTCGGTATCTAGTGCGTTAGCCGAGAATAGATCGGCGGCGTGCCGCTCCGAATTGAGTGGCTCTAGGCTGCAAAAACGACCAGTCATTACTTTACGAGCAGGAGCCGGGACTGGTTTCCAGTCGGCAATTGGAAACCCTATGGGTTGAGCTAGTAAGTTCATATTGTTGTTAATGTTTTCGAATGATATTTTGTATTTAAGCCGTACGGATGCGAGCTGCAATGCGAGGGCCGAATAGATTGATGAACAAACCCGCAATAATCAAAACGGCGGCCGTTATCTTCCATTGAAGAAGCGGTTCCCCCAAGAGCAACGTTGAAGCGGTAAATCCGAATACCGGTACCAGTAACGTAAACGGGGCGACTGTTGCAGCCGGGTAGTGACTCAATAGCCAGCTCCATGCGGCAAACGCGAGCAGGGTTGACGGGTACACGATATAGCCAATGGCGCCAATAGTAAGCCACGAAATATGCGTAATAGTTTCAGGACTCCAACTGTTTTGTTCCAGGATAAACGACAAAACCAATAGCGGCGGCCAAGCAAAAAAACTGCCCCACACAATAAGCGCAAGCATATCGACTTTGCCGAGTTTCTTAGAAATAAGATTGCCAAGCCCCCACGAAGCAGCGGCAGCGATGATCAGGATCAGGCCGACAATCGAAATTTCACCCCCCAGATTTGCCGCAACCCAGCCGATTCCGGAAAATGCAACTAAAGCCCCCGCAATTTGCCAAATGGATGGTTTTTCGGCCAAAAACACGACCGCCAGTAAGACGGTGAAGAACACCTGCACCTGAAGCAACAAAGACGCTATCCCCGCTGAGGTACCGGCGAACATGCCGGAAAACAGCAATGCGAACTGGAGCGAGAACATCACCCAGCCGAAGCCTGCCACCATGCGTAACGGAGCGGCGGGACGCTTAATGAAAAAGACAGCCGGAAACGCGGCGAGAAAGAACCTAAGTGCGCAAAGCAGAATAGGCGGAATTTCTTTAAGGCCGACTTTTATTACCACAAAATTAAATCCCCAAATTGCGACGACTAATATCGCCAATGCCATGTGATGTAATCGCACTGTCTCTCCTGTGATATCTAATGTAAAGCTAGCCGGAGAACATCCGGGATTGGCGCGGAAAATTGTTATACATCATCAACCGAGTGATTGTTTTGGTTGCGCCGGGTAGACGATAATAAAAAAATAAGTGAGGCATTAGACTGGATTCTGTCATTAGGGGCAACTGTCAATTAGTCTGTATAAGGTAACCACCCTGTCGTCTCCAGGTTCTACCCATTAACAGCCCGGCAATAAGATTCCATTAGTTACAGAGGATTCCATGAAAATACTGGCCATATCAGGCAGCCTGCGTGCGGCGTCACTCAATTCGGCGCTGCTGCGGGCGGTCGCGCGATTAGCGCCGCCGGACATTTCGGTGCAGCTGTTTGCCGACCTGGGATATTTGCCGTTGTTCAACCCCGATATCGAGATGACCGACCAGCCTGTCGTGGCGCGTTTTCGTGAGCAATTATTGGCAGCTGATGCGGTGTTGATCGCCAGCCCGGAGTATGCGCACGGCATCACCGGTGCAATGAAGAATGCGCTCGATTGGATGGTGGGGAGCGAGGTCTTTGTGAACAAACCTGTCGCGTTGTTAAACGCCTCGCCAAGAGCCGTTCATGCCCAGGCATCGTTGAAAGAGATTATTACGATGATGTCGGCCCGCGTTGTTGAGGAGGCATCAATTACGGTACCGATACTGGGTGCAAATTTTGACGAAGAGGGGATTGTTACTCATCCAGCAATTTCCGATGCGCTTCGCCAGATGCTAACAACGTTGCAAGTCTACATCGACTGAAACAGCCGACCTCTCTTTTATGTTGGAGCTTGTTTGCCGGTGTATGCCGCCAGACTTGATCCGAAATTGCATAAAAAATTGTTAAACGTGTAAACCCTCCTGACACCACGCTGTCAGGAGGGTTGTCATACCATAGCCGCTCGTTAACACTTAATTTACGGAGATAACAAAATGAACAATGTAGCAAATTGGTTTGACATTCCAGTCACAGACCTGCAGCGCGCTAAAGGCTTTTACCAAAATGTTCTTCAAGTCACCTTTAAAGACGAGGAAATGGGAGGTTATCAACTGGCGATTTTCAATGCCGAGGAAGGTGCGGTCAGCGGCATGTTGGTGTTGGGCGAGCATTATCAACCCAGCCAAACCGGTACGGTGGTTTACTTCAACGGTGGTGCGGATTTAAGCGTCCCGTTGGATCGGGCCGTCCAGAACGGCGGCAGCGTTATTTTGCCAAAAACGCCAATTCATGACGGCGACTGCGGATACTTCGCGCTGTTTTTGGATAGCGAAGGCAATCGCGTTGGTTTGTATTCAGCGGCCTAATCAACCTTGGTCAGCAGGCGGCCGAAACATCGGCCGCCTGCCCAGCACGATGCGACGCGCCGACCGTTTATTCCAAATTGTACAAATCCTGCGCAACAAGCGTTTGGTTACCGCCAAGACGCTTGCCGAGCGTCTGGAAGTGTCCGAGCGCACCATTTACCGGGATATTCAGGATCTCAGTCTGTCCGGCGTTCCGGTTGAGGGTGAGGCCGGTGTCGGTTATCGGCTGCGCCATACCATCGACATTCCTCCGATCATGTTTACTTCGGATGAAATCGAGGCCTTGGTCATCGGTGCGCGGATGGTCAAAACGTGGGCGGGCACTGAGCTGGGTTACTCGGCGCAATCGGCGCTGGATAAAATTACCGCCGTCATCCCTGCCGAGCTCAGAAACAAGATCGAAGACAGCAAGCTGTTTTCCTTGCGCTTCTCTCAGCGCCAGGATCTCGATGTTAATTTGGATATTTGCCGTAAAGCCATTGATGGCAAACGCCTGTTACAGATGAATTATTGCCGTGCCGACGGCGAACAAAGCCTGCGCTGTATTCGGCCGCTGGGCTTGTATTTTTGGGGTAACGTCTGGACCCTGGTCGGCTGGTGCGAACTGCGTGACGATTTTCGTAATTTCCGGCTGGACCGGATTTTGAGTATTCAGCCGGAAAACACTACCTTTGCAGATGGCGAAGGCCAAAGTCTGCCGGACTTTATCAAGCGAATGACTTGCAAAGACTGATGTTAATTCTTGGGTCTCAATACCAGTATTTTGCCCAGCGATTGAATACCTATTATCTCCTCAAGCACCCATCCTGATTGATCGAATAGAGCTTGCCATTCAGAAAGCGTTCGTTCCCTGCCTTGAGTTGCCATGAACATCTGCATATCGAAAGCGGCACTGGCAAAATTGGCGTTAAATTCCTCAACCACCAGTTCCATCAGTGCAATGCGGGCACCGGTTCCGGCACTGACAGCAGCCAGATTGCGCAATACCTTGACGCAATTATCGTCATCCATGCCATGCAGGACGGCACTCAACAAGTAGATGTCTTTGTCATTTTGGGCTGGGGGAACCGATTCGAGCATGTTCCCCGACTGAAAGGTCAGCCGGGAAAGCAGGGCTGGTGACTCTTTGCTGAGCCAATAGTTTGCCGCTGTTTGAATTACCTGTTCCCGGTCAAACACCAAAGCCGTGAGATGCGGATGCCGTTTTAGTATGGCTAATGATTTACTTCCCTTCGAACCACCCACATCAATGATGCGGTCAAATCGTCCCCAATCGAAGTCAGTGGCAAAACTATCGCCCGTCAATGTCTCCACACTGTCCATCGCACGGGCAAACAGCGCATCGAACTCGGCATGGTCGTCCATATAAGCATACAACTCGCTGCCGTGAGATAGTTGGAATGGTACTTCTCCGCTACGCACGCCCAGATCCAGTTGCTCATACCAAGGCTGGCTCATCTCGACCGAGTTGTGCATCAGGATCATGGCGCGGACGTTCTTGCTATGATCTTCCCGCAAGTGAGCGGATAACGCGTTGTTTCGGAAAACCCGAGGCGATACTTCTTTGAATATACCCATCGCCGCCAGCATTCGCAACAGACGATAGACACCGTCAGCTTGGGCCGAAACGCGTTCGGCAATGATTTCAACGGTGAGTTGTTCATCGCCCAATACGGAAGCAATATCCAGGCGGGTGGCGACATAAAGCGCTCGCGATTGCCAGAATGCCGAGCCGATCTGGATTAGACGAAACGGAGCGGGCGTGAGTTTGTTGGGGATATTTTGCAGCCAAGCGGCAAACCTCATCAGAATTGCAAAGCGGCGAACTGCACTTGAGTTTTTTTGTAACGACATCGCAACTTTCCTTATTCGGCTTTTGTCGGCGCCAAGCCGGTGGAAAATAGATGACCATTGAACGCCGCCAATTGTTCCAGGAATGCAGCATCCATTGTTCGGCCCATCTGTTCTTCAAAAATATCTTTTAGCAGGATCGGCATCATCGCTAGGCTGACAAATGCCATCCTGACAATGTCAGGGTCTAATGAAGGCGTGACTTGCCCGGCAGACTTCATCTCCTCCACCTTCTTGGCACCACGTGTGCGCCCTCGCTCCAATAGCTGTTGGATAAAGCGTCGCCCCGGCCCCTGGTTAAGCGCCAGGATTTTCAAGATTAGCTTTGGAAATTCAGGCCGCTTGGACATGATCTCGTAATACAGATTGAAGAAGTCTTTAAGCCCATCAACGGAGTCCAGCATTTGTCCGTCCAACACGTTAAGCAGCGGGTTCATCGTGTCACGGATCATCTCCTCGTATAAGCCCTCTTTGTTGCCGAAGTAGTACCGGATCATCGAGACGTTGGCTCCGGCTTTTTCCGCGATCAGACGGGTTGTGACCTTGTGGTATTCGTCAGCTAGAAAACTGTCGAGAGCCGCTTTGAGCAAGCGTTCACGCACGGGATCAGGAGCAAACTCCTTAGGGATGGCAATCATCAATTTCTCCAATGTCAGCTGGTGAAAATTAGATTAACAATTGCAAGTCGGGGCCACCAGAAGTTTCGTCAATCAACTTAGGTGGTTTGATTGACCGGAAAATTCACTGCGGGGGAATGCGAACGACTGTTGAATCGGGTATGCTCAAAAGGAATGGGGCACTTGTTCCAGTCTTTGCACAAACCACTACTTATATATCCATGAATGACGAAGATCTATTCGAACCTATCGACACGGAGCGAACCCATCTCCGGTGTCCTCGTTGTACCGATGCAGCTACAATTGCCGGATTGATGACTCCTGGTGTTAGCCGCTGGCTCGCTGCTTGGCCTCTAGCTACTACCGAACAGGTAGCCGTTGCTAAAATACTTCAAGCGCGCGAGGAAATTGCAGCAGGACAAGCACTGCATTTTTTGATCGAGCGGCAGGTGGATCAGGCGGTGATGGGCTGGATTCGGGTGTCTCGTGCTGAGACAGAGGCGAAGATGGGTGATTTAGGCTACTGGCTTAACGAGGCGTACCACCATTACGGCTACACAACCGAAGCTACGATCACGGCTGTTACTGCGGCATTCGAACGTCTAAACCTGGATTCGGTTGAAGGAGGTGCCCAGGTTGAAAACGTAGCATCGTTTGCGGTCATGCAACGAATAGGAATGGAGCCGCAAGGTGAGCGGATCGTATGGGCCTCGGCACGTAATCGCCAAGAGTTATGCATTTTCTATTCGGTTACCCGAGATCAATTTGTACAGCTGCAGATTGATCAGCTGTCCGGGAAGAAGCTCTGACTATTGTCCCAAGCTATTAATTAAACGATAGTTTTTCGAATAAGGTTATTTTATGAGTTTTTAATAAAATGAAACAAAAAAAGGCCGCCTTATTTTGGCAGCCTTCTTAATGTGTTGTTATTAAAGTATTTATTTGGCTTATCCACATAAAAATGAAACCCTGTGGATTTTTTCTGGGTTTAGCCCACAGCAGCGCCCATTTTGAAAATAGGCAAGTACATCGCGACAATCAATCCGCCGACCAGAATGCCTAAAATAACCATGATAATTGGTTCCATTAAGCTGCTTAAGTTGTCGACCAGGTTATCGACTTCTTCTTCGTAAAAATCGGCAACTTTCGCCAGCATCGCGTCCATAGAGCCAGATTCTTCGCCGATGGCCACCATTTGCTGCACCATGTGCGGAAACAAATTGGCCTGACTCATAGCAAACTGCAAGCGTTGGCCGGTGGCCACTTCTTCGCGCATCTTTAACACCGCTTCAGCATAAATGATGTTACCGCAGGCACCTGCCACTGATTCCAGGGCTTCTACTAAGGGCACACCAGCTGCTGACATCGTGGATAAAGTCCTGGAAAAACGCGCAATGGCTGACTTGTTTAAGATCAGTCCGACGACGGGTATCTTCAGTAACGTTTTATCGAGAAAATGATTAAATGGTCGTGAGCGTTTTTTGAAATAACCAAAGGTATAAACAGCACCAACCACGATGCCAATAACAATCCACCACCATTTCTGCATCCATTCAGACATATCAATTACCATGCGCGTAAATGCCGGCAAGTCTGCACCAAAGCTTTTGAAAAGATCTTCAAATACCGGTACCACAAAAATCAGCAAAATTGTGGTCACCACAAACGCCACTACAACGACTGAGATCGGGTAGGTCAGCGCCTTTTTGATCTTTTTCTTCATCGACTCGGTCTTTTCTTTATAGGTGGCGATTTTGTCTAATAGAGTTTCCAATACCCCGGCATGTTCGCCTGCCTCGACCAAGTTACAAAATAATTCGTCAAAATACACCGGCCGTTTGTTGAGGGCTTCGGCTAAGGTATCGCCACCTTCAATATCCGCTTTGATGCCCAACAACAACGCGCACATGCTGGGATTATCATGACCTCTACCGACAATATCGAAGGACTGTACTAAAGGAACGCCTGCCGACAGCATCGTCGCCAGTTGCCGTGCAAAAATCGCAATATCACCTGGTGTAATCGCTTGAGTTTTAGCTTTAAAAAATGGTTTAGGTTTTTTCTTAAACTTGATGACGCGATAGCCTTGACGTCTTAGCTCGGTTTTAGCCACAGCCTCGCTTTTCGCGGAGATTTCCCCGCCCGCTTTTTTTTTGTTTTTGTCAGTTCCTTCCCAGACAAAATCCAGTTGTTCCGCTTGCTCTGCCATAGTTATTCCTTGGTTACTCGATCAATTTCTTCCAGACTGGTAACGCCCATTCGCACTTTATTCAATCCTGATGCGCGCAAATCGTTAATGCCTTCAGACGTTGCTTGATTAGCTAGTTGCATCGCGTTACCGCCTTCAAGAATCAGCTCGCGCATCTTTTCACTTAAGGTCATCACCTGATAAATGCCCACGCGGCCTTTATAGCCATTAGTGCAATGATCGCAGCCTGGGCCGGCTTTAAACACTTTTAATGTCGACAATTCTTCTTGCTTAAAACCGGCCGACAAAAAGGCAATGTCTGGATAGTCTGCTGGCGTTTTGCAATATTCGCACAACCGTCGAGCCAATCGTTGCGCCATAATTAAATTGACTGCCGACACAATATTAAAGGGTGGAATACCCATTTGCATTAAGCGGTTCAAGGTTTGCGGGGCATCGTTAGTATGCAGGGTGGATAACACCAAATGGCCTGTTTGTGCGGCTTTTACGGCGATTTCTGCGGTTTCAGTATCGCGGATTTCGCCGACCATAATAATGTCCGGGTCTTGCCGCAAAAAAGCCCGCAACGCTGTGGCAAAGGTTAGCCCTGCCTTAACATTCATATTGACCTGATTAATGCCTTCGACTGTGATTTCAACAGGATCTTCAGCAGTGGAAATGTTACGTTCCACACTATTAAGCAAATTCAGGCCCGTGTACAAGGTCACTGTTTTACCGCTGCCGGTAGGCCCGGTGACCAACACCAAGCCGTAAGGCTTATTGATAGCGCTCAAAAAGAGTTGCTGCTGTTCCGGCTCAAATCCCAGCTTTTCGATACCAATCTGTGCGCTGGTCGGGTCCAGAATACGCAGTACCACCTTCTCACCAAATAGTGTTGGACAGGTATTAACCCGGAAATCAATCGCCCGGTTTTTAGATAGCGTCATCTTGATTCGGCCATCTTGAGGCACGCGGCGTTCGGCAATATCCATTTTCGACATTACCTTGATTCTGGAGATTATTCTGCTGGCGATACTGGCTGGTGGGCTGGCAATCTGATGCAAAATGCCATCTGCCCGATAACGAATGCGGAAGTTTTTTTCGTAAGGCTCCATGTGTATGTCAGACACGCCTTGCTTGATGGAGTCGAGCAGAATTTTATTTACAAAGCGAACGATGGGCGCGTCATCAATGTCAGAATTAGTGTCGTTCCTGGTGTTATCTTCCTCGCCGCCGGTGATTTCCAGATTGTCCAGATCAGCATCCAGCATATCGGACATAGACGTATCAGCCGCTTCCAATGCGATATCAATGATTTTGGCCAGTTTGTCTTCTTCAACCAGAATGGCTTCAGGATTAAGTCGGCTTTGAAATTTGATGTCATCCAACGCTTGAAAATTGGTTGGATCAGAGATGGCCAAAAACAGGGTATTGCCGCGAATGAATAAAGGCAGAGCATGGTGTTTGCGAATCAGTTTTTCCGCTACCCGACTAATTGGCAAGCTTCGATAATCAATGGCATCTAAATCAAAATAAGGTATGCCAAACTCAAGTGAAGCGCGGGCTGCAATTGTTTTACTATCGATCAGTTTATTGGTAACCAGATAGGCAATTAACGATACTTTGGCTTTTTGTGCGCCCTGAATATACTTTTGTGCGTCATTTTCAGTCAGCAGGCCGTTCTCGACAAAACAACGAGTTAGGCCATTAAATTGTAAGTCAGTAAATACAGATGCCATGGCGTGTGATTATAAAAATCAAGGGTGTAGAAAAACTATAGACGACATGACAGATTTGTCCAACTGGCATGAAGGGCTGTTTGTTCTTGCGGTAACGCTGATAAATTTCACCTAAAAAATTATCTCTTTGTTTAGAGATTCGTAACCAAAAATTTATGAGGTCTGTGTGGCGGTTTTGAATTGGGTTATGGCGTAAGTAACGAAACAGCCGCCAACAAAGTTCACGTTGGCGACTGTTTCGGACAAGCGGTTTTTTACAATGCGCGGATCTTTTCTTGCTGTTGTTCAAGGTTGTTTAGCAACGATCGTAGCTCTGCCAATTTGGCGCGTTCCTTATCAATCACTTCCGGTGGCGCTTTATCGACAAAAGCGGGATTGTTCAACTTGCCCTCAACTCTTGGCAAATCGTTAGCAATTTTTTGGATTTCCTTGGCCAATCTAGCCAGCTCAGCTTCTTTGTTGATCAAACCAGCCATTGGAATCAGGATTTTTAATTCGCCAACCAGCGCAATCGCGGATTCAGGCGCGTTGTCAGTTACTCTCAACCAGGTAATGCTTTCTAGTCGGCCCAGTTTCAGTAAGTAGCTTTCGGTGGCTTGCAGAGCTTCTTGGTCGGCCATGGAGCCGTTTTGTAACAAGACATTCAGAGGTTTGCCCGGGGCGATATTCATCTCTCCACGTATCCTACGAATACCAAGAATGAATTCCTTTACCCACTGGATTTGCTCCTCAGCGAAGAGATCGATAGCTTTAGCTATCTCCCATTTCGGATACGGTTGAAGCATGATGGTGGCGGCGGTGATGCCGGCAAGTGGCGCAACGCGTTGCCAGATTTCTTCAGTAATGAACGGCATGATCGGATGAGCTAGCCGCAATATGGTTTCCAACACTTTCAACAGGGTCTGACGAGTGCCTTGTTGCAAAAGCAAGTCATCACTTTGTAGCGAGATTTTTGCCAGTTCCAAATACCAGTCGCAGTATTCATTCCAGGTAAATTCATAGATCGCTTGAGCGGCTAAGTCAAAGCGGTAGCTGTCGATAGCATCGGTTGTTGCAGCAATAGTGTGATTCAGCTGCGCCAAAATCCACAAATCGGCTTTACTATAGTGGCATTCGACGCAGTCGATGCCGTTGTCTTGCTCTTCGGTGTTCATCAGTACATAACGCGCCGCATTCCACAATTTATTACAGAAATTGCGATAGCCTTCGGTGCGCGCCAAGTCAAAGCGAATATCGCGGCCTGTTGAGGCTAATGAGGCAAAGGTAAAGCGCAGCGCATCGGTACCGAATGAAGAAATTCCGTCAGGAAATTGCTTGCGTGTAGATTGTTCGATTTTTTTGGCTAAATGCGGCTGCATCATTCCAGAGACACGTTTGGCGACCAATGCCTCCAGCTCAATGCCGTCGATAATGTCGATAGGATCCAGTACGTTGCCTTTAGATTTGGACATTTTTTGGCCTTCGGCATCGCGCACCAAGCCATGAATGTACACTTCCTTGAACGGCACCTGGCCCTGAAACTTCAAGCCCATCATAATCATCCGTGCCACCCAGAAGAAAATAATGTCAAAGCCGGTGACTAGTACGCTGGTTGGATAATGCTTAGCCAATTCTTCGGTATTTTCCGGCCAGCCCAGTGTCGAAAACGGCCATAAAGCGGACGAAAACCAAGTATCCAATACGTCTTCATCTTGGCGAATTGGGTAATCGGCAGGCAAATGATGCTGATCGCGAATTGCTTGCTCGGAACGACCGACATAAATATTGCCTTTGTCGTCATACCAAGCCGGAATGCGGTGGCCCCACCAGATTTGCCGGGAAATACACCAATCCTGAATGTTGCGCATCCAGTCGAAATAGGTGTTTTTCCAGTTATCGGGCACAAATTTAATGTCGCCGTTTTCAACCGCGGCAATGGCCGGTTCCGCCAACGGTGCAACTTTTACGTACCATTGATCGGTTAACAGTGGTTCGATAACACTCTGGCTGCGATCACCGCGCGGCACCATCAATTTGTGGTCGGCGACTTTTTCCAGCAAACCTTGCGCTTCCAAATCAGCCACAATCTGCTTACGTGCGTCAAAGCGATCCAGGCCTCGATATTTTTCAGGTATGAGATTACTTGTTGCTTGACCAACCAATTCTTCATCAGCGAATTCTAATCCGCTATCATCTGATGTTTTATGTCCCCACGAAAAGTCATCAAAACGATCCGCTTTTATTCGTGCATCCTTAGTAAAAATGCTAATTAATCCGCCATTGGGTAACGCTTGAATAGCCGAATGATTGCGGTGCCGCATCCACACTTCGTAATCGTTAAAATCATGGGCCGGAGTAATCTTCACGCAACCGGTACCGAATTCAGGGTCGACATATTCATCGGCAATAATCGGAATTCGACGACCGGTTAACGGCAGCTCAACATATTCACCCAATAAATGTTTATAGCGTTCATCATTCGGGTGGATTGCAACTGCTGCATCACCGAGCAGTGTTTCCGGGCGGGTGGTTGCCACAATCAAATGGCCGGTGCCGTTACTTAATGGATAACGGATGTGCCACATGAAGCCGCTTTCTTCTTCGGATAACACTTCGAGATCGGACACCGCGGTGTGCAGTACCGGATCCCAGTTCACCAGACGTTTGCCGCGGTAAATCAGGCCTTCTTCGTACAAGCGAATGAATACTTCCTGCACCGCGTCGGACATGCCTTCGTCCATGGTAAAACGCTCGCGGCTCCAATCCAGAGATGAGCCCATGCGCCGCAACTGGCGGGTAATGGTGCCGCCGGATTCTTCCTTCCATTGCCAGACTTTTTCGATGAACTTGTCACGGCCGTAATCGTGGCGGGTTTTACCCTCGGCATTACACAAACGCTCCACCACCATTTGCGTCGCGATACCAGCATGGTCGGTGCCCGGCTGCCACAAGGTGCGATAGCCTTTCATACGATGGTAACGCGTCAATGCATCCATAATGGTGTCTTGAAAGGCATGGCCCATGTGCAGACTGCCGGTGACATTCGGCGGCGGAATCATGATGCAGTAAGATTCCGCATCGGGATCGGCGGCTTGATCAGCAAAATAGCCTTGCTGTTCCCAGGTTTGATACCAGCGTTGTTCAATGTCGTGCGGGGAGTATGTTTTTTCCATAGTGTGGCAGTTTTTTCAGTGTCGAAGCGGACAGGGGCAAATAGAGGTCTGTCGCGGGGTTAAAGTTATATTTTTTAGGTTAAGAAATCTTATGTGTGGCAATAGCCAAACCGGCCTGCTGATACTGGCGATAACGTTGTCTACCCGGCTCTTTAGTAGTTTCGCTATTGTCGAGGATTTCCAGAATGCGTTCAGCATGTTGGAAGTCTTGTGGGCATTGCGTAGACAAGTTAATCACGGTTTTTTTCCATGGCTCAGGAGCCGCTATCGAGCCGATCAAGAAAACATTTTTTACTTCGGGCAGTTCGCCAGCATACTGTTGATGCGGAATAAAGCTACCTGCCCTGAAAGTCCAGAGCAGGTCATCGATCAGCTGGCTTTGAGTGTCGGAGTCGGTTAACACATAGCCGAACTGGCCGCTGTTATAGACTTTTTCAATCAGCTTGCAGGCAAACTCTAAGCGCGCTCGCTGGGAATTTGACTGCAATACGTAAAAAGTGGCCTCCGACATCAATTGTTGCTCTTGTTACCGATGTTAACCTTGCGCTCGGTTGAGCAGGTACTGCACCAGCAATGGCACAGGACGGCCAGTTGCGCCTTTGTTTTGGCCGGTGCGCCAAGCAGTACCGGCAATATCCAGATGCGCCCAGCGGAATTTTTCGGCGAAGCGCTGTAAGAAACAAGCGGCGGTAATGGTGCCGGCGTCTTTGCCACCGACATTGGCGATGTCTGCGAAGTTGGATTTGAGTTGTTCTTGATATTCTTCCCATAGCGGCAGGCGCCAGAGGGTGTCGTTGGCAACGTCACCCGCCGCCAGTAAGTCATTGCATAAGGCATCATCGTTACCTAGTAAACCGCTGGGTACACGGCCTAAGGCGACCAGACAAGCACCGGTTAAGGTGGCTAAATCGATCACTACTTCCGGGTCGAAACGTTCGGCATAAGTTAAGGTATCGCATAGTAATAAGCGGCCTTCGGCATCGGTATTTAATACTTCAATAGTAAGGCCGGACATGCTGGTTAAAATATCGCCCGGTTTGTTGGCATCGCCATCGGGCAGATTTTCTGAGGATGGAATCAGGCCGATGATATTCAACGGCAGTTGCAATTGCGCCGCAGCCTGTAGAGTACCCAGCACCGACGCACCGCCGCACATGTCGTATTTCATTTCATCCATGCCAGGTGCGGGTTTTAACGATATACCGCCAGCATCAAAGGTCAGGCCTTTGCCGATCAAGACTATCGGCTTGCTGTCTTTAGCGCCGCCTTGGTAATTGATGGTGATCAATTTAGCGGGTTGCCGACTGCCGCGTGACACGGACAACAATGCGCCCATACCCAGAGCCTCCATTTCGGCTTCTTCCAAAATGCTGACCGCTAAGCTGCTATGTTTTTTGCCTAGCTCGAGTGCTTGTTCAGCAATATAAGACGGCGTGCAGATATTACCGGGTAAGTCGGCAAGCAGTTTGGTTAACGCGACGCCTTCAGCGATGGCGCGGCCTTGGGCTAAACCAGTTTGTGCCGCAGCTGCTTGCGTTTCCGGGGCGGCGATGCTGAGCTTTTCGAGCTTACTTTCCGTGGTTTTATCGGACTTGCAGGCCGTAAATTGGTAAGCGACGTCATGGAATGCTTCAACCACTTGCCGGGCTTTCCATGACCAGTCGCGGTTTTCAACCGGGGTTTCTGATAATGCCGAGACCACGGATTTAATGTAAGGTTTTTTCAAGCTGTTGGCCGCTGCTTGCAGGGCTTTTTTGTAATCTTTGCCGGATAAAGGTTTATTCTCACCCAGGCCGACCAGCAATATTCGGTCGCTAGCGATGCCGGAAACTGCGTTGATTAGAACGGTTTCACCGTTTTTTCCGCTGATGTCGCCGCGGCTGACGATTTTAGCTATCAACCCTTGGCTGCTGCTGTTAAGGGTGGTTGCGGATGCGCTAAGTTGTTGATCTTGGTAGACGCCGACAATGATGCAATCAGATTGCAGTTTTTCTAAGGGGGCGCTTTCTATAGAATAGTCCATGGCTTAACTCGGCTGGATGTAAAAGGGTTGATAGGAAGATAGGCTGCATAGCGCAGCAGATCCTACGGCTGGGCCGGATTATACAACACAAAATCGATTTAGATTGGGGAGACAAGCTTGGCAGAAGACTGGTCAAAAGGCTACAAATCGGGGTATCGGCCGTTCATTAGCGTCCTGGACAAAATGATCGCGCAAGATCTGTTGAAGACGCTGACATCGGTGTTGGCAGTGATTGTGGTCATTATCGTTAGCCGTAAGTTCATTAGAATTTTAGACAAGGCGATTGAAGGTCAAGTGTCCAATGAAACCCTGTTAAGTATTTTGGGCTTAAAGACCGTTATCGCCTGCGTCACGTTTCTTCCCGCCGCCATTTTTATGGCGGTGCTGATGGTGCTGGGCAGAATGTACCGCGATCAAGAAATGGCCGCGGTTGCCTCTGCCGGTGGTGGAGCTGGCGTTATGTATCGTGCTGTGTTTGTGTTGGTATTGCCGTTGTCGATATTTGCTACAGGGCTATCTACCTATGTGGCGCCGTGGGCTGAAGCGCGAGTGGGGCAACTGATGCAACAAGACGAAGAGTCGGCCGATCTTAGAGGTATCGCTGCTGGAAAGTTCAGCGAATATAGCCAGGGGGACCTGGTGGTGTATGTGGAGAAAATTACCGACGACAAAAAAATGCACGATGTGTTTGTGCAAAATCGCCAACACGGCACCATTGGCATCATTAACGCGAAAACAGGGCATTTGGAAGATTTACCCACCGGCCGCTATATGGTTTTGGAACAGGGCGAACGCATACAAGGCCAGCCCGGCGCATTGAATTATGTGCTTGAGCAATTCGATCAATACTCGGTGCGGGTAGATAGCAAAGTCGCCGCCGACAGTTTCATTCAAGAATCCATCGCTACCGAGGTATTGCTAAAGTCGGCCGCACGTCGGGATATTGCCGAATTGCAACGGCGGTTATTCATCCCGTTGGGCATTATGTTACTCAGCTTTATTGCCGTACCTTTGGCGCAGATGTCGCCACGGAGCGGTGTTTACGGCAATATGCTGGTTGGGTTTTTAATCTATTTCAGTTATGGCAACTTGGTTCATGTCAGTCAAAGTTGGGTGATTAAGGGAACTATTCCGGTTTGGTTAGGAGCCGTCGGCGTCAACTTGTTGCTGTTTATTATTGGCAGCATATTGTTGGCACGACTGTATGGCTGGCAATGGCTGCGCGCGACACTCAAGAGCAAGGTGACAAAGTGAATGTAATCAATGGGTATATCGTCAGGGAGATTTTGAAAGGTTCCTTGGTTGCGCTGGTTTTATTGTTGACGCTGTTCAATTTGTTCACTTTCAGTGACGAAATTAAAGATTTGGGTAAAGGCCACTATGGCTTAAAAGAAATTTTTACCTATTTGGCGCTGACCTCACCGACTGTTTTTTATGAGCTGATGCCTGCTTCGGCCTTATTGGGCAGTCTGTTTATTTTGGGAGCCATGGGCAATAACCATGAAATCATTGCCATGCGCGCGGCCGGTTTGTCGGTGTTCGGCATTTTGCGCGCAGTGATGTTGGCGGGCGCAATTTTGGTTGCCATGGCTATTATTGTCGGTGAGTTTGTCGCGCCCTCTGCTGAGCGTGCGGCCCGTTTGTTAAAAGTGACGGCACAAAATGAGCAAGTCGTCATGAATAGTAAATACGGGCTGTGGTTACGGGAAGGTAAAAAATTTATCAATGTGCGGCAATTGCAAGATGACGGTAGTTTGTCTGATATTAATATCTTCGAACTAGATGATGCAGCGCACTTGCGCTTATCAACCCACGCCGACAGCGCCCGCTTTTTAGGCGATCAGCAATGGCAGCTTGAGCAAATCAAGCAATCTGAAATCTCCACTAAGCAAATACTCGCCAGTCAACAAACTGAAAGCATTTGGCGGTCGTCAATCGCCCCGGATCTGGTGAAAATTGTGGTCGTCAATCCCAACAATTTGGCGCTTTATGATTTGATGATGTATATCGATTTTTTGAAAGACAACCAACAAAAATCGCACGTCTATGAAATGGCTTTATGGGGACGCATAGTGAATCCGCTGGTTACATTTATTATGCTGCTGATTTCGGCACCGTTTGTGATTGGTGTAAAACGCGGCGTAAGTCTGGGCGGGCGGATGATGATAGGGGTGGTGATCGGTATGGGCTTTAACATTATCGATAAGATCACCGGTCATATTGGGCTGATTTATGACCTTAATCCGCCACTCATTGCCGTGGTGCCCAGTTTGATAGCGTTAAGTTTGGCGCTGTTGGCAATCCGCAAGGCACAATAACTAGCAATTAATGGATGAGGGTCGCCAATGCATCATGTACTTGTTGCTTGGCGTCATGCAGGATTTTTAAAGAATGTTCAGGGGATAGTGAGTAATCTTTAAGTTTGCTGGCGGCTGGGATAGAGGTAATCGCCGGTAACTCGGGAAATTGATTTAGGCCGATTTTGCTATGCAGCCGCGAGAGCACCACAATATCTGTTAAATCCAGTTCTGGGCCTTGGTTCTGATACCAATCCTCAGAAAATAACGGAATTTTGATAAAGTCTTCGGTAAATCCCCAGTTCTGCAAGATCCGGTAGCCTATTGGCCCTTTGACATACGGCAATGCCAGCTCAATGTCTGCCTCAGTGTAATAATCTTTGGGCAAGTTGGCGGCAAAATTTAAAAACGGCACCGCACCTATATCGCACACCAGTCCGGCCAGTAATGCTTCTTCCGGGTTTGCTTGCTTGCTGACATTCGCCAGAACATAGCTTAGCGTCGAAATATAAAGGCTTTGCTTCCAGATTCTATCCAGGTGTTTTTTAATTACCGGCGATTTGCTTTTGAAGATGTGATGGATGCTTAAGCTGATTACCAAACTGCGCGTGGCATGCAAGCCAATACGATTAACAGCGGTAAAGCAGCTTTTGGCTGGTGTGGAGCAGACGTAAAGCGGGCAATTGGCCACTTCAACCAGTTTGGCCGAAATCACCGGATCCAGTTGGATGATTTTTACAGCATCGGCAATGCCAATGTCATATTGCATCGCGTGTCTTAATCTAACAGCAATATCCGGCAGCGAAGGTATTTCCATTTCTTCGTTGTTGTAATGCTGTAAAAAAGCTTGCAGTAAGTGGTTTTCAGATAATTCTTCAGGAATGTGTAGCTCTGCTAGGGGTGTCGCTTCAGAGTGTCGGCTTGCCATAATGTTATGCGAAACTCTCATTACCGCAACGTCCGATACGGCTAGTGCTGTCGTGGTATGCACGGCGCCACTGGATAACGGAAATTTCGCCTTGGTGGTTCCCGCTTGAATCCCATAGTTTTGCCCACTACTGTCCGATAATGTGACCGAGCCTTTTAGAAGATAAAGAACGCTGTCAGCTTGATCACCGGCGCTGAATAACAAAGTGTCGGCAGGATAAACTTCTGATTTAGCTTCGGTTGCAAAAGCCAATAACTTGTCATTGCTAAAATTACGGACAGGAATAAGCGTTTCCAAGGTATCAATAGATACGGCTTCGGGTTCCAGACTGCATGTTACCGGTGTTTTTTTTCGCTCTTTGAAAAGAGAATTTAGAAATGACATGCCTATTTCCTGAAAAACTGATCGTATAAATACATGTTGCCTGCCATGGCGGCTAGAAAAAATTATCGTTTTAGCTCGACTTACGTTCAGCGAGTATAACAAACTCGATTTTTTATAAAAAAATCATTGTTTTACTCTGGGTAATGTCCAGCGTCGATAATTGTATCAGTTACTCTTTAAATAGATTGCCAAGCACGTTCGCCAAGGTCTCCAAGACATCCAATGCCGTTGGTCCTTCGAAGTCACTCAGGCCGCTAGTACGATTATCCCTGGCTAGGCCTGTGCTTTTGGATTTTGCAGGTTTCGAGCTTCCGGCAATTTCTTTCTGTGCCGCCAACAATTGCCCGCCGGCTTTTTTCCATTCCAACAAATGGGTGATTTCGCCGCTATCCAGCCAAATGCCGTGATTTTTGCATTGATCGATAATGACGCCGCTACGATAGCCAAACACCCGACGCAGCATAAAATTCTGGCACGCGGGGCATTTTATGTATTTGATCTGTTTATCAGTCTGATAACGTTCACTATTGATGTTATCCAGTTGCTTGATGTTGATGTCATAGACATCGCTAACGGCGTGTTCCAGTAGTAATTCTATTTTGCCGGAGTCAAAAAACAGTCCGAAACAATCGTTGCATCGATCTATTTCCACTTTGTTGTCGAGATGTAGCTCGATGGTCTGCAAGGGGGTCTTGCAATGTGGACAATTTCGGTTCGACTGACCCGTTAAACTGTAGGCTTGGCGGCCGACCAGGTCGACATCATTGCGGGTGCTGCAGTAATTACAACGATTGCTGTTGGCGGGTAACGGTGCCGAACAGTGAGTACATTTTGCCATGGGTTAAAGGCTATCCAGGATGGCTTTTTTCTTGGCAGCATATTCATCAGCTGAAATCAGTTCAGCCGTAAACAGTTGTTTGAGTTGGGTCAGCTTTGCGACAGTGTCGTTCGCAACTGGTTGTGCTAATGCCGCCGGTTCAGTTAGAGTCTGCGCCATTTGCTGACCAAGACCGATGCCTGCGCCCAGTCCTAAGCCCATGCCCGCGCCACCGCCTTCATTTCTGGCGGCCTCGCGCATGGCTTCAAGATGCTGCAATTTGGCATAATCAACGCCTGCAGCTTGCGCGGCTTGAGCTTCTGCATTTAAGTCGGCAATGCGGTTAACGCGTTTGAGAGTGTCATCATCGAAATCAGTACCTTCAATCCGAAAATCGGTAATATCAAATCCCAATGCTTGAAAAGCAATGGATAATTTGACCTTTAAGCCCAAGGCTATTTCTTCTCGGTTAGCATCTATTTCAGCATAGCTGTAGCGGCTGGTTGCCAGAAAATCGGCCAACGGATGAATAATTCGCGCCGACATGATGGCTCTGAAATCATCGATGAAAAAATCATTGTGACTACCGACCACGTTGACAAAAAAATCTTTAGGCTCGGCAATACGGTAGCTGTAGTTCCCAAAGAGTTTTAAGCCCACCGGAAACTGGTATTTGGGGTCTTGGTATTTAATGACCGAGGTCGTGCCCCATTTTTGATCGAGTATTTGGCTGGTTTTGAAAAAGTAAATGCCGACTTTGTGCTCACTCTCAAAAAACTGCATGAATTTGCTGATCGTGGTCCAGAACGGGATGTTGTCGGTTTCAAGATTGATAAGGCACTGCTTCTCTATAACAGCCTGTACTTTGCCTTGATAGACAAATATGCAGCCTTGCCCGGGACCGACAATCAATGTGGAGGCATTTTTGATTTCATCGCCATTATCGGTCCATTGTTGAAACAGCGCGTCCGGGTGTGGATTTTGCCATTCGATGACCGAGCGGAATTGTCTTTTAAGTGCGTTTAACAGTGCCATATGCGCCTCTGTAGGTGGGTATTTTTTACTATCACAACTGTCAGGTTGATGATAAATTCGCCTTAGTATAGTTAAGGAATCAGGAGTTAACGTGGCAATTAGACAGTTTAACGGCGTACTGCCGCACATTGGTCAAGCGGTGTTTATTGATGACAGTGCGGTAGTCATTGGTAACGTGACATTGGGCGACGATGTCTCAATCTGGCCCACGGTTGTGGTTCGCGGAGATGTTGAAAGCATCAGCATCGGTGCCGGTACTAACATTCAAGATGGCTCTGTGCTGCATGTCTCGCATGCCGGGCCGTTTTCTCCGGAAAGTCGGCCACTTAAGATTGGCAAAGGTGTTACGGTTGGTCACCGTGCCGTCGTGCATGCGTGTACCGTCGGCGATTATTGCCTGGTCGGTATCGGGGCAATCATTCTGGACGGTGCCGTGCTGGAAGATTATGTGATGCTGGGGGCGGGGGCGTTGGTGCCGCCTGGTAAAAGACTGGAAAGCGGGTATCTGTATGTCGGCACACCCGCCAGGCAAGTAAGGCCCTTAACAGAGTCGGAAAAGGCCTTTTTGGAATATTCTTATCAGCATTACATCCTGCTTAAAAATGAGCACTTAGAAACCGATTAACTCGGAATGCCGGTTCTTTCGGAATTGAGCAAGGCAATGACAGTTTGTGTTTCAGGGCGGACGCCTCGCCAGATGAAAAACGCTTCTGCAGCCTGTTCAACCAGCATGCCCAAACCATCCAGGCTTTTTATGGCATGTTGGTCCCGGCCCCAGCGGACAAAAGGCGTGGGCTCATTGCCATAGGCAAGGTCATAGCAGACGCCTTTTTCAGCCAGTAAAGCATCCGGTAACGGCGGTAGTTCCGAGCTCAAGCTGGCTGACGTGGCATTTAAAATTAAATCAAATTGTTGCCCAGCCAATTCAGTAAAGCCACATCCGGCTACTGGCGCAATAGTTTGAAATTCTTCTGCTAATCCCAGAGCTTTATCAATAGTGCGATTTGCAATCAAGAGTGACTGAGGTTTTTGCTCAAGTAACGGGCCAATAATGCCGCGACTGGCGCCACCTGCACCCAAAATCAACATCCGCTTATCGGCCAGGGCAATGCCATGGTTGAGCGTTAAATCGGTGACTAAACCAACACCGTCAGTGTTATCGCCGAGTATCGAACCATCTTGTTCCAGTTTTAAGGTGTTAACCGCTTTGCTTAACTGCGCGCGCGGCGTTTTCTGTGAGGCAAACGCCCAAGCAAGTTCCTTTAATGGCACTGTACAATTTAAGCCTTTACCGCCTTGCGCAAAGAATTCGGTGACTGCATCCTGAAAGTGCTCCGGCAGTACTTCTTGAGCGCTGTAGCTAAGATTTTGCCCGGTTTGTTCGGCAAAAATTTGATGAATGCGTGGTGATTTACTGTGTTTTATCGGATGACCAAGCACCGCATAACGATCTGCTGACATTATGACCGCCGCTCATTGCGCAGCCATTGCGCTACGGATTTAGCAAAATAGGTCAAAATGGCATCACTGCCGGCGCGCTTGAAGGCTAATAGCGATTCCAAAACCACCTGCTGTTCATCCAACCAGCCATTCATAGCCGCGGCTTTCAGCATGGCGTATTCACCGCTTACTTGATAAGCAAAGGTCGGTACGCCAAACTGGTCCTTCACTCGGCGGATTATATCCAGATAAGGCATGCCCGGCTTGACCATCACCATATCGGCGCCTTCCAGTAAATCCAATTGGATTTCTCGTAACGCTTCATCAGAATTGGCTGGGTCCATTTGATAGCTGTATTTATTGCCTTTGCCCAAATTACCTGCAGAACCCACCGCATCACGGAATGGGCCATAGAAGCTGGAAGCATATTTGGCGGAATAGGCCATGATCAGCGTGTTGGTATGATTATTGGCTTCCAGGATTTGCCTGATCGCACCGATGCGGCCATCCATCATGTCCGAAGGTGCGACAATATCTGCACCGGCTTGAGCATGAGATAAGGCTTGTAATGTCAATACTTCAATCGTCTCATCATTTAATACATAACCATCCAGATTGATCAGTCCATCCTGACCGTGGGTGGTAAATGGGTCCAGCGCCACATCGGTCATTATCCCCAATCCAGGCACTGCGGCTTTTAAAGCTCTGACGCTACGTTGCACCAAACCATCGGGGTTATAGGCTTCAGCGGCATTTTCGGATTTTTTATCAGCTTCAATTACCGGGAATAATGCAATAGCAGGGATGCCTAATTCATATAGCTCGCGCGCTTCTTCCAGCAGTAAATCTAAAGAGAGGCGGTCAATGCCGGGCATTGAAGCAATTGCTTGTCGTTGGTTAGAGCCTTCCGTGACAAACATTGGATAAATTAAATCATCAACAGTGAGTACATTTTCACGCATTAAACGGCGGGAAAAATCGCTGTAGCGCATTCTTCGCATGCGAGTTAGGGGGAATTTGATGGTATCATTGCTCATCTGCACTTACTCATAGGTTCGTTGTGTTTTGCCGACAAATTTCTGTCTAATGTCGGCATTATTGACGTGTTTGTTATTGTATCAGTGAATGCAGCGTTCTTAATATTGACGAAGATTTATGCGTTTACCAATCGGATTTTAGAGGGTTTTATGAAAGCTAAGCATTTTATGATATTTGGTTTATTGGCACTGTTGTTTGGCATTATGCCTTCCACTGCGAGTGCCGAGACATTGGCACCGCCGCAACAGGTGATAAAAGTTTCCGCGGACAAATTACAGGCTAAATTGCAGGATAAATCTTTTATCCAGAATTTTGGCAAAGTTAACCAATTCGTTAATGAAGTTATTTATCCACATACCGACTTCGACAAAATTTCTGCATTGGTATTGGGTAAGCTTTGGAAAACCGCGACTAATGATGAGCGCGAGCGTTTCAAACATGAATTTCAGACCTTACTGGTAAGGACTTACTCTCGGGCCTTTGTTGAATTTAAAGAATGGACGGTTCATTTCCTGCCAATGGAACAAGGTGAAGATGCCAACAAAGCTATTGTCAAAACCGAAGTATTGCAACCCGGCATTCAACCCGTTGCCGTCAATTACCGGATGTTTTTGGCAGATGATGGACGATGGAAAGCTTACGACATTACGATTGAAGGTGTGAGTTTGGTAACTAACTATCGCAGTACTTTTACCAATGAAGTACAGACCAAGGGTTCTTTAAGTGCTGTTATCGACGGACTAGTAAAGCGCAACGCTGAAGCTCTGGCCGCAAAATCTGCCGCTAATTCCTAAATTAATTCTGTATTAACCCCGCCTGTTGGGCGGGGTTAATACTTTTTCAAAAGCACAAACTTCTGCTTATAACTCGAATAATCTCGAGCGCTTTCCTTTATCGTAATGATCGATTACCAACCGCTTTACCAAGCTTTGCTTGATGCCAAAGCCGACGACTGGGCTAACCAACTCCCTGAACAGTTACTTAATGCACTTAGCCAAAATCGGCATGGCACCTTAAGTCAATGGCAAGCAATGATTGCCGACTTGCCGACTTTTGACACCTCGCATCGATTGTTAGATGCCGATACTGTGCAGATTGGTAGAGGCAGTGATTTGTCAATTAACAGTCAAATACTGTTTGAATCGCAGTTAAAAACCCTGTTGCCTTGGCGTAAAGGGCCGTACGATCTTTTTGGTGTACATATAGACACGGAGTGGCGATCCGATTGGAAATGGAATCGTTTAAAAGATCACATTAGCCCGCTACAGCAACGAATGGTGCTTGATGTCGGTTGTGGTAATGGCTACCACTGTTGGCGCATGTTAGGCGCGGGTGCCCGCATGGTAATAGGTGTTGATCCGTTGCTGCTTAATGTCATGCAGTTTCAACTGATCAGAAAGCTGTACGGCGAAGCGCCGATTTACGTATTGCCTGTCGGTATAGAAGATATTCCGCCTGAGGTGAAAGCATTTGATACGGTTTTTTCGATGGGCGTGCTCTATCATCGGCGTTCGCCCATCGACCATCTATTGGAGCTTAAAGCCTGTCTTAAGCCTGGTGGTGAATTGGTTTTGGAAACCTTGATTATTGATGGGGGGTTAGGTGAAACGCTGTTGCCTGAAGACCGTTATGCCAAAATGCGTAATGTGTGGTTTTTACCCAGTGTTTCCACATTAATCAACTGGCTGGCGCGATGCGGCTTTAACAATATCCGGGTGGTTACCGTAACGTCAACCAGTACCGAAGAACAGCGCAGTACGGAATGGATGCCGTTTCATTCGCTTAAGAATTTTCTTAATTCAGATAATTTAGACCTGACGTGTGAAGGCTTACCGGCGCCCAAGCGGGCTATTGTTATTGCCAATGCGCCGTAATGATATTTGCGCTAAGCGTGTTCAGGTTTTAGCCAACGCGGCATTAACCAACCAAACACCAATGCTATAGCCAGGATAGCAAGAACAATTATCGATAAGTTACTCATGGATGCCGAAGTGCCTGGCGTAACCAATGCCACTGTCAACGGAATATGCAGCGCACCGATGTCTGGAGCAACTTTAAGTTCGTTGTCATCAATATACAGCACAACTTGGTAGTGCCCAGGTACGGGGAAGTTTACATTAGCGGTAAGTACGCCTTGTTTGGGTACCGTAGGCGGTGTTTCTAATATGACCTTAGCATTGCTATCGAGCACCTTAATAGTGACCGGTTTACGGCGTACATCTCGATCCAGTAAATCAATGCTGATTTGTGTCGAGCCAACGGCCGGTAACTCTTCGCATAAAGCCGTTAATAAAGCACTTTCATTTTTAGGTTGCTGTAAATCACCTTGATAAGCGGCAAAGTTAGCAATGTAATAATCGTTGCTTTGCATGCAACCGTACATATCCATTTTGCCACCGGCACCGGTGCGTTTCGCTAACGGCACTGACGCAGTTGCTATGGAAGAAACCATCAGCAAAGACAATATTTTTACCAGCATATTTATTGAGGTCATAAGAGCGACTCCGGCCGAAGCTTAAGGTTTAATTGTGAATCTACTGATGCCGCTGACGACCAGGCCGTCTTCTGTTACAACACGGTAGCGCACAATATAATTGCCAGGTGTTAGCGGCTTGGTGGTTGCGCTTAATTCACTGCGATCATCAATGGTTAATTGCAAGTCGGCGTTATCAACTCGTGTGCCTTGATCGTCTAGCACAACCAGCGACGGTGCGCGGTCACCGACGTTGCCGCTGAACCACAATTTTACTTGTCTATCAAAGTTAGACACCGCCGCATTATCGCGAGGCTGCGCTTTCATTAGCACGCCTTCGGCATATGCCGGTTGTTGAAAAACAGCCAGCAATAGAATTAGTCCGAGAAAAAAATGTTTAGCTTTTATCATTGTTTCAGTATGCATTGAAGTGCCCGCTTAGCCAAATACATCGATCAGCAAGAGTATGAAAGGATCGATAATAGGATGAATAAATGCTAGAGAAACTAGCAATAAGCCCCCTAAAAATATTGGCAGCCAGCCTCGAACAGGTATGTCTTGCTTCCGCCAAAGCAGATGAAAGATAGTCCAACTTAAGCCCCAAACCAACAACGCCAAGGCTTCTTTACCTGCATAAGAACCAATGCTGCCATCTGGCCCGACGCCAGTAGAGCCGGGTATCCAATAGCCATATGAATGGATGAACTTATCCATTTCTTTGCTTAGTCGGGAAATGTGGTGGGTGACCATTAGGGTGTAAAAACCCAGTAATAGCGATACAGTTGCAGCAATTGCAGGTCCAGAGAACAACGTTTCTTGTTCAGTAGATTCTAGCTTTGATTGCTCTTCGGGGGATTGAAGTTCAGACATTACAATTTCTCTTATACAAAACGTAATTTGGCCAGTGTCAATCCAGCCACAAAGCCCAACAATAAAAACAGCCAGGCTAGTAATATCAAGATGCCGACCAATTGAGTCAAGTCGCGGCGCTCGCGAATAGCATCGCCGTAATAAAATAAAATGAATGATCCCGCCAGCATTAATGGAAACGGGAATAATGAAACGAACTCTTTGAACTCCATCAAATAATTATGGAAAGCAGGTACATTCGCCAAAATCCAGTCTTTTGGACCATCCTGTCCACGATAGCGCATGTAAATCCAGTTGCCACTGAGGGCGCCGAGGAAATTTATCGCCGTTGCACCTAGTAGCCAATAACGCAGCGAGTGGAAATTAATATGCACGCCTCGAATTAAAGCATAAGCCCGATGGGTCAAATATGTGCCTAGGACCAGCGCAGAAATAGAACTGATGCCATGTATCCCAGCTTGCAGATGGTAATTAGTCGGGAAAAAGAAATCCAGCCCAGCCAGTGCAAGCAATATGCATAAGGCTGTTATTGCTTGTGTTCGGACCAAAAACTTGGCCAGTTGGCCTTGTAAATATTGATCTGTCGGCATATTTCACCATCTCCATTTTTTAATAGTTATAAGTTTATCGGGGATATGAAAGCGTCTATATCGCTTAGTAACCCTAAAAAAGCAATCCTTGCTTATTGCAAACCGTCTTGTGACGCAAAAAAAAGCCCAGCTAGTAGCTGGGCTTTTTTATTCCAGAAGCTTAAAAATTAAAGCTGAATGCTGGAAGTAGAGCCAGAAACTTTTTGTTTAGAACCATCTGGGTCGTCCATGCAGCCACTTAGGCCAACAATCATTAACGCCATAGCTACTAAAGATAATACTTTTTTCATTGTGATCCTCCTAAAAGATTTTGTAAATTATTATGCGCCTGCATCACATCGCAAGCGCTTAATTTTTATCACAGATATCGTATTGATACAACACCAAACTTACAGGTTTTGAATTAAATGAGGGGCTTCAAGGCTTCAAAAGCTGTTATGGCTTCTCTTAATTCTTGCTCTGCTTCTTGAGTTGCTTTGTCTTTTGCGTGAGTACGTGCTGATTTTAAAAGGTTGTTAGCTTTTTGGCGTGCGCGATCTACTCTGTCATTGGCATTGATTTCTTTAGAAGAGTCAGATGCATCTTTAATCAGATCAGCTGCTTTATCGCCATCAGTTCCTTGAGTAATTGCAGCTAATGCAACTCTAATTTTTGCAACAGTGTTATCAATTGCTTCTGCAGGTGCGTAAACAACGCGGCCTTTATCGGTTTCAGCCATTGCTGAATGTGATACTGCACCCAGTGCTGATGCTATTGCCAATGAAACAAGGATTTTTTTCAATACTTTCATACGGTTTCTACCTCGATTAATAATTTTAATTTTGAATACAACTGGATGTTACCCGGCCACAATTCTGCAAAATAACCACAGTTAATAGCCGTTTTTCAGTATATCAAAAATTTGTGAATGTGGTCATGCGAAAACAAATTTGCTTAGTTGTCTGAGACAGCTTGTTTATAAGGGTATATCAGTAATTTGTTTTGAGAATATGGCTAAGAATGTACCCAAGTGGCCACTCTAATTTTTGAGTATTTAAGTCAACAATTTACTATTACAGATTACCTTCCATGCTACAATTTATTGGCAAATGGCACATTTGTTTAAATATGTTATTCCGCACATCGTCTTAATCGTTTTTTAAAGTGGAAGCTAACATCCACAACTCCGAGGGAAATAATCAATGAAGTTATTCAAAAATATCGTGGTTTCTATTGCTTTAGCATCTATGGCAATGATTTCATCAACTGCTTTCGCTGGTAAAGCTGAAGAAGCCAAAGTACGTGAAGCTGCTGAAGGTACAATTGCTAAAGTTGAAGAAGCAATTGCCTTAATCGAAAAAGGTGCTGACAAAGCAGCTGTTTTGGCTCCTATTGGTGAAGCACGCCAGTTGCAAAAAGAGTTCCGCTATGAACAAACCGAACGTAGCCGTCAATATGCCAACAATCAATTGAAAGCAGCTCGTGAAGCAATTGATAAAGGCGAATCTCAACCAGCTGAAGCTGCTTTAAGAGACGCTCTGAAAATTCTTCAAGAAATGAAAGTAACTTACGACGCGGCTCATTAAGCATCGTTTTGTAATCGGATTCAGCCAGCTGAACGGTTGGCTGAATCACTTAAATCGCTAAACCCATTTTCCTAGTCGTTTCACGCTCTAAGTTCTTTTTAACAGAGCGACATCAGATTTATCCTCCCGATTTAATAAGCTGGCTACCAAAAAGATAAGGCTTTTTGTTTTATGCAAAATGCCATATTCGATAGACTAATCCGATTTATATACCAAGAGATTCACATGACTGCCCCACATATAGGCTTTATCAGTTTGGGTTGCCCCAAAGCGCTGGTTGATAGTGAAAGAATTTTGACCAAACTCCGCTCAGAAGGCTACACCGTGTCGCCAACCTACCAAGACGCCGACTTGGTTGTAGTGAACACTTGCGGCTTTATTGACGCGGCAGTGGAAGAATCACTGGATAGTATCGGCGAAGCGCTGGCGCAAAATGGTAGGGTAATTGTTACTGGTTGCTTGGGTGCCAGAGAAGATGAAATTCGCGCACGCCACCCACAAGTTTTAAAAGTCACCGGCGCGCATGCATTAGAAGAAGTGGTCAACGCAGTGCATGAATATTTACCGCCGCCTCATGACCCTTTCATCAGCCTGGTGCCACCGCAAGGCATCAAACTGACGCCTAGGCATTATGCCTATTTAAAAATTTCCGAAGGCTGCAATCATCGTTGCACCTTCTGCATTATTCCATCCATGCGCGGCGACTTGGTCAGCCGGCCAGTTGACGATGTGCTGCTGGAAGCCGAACGCCTGGCCAATGCCGGCGTTAAAGAATTATTAGTCGTTTCGCAAGATACCAGCGCCTATGGCCTGGATCTCAAATATCAACCTCGCGACTGGAAAGGCCGCGTCGTTAACACTCGTTTTTATGACTTAGCCGAAGCCCTTGGCGATTTAGGCATCTGGGTCAGAATGCATTATGTTTACCCTTATCCGCATGTTGACGATGTGATTCCATTGATGGCAGAAGGTAAAATATTGCCGTACTTGGATATTCCGTTTCAGCATGCCAACAGTCGCATTCTTAAATTAATGAAACGCCCGGCTGCCAGCGAAAACAACCTGCACCGCATCAAAGCATGGCGCGACATCTGCCCGGACATTACTCTGCGCAGCACCTTTATCGTCGGCTTTCCCGGCGAAACCGAACAAGAATTTGAAGAGCTGCTGGACTTTATGACTGAAGCGCAACTGGATAGAGTCGGTTGTTTTGCTTATTCCCCAGTCAAAGGTGCAGCCGCTAATGAGCTGCCCAATGCCGTTCCTGAAGAGCTTAAACAAGAGCGACTGGCTCGCTTTATGGCGCATCAAGCAGAGATCAGTGCCGCACGCCTGCAACAACGCATCGGCAGGATCGAAACCGTGCTAATTGACGAAGTGGTCGAAGAAGGTGCCGTCGCCAGAAGTAAAGCCGATGCTCCGGAAATTGACGGCCAAGTATTTATCGATGGCGCAACACATTTAAAGGTCGGCGATTTTGTTGATGTTGAATTAGAAGAGGCCGATGACTACGACTTGTGGGGACGATTGGTTTGATAGTCGAGCGGCTTATTGATTCTACAGACAGTTATCATGGCTAATACGAAGACCGTTGCCATTATAGGCGGCGGGCCTGCTGGATTGATGGCCGCTGAAGTTTTGATTAAAAGTGGCATAAAGGTTGATGTTTACGATGCTATGCCCTCGGTTGGTCGCAAGTTTCTAATGGCCGGTAAAGGCGGGATGAATATATCTAATGCCGAGCCATTCGATAGGTTTTTAACGCGCTATGGTGCTAGTCGCAGTTATATTGAAACCCTACTGTCAGATTTTGGACCTGGCGCGCTGGTTGCCTGGCTAAAGGAGTTAGGAATAAATACCTTTACCGGCAGCTCTGGCCGCATATTTCCCACTGATATGAAAGCCGCGCCGTTGCTGCGAGCATGGTTACACAGATTGCGCGCCGCCGGAGTGGTGTTTCATGTTCGGCATCAATGGTTAGGCTGGACGGAAAACAATGCCCTGCGCTTTAATACAGCAAATGGTGAAAAAACTTCCGCCGCGGATGCCACTATACTGGCGTTGGGCGGCGGCAGCTGGCCGCAACTTGGCTCAACTGGCGCTTGGGTTCCGCTACTGCATAATAAGTCGGTGACAATCAACCCTTTAAAGCCGGCCAATTGTGGCTTTGAGGTAGATTGGAGCGAGTATTTTTGCAGCCGCTTTGCCGGGCAACCGTTGAAATCGGTACAGTTATCACTCATCGCGGCAGGGCAACAAGTCAGCCAAAAAGGGGAATTTGTCATCACGCAAACCGGGCTTGAAGGCGGCTTGATTTACAGTTTGTCGGCTTTATTGCGTGATGAAATTGCGGCGGTAGGCAGTGTCACTATCTACATCGATTTAGTTCCGGATAATGATGTCGGCACATTACTGGACAAAATATCTATGCCGCGTGGCAAACAGTCACTAGCCAATCACCTGCGCAAACGCCTAAAATTGTCGGCAGTAAAAATAGCGCTGCTGCATGAAGTATTAAGTACTGATGATTGTGCTGACCCGATGCGGCTGTGTACAACCATTAAAGCGTTACCCATTAAACTCACTGGGGCCAGACCCATAGAGGAAGCTATTAGTAGCGCAGGCGGCATTTGCTTTAGCGCAATTGACGATAAGCTTATGCTTTCAGCTATGCCCGGGGTATTTTGCGCAGGCGAAATGCTCGACTGGGAAGCGCCCACTGGTGGCTATTTATTAACCGCCTGCTTTGCTACCGGGCGTATGGCCGGTTTGGGCGCACTGGCCTGGTGTCAACAAATTCAACATAAAAGGCGTTCATGAAAACACCCAAAAGTATCGAGCCACTGGTACACGATGGCTTGGTTGATGAAGTGCTCCGGCCATTGAAAAGTGGTAAGGAAGCCGCTGTGTATGTCGTTCGTTCCGAAGGCGAGATTCGCTGCGCTAAGGTTTATAAAGAAGCCAATAAACGCGGCTTCCATAAACAAGCGCTATACCAAGAAGGACGCAAAGTACGCAACAGTCGTCAGGCGCGTGCTATGGAAAAAAGCACCAGCTTTGGACGTAAACAACAAGAAGAAGTTTGGCAAAACGCTGAAGTTGATGCGTTATATCGGCTTGCTGCTGCAGGTGTGCGTGTACCCAAACCGTACAATTTTGTCGGTGGCGTTTTGCTGATGGAACTGGTTACAGATCAAGATGGTAACGCCGCTCCACGGCTTAACGACCTTGATTTAACTAAAGAACAAGCGTTGGAATACCATGGACTTCTGATTAAAGAAGTGGTCAAAATGCTTTGTGCAGGCATCGTTCATGGCGATCTTTCCGAATACAACATCCTGCTTGATGAGCATGGCCCGGTGATCATCGATTTGCCCCAGGCGGTGGATGCGGCAGCCAACAATAATGCTGCAAATATGCTGGAGCGTGACGTCAGAAATCTGGCCGAATATTTCGGGCAATTTGCCCCGGAGTTGTTAACTACGCAATACGGTAAAGAAATCTGGAAGCTTTACCAAAGTGGGCTGTTGACGCCTGAGGTCAAATTAACCGGCCATTTCAAAGACAATACTAAACGTGCCGATCTTCGCGGCATCATGCGTGAAATTAACGATGCTAGAGATGATGCAATACGGAGACGCTATGAGCGGGAAGACTGATATAAATCAGCAAGCCAAAGATCCATTGCATGGAGTAACGCTGGAAGCTGTAGTGACCGAACTTGTTGTCGTTTATGGCTGGCCAAAATTAGGCCGACTTGTGGATATTCGCTGTTTTAATCACGAACCCAGCGTTAAATCGAGCCTCAAATTCCTAAGAAAAACACCTTGGGCTAGAAAAGAAGTTGAAGATTTATATTGCGCCCTGAAGAACTCTGTGGAATAACTTACTGACAGTAAGATTGCAGATACAGAGGACGAGATGTTAATCAAAAGCAAAACGGAAATCGCAAGTCACGAAATCACCGATCAAGCAGTATTTGAATCCCGGCGGCAATTTATTAAAGCCGCCAGCGTGCTTTCAGCCAGTGCATTATTACCGGAGGTGAGTCAGGCTGAAGCCGGCAAATATGCCAATATTACCCGTAGCGCGCTTTCAACCACTGCCGCCGTCACCGATCGTGCAGACGCAATGAGTTATACCAATTACTACGAGTTTTCCACCAACAAACAAGATTCGTCAGTATTAGCACGCGGCTTAGCCACCAATCCCTGGACGGTCGAAGTCATCGGCGAAACAGAAAAGCCGGGTAAATATAACCTGGAAGATATTTTGCAAGCCAACCCGGTAGAAGAGCGAATTTATCGATTTCGCTGCGTCGAGGCCTGGTCGATGGTCGTGCCATGGGTCGGTTTCCCCCTGGGTGAAATGCTGAAAAAATTCAAACCCACCTCAAAAGCAAAATTCGTTCAATTCACCACACTTCACAACCCGGACATCATGGTTGGTCAGCGCTCTCATGTGCTGGAATGGCCTTATGTCGAAGGCTTGCGCATGGATGAAGCCATGCATCCGTTAACCATTTTAGCCACCGGTATGTATGGCGACACACTGCCGAACCAGAATGGAGCGCCATTGCGGCTAATAGTGCCTTGGAAATACGGCTTCAAAAGCATTAAAGCAATCGTCAAAATTGAATTCACCGAAACCATGCCTGCAACAGCATGGAATAAGAGTGCTCCCGGAGAATATGGTTTTTATGCCAACGTCAACCCGGAGGTTCCGCATCCGCGCTGGAGCCAGAGTCGAGAACGCGTGTTGGGCTCGAGTATTTTTGCCCCCAAGCGCGAGACAGAAAAATTTAACGGTTACGGCGAGCAAGTCGCTAGTCTTTATTCTGATATGGATTTAGCTAAGTTTTTTTAATGCTGCTTAACAAACAATATTGGGCAGTTATTAAATTACTGGTTTTTGCGCTTAGTTTATTACCTTTCTTCGAATTATTTTTTGCTGGCATTAACGATCAATTAGGCGCAAATCCGATAGAAACGCTGCATTTTGGTTTCGGCGATTGGGCGCTGCGCTTCTTATGTATCGGTCTGGCATTAACGCCGATAAAAATTATTACTGGGCAATCTTGGCCTGTTCGCTTTCGGCGGATGATGGGGCTGTTTGCATTTTTCTACGCCAGTTTGCATTTGTTGGTCTACGTAGTGCTGGACTTATCGTTATCCTGGACGGCATTGATCGATGAAGTGCCAAAAAGCCCATATATATTGGCTGGGTTAGTTACCTACTTATTGCTATTACCTTTGGCGCTGACATCAACGTCATCGATGCAAAAACGTTTTGGTCGATATTGGTTGGTATTACATCGATCAGTATATGTAGCAGCCATTACGGCGTTAGTGCATTACTTTTGGTTGGTCAAAAAGGATTACACGCAACCGCTAATTTATGCTGCTGTAGTGGCCATGTTACTTACCGTTAGAGCTTTTAATATTTACCAAAAGCAAATCAGGTCAGTAAAAGCAAAGTCACCAAAATTGGGGCAAAAAAAAACGACTAATAAAATTAGTCGTTGAAAAAACTCTGTATCCTTTAGGAGGCTTTGTATTTAAGAGTTGCAGCTATTTTACAAGGCTACTTCCGCTAACAAAATGTGGCATATTGCCGCGCGACAGGTTGTCGCAGCGCATCAGGCAAATAAACCATCACCTTCCCTGTTAAGACCAAAACGATCCATTTTTTTATAAAGTGTGGTTCGGGTTATGCCTAATTTTTTTGCTGCCAAGGAAATATTGCCTTCGCAGTCTTTTAAGGCGGTTTTTATGCCGTGTAACTCCCAGGCTGTTAAGCTCATCACCGGCGAATTATCAATTAGTGGTGTAAGCAGCGCTGAGTTAATTGCCGGGGCATAGGGAGAGCCGAATTGTTTGAGTTCCGCGACGAAATCAACCGGCAGGTCTTTAACGGTAATGAGCTGACTGCTGGCGGTATAAAGTGTCGCCCTGATGACATTAATCAATTGACGAATGTTACCAGGCCAGGGATGTTGTTCGATTAAACACAGCACTTCAGGACAAATTTTAATCTCACCATTTGGCGCAATGGCATTTAATTCTCTTTGCAGAATATGCTGAATAAGCGTTTTTTTATCCGGTCTTTCGCGAAGAGGCAATAAATGAATTTGCGCGCCATTTAAGCGGTAGTAAAGATCGCGACGAAAGCGGCCGGCCTCAACCGCTTCCAGCAATTGCACATTAGTTGCAGCAACCACCTGAACATTAACCCGAATCGGTTTACTTCCCCCTACCGGCGTAAATTCAGAGGTTTCCAGTACACGCAATAATGTTGATTGCAAATCGAAACTCATATCGCCGATTTCATCAAGAAACAAGATACCGGTATCAGCAAGCATGAATTTGCCTGGCTTACCGTTAGCTCGGGCACCAGTAAAACTGCCGGATTCATAACCGAATAATTCACTTTCAATTAAATCATGTGGGATTGAAGCGCAATTAATGGCGATCAGTGGGGCATCTTTTCTGGGGCCGGCATTTTTTAATAACCCAACAAAATGGTCTTTGCCCACACCTGATTCGCCAGTGATTAAAATGGGGATTTTATGCGTCTGCAGCTTAACGGCTTTGTTGATGAGCGCATCTAATTCTTCAGAAATAGCGGAATTACTAAGTTGAGGTTGTATTTTTTTGGCGGGATTAAAGTGGATTTGTTCCAACACCCGCTCTTGGGCGGCGGTGTTTTGCGCTAACGGCAAATTAGTATTGACCAGTACACAAATCAAATGCAAAAAAGCAAACAACGAATTCATGCTTTCTTGATGGTCACTGACTAAACCAATGATCGCCATCAGGTCGCCGGCATCGTCCAGTAATGGGTAACCAACGGTGGTAAAAGGATGCAGGACACTTAAAAAATGTTCCATGCCTTGAAATGCGACCGGTTTTTTTAGAACTGCGGTACTTCCTATGCCGTTGTTACCGAGAATTGACTCACACCAATTTGCACCTTGAACATGCATTCGAGTCATAAAAGATCCTGGGAACTGCTGTTCGCCCGCGACATACAATAAGCTGCCTTCCGGAGTCGTCAACACCATCATTACCCCAGCTTCTTTCAAAAAAACATGAAAGTTGTGGCTAAGCTGTTTAATCAGTTCTTCAATATTGTTAACTGGTTTGGGATGATCAACTGCAGCCTCAATAACGGGATAATTGTCCCAATTGGCGTAATTTCCCAAGGGTAAACAATAATCTTCAAGGCATCGTAACCAAGCATCTGTTACTTCAGGTCGAACCCATTCCTGTTGATCAGGTACTGAGCGTGTTTGATTCATCCATTGCCAGGCTTGTACCGGCCGGTCTATTTGAAATTCAACCGTATGCCTAAGCAACAAGGCCTCGTGAACCAGCTTTACTTTGTTTGGAATCTTGAGATCTATATCCATTTATTGCTCTTGATTGTTTTCGGCGAAAAATAGTGTCGCCTGCTAACAGAAAAATACAAAACTCATTGATTTTTCATTAGATTTAGACTTTTTATAAGGTGGATAAGCAAGATAACAAAATATAAAAAATAGGCAATGTGACATTCTGTCGCATTGCCTGTTTATATCGAGGATTAGATGAGATTATTTTCGCAAATAGCGGGTGTTTAAAAATTAAGCAGTTTTTCTGGAAAGATCATGCAATATGTTTAATTGCTGATCACTAGCCGACAAGTCTTAATTTGTGGGCAAAACCAGCGAAATCGATTTATGCGTGCTGGATAAAACCGCTCTATAAATTAAGTCTATGATTACTACATTGATAATGTTGGATTGCTGAGGAGGATTATTTATCTACGGCAATAAAACCAAATTTTTTATTATGGAGGGCAGTTTTGTCATGGTTAAAATCCCGAGCCCAATGCGATTATTGTTGGCATCATTATGTGCTTATTGGCTAGCGGGCGTATTCAACCCGGCTTTTGTTGCTATTGCCGTGTTGATTTTGTTGTTAATACCTGTGGTGCTGGTTGAATTTTATTCTTTTAGTCGGGCTAAAGATTAGGCTGGTTAAGTCAGTCGTGTGATGAAATCATTAACCATTGCAGCATCAAAAGGCCAGGCCAATTCTTTCTGGCTGTCCGCATGGAATAAAACCGGGATACGAATGGCGTATTGCTCTTGCCAGTGTTCATTCGCGGCTTCGGCAATATCGACCCTTTCAATGATTACATTGTTCTTATTCGCAACGCAGGCGCTGATAAGCTCTTCTGCTTGTTCACAAAGATGGCAACCTGCGGTTCCGAATAACAATAAGTGCATATCAATGATTTAAGTGTGCCGACAACCAGCGTGCGGCAACTTCTTCTGCCATGTTTTTACGTTTGGCGTAATCCTGCAATTGGTCCTGCTCAATTTTGCCGACGTTGAAGTATTGGGATTCAGGGTGTGAAAAATACCAACCACTCACGGCAGACGCCGGGTACATTGCAAAGCTTTCGGTGAGCTCAATGCTGGTGTTTTCGGTGACATTGAGCAACTCGAACAACTTGGCTTTTTCGGTGTGATCGGGGCAGGCGGGATAGCCGGGGGCAGGTCGTATACCTTGATAAGCTTCGTGAATTAGCTGCTCGGCACTGTGTTCTTCATCTTGCGCATAGCCCCAATATTCTTTACGCACAACTTGGTGTAAATATTCTGCAAAAGCTTCTGCCAAACGGTCTGCCAAGGCTTTGAGCATGATAGAACTGTAATCGTCGTGATCTTGTTCGAATTGCTGCAGTTTTTCTTCAATGCCTATGCCGGTAGTGACGGCAAAACCGCCGATATAGTCAGCTTTGCCGCTATCGACAGGGGCTATAAAGTCAGACAAACAGTAATTGGGACGACCGGGCGCTTTGATATTTTGTTGGCGCAAGTGGTGTAATACTTCCAGTACTTGTTGCCGTGATTCGTCGGTGTATACCAGGACATCATCGTCCTTGCTGTTGGCCGGGAAAAAGCCGACCACGGCGCGTGCTGTTAACCATTCTTCATTGATGATTTTTTTCAGCATGATTTGCGCATCCTCAAACAGCTTTCTGGCTTCGACGCCGACAACATTGTCATCGAGAATTTTAGGATAACTACCGGCCATTTCCCAGGTTTGAAAAAACGGCGTCCAGTCGATATACCAAACCAAGGTATCAAGCGGGAAACGATCGATGACTTTTGTGCCTAAAAATGAAGGCTGAGCCGGTTGATAATCGCCCCAGGCAAATTTATTTTTTCTGGCGTCTTCCAGAGACAGTTGTTTGGTTTGCGCGACGCGGCCTTTATGGCGTTCCCTGAATTCGGCGTATTCTTCGCGCACATTTTTGACAAAGTCAGCCTTTAAATCGGCGCTTAACAGATTGCTGGCAACGCCTACGCCTCGAGATGCGTCTGTGACATAAACAGTCGGTCCGCCTTGATAATGCGGCTCAATTTTTACTGCCGTGTGTGCGCGTGAAGTGGTCGCACCGCCTATCATCAGCGGAATGGTAAAGCCTTGACGCTGCATTTCTTTAGCGACATGCGCCATCTCATCCAGTGACGGCGTGATCAGGCCGCTTAAGCCGATGATGTCGACATTTTCCAGGCGCGCGGTTTGTAAGATTTTTTCAGCAGGCACCATCACACCAAGGTCAATTACGTCGTAATTGTTGCATTGCAGCACCACGGCAACGATATTTTTGCCGATGTCATGGACATCGCCTTTAACGGTGGCCATCAAAATTTTGCCGTTGGTTTGTCGATCGCCAGCGGCTTTATCGGCTTCCATGTAGGGCATTAAATACGCTACGGCTTTCTTCATTACTCGCGCCGATTTAACAACTTGCGGCAAGAACATTTTGCCCGCGCCGAACAGGTCACCGACCACATTCATGCCATCCATTAATGCGCCTTCGATGACATGAAGCGGCCGTTCCGCTTCCAACCTGGCTTGTTCGGTGTCTTCATCGATATAGTCGGTTATGCCTTTGACTAAGGCATGTTCCAAGCGTTTATTAACCGGCCAGCTGCGCCATTCGGCATCCTCTTTCTTGCCGCTCGTATCGACGCCGTCGCTGCGGTATTTTTCCGCCAGTTCCAGCAAGTTATCGGTACCGCTGCCGTCATGTGTATTTAAGACAACGGCTTCAATGGCAGTGCGTAAATCATCGGGAATATCGGCATAAATAGCCAGTTGTCCGGCATTGACAATGCCCATCGACATGCCTGCCTGTATCGCGTGATATAGAAACACTGCATGGATGGCTTCGCGCACGGTATTGTTGCCGCGAAACGAAAACGATACGTTGGATACGCCGCCGGAAATCAGCGCGTAAGGCAGTGTTCGTTTGATTTCGCGAGTAGCTTCGATGAAATCCAGGCCGTAATTATTGTGTTCGTCAATACCGGTAGCGATGGCGAAAATGTTGGGGTCGAAAATAATATCTTCCGGCGGAAAATTGACCTGCTCAGTCAGGATTTTGTAAGCGCGCCGGCAGATTTCGACTTTCCGCGCCTTGGTGTCCGCCTGGCCGTCTTCATCAAAGGCCATAACGATAACCGCAGCACCGTAACGTCGCACTAACTTAGCATGTTTGATAAACGCTGCTTCGCCCTCTTTGAGCGAGATAGAGTTAACGACGCCTTTGCCTTGGATGCATTTAAGGCCGGCTTCCAAAATATCCCATTTGGAGGAGTCCAACATGATGGGCACTTTGGCAATATCCGGCTCGGCGGCAATCAGCAATAAAAAGCGCACCATGGCTTCTTTGGACTCGAGCATGCCCTCGTCCATGTTGATGTCGATGATTTGTGCGCCGTTTTCGACTTGCTGTTTGGCAACATCGAGGGCGGCTTCAAAGTTGCCGTCAATGATTAAGCGCTTGAAAGCCGCTGAGCCCGTGACATTAGTGCGCTCACCGACATTAACGAATAAGGTGTCTGGACCAATGGACATGGCTTCAAGGCCAGATAATCGACAGCGCTTTTCTAAATCGGGTATCACTCTAGGTGGGTAAGCGTTGACTGCTTCGACGATAGCTTTGATATGTGCTGGCGACGTGCCGCAACAACCGCCGATAATGTTTAAATAGCCGCTTTGAGCCCAGTCTTGCAGCTCTTGAGCCATGGCTTCCGGGGATTCGTCGTATTCGCCGAATTCGTTGGGTAAGCCCGCATTAGGATGTGCGGATACATGGGTGTCAGCAATTGTGGATAATTCATCGATATGTTGGCGCAGTTCCTTGGCGCCCAGCGCACAGTTGAAGCCAAACGAAATAGGCTCAACATGTTTAAGGGAATGCCAAAATGCCGCCACAGTTTGGCCGGAGAGTGTCCGTCCTGATGCATCGGTGATGGTGCCGGAAATCATTACCGGCAATTTATAGCCAATCTCATCAAATACTTGCTCGACTGCAAAAATGGCCGCTTTGGCATTGAGCGTATCGAAAATGGTTTCAATCAGAATGATGTCGGCACCGCCGTCAATCAGGCCATGGGTTGCTTCGGTATAAGCAATCACTAGGTCATCAAAAAATATATTGCGAAAGCCAGGATCATTAACATCAGGCGACATAGACGCTGTGCGGTTGGTCGGTCCCAACACACCGGCGACAAAGCGAGGTTTATCCGGCGTTTGCTGCGAAAATTGTTCGGCAGCTTCTTTGGCTAATCGGGCTGAGGCCACATTGATTTCATAAGCCAGCGACTCCATGTGGTAGTCCGCCATGGCAATGGTGGTGGCATTGAACGTATTGGTTTCGACAATGTCCGAGCCGGCTTCAAAGTAAGCACTGTGGATGGCTTTGATAATATCTGGCTGTGTTAATGACAATAAGTCATTATTGCCTTTTAGGTCGGTTTCCCACTGCGCAAAACGCTCGCCGCGATAATCTTTTTCGTCCAACTTGTAACTTTGAATCATGGTGCCCATGGCGCCATCAAGAAACAAAATACGTTGGGACAGTTGCTGTTTTAATAATTCTGTTTTGCTCATTAAGATTTATCAGCGGTAGGTTGAGTTGGAATGCAGAAAGAAGTAATTAAATAATCGTTGCTTATAAACTAAGCTAACCCTATCATTTTTTAATGTTAATGCCGGAGAGAACAATGTCCAAACCAACTATTATTCAAGTTATAAAAAGCGTTTTATCGGCTGCTATTGGCGTACAAAGTGGAGATAATAGGGAACGTGATTTTACTCAGGGATCGTTTGCTACGTACGTAATTGCAGGAATAGCTTTCACTATATTATTTGTATTAGGCTTGATTTTTTTGGTTTCCAATATAATCGGCTAGCGCTAATTTGATCGGTCATAGTCTATAAAAAAGCCCAAGAATCTTGGGCTTTTTTAATTCAACGTAGAACAATTAATATTACTTTTCTGGCGTTTTAAAGCTTTCTTTAATGCCTTGGAACAGTTCTTTAATGCCACCGAATATAGTGGTCAACGAAATGGCTTCCTTGGTAATAAATTTGACCCGAATCAAGCCAGCTGCAACGACACCTGCAAAAGGAGGAAACAGTTCAAAAAACAGAGATTCTAAAATTCCGCCAAATCCTTGAAATCCACCAACATTTTTCCTGTCAGCACCATCAACTGCTTCATAGCCGACACTCGTTTCGCCGCTTCTGACAGCCTCAAGAAGGTAAACGTTCAGGTCAACCAGTAAAAATTGCACCACAAAGAACGTAATGGATCCAACTGCGACCCATAATAAAAGATTATTTGTTTTTGCCTTGAGCGCCGACTGATAAAGCCATACCGCGACAAGGATCATAATTACGCCACCAATCATTTGTTATACCCCTTCTTGAAATTATTATATTTTTGTTAAAAAGAAGAACAGATAATCGCATTTTAAAGTCATGTTTTTGCCATCTTTATCAATGACTTTACAGGACTCATATTTCTCGCGACCTGGAGTTACTTGTTTTTTTATCACACCATCGGCAATTGAATACTTAATGGCGATCTTCATTTCCTTAGTGCGACCGACAGAATCTGTAGATGTAGTTTGCAATACACCGTCATTTTTGAATTCCCATTCAACGGTAATTTTCTTTTTTTCCCCATCCAATTTGGTTGCTTCTGCATACAAATTCCATTTCCCTAGAATCTCCGAATTATCTTTAAGTTCAATATCTGCATTGGCAGTAAACGCAAGAAAAATAGCTGCAACTGGTGCTATTTTAAGCCATTTTATTATCATTATTCCCACCTCTAAGTTGTTATCTCCCGGAATATAAAGTTTAAACCATACCACAACGCTCTTCGAGCTTTATATTTCAGCACCTAACAAATAAATTTCACCTTGAATGTTCAAGAACCGCGCCACAATAAGCCTTGACATTAACTTTTCCTAAAGTATCATTTGCATTCCGTTTGCTAGGTAATTAGCAATTTCTAAAAATACAATTATAGGTAGAAATTCATGGGAGCGATCTTAGACGTCACTGAAATGTTAAAAGAACCAGCTGGCATGGCCATTGCATTAGTAGTGGTTGTTGGTGGTTACTTCTTCGTAAAATGGGTTTTCGCTGAACACCCAGACGACGAAAAATAAAAAGATTTAACAGTCCCACTTACTTAGGCCGCTGATACCAACCCTTACGGGTTTGGAAGCGGCCTTTGTTTTGCCCGCTTATTTTTACTTCAATAGCCATAACTCCCTTATAATTTGCACGTCTTTTTGGTCATCCCGGCGTTGCAATGAATCAATTTATATCTGTCAAACTATTCGAGCTTTTCTCTCAACGAGCGCCCGCTACCGGCATTGGCCTATTTCGACTTTTTTACGGTTTAGTTGCGCTGCAGGAAATTTTTTTTCTGCTTTATTTCAATAACTTAATTTTCGACCCCATTCCTTATTTGGACATCGAGTTTCCGATGATTCCGTTCTTTCTATGCATCTGGGCGATTATTGCCTGCTGTATAGTCGTTGGTTATCGCTATCAGTTCGCGGTTATCTGTAATTATATTTTTTGGATTATCTTCGTCAACTTCACCCCCATGCAACGCGATTTTGACGGCGGATTTGACCTATTCATGATTGGCACCGGGTTTTTTCTGCTGTTTATGCCCGGAGATAAAGCTTTTTCGATAGATAGCCTCAGACATAAACTCAGCACGCCATTTACACATTACAGCGCTTATTCAGCCCCTGCAGTCTCTCGGCTTGCTTACTATTTACCGGTTTTAGTCTGTCTTGGTTTTCTCTATTTTGATTCTGTCATTCATAAAATGTATGCAGAACACTGGCGCAATGGTCTGGGGGCTTGGCTACCCTCTACACAACCTTATTATGTGTCAGCGATTGATATGTCGCCGCTGCTAAATAACGAGCTGCTGCAACAAATCATCGGCTACACCATCATCGTTTTTCAGTTTACTTTCCCGTTCTTGTTTGCAAACCGTCGATTGCGCGTGGTGTTTTTGCTTATCGAATTCAGCTTACATCTAGGGATTACTTTGTCTTTTAACATATACCCATTTGGTTTGGGGATGTTGATTTTTTATTTTCTGCTGGTGCCGTTCAGCTGGTGGCGTCGAATTGGTAATAAGCTGACTGCCAAAGAAAAATCCTTGATTGTGTTTTACGACCAGCAATGTCCCTTATGTAATCGCACCGTGCTGATACTTAACCATTTTGATATTTTTCGCTGCATAGATTTTAAAAATGCTCAGCAATATGCCGCACAATACCCAGCCTTGGCGCACATTGATCAACAAACATTGTTGACTGATCTATATGCACTGGATAGTCAAAATCGAGTCTATTCAGGGGTGGATACTTACATCCAAATACTATTGAAGATGCGTTACCTGGCGCCGGTGGGATTGGTTTTAGCATTGCCGGGAATTCGCCAGTTTGCGACGGCAAAATACCGCGCCATTGCCGATTCGCGCTTGCGTGTGCCTTGCACCGAGACATGCCTTGTGTCAGCGGCACTCCCAGATAACACCTGGTATCACCGTTATCTCGAGCAAATATCGGCTCAGAAACCCAAGGCTTTCTCCAGAAAACTGGCGAAAATATTCATCGTGTTACTGCTGCTGCAACTCAATAGCACCATCCACTATGGCTTTGTTTACCGCTTGCATATTGATACCAAGCAGTCAGCGATTACCGATGCCTTAGCCAAAGCGAGTAATGCGGTATTAATGATTTCGCAAACCTTTTGGGGTATTAGTCCGCACCCGCTTTACATGCATGATCACTTTGAAGGCTATGACCGTATTCTGGCGATTACCTACACAGACAAGGATGGCATTGAACGCTGGCTGCCTTTCGTCAACGAACAAGGTCGATTAGTGGCGCCGAACTGGGGTAGGGTGCATTCGATGTGGGCTAATATTGCGGTCACGCCCAATATTAACAACCATCGATTGCAGAAAATGATCATGAAAGTCACCGCGTTTTGGGGGCAAGAAATCGGTTTAAATCTCGACCAAACTGAATTCCACATAAAAATGAAAAGAATCAGCGCACCGTCTACCTGGGAATATGATCTTTTGCACAAAAACTTCGGTGGCGAATGGTCGACTATCGGCAGTGCAAAATGGTCTGGTAAGGATGTGGACATTAACTTGCCAGCCAATATCAATGAGCTTTAACTGTCAGACCTGATAAATTATGAAATAACTTGGTCAACATGTGTGTGAAGGGGCTGTATGAGCAAGATGCCAGCAGTTACACTTTACTACGAGCGCTTTTCGGATTCATGTTGAAAGGCAGTCCCCGACCCTTTGCAGTCTGCCATAGTTTGTTTGTCGTATGCCCGTTAATGAAGTAGAAGCAACCATATATCCCCCATCCCAGCAAATGACACAGTACTATTACTATGTTCGGCAACGTACAGATAATGTCTCCAGTGGTCAGTTACTATCAGCAATAAAGTATGGGGCAGTCAAATATAGTGTGGAATGGGGTGCATTTCGGTAATGAAATGTTTCTGAGGCCTAAAATGGAAATACTAATAATAAAATCGCAACTCTACCCCAGTAAATACCACTATTCACATTGATATAGGACTTGTCTTGAAAGCGATGAACGCTGCAATACTTTTATGACTTACTGTACAGGCATCATGCTCGATACCGGACTGGTCTTTGCGTCAGACTCGCGTACCCATGCAGGAGTCGACAATATTGCACGATTCTGCAAGATGACAGTGTTTGAACGCATTGGTGATCGGGTCATCGTGCTTTTAAGCTCAGGCAACTTAGCCGGGACACAGGCGGTTATCAGCTTACTGAAACAACGCAATGACAAGAACGAAGTTCCCAATTTATGGGGTGCCGAGTCTATGTTTGATGTTGCGAACCTGGTGTCGGACGCAGTTCGTGACATCGATCGACGTGATGGCCAACACTTGGCAGCCAGCGCTATTAGCTTCAATGCCTCGTTCATACTCGGTGGACAGATCGCCGGCGAGCTTCCACGCCTATTTAGGCTCTATGCACAGGGCAATTTTATAGAGGCCAGCATGGAGACGCCTTACCTTCAGACCGGGGAAACCAAATACGGAAAGCCAGTCCTTGATCGGGTCATTACCCGCTCAACCTCTCTGAACGATGCCGCAAAATGTGTCCTTGTCTCGTTCGATTCAACGATGTGCAGTAATTTGTCGGTCGGCATGCCAATCGATCTGATCTGTTATCAACGTGACAGTCTTGAAGTACGGATGCGTCGACGCTTCGATGTGGGGGATACCTATTTCAGCGAGCTCGGCAAGCAATGGACGGAAGGCACACGACAGGTGTTTAGCCACCTGCCAAATCTGGACTGGTGAGGTAACTTAACATGGGCCCTGAGAGAGCAGTAATGGAGGGGCGAGTCAGCGATCATAGTGAATACGGTATGGTGATCACCTGTGAGCACGGTGGCAACCGTATTCCCGAGTCTTATCGAACCTTGTTTGAAGGCGATCAGGCGCTGCTGGACTCACACCGTGGCTTTGATCCCGGTGCGCTGAGCATGGCAAGAGAGCTGGCAACAGCATTTGCAGCGCCACTGGTGACCTCCACCGTCAGCCGTCTGCTTGTTGACCTGAATCGATCCATTGGCCATCCGCGTCTCCATTCCGAAGCGATCCGTAACGCGCCCACCGAGATGCGGCAAAAGATATTGAAACAATATTATCAGCCATATCGTGCGCAAACGGAGCGTTTGGTCAGGCAAGCGATTGAAGATCACGATCAGGTGATCCACCTCTCATCCCACAGTTTTACTCCCGAGTTAGACGGCAAGGTAAGAAATGCCGACATTGGTTTGCTCTATGATCCAAGTCGACCAGGTGAGTCGGATCTAAGCGAACGTTGGAAGGCGGCACTCAAAGCTTGCGCGCCCTATCTCCGCGTCCGTCGCAATTACCCTTATGTGGGTAAAGACGATGGCCTGACGGCCTGGTTCCGAGGGCGGCTGTCACCCGCATCCTATGTCGGTATCGAGTTGGAGATCAACCAAAAGCATATTATCCGGACCGGACGACATTGGACTGCACTACGCAAGGTGATTGTCGAGTCCCTGCGCATAACCCTTGAAAGCAATTATTCATGGATTTCCAGGTAGAAACGATCCCACCCAAACCAACCATCAGAGTTTACGCCAGACTACTCTGGCGTTAGCAGGAGCACTACCATGAAAATCCGCATAGGCTACGAACTGATTTACAACTGCCCACAGCCGACACCAATGATCCTAACCCTAAGTGTGCATTACACGCGTGCTTCAGACATCATCATTCCGGATTACCTAATCACCGACCCACCCATCCCGATCACCGCCTATCGCGATATTTTCGGTAACTGGTGTAGTCGTATTGTCGCCCCACAGGGTCGCCTGCGACTGTCCACCGATGCGCTCGTGAGAGACACAGGTCAACCGGATAGAGCTATCTCACAAGCGAGACAAACGCCAGTGGATAAACTGCCGGACCAGACGCTGTTGTTCTTATTGGGGAGCCGATATTGCGAAACCGATCGTCTGTCCGACATTGCTTGGCAACTGTTCGATAAATCACCGACTGGATGGGTGCGTGTTCAGGCAATCTGCGACTATGTTAACCAACATATTACCTTTGGCTATAAATACGCGCGCCGCACCAAAACTGCCTGGGAGGTATTTCAGGAAAGGTCAGGCGTTTGCCGTGATTATGCGCACCTTGCCATCACTTTTTGTCGCTGTATGAATATTCCTGCGCGCTACTGCAGCGGCTACCTGGGCGACATTGGCATGCCACCGCCCTATGGTGTGATGGATTTTGCTGGTTGGTTCGAAGCCTATCTTGACGGGACTTGGTATACCTTTGACGCCCGCAACAACATCCCACGCATTGGACGTGTATTGATTGCTCGAGGTCGTGACGCAGCCGATGCCTCCATTGCCTGTACATTCGGTCCTAATACGCTGGAAAGTTTCAAGGTTTGGACCGATGAGGTGAACGAGATGGGGACCGGATAATCCAAATATTTGACTCGAAATCGCTTACTGTCACTAAATCTTCTTTTCCCGATCAGACTACTAGTCGAAATGAATACGAAAATATTAAAAAAATATTTTAACGAAATGTATGCCAATAATGGGGCTGTTCGTGAAATTTACCAACTTTACAGCTACTGGCTAAAAGAGTTGCCAGATGGCACGTTGGAGCGCAGAAATGCGGAAGCAGAATTATTGTTCCGGCGACTTGGAATCACTTTTGCTGTCTACGGCGAATCGGAGAATGCAGAACGACTAATTCCATTTGATATTGTGCCGCGTATTTTCGGCACAGCCGAATGGCAACGCCTTGAGCTAGGCCTCAAGCAGCGGGTGCGCGCGCTTAATGCCTTCCTACATGATATTTATCACAATCAAGAAATCATTAAGGCTGGCGTGATCAGCGCCCATCAGGTGCTGGACAATAAGCTGTATCGCCCAGAAATGCAGGGTGTTGACCTGCCGAACAAAGTTTATGCGCATATTGCCGGAATCGATTTGGTGCGGGTTGCGGAAAACGATTTCTATGTATTGGAAGATAATCTGCGCACGCCATCCGGGGTTTCCTATATGTTGGAAAACCGCAAAACCATGATGCGCTTATTTCCTGAACTGTTTGTCCAACATACCATTGAGCCAGTGGAACACTATCCGCAAATGCTGCTCAATACCCTACGAGAAGCGGCACCGCCGAATATCGCTTATCCGGTAATTGTGGTGATGACTCCAGGATCCTATAACAGTGCCTATTTCGAACACGCTTACCTCGCCAGCCAAATGGGCGTGGAATTGGTCGAAGGCCAGGATCTGTTCGTGCATCAACAAAAAGTTTACATGCATACCACCGATGGTCCACAACAGGTAGATGTTATCTATAGGCGGGTTGATGACGATTTTCTCGATCCACGGGTGTTCCATCCCGATTCAACTCTCGGCGTACCGGGTTTGATGGATGCTTATTGTCGCGGTAATGTTGCACTGGCCAACGGTGTCGGTACAGGCGTGGCGGATGACAAATCCACCTATCTGTTCGTCCCGGAAATGATCCGTTTTTATCTTGGTGAAACGCCGCTACTGTCCAATGTGCCGACTTGGCGATTAAGTGAGCCTGAAGATTTGAGCTATGTCCTCGCGCATTTGCCGGAATTGGTAATTAAGGAAGTTCAAGGTTCCGGTGGCTACGGCATGCTGGTTGGCCCAACCAGTTCACAGGCCGAAATAGAAGCTTACAAGCAACGTATTCTGGCGGAACCGGCCAAATTTATTGCCCAGCCAACACTAGCACTGTCATGCTGTCCGACGCTGGTGAAATCAGGCGTTGCGCCTCGGCATGTTGATTTGAGACCGTTCGTGTTGTCAGGCAAGGAAGTGCGCATAGTGCCTGGTGGCCTCACGCGGGTGGCACTTAACGAAGGCTCACTGGTGGTCAACTCCTCGCAGGGCGGCGGCACTAAAGACACGTGGGTATTGGAGGACTAAATCATGCTATCCCGTACTGCTGAAAATTTATATTGGATGGCACGTCATATCGAGCGTGCCGAAAACACCGCACGCGTGTTGGATGTGGCGCACCGCACCTCTTTGCTGCCATTGGATATTGAAGGCACCCAGGCTTATTTGTGGTATGCACCATTGAATATAACCGGTTGTGCTATTAGTTACGAAGCCAAACATGGGCTGGCCAAAGCAGATGCTGTCACCCACTATATGGCATTGGATCCAGACAACCCAGCCAGCATTTATAGCTGTCTGCGGCTCGCACGTGAGAATGCGCGTACAGTACGCGGCGCAATTACCTCGGAAATGTGGGAAGTTATTAACGACACCTGGCTGGAACTCAATCGCTTGCCACAGCAGATGAATGATGAAAAATTCCGGAACTTTTTCGACTGGGTCAAAGATCGCTCGCATTTATTTCGTGGCGTAACGTTAGGAACGATACTTAAAGATATTGGCTTAAGCTTCATTAAACTGGGGACTTTTCTCGAACGAGCAGACAACACCGCACGTATTCTGGATGTGAAATACCATATTCTACTGCCCAGCGTAAGCGATGTGGGCGGTGCAGCGGATTATTACCAGTGGGGTTCCTTACTGAAATCAGTCAGCGCTTTCGAAGCCTACCAAAAAATATATCGCGATGTGATTTCGCCGCAGCGGGTCAGTGAGTTACTTATTTTCAGGGCCGATATGCCACGCTCGCTGCATGCCTGTATGAACGAAGTCGAGGCTGCCTTGATCGATATTAATGGATTCTCCGGTCAGGAAGCTCGCCGCCTCGCTGGCGAACAACACGCGGCGCTGCATTTCGGACGTATTGAAGATGCGTTTGGCCGCGGTTTGCATGAATATCTCACCGATTTTTTGAAAAATACCGCTCTGTTGGGACGAGAGATTCGTGGGGCTTATTTATCGCGACACGACAGAATGTTGAACCAAAAATAAGGTTTTGACGAGATAGAATCGACAACCTGCGCGTTATCGTGAAAATCGTAAATACCGTTTTAGCGCATAGCTTTTGACTTGTTTTTCCTGCTCGACAAAAACGTTATGAAGGACGGCTTCCAGGCTCGGACTAGACATTCATAGGTTTTAATTTTCGACTCGCTCAATGTCTCAAATTGGCCGATAACTCCAATTCATTACTCGCATAATCATAGTGACATTGATGGTCAGGATTGGTAATGGATTTCATTAGCCCTCGATAAATGCTCGAATCCCTGCAATACCTTGCCCGCCAGCCTGGCAAGCCGCGGTTAAATCTTCCGCAACCATGCCGCCCAGTGCGTACACCGGCATATTTATCTGTGCCACCAATTCTTCAAACCTTTCCCAGCCCAAGGTTGGCGCATCGGGATGGGTGGCTGTTGGTAATACCGGGGCGAGAACCACAAAATCCACGCCGATATGTTGCGCGTGATTTAGCTCATCAAGCGTATGGCATGAGGCAGATAACCACGTGATGTTTGTAGGGCGTTCGGTTAAACCCATTAAATGCGCAGCGGTTAAATGCATGCCATCGACATTAAGTTTGTCGGCATCAGCTACTGCCGAATTGACTAGCAAGACAGCCTGCTGCTGTTGGCATAATGGATAAGCTTGTCGGATAAAAGCGTTTACCGCACCGGCTGATAGATTTTTTAGCCGTGCATGTATCAGCTTGATGTCATTAGCCAAAAGCTTGTGCAGATTGTCCATCAGCAGTGACGGATCGGCATCATCAAGAATGCCGTAGCAACGCGGCAAGCGTGCGGCGGTAATGATCGGCTGATTAGCAGCTGGGAACGAAAATTTCAGCAATTCATCCGGCGCTACCCACTTAAGCGGCTGGCCTTGGCAGCCTTTGGCAAGGCCGGAAAAATTGTCCACTAAAAACACATTCAATTGCACATGGCGATCAGGGTAGCTGTGTTTGATGGTAATCAGCGGAGTCGCAGCATGGGCGGTAATATCTAGTTCTTCTTTAAGCTCTCTGAACAAGGCCTGTTCGGCGGTTTCACCGGGCTCTAGCTTACCGCCGGGAAACTCCCACAAGCCGCCTTGGTGTAATGAGGCATCACGTAACGCAATCAAAATTTGGCCTTGAGGATTTTTGATCACGCCAGCGGCCACTTGCAAGACCTTCATCGGGTGATACGCTGAACAAGTTGATTTCGCTCATGGTTCGACAAGCTCACCACGAACGAAATCAATACTTTAGCGTTCATCCTGAGCTTGTCGAAGGATTTAATCTGCACTTCCTTAGGTTCTGTATTCCGCATTGATACGCACATAGTCGTAAGAAAAATCGCAGGTGAGAACTTCTTGGCTGGCGTCGGCCCGGCCTAACTTAACTGTGACGGTAATCTCGGCGTTATTCATGACCTGTTGGCCCGCTTCTTCAGTGTAAGTCTCTGCACGGCCGCCATTTTTGACGATGCAGACTTCATCCAGGTAAATCTCAATCTTATCCAGGTCCATATTTTCGACGCCCGCCCGGCCAACTGCTGCCAAAATCCGGCCCCAGTTGGGGTCGCTGGCAAAAAAGGCGGTTTTGACTAGCGGCGAATGCGCGATGGTTTTGCCAACGCGCACGGCTTCTTCTTCATTAAGAGCTTGCTCGACGACAATGCGTATCAGCTTGGTGGCACCTTCGCCGTCGCGAATAATCAGTTCCGCCAAGCGCTTGCAAACCGACATGATGGCATCGGCAAACAATTGATAGCTGTCGCTGCCTTCGGTGAGTTCAGGCACCAGCGATTTACCGCTGGCCATCAATATACAGGCGTCATTGGTCGAGGTATCGCCATCGACGGTAATGCGATTAAAAGATTGTTCGGTGGCTTTAGACAGGCAAGTTTGCAGCAAGGACTGGCTGATCTTGGCATCGGTGGCGATAAAACCCAGCATGGTCGCCATGTTGGGTTGGATCATGCCCGCACCTTTGGAAATGCCGTTAATGGTGATGGTGTTACCGTCGATATTGAGCACCTGGCTGGCACCTTTGGGGAAGGTGTCGGTGGTCATAATCGCCAGTCCGGCGTTGGCCCAGTTGCTAGTCGACAGATTTTGTACTGCCGCAGGTAAAGCCGCCTGAATTTTCGGCACCGGTAATGATTGCCCTATGACGCCGGTAGAAAACGGCAAGACCTGATTAGCCAAGCCGCCTGCGGCTTCTGCGAGACTGGCGCAAGTGCTTAACGCATCCTGCATGCCCTGTGCGCCTGTACCGGCGTTGGCATTGCCGGAGTTGATCAACAGCCAGCGCGGTGCGTGGACCAGGTTGGCTTTGGCAACATGCACAGGCGCGGCGCAAAAGGCATTCTGGGTGAATACTCCGGCGCAGGTCGCCTGTTCGGCTAATTGTATGACCAGCACATCGTCTCGGACGGTTTGCTTAATACCAGCACACGTTGTGCCTAATTCAATTCCGGCTATTTCCGGCATTTGCGGGAAGTCGCACTGACCTACTGCCATGACTTATCCTCGTTAAAGTTTAAAAAATAAAAATACGTTATCGATTTTTTTAATGCGCGTGCGGATTAATTTGCACTGCTTTGTCAGGTAAGCCAATCGCTCAGGCTGTTCGGCAAGAGTAAACGGCAAGATAACTTCCACCTCAATCTGGCCGTCCAAATAATGGATTCTAAAATCCTCAATGGCGGTTTTTACCTCGACCAAATACTCGTCCAATAAGCCTTGCACGTCAGCTCGGGTGAGCGGCTTGCTACCTTCAAACAAACCTTCGTCATCTTCCGGATCGACATGCACCAGCACATCCATGACATCGTCAAAACGTTTGATTAAGTCATCCCGGACAATATCGCCAATCATGTGGCCTTCTGAAACGGTGATGCGTGGATCAACGACAATGTGCGCATCAATCAAGGCATCCTCGCCCATTTGCCGGGAGCGTAATAAATGAATGCCTTCCACACCGTCGATGGCCATGATGGAGCTGCGAATTTCAGTAACTACTGCCGGTGGCAATGAAGTATCGACCAGTTCTTTAATACTGCCGACTACCAAGGTTAAGCCAATTTTAGCCACCATCAGCGCCACCACAATAGCGGCAATGGCGTCAGCCAACGGATAACCCAGCATGACCGCACCGATGCCGAATAGCACGACCACGGAGGTCAGTGCATCGCTACGTTGATGCCAGGCATTGGCCATTAATAATTTGGAACGAGTAGTTTTAGCGATGCGTTTGGTGTAGTGATACAGCCATTCGTTGATCAAAATGGACACGGCGGCCACGGCTAAAGAAATTTCGTTAGGCACCGGTAAATGCTTGGGATTGCCCATGCGTTCCATCACCGACCAAGCAATACCGCCGCCGATACCGATCAAACTGATACCCAAAATCACTGTGGCAATGGTTTCAAAACGTCGATGGCCGTAGGGATGATCATGATCCGCTTCACGACTGCCCAGTCTGACGGCAATAATTACCAGCAGGTCACTGAGTAAATCCGATAGTGAATGGATGCCGTCGGCAATCAAAGCTGCTGATTGCCCGAGAATGCCAAAACCGATTTTTATCAATGTTTGCGTGACATTGACCGCGGCACCGACATAGCTGGCCTTGGCTTTGAGTTTATCCATTTTTACGGTATCAGTGGCTTCTGACATTAAGCACCTACTTGTAAAACAATGGTGTATTCACCATCGTCTGAGCGTGTTTCCAATACGGTGTGGCCATTGATACGGCACCAGGCGGGAATATCCTGCATGACGCCCGGATCGGTACAAACCACTTCCAGTTGGTCGCCGGGCGTTAGCAATTTGACTTTATCCTGGGTACGAATGACCGGTAACGGACACAGCAAACGCCGAGCATTTAATATTTCTTTGATCATATAAACCATGCCTGCGGAATTTCATCGGCGGCAAAGGGTTTAACGTGAATCTCTCTTTCCGAGCCGTCAGGCTGCATGATGACCATATGAACTTGTTCGGCATCTTTACCATGACCATAGCGGGCGACAATGCGTGCCGCGGTATAAATATCTTCGGCGTCAACGTTGCCGTCAATCAATGCCCATGGTCCGGTATGGCTGGTGGCGCGCAGACTGATAAAGTCTTTTTTATAACCTTCCATAAATCGGCCTTCGCCTTCTTCTCGGGAAACAATCACTTTAAAATTTTGCTTGGGACGAATATGCCGACCGACCTTAAGTAGCATGATGTCATCGAGCTCATAGTCTTTGTGCCCGTCATGGGATTTCCATAAATCGACCAATTTTGCCGAATAATTGGCATCAGTCAGAAAACAGCAACCGCCTGCCGGTTGAGCAAAGTCTTTGAAGCCCATTTCTGCTGCCATGGCAAACTGTGGTTTACGAGAGCGACCGGTGATGTCATGCAATTTTTCTCGGTCAACCCAACCTTCGCGTTCCGGCAGGGTTTCCGGTAAATATTTGGCGCATAACGGCCGTAACAGTAAGTCATCCGCGCCGGATTGCTCAGCAATTATCGGCATAGTCCATTTGCGTTGCGACATGGGCCGTTGGCCGATGACTTCGCCGGTAATAATAAAATCAAAGCCATTTTCGGTGGCCCATTGCTTGGCTTTGTTGACCATGAAGATTTTGCAATCCAAACAAGGGTTTAAGTGCGCGCCATAACCGTGCTTGGGGTTGATCAGCACCTTTTTATACTCTTCAATCACATCAACAATATGCAATTTGATACCGAGTTGTTCTGCTACCCATAAGGCGTTATTACGCTTGGGCTTGGCTTTATTTTGTCCCCTGATGGCATGGGTATGGCCTTCGACACAAAAACCGGTGAAAAAATTGATACCTTCGACATGGACGCCTTGCGCCATCACGGTTTTAGCCGCCAACATCGAATCCAGCCCACCGGAAATCAATGCCACCGCCTTTTTTTGCTCACTCATAACGCGCTTTTGCTATTAGAAAAATCGCGCATTATACGCGCTGTTGCCTTGCTGACTTCAACTTCCCTCAGTGTTGACTAGACTTACAGTCCACCCTTATCACCGTTATAGGATATTTATGGAACTGACAGACTATTTAAAAATTTTGGTACAAAACGATGGCTCAGATCTTTACCTGACCGCCGAGGCACCAGCGGCGGCCAAGTTTCAAGGTACATTAAAGCCGCTGGAAAATGTAAAGCTGACTAAAGAACGCTTGAAAGACATAGCTTATAGTTTGATGGATGCCGAGCAGCGCTTGGCGTTTGAGCAGCTGCCTGAGTTAAATCTGGCCATCTCCGAGCCGGGCATTGGGCGCTTTCGGATTAATATTTTTAAGCAGCGCGGTAATTATTCATTGGTGATTCGTAACATCAAAGTTGACATTCCGAATGCCGATGCATTGGGGCTGCCGCAAATATTGAAGAAAACCATTATGGAAAAACGCGGGCTGATTTTGTTTGTCGGCGGCACCGGTTCGGGCAAATCGACTTCGCTGGCGGCACTGATTGATTACCGCAACAGCAATGCTTCCGGGCATATCATTACCATTGAAGACCCTATCGAATATATCCACCCGCACAAAAAATCGTTGGTCAATCAGCGTGAAGTTGGGGTAGATACCTTAAGTTACGAAGACGCACTTAAAAATACCTTGCGCCAAGCGCCGGACGTTATTTTGATTGGTGAGATTCGCAGTCAGGAAACCATGGAGCACGCCTTGGCATTTGCTGAAACCGGGCACTTGTGTCTATCTACTCTGCACGCCAACAATGCTAATCAGGCATTGGACAGAATCATCAATTTCTTTCCGGAAGAACGCCGCAATCAATTACTGTTGGATTTGTCGCTTAACCTGAAAGCCTTTGTTTCGCAACGGCTGGTGCCGACTGTAGAAGGTAAACGGACCGCCGCTATTGAAATTCTGCTGGGTACCCAGTTGGTGCGTGATTTAATTCTTAAGGGTGAAGTTCATGCCATCAAAGAAGCGATGGAAAAATCAGAAAATATCGGTATGCAAACTTTCGACAGTCATCTATTAAGGCTTTTCAAGGCCGGCACGATTACCCTTGAAGAAGCCTTGCATAATTCTGATTCACCTAATAACCTCAAATTAAAAATCAACTTAAGTGATGGGCTGGGATCATCATCACCAGCAGCGTCCGGCAATGCGGCTAACGATTCACTTTCAGGCTTATCTCTGCAGGCTATTCATAAGGATGAAGACCTCGAGGATAGTCATTAATGGTATTCAGTCTCGCCTGTTAGGAAATAAGCGGGTGGAGTTTCTTTGTCACAGAGTCTGATCGATAAGCGCATGCATAACTGCAGCCAAAAGCTACTTAAATGAGGCAAATATTTTGATGGATTCTTATGCCATGCGTCACTAAGTCACATGGCTTCTCCCGTTAAAGTGAACTATATTTTCGCAGCGCAAACCCGGTCCCCATAAACTTAAGGAACAGCATGTTACATACAACCTGCCGGTCGATGGTACATGAATACAGTGTTTTTGCTGTCATTTGTATTTCATGCGTCCGCCCATGCCTGTTCCTTGACATTTACATCGCCCCAATCCGGGCAAACATTTTCCTCAGATAAAAGCGTTGAAAGCTATAACGCCAACGGACAACTGCAAGCGATCAAAAATCGCATGGGGGTAACGCAGACACTGATCTACACCAACGGATTAGTAGCATCGGTCACGGATTCAAATGGTCGAAGTTTGATTTTGAGTTACGACAGCAGTTCCAGACTGACTACGCTGCAAGATCCTGCAAACGGCTTATATAAATATGCCTACAACACTACCGGCAATCTTGTGTCGGTGACTTACCCCGATCAAACCGCCCGTAGCTATCTGTATAACGAAGCTGCCAATGTTGCCGCCAATTTACCGCATGCCTTGACGGGTATTATCGATGAGAACAATCAGCGTTTTGCCACCTTCAAATACGATGCCCAGAATCGAGCCATTTCCACACAGCACGCCGGTGGCGCAGAGAGTGTTACTGTTGCTTATGGCACCGATAGCAATATAGTCACTGACGCGCTTAACACCTCAAGAACACAATTTTTGCAAACCGTCCAGGGCGTTGTTAAAGGTGCTGGCAGCAACCAACCCGGTGGTTCCGGTTGCGGCGCCTCATCCAGTAACGTTAGTTACGATGCTAATGGCAATGTCGCCGGCCGTACTGATTTTAATGGTCACCGTATCAACTACAACTACGATTTAACCCGCAACCTGGAAATCAGCCGTACCGAAGGCTTGACAGCGACAGGCGCCAATACCCCGGAAACGCGCACCATGACTACCGCATGGCACCCCACTTTCCGATTGCCGGTAACAAGCACCGTGCCGGGCCAGGAAACCAGCTGGGTCTATGACAGCCAAGGCAATATCACCCAAAAAACCTTAAAAGACACCGCCACCGGCAAAACGCGCACCTGGAACATCAGTTACACCTACTCCGCGAGTGTGCCGGGTGCGCTATTGCAAAAAATAGAGAACGGCCCGCGTACCGACGTTGCCGACCTGACCACTATCGATTACTACGCACCCGATGCGGTCTGTACCGGTGGACACTTCGGTTGCCGTGGTCAAATCAGCCAAATCACCAACGCCCTAGGCCATGCCACCCAAATTACTCACTACAACGCCCACGGCCAGCCTGAAACCATTATTGACCCCAATGGCTTGATAACCACCTTAAGCTACGATGCTAGACAACGCTTGATAAGTAATGGCATAGGCAGTGAAACGACCCAATTTCAATACGACAATGCCGGACAGCTGATCCAATTAACCCGCGCTGATAACAGCACGCTGCACTATAACTACGATGCTGCGCACCGCCTTATCAAAATCAGCGATGGCCTCGACAACAAAATCGTTTATACCCTGGATGTCATGGGCAACCGGCTTCATCAAGACATCCTCGATCCCGCCGGTCAATTAGCACAGACGCGCCACAGCGAATTTGATGCCTTAAGCCGGTTAGCCAAAGACATCGGCGCTAACCACCAAACAAGCCAATACTTCTATGACAGCCAGGGCAATCTGACCGACACCTCCGATCCGCTCAATCACACTGCCAGTAATAACTACGATGCCTTGAATCGTCTGATTCAACACACCAACCCCGCTAACGACAGCAGCCAAACCAGCTTTGACAGCCGCGACAACGTTACAGCAGTGACTGACCCTAACGGCAACACAACCCAATACAGCTATGATGGCCTAGACAATTTAACCCGTGAAGACTCGCCGGACCGTGGCACGATTAATTACACCTATGATGACGCCGGCAACCTTAAAACCCGTATTGATGCCCGCGGCGTGAAACACACCTATACCTATGACGCCCTTAACCGACTGAGCCGACGCGCGCATACCACCGTCGCCGGTATTCCTGGTTCCCCGGACATCATAAGAGGTTACGATGAAGGTATTAACGGCATTGGACGTCTAACCAGTATCGCTAATAAACTCACCCAAACCCGCTTTACCTATGACTTACAAGGCAGGGTGTTAAGTAAAGTCCAGAGCTATGGCAGCCCCAGTCGCAGCTTAAATACCACTTACGACGCTGTTGGACATTTGTACACCCAAACCTACCCTTCCGGGCTGCAAATTGGTTATGGCTACGATGCCCAAGGTCGCGTCAACAGCCTTAGCATTAATGGGCAAGTGTTGCTCAATAACCTAACCTACCAGCCCTTTGGGCCACCCAAAAGCTGGGCTTGGAGCAATGGTCAAACCTACACGCGCAGCTTTGATACCGATGGCCGATTAGCAGATTACCCCATCGGCTCAGATACCCGCATCATTACCTACGATGCCGCCAGCCGCATTACCGCCTACAGCCACAACACTGCCGTAGACAACCAACAATTTGCTTACGACCTGGTCGACCGCTTAAGCACATACAGCGATAACACTACCAGCCAAACCTACCAATACGATGCCAACGGCAACCGCACCAGCCTAAACCAAAACGGCAACACCTATTTGTCCACCATGGCTGTCACCAGTAACCGCTTGCTTATAGATGTAAGGTCCTGCTGCTAAAGTCTAAAGCTGTGAAATATCACCTGCGACAGCAATACATACTTAGAATGCCGACGGCCGTTAATACAAAGCGACCAACGGCACGCAGAGCTATTTCAAAACAGAATCGTTCCCCCGTTTTTGATTGGTAACGGGCTGATTTAATAAAAATATATTTTTTAAAAGCTTGCGCGGATCTTAATTGACTATCGCGTGCCAAAAACGACAATAGTTTTACCATGAGCGGTAATTAGGCCTTTGTCTTCCAGCTCTTTTAAGACACGGCCGGCCATTTCTCTTGAGCAGCCGACAATTCGGCTGATTTCCTGACGCGAGATATGCAATTGCATGCCATCGGGATGGGTCATCGCATCAGGTTGTTTGCATAGGTCTAGCAGTGTTCTTGCAATACGGCCTTCCACATCCATAAAAGCCAGGTCGCATAAGTTACGGCTGGTTAACAGCAACCGGGTTGCCAATTGTTCGCCGAGCATAAATAGCAGTTCAGGCGCGTAAGGTAAAAGTTCTTTTTTTAGCAATTGGCGGAATCGATCGTAGCTGATCTGTGCCAAATGACATGCTTCGCGGGTTTTTACACTGACTTTGCGGATTTCGGCACCTTTAAAAACGCCTATTTCACCAATAAAATCGTTTTTATTAAGATAGGCAAGAACCAGTTCATGTTGTCCATTGGTGTCTTCCGCGCAGATAGTCACTGAGCCATCGACGATAAAATAGAGATTATCAGCAGTGTCCCCCGATCGAATAATTGTAACTTTAGACGGATATGCTTTCTTGTGGCAGAAGGTTAAAAATTGTTCCAGGGCTTCTTTATGAGAATTTTCTTGCGAGAATAGGTTCATGATTTTTAGTTATCCAGTAGTCGTTACGACGAATATGGAGATTATAGTTAAAAAATCAATAAGGCTGCTCTGTCAATAATTATTAATATGCTACCCTATGTCCCATTTTTAAATAGGAAAAACAAATGCAAGCAACTGTCAAATGGGTAGATGGCGTGATGTTTGTCGGCGAATCAGGTAGTGGTCATGCCGTAGTGATGGATGGGCCGCCAGATCATGGGGGGCGTAACGTCGGTATGCGGCCTATGGAAATGATTTTATTAGGGCTTGGCGGTTGTTCATCGTTTGATGTTGTGCAAATTCTGCAAAAAGGCAGGAATGAGATTGTAAATTGCGTGACGGAGCTCACAGCAGAGCGAGTTGATGCGGTACCAAGTGTATTTAGTAAAATTCATCTGCATTTTATTGTCACCGGACGCGATTTAAAACCAGCAACGGTTGAGCGTGCGGTAAAATTGTCGGCAGAAAAGTATTGTTCTGCTTCTATTATGTTGGCTAAATCGGGGGTGCAGATTACTCACGATTTTGAAGTGATCGAGGTTTAATGTTTTGACTAATAAATTGCAACTACACGGCTTTAATAATTTAACAAAGTCTCTCAGTTTCAATATCTATGATATTTGTTATGCGCCAGCGGAACAGCAGAACGCTTATATAGAGTATATCGATGAAGCTTACAACGCTGATAAGCTTACGCAAATTCTTAAAGATGTCGCCGAAATTATCGGTGCGCAAATTCTTAATATTGCCCATCAAGATTACGAGCCTCAGGGTGCCAGTGTCACCATGTTGATTTCGGAAGGGCATGATTTACCGCCTTCAAGCATGAACAGTCAATCGCCAGGGCCGTTGCCGGAAACTGTGCTCGCGCACTTGGATAAAAGCCATATTACTGTACATACCTATCCTGAGAGCCACCCTGATAACGGTATCAGTACCTTCCGCGCTGATATTGATGTATCAACTTGCGGACGCATTTCACCGTTAAAAGCGCTTAATTATTTAATTCATAGCTTTGAGTCTGATGTTGTGACGATGGATTACCGGGTGCGTGGCTTTACTCGTGACATCTCCGGTAAAAAACATTATATCGATCATAAAATCACTTCGATTCAGGATTATATTGCGTTGGATACGCAAGACAGTTATCAAATGATTGATGTGAATGTGTATCAGGAAAATATCTTTCATACCAAAATGATGCTCAAAGAAACTGAGCTCGAAAATTATTTGTTTGAAAAAGAAAGCAATCTCACGGCTGAACAAAAATTCGAAATTGAGAAAAAATTGCGCAAAGAAGTAACAGAGATATTTTATGGACACAACTATCGTCAGCAATATGAAGAAGTCAAAAGTTAATGAGTGACAAAAGTAATGGCGGCCGAAAGGCCGCTTTTTTGTTTTAAAGTTAATTACTATTTTGGTTATTGCAGCTTAAGCAATGGCTAACAAGATCTTCCAGCGGCTTTAATTTTTTATCAAAACTTAAGGGCATTTGCTGTGGAATACGGGCCTCATTGTTTGCTGCGGTTGTGTTCAGGTTATAATGGCTACCAGTTACTGAATGATGGGTGGTTTTTCGGTGTTTTTTATCGATTACGATAAATGGTTACAGTTTTGTAATTTTGCAAGCGGCACCTGCCCGGTTATTTTTAGATGTATTGCTTAGGAAAAAAATGGCACAAAAACTTTATATTCAAACCAATGGCTGTCAGATGAACGAATATGACTCTGACAAAATGCGCGATGTCCTGCAGGCCTCCCATGGTTTTGAGTTGATTGATGACCCTAAACAAGCGGATGTTTTGTTGCTAAATACCTGTTCAATTCGCGAAAAAGCACAGGAAAAGGTGTTTTCAGCGCTGGGTAAATGGCGCCGAATTAAAGACAAGCGTCCTGATGTGATTATCGGTGTTGGCGGGTGTGTAGCCAGTCAAGAAGGCGATGCGCTGCAAAAACGTGCGCCATTTGTAGATATTGTGTTCGGTCCGCAGACCTTACATCGTTTGCCGCAGTTGCTGGATGCCGCGCGTAGTCAGCACAAGCCGCAAGTTGATGTGTCATTTCCCGAGATTGAAAAATTTGATGCTCTGCCCGAACCTCGGGCTGAAGGGCCGAAAGCGTTTGTGTCAGTAATGGAGGGTTGCAGCAAATACTGTACGTTCTGTGTGGTGCCTTACACTCGAGGCGAAGAAATTAGTCGGCCTTTGGATGATGTGCTTGCAGAAATAACTTCTCTAGCCAAGCAGGGCGTGCGGGAAGTCAACTTACTCGGACAAAACGTTAATGCTTACCGGGGTGTTATGAGTGATGGCGATATTGCCAACTTTTCATTGTTACTGCATTACGTTGCGGCGGTCGACGGTATTGATCGTATTCGTTTTACCACCTCACACCCTATCGAATTTACTGATGATGTGATTGAGGCGTTTGCGGAAATCCCACAGCTAGTCAACCATCTACATTTGCCGGTGCAAAGCGGCAGCGATCATGTGCTAAAAATGATGAAGCGCGGTCATACTCGGGCCTATTATATCGATACTATCCGTAAGCTCCGGAAAGTGCGGCCCAATATCGCGCTGTCATCGGATTTTATTATTGGTTTTCCCGGTGAAACCGATGAAGAATTTGAGCAAACCATGGCGTTTATTGAAGAAATCGGCTTTGATTTGTCATTCAGCTTTATTTATAGCCAACGCCCTGGTACGCCAGCGGCAGAGTTGCCGGATGATGTACCTGCAGAAGTTAAAAAACAGCGTTTGGATCGCTTTCAGCAACGTATCAATGAGATGGCGACGGCTATATCGCAAAGCATGATCGGTACTGTGCAAACCGTTCTGGTAGAAGGTCCGTCGCGGAAAAATCCATTGCAAATGCAGGGTAGAACTGAGAATAACCGGGTGGTAAATTTTATAGGCCATCCTCGTTTGGCTGGGCAATTTGTCGATGTGTTGATTGCTGAAGCCTTACCAAATTCTTTACGCGGTCGAATGGTTGAGTCGGCCGTCGATAAAATTCTTGCTACTAACTAATTGTCTTTCATGATTTCACAGGAAATTTCCTTAACTCCAGCAGATAACGACAGATTAGCTGATTTTTGTGGTCAATTTGATGCGCATTTACGGCAGATTGAATCACGGTTGCAAGTTGAAATTGCCAATCGAGGCAATCAATTTAAAGTGACCGGCCAAGAAGGCTCGGTGCAGGCCGCCTGCGCAGTCATGCATAAACTATTTGAAAGCACTGCGAACGAATCAATTACCTCGGAATTGATTCACTTGGCTATGCAGGATGCCTCAATAGACCAAGTACTTGCCAGTGTCGATAACGCTGAGGTACCTACTGTCGCTATCAAGACTAAGCGCGGCATGATCCGTGGACGTGGCGCCAACCAGCAAGGTTATTTGCGAAAAATCATGACTCACGACATCAACTTTGGTGTTGGTCCGGCCGGTACCGGCAAGACTTATTTAGCTGTGGCTTGTGCCATAGAAGCCTTACAAAATGAAAAGGTCAGTAAAATTATTTTGGTCAGGCCAGCTGTAGAAGCAGGTGAAAAACTAGGCTTTTTACCCGGCGATATGGCACAGAAAGTTGATCCCTATTTACGACCTTTGTACGACGCTCTCTATGAAATGCTCGGTTTTGAGCGGGTGGAGAAAATGCTTGAAAAAGGTGTAATCGAGGTCGCGCCACTGGCGTTTATGCGTGGCCGTACCTTGAACGATGCCTTTATTATCTTGGATGAAGCGCAAAATACCACCGTCGAGCAAATTAAAATGTTTTTAACTCGGGTAGGTTTTGGCTCTACCGCTGTTGTTACGGGTGATGTTACGCAAATTGATTTACCTTCAGAAAAAATGTCTGGTTTGCGGCATGTTCTGGAGGTTTTAAAAGAAGTTGAAGGTATTAGCTTCACTTTTTTTGGTGTGCGCGATGTGGTTAGACATCCATTAGTTCAGCGTATCGTTTTAGCTTACGAAGCCTACGAACAAAAAAATCAAATCAAACAATGAATCAACTGGAAATCCAAGATGTTTTCCAATCGGAAGGCCAACCCACAGCAGCGCAATTTCAAACGTGGGTTGATGCCGCACTGGCTGATTATCGCAAGGACGCAGAGTTGGTCATTCGAATCGTTGACGAACAAGAAAGCGCTGAACTTAATCAACAATACCGACATAAACAAGGCCCCACCAATATTTTAAGTTTTCCGATTGAATTGCCGGACGGCGTGGAATTGGATTTGCTAGGTGATCTGGTAGTGTGTGCCCCGGTTTTGGAGCGAGAAGCTCTGCAACAACATAAAGCACTAATCGATCATTGGGCACACATTATTGTGCATGGTGTACTACATTTGCTGGGTTACGATCATATTGAAGACAGCGATGCCGAACAGATGGAAGCGCTAGAAATAGCTATCCTGAACACATTAAATATCAAAAATCCCTATACAGAGGTTACAGAAGCATGAGCGACGAACAGCCCCCCAGTAGACACTCCCCGCAAAGAAGCTGGGTCGATAAAATCAGCCATTTGCTCACAGGGGAGCCACAAGACCTGGAGGATTTACTCGAAATTTTACGCGAAGCCCGCGAAAAACGATTGCTCGATACCGATGCCTTGTCGATGATTGAAGGCGTACTGCAAGTGTCACAAATGCGGGTTAGAGATATTATGATCCCGCGCATTCAAATGGTGGTTCTGCCTAGAGACGCTGAGTTGGAAACCATCATGCCTTTGGTGACCGAATTTGGTCATTCTCGTTATCCGGTTATTGACGGCGATCGTAGTAAGGTGGTCGGTATACTCTTAGCGAAAGACTTACTTACTAAAGTACTCGAAAATAGAACGCTTACTGTTGAAGAAATCATGCGTCCGGCTGTCATTGTGCCGGAAAGCAAGCGCCTAAATGTGTTGCTTAAAGAGCTGCGTACCAATGGCAATCACATGGCAGTGGTGGTCGATGAATACGGACAGGCCGCGGGGCTGGTCACCATCGAAGATGTGTTAGAGCAAATAGTTGGCGATATTGAGGATGAACACGATGATCATGAAGATGAAGGCTACATTTTTCAACGTAGTGCGAATGAATTCATGATCAAGGCATTGATTCCCATGGACGAATTTGATGAACATTTCGGTACGGCATTAGCAACGGATGAATATGACACTATCGGCGGCTTTATTGTTAGTCAGCTTGAGCACATGCCTACAAAAGGTGAAAGCTTAGTCGTAGATAATCTACGTTTTGAGGTTATTAGAGCTGATAGCCGTCGCGTGTACTTAGTAAAATTGAAAATCATTGAGTAGAGTAGTTATGAATGGACAAACTATATTGGTAACAGGTGGCGCCGGCTATATCGGTAGTCATGCCTGTGTTGAGTTGTTAGAAGCTGGCTTTAACGTTGTGGTGATCGACAATCTTGCTAATAGCAAAATTGAATCCTTAAATAGGGTGCGGCAAATTACCGGGCAAGCGGTGACTTTTTATCAAGGCGATATTCGTGATAAACAAGTCTTAACAGAGCTGTTTAGCAAGCATGAAATCAGTACGGTAATTCATTTTGCCGGATTGAAGGCGGTGGGTGAGTCTTGCGAGCAACCGCTCAATTATTACCACAATAATGTTTACGGTACCTTGGTATTGCTGGAAGCAATGCGCGAGGCGAATGTTAAGCAGCTGGTTTTTAGTTCATCTGCTACGGTGTATGGCGAATCAGATTCTGCCCAATATTCGGAACATTTTCCTCTGGGTCCAATCAATCCTTATGGTCGATCCAAGGCCATGATTGAAGATATATTAAGAGATTTATCGGCCTCAGATAGCATTACCAAGTCAGCATCACCATGGAAAATTGCTTTATTACGATACTTTAACCCTATCGGGGCTCATGAAAGCGGCTTGATTGGTGAAGATCCCAATGGTATTCCTAACAATTTAATGCCTTATGTGTCGCAAGTGGCTATTGGTAAGTTGGCGCAATTATCCGTGTTTGGCGATGATTACCCTACTCGCGATGGTACTGGCGTTCGCGATTATATTCATGTGGTTGACCTGGTCAAAGGACATATCAAGGCTATTACTGCGCTAGCGGGAGAAGGCTTTCGGCACGGGGGCTGCAAGGCTTATAACTTGGGCGTAGGCAGAGGCTGTAGCGTGCTTGAAATTATCAGCGCTTTTGAAAAAGTTACTGACTGCAAGGTGCCTTATCAAATTGCCCCCAGAAGAGCTGGTGATTTAGCCGAATGCTACGCGAATCCAGAATTGGCCTTGAAGGAGTTGCAATGGCAGGCGGAAAAAACCTTGGATGATATGGTTGCCGATGCCTGGCGCTGGCAGAGTAAAAACCCTGCAGGCTATGCCTAGTTCCTGTCTTCAAATAGGTGTGATTTAAACCATTCGACAAAGCTTGCTGCGGACGGTTTAAATCAGCAGTATTACGCAGCGGTGTTTCTCAATCTGGAATAACAATGACAAAACATTTTTTCCCTGCTGCATTGTTATATTGTCTGTTTGTTATCTACGGTAGTCTGGTGCCATTGGACTACAAGCCTATACCTCTTGATGAAGCAATTAATCAGTTTACGCATATCCGGTTTCTCAGCTTGGGTATGGCATCCAGGGCCGACTGGGTGGCTAATATCTTGCTTTATATCCCCTTGGCATTTTTGTGTTTAGGTAGCTTTAGTCGTCTAAGTCACCCTGTTGCCCGAAGCTTTGCAACATTATTTGTCTTGTGTTTTTGTTTGACGTTAGCAGCTGCAATTGAGTTTACCCAGCTGTTTTTTCCCCCTCGTACTGTGTCAGTCAATGATTTGATTGCTGAAACACTAGGGACGCTTTTGGGCGTCGGGCTTTGGCATGGCTTTGGCCGGTACTTGATGAAATTGTATCAACGTATGATGACGGGCGGCTTTTTGTCGATTAATGCCGGCATCATTTTTTATGTGTTGATTTATCTGGCTTTAAGTTTCTTTCCTTATGATTTTGTCACTGGACAAGTAGAGTTAGAACTTAAGCTTGCTACCAGCAATGATGAGTTGATCATGTCGCTGGAGGCATGCGCGGAAGATATACCTCGGTGCCTAGTAAAATTATTGGTTGAAATTCTGGTGTTGCTACCGCTAGGGATGTTGGTGGCTTTACACCCTCATTTCTCTCACAAAGTACTTACCGCTGCATTAACGGGGTTCTTTTTAGGATTTGTTATCGAAATCGTGCAGCTTTTTATGGTGTCAGGAGTTGCTCAAGGCATTTCTGTAGGTACGCGTATGCTGGGCGTGATGGTAGGCACCTTGCTATGGCAATTTTTGAGTAAGCAAAATTTTGCTGATTGGGCAGGACGTATTCGGCCGACGTTGCTGTTGTCACTACTACCGTATATTGCGTTGGTGCTTGTCGTTAATGGATTTACTCATGGTGAGTGGCTGGCTGTCGATCAGGCCATAGTAAAATTGGCGGAGACAAATTTTCTTCCGCTCTACTACTTTTACTACACCACTGAAACAGTGGCGTTGGTCAGTTTATTAAGCAATATCGGAACGTATCTGCCGATTGGTCTAATTTATTGGACGTGGTCTTTAACAACGGATTCAGAAAAAAAAATACACTGGTTTTGGGTTGGTCTGACTGCCGCCGCCGCGGCGGTTATTTTGGAAGCAGGCAAGCTTTTTCTGGTAGATAAACATCCTGATCCTACTGATATTTTGATAGCCTTCGCGGCGGCCGCTGGCAGTTATGCGTTTATGCGGCGACTAATGATGGGACCAAGTCCCCAGGCGCATTTTGAAGTTGAGGCAACTAAAGCTTACGTTGAGCTAGCGCCGCTTAACCGCACAATATCTTATGAAATAGACCCAAGAGGCAGAGCCATTGCAGTCGGTTTGATAGTCATTATTGCTTTTGCATTGATGACTTATCCGGTTGGCGCAATAGGGCTAGCCGGATTTTTTTGCGTTTATAACTATCTGTTATGGCGATTTCCAGTGGCTTGGCTAATCGCTATCCCCGCACTGTTACCCATATTGGATTTTGCCCCTTGGACAGGTAGATTTTTTTTCGATGAATTTGACTTGTTGCTGTTAACAACTCTGGCCGTTTATTACTGGCGTATACCCAAGCAGCCGGCAACACCTTTATTTTCTAAGGTCACACGATTAGTGTTGTGGGCATTTGTTCTTGTTTATACGATTAGTTTATTGAGAGGATTGCTGCCGTTAGTGCCGATAGATGCCAATACATTTACTAGTTATTACAGTAACTACAACAGCCTACGCGTAGCAAAAGGTGTCGTGTGGGCGTTGTTGCTATTGCCGTTGTTAAGGCGTGCGATTCAAGATTATCCACAAGCCAAAAACTATTTTGTCTATGGCGTGCTAGCAGGGCTTAGCGGCGTTATTGGCGTCTCTATATTGGAAAGACTTTTGTTTCCCGGATTATTTAATTTTGCCTCCGATTATCGCGTCACCGCTTTGTTTTCCAGTATGCACACGGGGGGGGGACATATAGACGCTTATCTTGCTTTGGTTTTGCCTTTTGTTGCATTGCTGTTGCTTGACTCGTCACTGATAATCAATATTTTAGGTGGGTTCTTTTTTATCGCAGGGATTTATACGCTGCTCGTTACTTTTTCGCGGGGCGTCTATCTGGCCTTTGCCGTCTCTATGGTGGTGCTGATTATTGGGGCAGTGATCAATTTTAAGAATAGGTCTGGCGGAGTTGCCGGAAAAATTGTGCTGCCAGTGCTGCTGTTAATCGTTGTGCCGATAGGATTCATGCCTATTGTTCAAGGTGATTTATGGCAGCAAAGATTAAGTTCCATCAGCAAGGACATGCAAACGCGCATCACGCATTGGCAAGAGACCTTGCAATTGCGTGATGACTCAATCGCTACTGATCTGTTTGGCATGGGCTTGGGAAGCTATCCCCGAACTTATTTCTTAATGACCATAGCTGATAAGCCATTGGCAACTTATCAAATAGAAAGCGAGCTGGATAACAATTACCTAAAGCTTAGTGCTGGCGGCTCTCTTTATCTGGGGCAATATATTCACCTTGAACCACAGACGCAGTACACATTGGCTGCCGATTTACGTAGTGATTTTGACAATGTGGCGGTTATTGCCCCGATCTGTGAAAAATCCTTGTTATATTCATTTCGATGTATCAGCAATGTGTTAACAAACACGTCCATACCCGGTCGCTGGGAGCACATTGAACAGACCATTGATAGTAGCGAGTTAGCAGAAGATGGGCGTTTGAGCTGGCGGCCAGTACAGCTGGCATTGGCGAATGCCAATAAAAAAAGGTCGGTTGATGTTGATAACATCAAATTGTTGGACACATCAGGTAACAATCTTCTTGCTAATGGCGATTTTAGTCAAGGTAGCGACTTTTGGTTTTTTATTACCGATGATCATCAGTCCGGTAATGTTGATAACTTGTGGGTGCAGCTACTATTTGACCAAGGTTGGTTGGGGATAATTACTTTTTTACTGCTAACTATTAAGACAGTGGTCAAACTCTGTAAAACACTTTCTACCGATAGTATTGCAGTCGTTTTATTAGCATCTTTAACCGGATTTTTTACCGTAGGATTGGTTGCTAGCCCTTTTGATGCTCCAAAAATAACACTGTTGTTGTTTCTTATAGTGTTTATCGCTTTACGAGAATTGCCCAGACAGGAACCGTTAAGACCTTAGTGTGCTGGTATCGTAGTAGTTTCTATTCAAGAAAGTTAAAACGTGGTTGGCAAAATTACTGCTAGTATTATCGAAGCGTACAACAGCTGATATGTTAACTATGAAAGCAGTGTAAAGGACGAGGTAAGTCGATGAGTATGGGAAACAGTCAAAAATGTCGGTTTTTTTTCAATCAACCCGCAATAGTATTTGCAATTGCATTTTGTCTTATTAACTTCGCAGAAAATGCTAATGCCCAAGTTACGCTTGCAGATACCGTAGAAAAAATAAAACCCAGTGTTGTTGGCATTGGTACATTTATGCCTAAACGCAGTCCGCGTGCGTTGTTTTTAGGGACTGGTTTTGTTGTTGGTAATGGGGAGGTGGTTGTGACTAATGCTCATGTTATCCCTGAGGCATTGGATAAAAATCATCTGGAAGAACTAGCGGTATTTTATCGAAATGGCACAGATGAAAAAATTGTTACCGCTACAGAAATTGCAGTGGACAGAGATCATGATCTGGCAGTGTTGAAATTATCCGAAGGACGGTTGCCGCCTTTCAAGTTGGGTAATGTCTCTTCGGTAAGAGAAGGCCAGCTCTACGCTTTTACCGGGTATCCCATCGGTATGGTATTGGGGCTTCATCCCGTGACGCATAGAGGGATTATTTCCGCGATTAGTCCAGTCGCCATTCCCTTGATTAGGACCAATAAGCTCAACGAGAAGTTACTAAAACGACTGCAAGATCCTTACCCAGTATTTCAATTAGATGCTACTGCTTACCCAGGCAACAGCGGTAGTCCATTGTACGATACTGAATCAGGCGAGGTTATTGGTGTTATAAACAAAGTATTTATACAAGAAAGTAAAGAAACAGCCATAACTAAACCAAGCGGTATTACTTACGCTATTCCTGTTAATCATGTAGAAAAATTGTTACGTGATAAAAAATTATATTGAGATATTAAACAGCCAACTTTCATTGGTTGAGTTATAAACGCAGAGAAATAATATGATACGTATTTTCCGACACTATATATCAAGAGCCTATTTATGGCTGGTATTCATTGAGTTTATTATTTTTTTTGCAGCCATGTATTTTGGCAGCAACGTTCGATTTTTAGCTGCTGAATCTTGGTATACAGAACAGGACATGCTAATAGCAAGTGGTGTATTTTCGGTTGTACTGACACTCACTTGCTCAGGTTTAGGGTTATATAGAAGGACATTGAGTTGGGAAGATTACAATTTACTAGCTAGAACATTTGTCAGTTTTTTACTGACGCTATTTGTGATTGTTACTATTTATTATTTTCTACCTACTTTTCTTATAGGTAGAAGTGTATTGCTTTATGCAATTGGTTTTGCATTTGCCGGTTTGATGTTGACCCGATTTTTGTTTTACCGATTAGTTAATATTGAAAATTTAAAAAAGAGAGTATTAATAATAGGTGGAGGAAAAAAAGCACATAGCCTTATTTCATTGAATGAATCATTCATTCATAAAGGTTTTACTATTGCCGGATTTATTATATTGCCAGATGAAGAATCCATAATTGAGGATCACCTGACAATCCCTTTAACTAATAAGCTAAGTGATATTGTTGAACAACATCGTATTGATGAAATTGTTATTGCTCTGGACGACAAGCGTCGCGGCATGCCTGTTGATGACTTGCTAGATTGCAAAATGTCCGGCACGTCCATCATGGATACAATTACTTTTTATGAGCGTGAAAAAGGCATTATCTCGCTGGAAGATGTTTATCCTAGCTGGCTGCTATTTTGTGATGGTTTTGCACAAGGTGGATTTAGAGCGTTGGAGAAAAGAGTTTTTGATGTTTTTTCCAGTCTGATATTACTGATGGTGGCTTGGCCATTTATGGTATTAACTGCGCTGGCTATATGGATAGAGAGTGGCTTTAAGGATCCAGTGTTATATCGGCAAGTACGTGTCGGAGAGGGTAATAAGCGTTTTGATGTACTGAAATTCAGAAGTATGCGTACTGATGCGGAAAAAAACGGTGCGCAATGGGCGCAACAACAAGATAATCGAATTACTCGCGTGGGTAGCATTATCCGAAAATGCCGAATTGACGAATTGCCTCAGATTTTCAATGTATTAAAGGGTGAAATGAGTTTTGTCGGTCCTCGTCCTGAGCGGCCTGAGTTCGTTAAGGGGTTTGACGAAAGAATTCCTTATTATCGTGAGCGGCATCGCGTTAAGCCTGGTATTACCGGTTGGGCGCAATTATGTTATCCCTATGGTGCTGATGAACTCGATACGATTCAAAAGCTGCAATATGACTTGTATTACGTAAAAAATTACAGCATGTTTCTCGACTTATCAATTATGTTACATACGATGGAAGTAGTGCTATGGGGGAAAGGGGCAAGGTGATTGATGTAACAAAATGGAAGTTATTAAGGCACCCTGCCGATTTAATATGGCGCTACCGTCGATTAGCAACGGTTATCCTGGCAGTAGTTATTATTCAAATATTTGAACTGACGTTATTAAATTATAAGTACGATATATTTAGTGGCGGATTTTTACAGCCTTACGCCTATAAAACCTTTGTTGATCGTGTGTATTTTATAGCGGTTTCTTTATGCTTTGATTTATCACTTTTTGGAATAATTGCTAGCTTTTGGTTTTTTATAGCGGATAGGCTAAATAAATACGGTTTAACTATATATTATAATTTTACTGCGGTTATTGTTTTATTGGTAGGTATGTTTCTGGCGTTGAAGTTTAAGGTTTTATCCTATTTTAGCGATACCATTAATTTACAAATTATTAAGAATCTCGGTGGCGGTAGCTTAATGGAAGCATTAGTCTACGCCAGCAAAGAAATTTCCTTGTTTATTGCCATTACTATTGTATGTGTAATGGCAATAATTATTTTTATAAAAAATATAAAAAATCATAAAATTATTATTAGGCTTTCGGAAATAGATATAAAACATAGTGCTTATTCAAAGATATTTATTTTTTTTATTGTTACCACGCCTGTTATTACATATTTTGTTTCAAATGACGACTTTTTAAGATATGGTTTGGAGAAGAAGTTATCTTATAAATTAATTAGTAATGGTTTAGATAAATTGTCAGATATTGATTTTGATGGATATGGCAGTTTTAGTTATCCTAAAGATAAGGCTGTTTGGGATGCGGCAATATATCCAGGTGCATTGGATATCCCGAATAATGGTATGGATGAAGATGGCTTTTTAGGCGATGCGATTGAGCCTAAGTCGCAGCCAGATAGATTTTCTGAGATACCTCGTAAATCTGGTAAGCACATTATTTTGATTGTGTTGGAGAGTGCCCGGGCAGATTTATTAAATCAACAACTTAATGGGCAATATGTTGCGCCTGCCATGCGCAATTTGGCTATCCATGGCGTTTCAGTAAACCATGCCTATAGCCATACCGGCTATACCACAACATCTATTAAGGCTATTTTTAACCGAGGCTTGGTAAGTGATCCTAATAAAACTTATTTGATAAATTTTCTGCAATCGGTGGGGTATCAGGCATCCATTGTTTCCGGTCAGGACGAATCATTTGGAGACGTGGCGACCGAAGTCGGTATGAAAAATAACAATGTCTATTACTTTGATGCCCGCACTGCAATTGAAGATCGGGTGTTTCCAAGTAAAGAACAAGGTAGTTTACGGCTTAGCGAGGAGCGTGTTGTTGCACAATTTCAGGCTCGGTTAGGTCAGTTAGATTTCAGCTTGCCGCAGTTCGTCTATCTCAATTTTCAAGCGGCTCATTTTCCTTATACCCATCCTAAGATGGCAAAAAACCTAGTTAATAATTTGATACCTCGGTCAGAAATTAACATGGATAATCGAGATTGGGTGGCTAAAACATATTGGAACGCGGTAGCCAGTGCAGACTGGGCGGTTGGTCAAGTTGTCGAGGCGCTAAAAGCTAAAAATTTATTCGAACAAACCACTATTGTTATTTTGGGTGATCATGGTGAATCTCTATTTGACGATGGCTTTCTGGGACATGGGCACGCCATCAACGATACGCAAACACAAATTCCTTTAATTAGTAATGACCCTAATATTGTTGTTGAAGAACCCATGGGGCAGGTTGATGTTGCCGAGCTTGTGGTCCGTTCAGCTTTGGGATTGCCTAATCAATGGAAAAACAAGGATAAGGTAGTATTTCAGTTGGTAGGCTCATTATCGCAACCCACGTTAATTGCGCACGTTAAACAGGATGGTGTCCGCACTTTGTTTGATTTCAGGTCTGAAAGCGTTTTTTTCAGTGACTTAAATAGGTGGCAACCTTATGGTGAAGCAATTGCTGATGTTGCGCACAAAGATCGGGTTATCAATCTGCTTAGGGAGTGGGAGGCGTTACGTTGGCAGGAATATCAAAACACTAAAGGCAGATGAAAAGCTTTTGACATATTTTCATGATAAATTGGTGTTATCGATCCCATCAGACAACAGGAAGGTCCGTTAATGTTGAGATTATTCAATATTAATAACGATACACTCAAAGAATATAAACCCCCCGAAGATCAAATAAAGCAAGCTGTGGCACAAGCTGCCTGGATTGACGCTCATGAACCTAGCGATGATGAGCGATCTCAGTTGCAGGCTTTTTTGCATGCAACACTGCCTGAAGCTGATGACGTGGAAGAAATTGAATCTTCAGCGCGTTATTTTACTGATAGCACCGGCATTCATGTTCGTTCACTGTTTCTTGCGCAAAGCGAAGGTCGTCACAGTACCGCAACAGTTGCTTTCATTTTGCAAAATGATCGGCTGATTACTTTGCGTGAAGGGGAATTGGCAGATTTTAGGCTGTTACGAATGCGTATCCGGCGCGGTCAGGTACGTGTTGATTCCCCGCAAGAACTGCTGGTGATTATGTTCGAGCAAAAAGTCGAAAATCTCGCGGATGCCCTGGAAGATATTCATCGGAAATTAGAAGAGGTTAGTTATCTGGTTTTGGAGGAAATCGATTCTGATCTTGAAGACGCTATTGATCGATTAGCTAAGCTTGAAGACAGCAACGGTAAGGTGCGGTTGTGCTTAATGGATACGCAACGTTCTATCTCTTTTTTACAGAGGCATTTGCGCAGCTACCCTGAACTACAAGAAACTGCTCGGGAAATTATGCGCGACGTCGATACGCTGATGTCTCACACGACTTTTTTGTTCGATAAAATCAACTTCTTAATGGATTCTACGCAAGGTTTCATTAACATTGCTCAGAATAAAATCATCAAGATTTTCTCCATTGCCGCGGTAGTTTTTCTGCCGCCAACCTTAGTTGCCAGTATTTATGGGATGAATTTTAAATACATGCCAGAACTTGAATTTCCTTATGCCTATCCAGTGGCTATAGGAGCAATGTTCTTGGCTGGTATCGCGCCATACTGGTTCTTTAAACGCAAAGGTTGGTTATAGCCTCCGCGTATCATTTTCTGCCATCTTTTGATGGTAATACATCCAAAAAAGCGTCTTAAGCGAAATTCTGCGATAATGCCCGACTTGTTTGCAGCTTAAGGACGATGCTGGCAGTGGTCTATAAACTTTAACTTAAGCAATACAGCCATGAACGATAAAACAACATATAAACCTTGTGACCTGGTTCTTTTTGGAGCGTTGGGGGATTTATCCCGGCGGATGCTGCTGATTTCTTTGTATAAATTGGAAGAAGCTAACTTACTTGAGCCCGATACCCATGTCATTGGTGTAGACAGAATTGCCCAGGATAGTACTGGATTCATTGAAGTCACGCATAAAAGCTTACAAGAGTTTTTACCCAGGCCGGTTGATGATGACGTATGGAAAAAATTTTCCGCTCGGCTTGCTTATGTGCAAATCGACATCAGCAATTTAGATGATTTTAAAAAACTGGCGGATGTGCTTGATCAAAAAAACAGAGTCACGGTCAATTACCTGGCTATTCCCCCTTCATTATTTAAAAATGTTTGCCAGGGATTGCAAAAAGCCAAGCTGGTGACCAAAGAGTCACGCATCGTCATGGAAAAACCGATTGGTCATGATTTGGCCTCTTCTAGGGAAATCAATGACACTGTTGGTGAAGTCTTCAATGATGAGCAAACTTACCGGATTGATCATTATCTAGGTAAAGAAACGGTATTAAATCTGTTAGCGCTACGATTTGCCAATTCTATCTTCACCACCAATTGGAACCATAACACCATTGATCATATTCAAATTACCGTCGCGGAAGAAGTCGGTATTGAAGGTCGCTGGGATTACTTTGATAAGGCAGGTCAGCTTCGTGACATGCTGCAAAACCATTTGCTGCAAATATTGACCTTTATTGCCATGGAACCGCCTGCCAGTCTGGATGCCAAAAATATCCATAGCGAAAAAATTAAAGTGCTACAGGCACTGCGTCCAATTACGAGTGATAACGTCGACAACACAACTGTGCGCGGGCAATACTCAGCAGGTTACATAAAAGGTAATCCTGTGCCGGGTTACCTTGAAGAAGAAGGTGCTAATACCGAGAGTACCACCGAAAGCTTTGTGGCCATGCGTGTCGATATTGATAACTGGCGCTGGGCAGGCGTACCGTTTTACCTGCGTACCGGCAAACGCTTAAGCTACAAACGTACTGAAATTGTTGTTAATTTCAAGCAATTGCCGCACAACATTTTCAAGGACAGCTATCGTTCACTGCCACCCAACAAGCTGATTATTCATCTACAGCCTAAAGAAGGCGTCGAGATCGAAATGCTAAATAAAGTGCCTGGCATTGATGGTTCGATAAAACTGCAACAAACTAAACTGGACTTAAGCTTTTTCGATGCTTTTAAAAATAAGCGAGTTTTTGGCGGTTATGAAAGATTGTTACTTGAAGCCATGCGCGGCAACATCACCTTGTTTATTAGTAGAGATGAAACTGAGCAAGCCTGGACGTGGGTGGATTCAATATTAAAGGCCTGGTCTAAAGTGAGCGATAAACCAAAATCTTATCCCGCTGGTACCTGGGGTCCCAATGCCGCAGATGCGTTATTGGCACGCGACGGTAGAACCTGGGAAGAATAATTACAATAAGGGATAACTAAAACCGGGTGACGCTGTTAATTTGACAGCAGACACTCACGGCAGCATTGAGGAGAAAACACATGCATCCTATCGTAGAACAAGTAACCAACGACATTATCGAGCGCAGCCGAGTAGGCCGCGCCGCGTATCTGGCAAGAATTGATGCCGCAGTAAAAAAAGGCCCACATCGTGGCGAACTGGCGTGTGGCAATTTAGCACATGGTTTTGCTGCCTGCAGTTCGACTGAAAAAGTCGATTTGGCGGGGCATATTAAACCCGATGTCGGGATTATCTCTTCATACAACGACATGCTGTCCGCGCATGAGCCCTATAAAGATTTTCCGGCACTGATTAAAACCGCCATCGCCGAAGCGGGCGGTGTTGCTCAGTTTGCCGGCGGCGTCCCTGCTATGTGTGACGGTATCACCCAAGGCCAGCCCGGCATGGAGTTGTCCTTGTTTAGCCGCGATGTGATTGCCATGTCTACAGCAATCGGATTGAGCCATAACATGTTTGATGCTGCGCTTTATCTGGGTGTCTGCGACAAAATCGTTCCTGGCTTGTTAATCGGTGCGTTAAGTTTTGGCCATTTGCCGGGTGTATTTGTACCTGCCGGGCCAATGACTAGCGGTATTACTAACAAAGAAAAATCACGTACTCGCCAGCTCTATGCAGAAGGCAAAATTGGTCGCGAAGAATTGTTAGACTCAGAATCCAAGTCTTATCATGGTCCAGGCACCTGTACGTTTTACGGCACAGCCAACAGCAACCAGATGATGGTTGAAATCATGGGGCTGCATTTACCTGGCAGCTCATTTATCAATCCGTACACACCGCTGCGTGACGAACTTACTAAAGCCGCCGCGACGCAAGTATTGAAGTTCACAGCATTGGGTAATGATTTTCGTCCGATCGGACACATGATCGATGAAAAAGCTATTGTCAATGCCATCATCGGCTTGCTGGCAACCGGCGGTTCTACTAACCACACCATCCATTTGGTCGCTATCGCCAGAGCTGCAGGCATTACTATCAATTGGGATGATTTTGATAATTTATCCCACGCGATACCTCTGCTGACTCGTATTTATCCGAATGGTTCTGCCGATGTTAACCACTTTCAAGCGGCAGGCGGCATGGGTGTACTAATTGCCGAGTTATTGGATAACGGCTTGTTGCACGAAGATATTTTGACCGTTGCCGACCAGCGTGGCATGCGCAGTTACGTGCAAGAACCTAAAATACGTGATGGCAAGTTGACTTGGGAAATTTGCCCGCCGTCTTCACTGGACAGTCAAGTCATTGCCAGTGTCGCCAAGCCATTTGCAGCCGGTGGCGGCTTGCATGTAATGCATGGCAATTTAGGGCGCGGCATATCAAAAATTTCAGCAGTGTCTGAACAACATCAAGTTGTGGAAGCGCCCGCTATGGTTTTTGATGATCAAGACGATGTAGTTGCAGCCTTTAAACGTGGCGAGATGGAAAAAAACGTCATTGTGGTATTGCGTTTCCAAGGACCTAAATCCAACGGCATGCCGGAATTGCACAAACTGACACCGCCGTTAAGCGTACTGCAAGACCGTGGTTTCAACGTGGCGCTATTAACTGATGGCCGCATGTCCGGCGCTTCCGGCAAAGTACCGTCAGCGATTCATATGTGCCCGGAATGTGCAGAAGGCGGCCCGCTTAACCGTGTTCGTAACGGTGACATTATTCGCTTGGACACCCAAACAGGGCAGGTTAATGTGTTGGTTGACGAGGCTGAGTTTAATGCCCGCACGCCTGACACCAACAACTCGACAGCGCACCATCATGGCATGGGCCGCGAATTGTTCAGTGGCTTCCGTTTAGGCGCATCTTCTGCTGAAACCGGCGCTATCAATTTGTTTATTGACGACTAATTAAGACTTAGCTCGATTTTCTCAACACTTATTTTGGTATAAAAATGACACAAACTAATTGGAAAATTCAACCTAAAGACGTATTAAATACCAGCCCGGTGATGCCGGTGATGGTGATTCAAAATTTGGATGATGCCGTGCCGTTGGCTAAAGCCTTGGTTGCCGGCGGTGTTAGAGTGTTGGAAATTACTCTACGCACGCCAGTTGCATTAGAGGCTATTCGACTGATCAGTCAAGAAGTTAAAGACGCGGTGGTTGGTGTGGGCACCATCACCACGCCTGAGCAACTTAAAGCCGCAGAAGAAGCAGGTGCTGTATTTGCCATTAGTCCGGGCTTAACGCCAACACTATTGGCGGCAGCCAAGCAAAGCTCTATCGCTCTGATTCCAGGTATCGCTTCTATATCGGAATTGATGTTGGGTATGGAATACGGCTTGGATCATTTCAAGTTTTTCCCGGCTGAAGCGGCAGGCGGCATCCCAATGTTGAAAGCGATTGCCGGACCTATTCCGCAAGTGACTTTCTGTCCGACCGGCGGTATATCACCAGAAAATTACCAAGCTTATTTAAGCTTGAGTAACGTTGCTTGTGTCGGTGGCTCTTGGTTGGCTCCCGCTGACGTAGTAAAAGCTAAAGATTGGGCCAAGGTAACTGAGTTGGCAAAACATGCCGTTGCCAACGCCCGTAAAGCTTAAAATAAAGTAAAAAAAGAATGCTGCCTAACACAGGCAGCATTCTGCAAATAACCCGTTTCGGCATGGCTGCTAGCCCGTTTTTAAAGGCCAGCAGCTACTACATTGTAAGACCGCCTCTAGCGTTACCCAGCTTACTGATACCGTTGCATGTCATTGTGTCTAACCATCGAGAAAAAGCCATGACCAAACCACGCACTATTATCTTAAATGAGAACGCACAAGCCATCTCTGAGCTCCCTGTATTATCGGGAACCATTGGTCCTGATGTTATTGACGTTCAAGATCTGTACAAAAAAACCGGCATGTTTACCTATGACCCGGGCTTTAACTCTACCGCCAGCTGTAGCTCCGCTATCACCTATATTGATGGTGAAGCCGGCATATTGTTGTATCGCGGCTATCCGATTGAGCAATTAGCTGAAAAATGTACCTTTCTGGAAGTCTGCTATTTGCTGCTAAATGGCGAGCTGCCTACCAACCAAGAAATGCAGAAGTTTGAAGGCACCATTACCATGCACACCATGGTACATGATCAGCTGACCAACTTTTTTAAAGGTTTCCGTCGCGATGCCCATCCGATGGCCATTATGGTGGCCGTGGTGGGTGCGTTGTCGGCGTTTTACCATGATGCGTTGGATATTAAGTCCAAAGAAGATCGTGACATCAGCGCTATCCGGCTGATTGCCAAAGTGCCGACTATTGTGGCGATGTGCCATAAATACAGCACCGGGCTGCCGTTTATGTATCCGCAAAATAAACTCAGCTATGTCGAAAATTTCATGCGCATGATGTTGGGTACACCGTGCGACGATTTCGTGCCTAATCCTGTGCTGGTCAAAGCGCTGGACAGAATTTTGATTCTGCATGCGGATCATGAGCAAAACGCCTCGACTTCAACCGTGCGCCTGGCCGGGTCCAGCGGCGCTAATCCTTATGCCTGCATTACCTCTGGTATTGCTTGTTTGTGGGGCGCTGCGCATGGCGGTGCCAATGAAGCGGTATTGCACATGCTGGAAGAAATTGGTGATGTGTCGCGTATTGGCGAGTACATCAAAAAAGCCAAAGATAAAAATGACCCATTTAGACTAATGGGTTTTGGGCACCGGGTTTATAAAAACTACGACCCTCGCGCTAAACTCATGCGTGCTACCTGCCATGAAGTGCTAACCGAGCTGGGTCTGCATGATGACAAAATCTTTGAATTGGCCTTGGAGCTTGAGCGAATCGCGCTTGAAGATGAGTACTTCATTGAGAAAAAACTTTATCCCAATGTCGATTTTTACTCCGGGATTGTGTTGCATGCCTTAGGCATTCCCAGCAACATGTTTACTGCCATTTTTGCCATGGGCCGATCGATAGGCTGGGTTGCTCACTGGGATGAAATGATTGCCGATCCTAACCAAAAGATTGGTCGTCCACGTCAACTCTACACCGGCGCGGAACAACGCGACGTCCCGGCACAACATGGCAAAGTCATTTAACAAAGCATTATGAAATCAAGAGAAAGGCGGCACGGCTTGGTCGTCGTTAACACCGGCGCAGGTAAGGGTAAATCATCCAGCGCCCTAGGTATGGTGTTTCGCGCGGCCGGTTGGGGCATGAAAGTTTGCGTGATTCAATTCATTAAAGGCCAATGGCAAACCGGTGAGCAACGCGCCGCTACCCGTTTTGACAATATTGAATGGCATGCCTTGGGTGATGGCTTTACTTGGGATACTAAAAATCCTGAGCAGGATATTAAAACCAGCCGAGAGATTTGGGAGTTAAGTAAACAAAAAATTCTTTCCGAAGAATTCGACGTAGTATTGCTTGATGAGATTAACTACTGCTGTGGTTATAACTGGATAAGCGGCGAAGAAATTGCCGAATTTATAACCAATGAAAAACCGTCCTGGATGCATTTAATATTAACCGGTCGTAATGCAGCGCAGGAAGTTATTGCCGTAGCGGATACCGTGACGGAAATGACCAAAATCAAACACGCCTTTGAAAAAGGCATTAAAGCCGAACAAGGCATTGAATTTTGAAAGCAACTGAGGATTCCAGCAACTTCAGCTGATTTAATTGTTGAGGGTGTTTAATTCGCATAGAATCCCAATTGCCGCAAAAATAAGGGTCTGCAACTGGACCTAAAAATATCCAATTATTGGTAAATTATTATCAGTGATCGGTTGAACATAACACTAACAAGAGGTTTCAAATGTCTAATACAACCAAATTAATTATTGCCGTTGTTGGCGTTTTTGTAATCGGTTTTGCGATGGTCGGCTCTAACAAAACGCAAACTATCGAAGAGATAGAAGCCGGATCCATGATTAGAAACTACGTTGCTATCCAAACTATGGCGACCGACAAATGCCCTAAAGCGATCAAAAAAGAAACCGGTGAACAAGTGTTCTTCCCGAAAGAAACCAAAAGTGATAAGGAAACCTACGTGACGTTGATTTGGGAAGGTGAAAACGCCAAAACCGGCGGCTTTAAAAAAGCTACGTGTACCCTGCTGGCATCGTTAGGCGGTATTTCCGAGCTGGTTATCGACGACAAAGTCATTATCAAAAAAGATTAACGCCATATTTACACCAACATAAAAACAACACGGAAAATTATGACAAAAACGATGATTAAAGGAGTGTTAAAAACTTGGAAGGAAGATCGCGGTTTTGGTTTTATCGTCCCTGACGGCGGCGGCAAAGATATTTTTATACATATTTCTGCATTAAAAGGTACCAGTCGTCGGCCCGTAACCGGCGACATCATTCATTATCAGGTCGTCAAAGACAATCGCGGTAAATACAAAGCGGTCAACGCATACATAGACGGGGTGGAAATTATTGAGGAGAAATCCCAGCCAGAGCCAGCCAACAACACCGTAAAAGTAGTCGCCATCCTTGTCGGAGTAGCGGTAATTCTTGCCCTCGTCGCATATTTTATAAATCCTTAAGTCCTTTTTCAGGGGCGCATTTTGCGCCCCTGCTTCATACCTATCCAGAAAAGTATAAGTTACTCCAAACTACTGAAATCAATCGGTTATAGTAGCGCCGTAATGTTCGCAAGGAACCCAAGCAATAGGGAAATGCCATGAGCTACAACGAAGCCGAAACCCGCTACCACTTGATTGACCCAATACTCCGCGACAAAGGCTATAACGATTCATCCAAACTCAAATTAGAAACACCGGCCCCAGTTGAAGCCATCGGCCATAAAGGTCGCAGGCGTGCTGGTGGCGGCCGCACCGACTACTTGCTATGCGTACAAGCGGGCAACATGCCTAAACCGTTACCGGTCGGCGTACTGGAAGCCAAAAAAGAATCAGCGGACCCGTTAAAAGGCATGCAACAAGCCAAAGGCTATTCAGAATGCAGCCGCTTTAGTGTTCATTATGTGTTTGCGACCAACGGCCATTTATACGGCGAATACGACAAAACCAGTGGTCTACAATCCGGGCCGCATTCACTCAAAGACCATTTTCCAAGCCATCATGACTTAACCGACCGCTATGCGTGCGATACCGGCATAGACCTTAGCAAACCCGAATCCGCGTTGTTATTTATGGCCGATAGTCCGGCTTATCCCAAGACCCGCTATTATCAAGACGCCGCGATACGCGCCTGTTTTGAAAAGATTCTCCGTTATGAACAACACCAGCAACCTTGCCGGGTGTTATTGGCGCTAGCCACCGGTGCCGGTAAAACCGTGATTGCCGCCAACCTGTTATGGCGCTTGCATCAAGCCCAGCGACTGCCCAAACCGGCGTTATTTTTATGTGACCGGGACGAACTGCGCGAACAGGGCTACAACAAACTCAAAGCCGTATTTGGCGACAATGCCCGGCTGGTCGGTAACAGCAAAGGTGAAAACAGTGCCAAAAATGCCCGGATTCATATCGCCACTTACCAAACTTTGGGGCTGGATGATGAAGACAATGACACCGCCAGCTTTCTGACCGCCCATTACCCACCCGATTCGTTCAGCGTGATCATTATTGATGAATGTCACCGTTCTGCTTGGGGCCGTTGGTCGGAAGTGTTATTGCGCAATCCTAATGCCGTGCAAATCGGCTTAACCGCCACGCCACGGCAACTGCGGGAATCCAAAAAGCAAAGTAAAGAAGATGCGCAAATCACCGCCAACAACCTCAAATACTTTGGCGATCCGGTGTACGAATACACTCTGATTCAAGCCCAAGAAGACGGCTATCTGGCCGCGTGCGAAATTGTCAAACGCAAAGCCACGATTGACGGAAAAACCTTCACCAGCGAAGACGTGCTGAATGCCAAACCGACTGATGCGAAAACCGGTCTAGGCGTCGGAGAGGAATATATCAAAGCGCAATACACCGCCAAGCAGTTTGATAGCGAACTGCATATACCGGAACGGGTCGCCGCCATGTGCGATGACTTGTTTAAACAACTCTGCCTGCACGGCGGTCCCGAACAAAAAGTGATTATTTTTTGCACCCGCGAAATCCACGCCGACCGGGTCAGCATGCAAATGAATAACCTGTACAGCCAATGGTGCAAGCAACAAAGCCGCACAGCCAAAGACCATTACGCCTTTAAATGCATGGGCACCGCTAACGGCGGACGGGAAATGATCGAGCCGATGCGCGGCTCCGGCGAACGCGCTTTTATCGCCTGCACGGTGGACTTATTGGCTACCGGTGTCGATATAGAACGGCTCAACGCCGTGGTGTTTTTTCGTTACCTGGAATCCAGCATTTTGTTTTATCAAATGGTTGGGCGCGGCACCCGCATCGACGAAACCACCCAAAAATACAAATTCTGGCTGTACGACTACACCGGCGTCACCGATTTATTCGGCACTGATTTTATTACCGCAGACACGTCTAGCAAAAAGAAAAATCCGAGCGGAGGAAGTGGCGGCGGCGATGATGACGACGACAATGAACTGCCGGTGATCCAGATTTCAGGGCAAACCGTCAGCGTTACTTCCGAAGGCCGCTTTATCCTCACCCGCCGCGAAGGCCGGGACGTAAAAATCCCGATAGACGAATACCGCCGGGAAATGCTGCAACGGGTAGTGCTCGAAGCAGGCAACCTGCAAGACTTTCGGCAATTATGGATAGAAGCCCGCAAACGCCGCGAGCTCATCAATCATTTACTGGGCGAAAATTACTCACCGGAAGTCTTACGCGAATTGGAAGATATGCAGGATTTTGACTATTACGACATGTTCGCCCATCACGGTTACCACGCCCAAGCCTTAAAACGTCAACAACGCAGCTTGGGTTATCTCAAGCAAAACCAGACGTGGTTTGACGAAATGCCCGTTGATGCTGCAATCGTCTTAAAAGGCTTCGGCCATCAATTCAGCTTGGGCGGCACCGATGCCTTGGAAACTTCGGCATTATGGGATGTGCCGGAAATCAGTCAGGCTGGAGGATTGACGGCTTTGAAGAAAATAGGCAGTCCGGTTGAGGTGATTTTGCAGGCTAAATCGAGGTTGTTTGGGGTATGAGTTTGAAATATTCAAAAATTGGCGATTTGTTTCCAGATATAAAAATTGGTGGAACGCCAAGCAGGGGAAGATCAGAGTATTTTGGAGGTTCACATTTATGGGTTTCCATAAGAGACATGCATAGTAAACCGGTTATTCATTCAACAAGCGAAAAGTTAACTGATTCAGGAGTAATTCATTCAAATTGCAAACTCATACGAAAAGGAAGCTTATTGTTCAGTTTTAAGCTTACAGTTGGTCGAGTTGCTTTTGCTGGTGAAGATTTGTATACAAATGAAGCCATTGCAGCCTTCGATCAAGAAAGTGCTGTAACTGCAGGAATTGATCTTGATTATTTGTCTTTAATACTTCCAATGGTTGCAGTTAAAGACTCCACAAAAAATAGTATGGGGGCTTCTCTTCTTAATAAGGATAGGATTAACAATCTCTTAATTCCTCATCCCCCTCTTTATATCCAGCGCGAAATTGCAGTAAAGTTCAAAGTCTATCTAACCGAAATAGAATCCGCCCGTAAGGCATTGAAAGTACAACGAGCCGATATTAAACGCTTAGCAGAAACAGCAATAGATAAATTATATAGCTATCCAAACATGACCAAGATTGGCAATGTTGCAAAAGTTCAATCCGGCTATGCTTTCAAAAGTAAGGATTTTACTACTCAAGGAGTAAAGCTTCTTCGTAATACCAATATCTTGCCGAATAGAATTTATTGGGATGAAACGGCTTATATACCGTGCGAATCATATTCGGACTATCCAAATTACGTGATCAATGAAGGTGATGTGATTTTAAGTCTGGACAGGCCAATTATTTCCACCGGTATTAAAGTCGCACATATCTCTAATCAAGATATTCCTGCTTTACTTGTTCAGCGGGTTGGCAGATTTTTAATCGATAAAAATAGAATTGATCCCAGCTATCTGTATTTTTTTCTCAACACATCTTTTTTTAAAGACGCCATTTCAGGCCATGAGCAGAGCTTAGGTGTCCCACATATTTCACCGACTCAAGTAGAAAATGTAGAAATTCCACTACCCCTGATTGATGAACAAAAGAAAATTGCAGCAAAGGCCTTAGCAATTTTTAATGAAATTAAAATTGTAAAAAAAGCCGAAAATGAAGTTAAAAAAGACCTCGAATATTTGTCTGAGCGTCTGCTTGCCCAGGCTTTTGCTTCTTTAACCTAACAATGAAAAACATTTTGGGAGAAATCACATGACCAATAAGCGCATTGCCCAGCAACATCACGCCACATTCGAAAGTATCCGTCAGCTAGATGAAGTGGGCAACGAATATTGGAACGCCCGCCAACTCGCTGTTGTTTTGGAGTATTCACAGTACCGCCATTTCTTACCCGTTTTGGAACGGGCCAAAGAAGCCTGCCGAAATAGTGGTCAGCAAGTCGCCGACCATATTGAGAATGTCCTCACAATGGTCGAAATCGGTTCAGGTGCCAAACGCGAGGTGCCGGACGTTCGATTATCCCGCTACGCTTGCTATCTGGTCGTGCAAAACGGCGATCCAAGCAAGCCGGTTATCGCCAACGGCCAAACTTATTTTGCCATGCAAACCCGTCGGCAAGAGTTGGCGGATGATGAAAAGTTTGCTCGTCTTTCTGAAGACGATAAACGTTTGGCAATCCGCAACGAGCTGGCAACGCATAATAAGCATTTGGCTGCTGCTGCAAAAGATGCTGGCGTGGAAACTTCGCTCGACTATGCCATCTTTCAAGATCATGGTTATAAGGGTTTGTATGGCGGACTTGGCGCGAAAGATATTCATGCACGAAAAGGTCTAAAGAAAAGCCAGAAAATTCTTGATCACATGGGCAGTACCGAATTAGCGGCCAATTTGTTCCGCGCCACACAGACCGAAGAGAAGCTGAAACGAGATCAAGTACGGGGTAAGCGGCAGGCGAATCAAACCCATTTTGAAGTGGGCAAAAAAGTGAGGCAAACCATTGATGATTTGGGCGGCACCATGCCCGAAGCCTTGCCAACACCGGAATCCAGCATTAAACAAATCGAGAGCGCTAAAAAGAAACTCGAAAAAAACAATAAAGAATCATGAAGAGCAAACCAGATAAAACCTTAGAAACCAGCAAAAAAGGCAAAACGCCCAAATCTATCGCTTCCACGCAATCGCTATCTTCTTTTGTGAAAGCTATATGCGATGTGATGCGGCGCTCCAATTGCGCCAGTGCGTTGCAGTATGTACCGGAATTAACCTGGATTTTGTTTTTGCGGATTCTGGATGCACAAGAGCACAAGGCGAGGGAAGAAGCAGAAGCTCTGGGTAACGATTATTCGCCTGCCTTGACTGCGCCTTATCGCTGGCAGGATTGGGCCGCGCCTTTTGTAGCGGATACGCTTTCGGAAGGCAAGCCAATGGGTTGGAAGCGTAAGGAATTATTTGAAGCCGGTGACGGTAAGTTGTTTGAGTTTATCAACAACGAATTGCTGCCGCATTTGCACAGTTTGGATGTTGATCTAATCACTCAGCTGCCCAATGTTAATGCCAGCCGCAAGCAGCGGGTGATTGGCCGGATTATGACGGCGGTGGAAAAAGTGCGCGTGGATAGCGAAACCAATCTGCGCGATATTCTGGATAAGGTGCATGAAATCCATATCGACCATATCGACGACACGCACTTTTTTACTTTGTCGCAGGTCTATGAAGATTTGCTGTTGAAGATGGGCGAGAAAAATTCCGATGGTGGGCAGTTTTTTACGCCGCGTGAAGTGATTCGCGGCATGGTGCATGTGCTTGATCCGCAAGCCGGGGAAACGGTTTACGATCCTTGCTGCGGTACCGGCGGGTTTTTAGCGGTGGCGTTTGAACATATCAACCGAAACTTGGGCAATACGCCAGCCTCGACGCTATTGGATGTTCTCAAACACGATACCTTTTTTGGCCGAGAAAAAGAGAATTTGGTCTTCCCTATCGCGTTGGCTAATTTGATTTTGCACGGCATCGATCAGCCGAATCTTTGGCATGGCAACACATTAACCAATCGGCCGACCTATGGCGGTTTATTTGAACAAGCGCCGCCGACTTTCGATGTAATTCTGACTAATCCTCCGTTTGGCGGCAAGGAAGGTTCGGATGCGCAGAAGAATTACAGCTTTGAAACCGGTTCGACTCAGGTGTTATTTTTACAGCATATTTTGGCGGAATTAAAAGTGCCGATGGATGGTAAAGCGGGCGGGCGTTGCGGCATTGTGCTGGATGAAGGCTTGTTGTTTCGTAACAATGAAAGTGCATTTGTGGAAACCAAGCGTAAGTTGGTCGATGAGTGTGATTTGTGGTGCATCGTTAGTTTGCCTGGCGGGGTTTTCTCAACCGCGGGCGCCGGTGTTAAAACCAATTTGCTGTTTTTTACCAAAGGTAAAAAGACCGAGCGCATTTGGTATTACGATTTATCGCAGGTAAAAATAGGTAAGAAATCGCCGATGACCTTGGCGCATTTTGGTTTTGATAAGCAAGGCGGCGTATTGGCCGATGCCGATTTGCCGGGCACGTTAACGGGTGATTGGTTTGATAATGAGAACAATCAAGGCAAGCCTTTTCCTTCTTTTGCAAGACTGCGAGCCAAGCATGGAACACCTGACGCAGACAGCGATTTTTCTTGGACGATAGACTTTGCTGCACGCAGGGCTAAAGCGCAGACCGACATACTGCCGTTTCTGGAGTCTGTGAAAAATCTCAGTGAAGAACTGCTGCCGCTGAAAGAAAAATTAAAAGCGCTGAAAAAAGATAAGGCCGATAAGGGCAAAGTAGCCATCGTCGAAGAAGCAATCAAAGCCAAAGAAAAAGCCATTCGAGAAGCACAAACCAAGGCGGCCGATATTGATGCGTCAGTTTATGACTTAAAAGCGGTTAATCCGCATATCAAAGCGATTTCTGATACCCGCAGTGTGTTGGAGATTATCGATAATATCAACTTGCAAGGGCAAATTGTGGCAACGGCAATGAATAATCTGCGAGGGCTTTTGTAATAATGAATACTCAATTGACTAAGTTATTTGCTGGTTTCGTTTTATCTTCGGCATGGCTATTGTCATCTTGTGCCGAGGTTAAAGAGGCTGGCCGCACAATAGGCCATACGACGCGGGATGTGACCAGAGAGATTGGTCATGGCACGAGAGATGTAGTGAAGGAGATCGGACACGGCACGCGACGCGTGGTTAAATCAATTGGCGAGGAGTCTCCAGATGGCGCGGAGCCTGCAACTGAAGATGACAAATAAGCACGGTGGGTCTGATCAAACATTTAGTGTATCGGGCAATGCCAGCCTTTTAAAGCTGCAAAAATACCATCCCGCCAGCAGCTGATTATGTATAAAATCGTCTAAACGCATTGCTTTTGGGTTTTACCAATAGCATTTCATCGTGTTGCCGTTATAAAAATCAAAGGCTTATGAAGATATTAACTATTTACTTCAAAAACATTAATTCATTGGAAGGCGAAAGCCGGATTGATTTAACGCAGGCGCCATTTTCGGATACTGGCGTTTTTGCGATTACCGGCCCCAATGGCTCGGGTAAATCAAGTATTTTGGATGCCGTTACTTTAGGTTTATATGGTGAAACGTTTCGTTTTGACCGGCCTGCTCGGCATGTGATGACGAAACATACGGCCGAATCTTTTGCGGTGATTGACTTTGCGTTGGGCGAGCAAAAATATCGTTCCAGTTGGTTTGTGCAACGCGAAGGTAATAGTCCCGAGGGAGAGCTTAGCCCGCCGGTGATGAGCTTGCTTAATTTGGATAACGGTGAGGTGCTGGCAGAGACGCCGCAAGCAGTTTGTGCTCGCATTAGCGAGCTTACCGGGATGAATTTTCGTAATTTCACGCGGTCTATTATGTTGGCACAAGGCGATTTTGCGGCCTTTCTAAATGCGCTGGACAGCGAGCGCATGGATATTTTGGAAAAAATTATCAGTACCGATATTTATGCCGACTATAAAAACGAAGTCCTAACCAACGCTGCGCAAGCCGAGCAAAAGTTGTCGCAGTTACAACAAGAGTTAGTAGGCCTGCCGGTGCTGGAAGCGGCAAAACTGGAAGCTTTTGAGCATGATTTAACGGATTATTCCGAACAATGTGCTGAGTTAATGGATTTGCAGCAGCAGCTTAAGCAGCAACAAGCCGCGCTGCAAAATGCTGCGCAGTTGGATAGTCAATTGGAGAACCGGGAAGGTCAGCTGGAATCGGTTCAAGCAGAATTAACTATCGTTGCTAATTTGTTTAAGCAGCTTGGCGATGTGCAAGATGCGCTGGTTTTTAAGGATGATGTCGAAGGAATCAAGGACAAACAACAAGCTATTGAACAAAGCAAACAAATGCTTGCTGAGTTTAATGATGAATTAGCGCAATTGAAGTCCAGAATTGGCTCGAAACCGTTAGTTGGGTCAGCCACTAATAAGTCGATTGCCGAGCAGCGGCAAGCCATTGATGAGATCAGAAATCAGTATGCCCTAGTTTCAACTAAGCGGCAGTCGGAAGCTAATTTGGAGCGGTCTTCAAAAGTCCAATCTGATGACAAAAAGGCAGCCCTAGACACAGTGTCGCTATGGCTTACCGAACATGCAGCGGATGCAACGCTCCTGGAAAACTTTCCGGAAACCGGGCGGTTAAAAAGGCTTAGAAATGAACTGGTCGACATAAAAAACAAGCAGAAATCATCCGGAAAATGGACTCAAAATACGCTGGCAGGGTTAAAAAATAATAAGGCGGCGTTGGAGCAAGAACGTAAAAAAACCGCCGATTTAACTCAGCAACTGCAACTTGAAGAACAGGAACTGGAAGTCCTCGGGCAAGGTAATACCTTAGAATCTATTGAAGATTTGCGTCAGGAACAAAAGCAGCGACTTGATGATTTTCAGGAACTTAACTCGCTTGCGCAGACACATCAAAAACTAATTGGTGGTGGATCAGGATTTTTTAGCCGGTTTATGCCAAAAACAGATGCTGAACCTGACTTGGTCGATTTGGAGCTTGAGCTGGATAATTTGCGGCAGCAAATCGTCAGAGAAGAAAACATTGCCTTGGTATTGGAAAGTGCAGTGATTCAAGAAGCGCTGTTAAATAAATTAGCCGCTGATCGTCAGCATCTTGTTGATGGTAAACCTTGTCCTTTATGTGGATCTGCGTTGCATCCTTATGCGATAAATCCGCCCATGCCGGCTAATTCGCAGCAGGCATTAATTGATCAACGCCAGTTTGTGAAAGAGTTGAATGCAAAATCTATCACGCTTGCGCGGGCGTTGGTCGCAGCTCAACAACAGGTTGAGAAGAATCAAGCCACTCAGGCCCAGTTGCAATTAATAAGATCCAGATGGTTAATGCTGGGCAACCGCTTAAATACTGTCAGCGAGGATCTTGAAATTAATAATCTCCCCTTGATGAAGGAGTTGTTAAAAACTGAAGCGGATAAGTTGTCAGAGATTACCAGTCTGGCGAGTAAATTCCGCAGTAAGCAAAATGTGATTGAAAAACTGAAACTCGGCATTGCTAACAGCGAATCTAAAATTGAGCAAATACAAGCCGCCGTGGCTGAGCTGGAAGCCAAATGGGAAGCCAGGCCCGATAAGGTTGATTACGACGCGGCGCTGGTCACTTGTCAGCAAGAAGAAAAAATACTTTCTGAAAAATTGTTAGAACAATTAACTGCCTTGGGTGAAAAAATGCCCGGCAAGGGCAAGGAAGATGCGCTGTCCGATAGGCTAAATGCGCGTCGGCAGGATTATCAAACTTATGTGCTTCGGTCTAAGAGCCTAACGGATGAGCTGGAAGCGCTGATGGCTATGCAACGGGATTGTCAGGAAGAAATTATTGCCTGTTCGGAAAAGCTCGAACGTTTAAGCCAGCAATTAGACGAAGAGGAATACGTTGGCTTGCATTTGGCGTTGATTGAAAAACAAAAATTAATTGCCGAAAAAGAACAAGCGTTAATCCAGCAAAATGCTGAATTGGTGCAATTGCAGCAGGTCTTGCAAGGAAAAATTCAAGGCACTCGTTTTACTGGTTTTGATGAGCTTAGCCAAGTGTTGGCGGCGGAACAAAACCGGGCAGAGCTGGAACAGCGGCTGGCATTATTGCAGCAAGATGTCGCGTCCAAAGCATCTGAAATTGATGCGCTACGTGCTCAGCGAGATGCTGAATTAGCGGGCGTTGATTTCCAATTTAGCCTTGAGCAAATTCATCAGCAATTTAAAGAATCAGTAGAAAAAGTCGAAATTGCTGAGTTGGAAATTAAGCGTCTGGAAAGCGTGTTGCAAGATCAGCATTTGCAGCAACAGAAGCATGAAGCTGTAACGCTTGAATTGCAAACGCAACAAAATATTGCAGCAAGCAGCAAGGCTGAGGCTGAGTTGGTACAACAGGAAAGCGGCATGGAGTTCCGTCGCAGAGTTCAGGCGAGAGTGATAGAGCAATTGCTATCACAAACCAATGCCGTGTTGGAGAAAGTCAGTGGTCGCTATTACCTCCGACACACGGGAAGTGAGCAAGGCTTAGCGTTAGAAGTTGAAGATACCTATCAAGGTAATGCTCGTCGCTTGCCGAAATCGTTGTCGGGTGGGGAGAGTTTTGTGGTGAGTCTTGCGTTGGCGCTAGGGCTCTCAGAATTGGCTAATAACGGCAAATCGGTAGAATCTTTGTTTCTTGATGAGGGCTTTGGCAATTTAGACGCCGAATCGCTCTACACAGTAATAAGCACTTTGGAAGGGCTAAGAACTCACGGTAAAACGGTCGGCGTTATCTCGCATGTAGAAGGTGTGCACAAGCGCTTTAAGGCTCAGTTGCAAGTAGTCAAAAAACCCAACGGCTTAGGCATGCTGCAACAAGCCACTTGATTTGTTGGTTGGAAGGCGAATACTGATGCCCATTAATATTTTTATTAATGCAATATTAGGAGCAAGTTATGAGTGAGCAAAAATTATCTGAAAAAGAAAAATCATTGAAACAAATAACGGCAGTTGTTTATTTGTTTCAGGTGCTGGCTTTTGGATTTGCTGGTTTACCTTTGTTGGTAGCCGTGACTATTAATTTTGTAAAACGAGGTGAGGTAAAAGGTACTTGGTTGGAGTCGCATTTTAATTGGCAAATCAAAACTGTTTGGATGACGTTAGCGGGACTGGCTTTGGCGGGAGTTACATTTGAAACGGGAATCGGCTTGTTTATCTTACTGCCAACGGTGTTATTGCTGATTTATCGAATTGTGATTGGTTGGAACGCTTTAAATGCTGACAAATCAGTGGGTGAGTTAAGTTAAAGAATTCATGACTTGCACTTGTCCTTAAGCTTGGTACAAAGGTTAAATTAATCTTTGCACCAAGCAAATGACGGTTTTAATTTATTGATATTTGACGGTAAAGTCATTAAGCGCTGTTAATGCTGCCGGTACATCTTCATTCTTTTCTACGCTAAAGGCATTGACGCCAACGCGAGATAAATAAAACACCTGTCCTGACATATAGTTGCCGGTTGCTCTAATTTCGCCTTGGTACTGGTAACGGTTTCTAAGCAGCCAAGCGTGTGAAAACAGTCGACCATCGGCAAAATCCGGGAAATCCAGTTCAATTAGCTCAATATGAGGTAGGTCATTGACTATTTCATCGATTGAACTTTCAGGCGTAATTCTTACGCCGACCTTGCCTTTATGGTTTAGTAATTCTGCCTTGTCTTGTAACCAACGAGATGTGGAAACTGTAATATCGCCGTCCTTCAGTTCAGCGTCATTTGAGAGGTAAGTCCACGTGTTATTGATGACTTGTTTGTCTTTAATTAGTTGCATAGACCTGCTCCTTGAATGGGGAAATTCCAACCCGTTTGACGGTGTCTAAAAATGACTCTTCTTCCCTGCGTTGTTTGATGTAAACATCCAAAATGGTTGTGATTGCTTTAGTCACTTCGTTTTTGGCTACAGCGGGCCCCAAGCGTTCACCAATTGCGGCTTGATTCTCAGAAGATCCACCCAAGGTAATTTGATACCACTCAGTACCTTTTTTATCTACGCCCAGTATGCCAATGTGACCGACACTTTGGTGTGCACAGCCATTCATGCAGCCAGACATATTGATTTTTAAATCGCCAATGTCATGGATGTAATCTATATCATCGAGAGCTTCGTTGATTTCTTTGGCAACACCAATTGAACCCGCATTGGCAAGCGAGCAAAAATCAAGGCCGGGGCAGCAAATCATGTCGGTGACAGTGCCAATATTGGGTGTGGCAAGTTGCAACGCATCCAGCTTTTGCCAAAGTTCAAATAAATCTGCTTGCTTAACGTCGGCCAGAATTAAATTTTGTCGATGAGTGCTTCTGATTTCACCAAAACTATAACGATCTGCTAAATCGGCAACGGCATCCAGTTGAGCATCGCTCATGTCTCCTGGAGGAGAGGCTGGTGCTTTTAAGGAAACGAAAGCTGCGCGATAGCCGGGTATTTTATGATCAGTAGTATTGTGCTTAATCCAAGTAGCAAAAGCTAAGTTTTGCTGTTTGTTTAAGTCAAAAGTCGAATCTTTGTCAGCTTTTAAATCATAAGCCGGAGAGGTGAAATGCGCTTTTATTTGTTCGATTCTTTGATCACTGAGTGCCAAATTTTCTCGAATAATCAGCCATTCCTGCTCAACAAGTTGAGAGAATTTGTTTAACCCAGATTCTTTAACTAGTATTTTGATACGGGCTTTATATTTGTTGTCGCGACGACCGAACAGGTTATATATACGTAGAATTGCTTCTAAGTAAGACAATAAGTGTTTCTTTTCTAAAAATGGTTTGATTACTTGACCGATGATCGGCGTACGACCTAAGCCACCACCAACAAGTACCCTAAAACCAATTTCACCAGCATCGTTTTTGACTAAATGTAAGCCAATGTCATGAAATTGAGTTGCCGCACGATCATGAAGAGCGCCGCTGACAGCTATTTTGAATTTTCTAGGCAGATAATCGAATTCAGGGTGTAGCGTTGTCCATTGACGAATTAATTCGCAGTATGGGCGAGGATCTTCAATTTCATCAACACAAACCCCAGCCAGATGATCAGAAGTTGTATTGCGCATGCAATTGCCGCTGGTTTGTATGGCATGCATTTGAACTTCTGCTAGCTCGGCGAGTATATCGGGTACTTCTTCTAACTTAGGCCAGTTAAATTGAATATTTTGGCGAGTCGTCACGTGACAATAGCTTTTGTCGTAAGTACGGGAAATATGGGCCAACTTACGTAGCTGGTTAGAGCTAAGAAGTCCATACGGTACCGCAATGCGAAGCATGGGGGCGTGGATTTGTATATAAAGACCGTTTCTTAAGCGCAAAGCACGAAATTGATCTTCGGATAATTCACCTTTTAAGAACTGCTCGGTTTGTCGTCTAAATTGGTCTACCCGTTCGTTAACCAGGGTCTGGTCGATATCATTATATTGGTACATAAATGGTTGCTTAAAGTGCCGTCAGGCGAGTAAACACGGCCTGCAATCATATACTGGGAGTCATAAAATGACAAAATTTATTGGTTGGTGATAATATTGCGACCCAGTTTATGTACCATCCAATCAATTTGATTATAAGAAGATTTTAGGGGGATATTGTCGTGCGGTTTTTCTTAATTTTATTAATTTCTCTGCTGCTGCCTGAGATGGCTATGGCTGGCGGATTTGAAAGTCTTGGCTTGACGGGAACGGAAAGGGGTATTTACACCGTTTTAGTGTTCATCATTGCTTACGGCTTTGTTATGACCGAAGAATTTACGCATCTGCGTAAATCTAAACCTGTTATTTTGGCAGCGGGCATTATTTGGGCGCATGCGGCTATTTTAGCTCAGCAAGCAGGTGTTTCAACCGAAGACATGCACGAAGCCTTTGAATACAACCTTAAAGAATATGCAGAGCTGATGCTATTTCTTTTGGTTGCCATGACTTATATCAATTCCATGGCCGAGCGCAATGTGTTTGAAGCTTTACGCTCTTGGTTGGTAAGAAAGCAATTTGGTTATCGGAAATTGTTTTTGATTACTGGTGTGATTACATTTTTCTTATCAGCGGTAGCGGATAATCTAACTGCTGCATTATTAGTTGGTGCCGTAGTAATGGCGGTGGGTGCTGATAATCCTAAGTTTGTTAGTATCGGTTTTGTTAACTTAGTTGTTGCGGCGAATGCCGGTGGTGCGTTTTGCCCATTTGGCGACATTACTACCTTAATGGTTTGGCAGGCTGGTTACGCTGAGTTTTTCGATTTCTTTAAGTTGTTTGTTCCTTCTCTGGTTAACTACGCTGTGCCGGCTGCTGTGATGTATTTTGCCGTTCCAGATGAACAGCCAAAAGTTTCGACTGAAGCTGCAGTGCAATTAAAGCCGGGCGCTTTGATAGTCTGTGGAATGTTTTTATTAACTATTGTTACTGCAGTTAGTTTTAAACAAGTTTTACATCTTCCGCCTTTTATGGGAATGATGGTTGGCCTATCGGCTCTTATGCTTTTTGGCTACTACTTAAAGAAAGAATATGCCGTTGAAGGCGAAGATGGTTTTGATATATTCAATAAAGTTCGTCATGCCGAATGGGACACCTTGTTGTTTTTCTTTGGTGTTGTATTTGCTGTCGGAGGCTTAGGTTATATTGGCTATCTGGAGTTATTATCTGGCGCGATGTATGACGGTCTAGGGGCAACAACCGCAAATATTTTGGTGGGCGTTATTTCTGCCATCGTTGATAACATTCCAGTGATGTTCGCAGTTTTAAATATGAATCTTGATATGAGCTTGTATCAATGGTTGCTAGTAACATTGACTGCAGGTGTTGGTGGTTCGTTATTATCTGTTGGCTCTGCTGCAGGCGTTGCGTTAATGGGGCAGTCTAATCATAAATATACGTTTTTTAGCCATTTGAAATGGACGCCAGCAATCGCAGCTGGTTACGCAGCAAGTATTGTTGCCCATTACCTAATTAATGGTTAACACTTCTTTCCGGCGCCGCACACAAGGTGCGGCGCTATCTCTTTGGTAAAGTTCAATGGCGGCTGAAAAAAGCTGGCTTGATGCCTTACGCGTTTATGTTAAGCCGTGCGTACTGAGCATGGTATTTCTTGGTTTTTCTGCTGGACTTCCTTATCTGCTGGTTTTTTCAACACTCTCCGCATGGTTAAGAGATGATGGTGTAGAGCGCTCAATAATTGGCTTTTTTAGTTGGATTGGCGTTATTTACTCCATAAAGGTGTTGCTGGCACCAATCGTAGACAATTGTTCTTTGCCTATTCTGACAAAGCTTATGGGTAAACGACGTAGCTGGATGTTGGTTGCTCAATTAGGCATTATGTCTGGATTAATTGGCATGGGGAATGCCGATGCACATACTCAATTACAGCAAATTGCTTTTATTGGGTTGTGGGTGGCATTTTGTTCAGCAATACAAGATGTGGCTATAGATGCTTTTAGGATAGAGTCTTCCGATACAATTTATCAAGGTGCAATGGCTGCAACCTATGTTTTGGGGTATAGAATTGCATTGCTAGTAGCTGGGGCAGGGGCGTTTTATATAGCAGAATATTTTAGCTGGGGAGTGGCCTACTTTGTTATGGCGGCCGCAATGGTTATTGGGTTTGTTACGACAATTTGTCTGAAAGAGCCATTGTCAAGGATACAAGAAGAAGCTGAGTCTGTTATTCAGTTTGGTTTTTGGCGTCGACTGATGGTTAGAGGTAATAAGGTATTGTTAAGCCCCTTTACAGAATTTTTTATCAGAAATGGCAAGATTGGCATACTAATATTATTGCTTATTGCAGTTTATAAGATGAGTGATATTACTATGGGGGTTATGGCTAACCCCTTCTACCTTGATTTGGGGTTCAGTAAAAAGGAAATAGCGGAGATAAGTAAAATCTTTGGCTTTTTTATGACCATAGCTGGTGTAGCTTTGGGCGGAATCTTGGTCGTTAAATACGGGATAATGCGGCCTTTGTTATTCGGAGCGGTTTTAGTTGCATCGACTAATTTACTATTTGCAGTTTTAGCAGTTAGTAAGCCCACTGTTTTGCTCTTAGCTGCTGTGATTAGCGCCGATAACTTAGGTGGGGGTATCGCAACTTCTGTTTTTATTGCATATCTTTCAAGCCTGACAAATACCGCTCATACGGCTACGCAATATGCTCTATTCGGTTCATTGATGACGCTGCCGGCTCAGTTGTTGGGTGGGTTTTCTGGGTTGCTTGTTGATCAATATGGCTATTATGTCTTTTTTGTCTATTCATCCTTGATTGGTCTCCCTGCAATTATCTTGGTTTTGCTATTGATGTATTATCAAGGTTTGATTGCAGATCGCAATTAAGCTTTGATAATACGTTAACTGAGAAGTGCGTCAGGTTGAAGCTTTTAAGGATGCATGTATCCGAGTCTAATATTGTTGGGGTTCTCGGTGATTTTTAGTGGTGTAATTCCTCTGTAGTCTTTAATTTAGGCGCTCTGTGGTGAAAGTGGAAGAAATTTTGACAGTCGAAAACAGCTTTCCAGGCCGATATTTTTCCATGACAGCAAGTAAAGCTCTTTGTTTGCTGTCATGGGGAGTTATTTGCGTTTTGCTCATGTTTGGCGTTTGAGCTTGGGTTGGTTGTCGGTATTATTAAGTTGTAGGTGTTATTAGTAAATTTGGTTGCGATTTTTTTTATCACTACGTATTATATGGGGTTCTTAAATAATATGTGCCCGTGAAGGGTTTTGTGAAGGCGATATGAAACCAGAAATTCATCCTGAATATAAGCAAATTGTTGTAACTTGTGGTTGTGGCAACACATTTGAGACTGGCTCTGTAATTGGCAAAGATTTGCATATAGAGGTTTGTTCATCATGCCATCCTTTTTATACAGGTAAGCAGCGTGTTGTTGATACTGCTGGACGTGTTGATAAATTTCGTAAGAAATACGGAAAGTAAATTTGAACCCGCGAACTTATTTGGGTTGCTTCTCAAGCTTGTTGGAGGCCGGTTAAAGAGCTTAATGGCTTTGCTGATTGATTTTTTTTGTGCTGATTTTAATTATGCGGCCGATGCACAATTGATTAGATATTAGTCAGTTGTGCATCGGCTTTTTTGGTTTATGGTGCTATTGATTTATTTTTTGAGTTCGGAAATGCCATCAATTGACCAGTTGTTTATGTCAGATGCGCCTTCGATAGAGTCCCCATTTTTATAAGTGATTCTGCAAGCGTATTTGCTTGTGGCTGCTTGGTTATCTTTTGTGGTGCTGTATTCGGCATTAATAACATATTGATAATTACCAAGGCTCCATGCATTTATTGGTTTTTCAGGGAAAGAAATTACTGTGTTTTGATCCAGATTTGCTTTGATGTGATTATTGCAGTGGGTAAATGCAAAGCTAGTCATCTCGTTGGATATAGGGAGTTGACTGGCTTCATCTTTGCTTTCTACAAGGAACAGGTCAGATTGAATGACTTTATTAACTAGCGGCATCACAACTTCCCCTTGAAACATTATTAATGCTGCAAGGCCTAAAATAAAAAGTAAAACGGGATATTTTTTCATGGTATTTGGTACGAGTTTTTTAAAAATAAATACCGATTCTAACAGAATTAAAAGAATTTCATAGCAAGTAGCTGTTGCTTCGTTTTGCTATGTAATTAGCCAGGTAAAAGCACATGGGTAAGTGATTTTTGTTTGATTTGTTTTTGGATTTTGGAGCGGTTTCATTTAAGGCGCCGCCAAGAAAATTAAAAAAAATGCTTTGCGTAAACAAAATCATATTGACATGAATAGTCTAGCTGGTAGACTGAACTTTCACTAAATAGACTTAGTGTTTCTCTCTCCTAATGAAGTATTGGGGAGAGATAGGAAAAAGGAAAGTAACTTTAAAGACTTTCGGTTGAATTAAACCGATTTTTTTATAATTTTTTGGAGGTAGAAATGGCAGCTACAACTGAATCAGTGAAAGCTGATGCTGCGGAAGCACCGCTGTTAAACAAAAGAAATTTGATCCTTGGATCATTGCTCTACATTGTGTTTTACGGTTGGGTTCGTTGGTATGAAGGTGTCTACGGCTGGTCAGCTGGCTTAGATTCTTTTGCGCCTGAATTCGAAACTTACTGGATGAACTTCCTGTATATCGAAATGGTTTTAGAAATAGTAACCGCTTCAGTGTTATGGGGTTACATCTGGAAAACTCGCGATCGTAAAGTTTTATCAATTACACCAAGAGAAGAGTTAAGAAGGCACTTTACTCATTGGATTTGGTTGGTATGTTACGCTTGGGCCATTTATTATGGTGCTAGCTACTTTACTGAGCAAGATGGCACTTGGCATCAAACTATTGTTCGTGATACTGACTTTACACCAAGTCATATTATTGAATTCTACTTGAGCTACCCAATCTATATTATTACTGGTGTGTCATCGTTCTTGTATGCAAAAACAAGATTGCCAACATATCAACAAGGTTTGCCTTTGCAATATCTTGTATCAGTAATTGGGCCGTTTATGATTCTTCCAAACGTAGGTTTGAATGAATGGGGTCACACTTTCTGGTTTATGGAAGAGTTGTTTGTTGCTCCTTTACATTATGGCTTCGTATTCTTTGGATGGGCTGCTTTAGGTGTATTGGGTGTTGTAAACATTGAAGTTCAAGCAATTTCAAAGCTTCTGAAAAAAGACTTAGCTTAATAATATTAAGTCTTGGTTGTAATTACTATCTCCTCGCTGCTTCATCTTTTTTCACGACGAAGCAGCAAAGTGAAGATAGTCATTAATAAAAATAATTTAAATCCTTTAGGAGGTAAGCTAATGAGCGCATCTCAATCAGCTGTACGTTCACGCGCAGAAGCCGTAAAAGTTTCACGCACGTTCGATTGGCTAATTTTGTTTACATTGTTCTTTGTTGTACTTGGCGGTTATCACATTCACTATATGTTAACTGGTGGCGACTGGGATTTTTGGACTGATTGGAAAGATAGACGTCTATGGGTAACTGTAGCTCCAATCGTATCAATTACTTTCCCTGCTGCAGTGCAAGCTTGTTTGTGGTGGCGTTACCGTTTGCCGTTTGGTGCTATTGTCTGCGTATTAGGTTTGTTGTTAGGTGAGTGGATTAACAGATATCTTAATTTCTGGGGTTGGACTTATTTCCCAGTAAATTTCTGTTTCCCATCTAACTTGATTCCAGGCGCAATCGTACTTGATGGTATTTTGTTGCTTTCAGGTAGCATGACTTTGACTGCAGTACTTGGTGGGTTGTCTTGGGGTTTATTGTTTTACCCTGGTAACTGGCCAATAATTGCACCACTTCACGTACCTGTTGAATACAACGGTATGATGATGACTTTGGCTGACTTACAAGGCTACAACTATGTAAGAACAGGTACTCCTGAGTACATCAGAATGGTTGAAAAAGGTACATTAAGAACTTTTGGTAAGGACGTAGCTCCAGTATCTGCATTCTTCTCTGGTTTCGTAAGTATCATTATTTACTTTTTGTGGCATTTCTTTGGTCAATGGTTTGCAAGTACTAAATTCGTCAGCGGCGAAAACATGTAATAACCATCGGTCATTGATCGTAATGCATAAAAGACTGGCATAAGTTAAATTACAATTGCCAGATACTCTGGAAACTATAGATTCTCTATTATAGAGGAGGATATATGAAAATAATTAAAGACAAGGTTGCTAAATTGTCCTTTGTTGCGCTGCTTATTACTATAACAGCTGCGATGCTTTACACTCCGACTGCATCAGCCCACGGTGAAAAATCCCAAGCTGCATTTATGCGGATGCGTACAATTCATTGGTTTGATTTGAACTGGTCAAAGGAAGAGATTCCTGTAAACGATACTATGACCATTTCTGGTAAATTTTATGTGTTTCAAGGCTGGCCTGAAACTGTTGATAAACCAGAAGTTTCGTTCTTAAATATTGGTACTCCAGGTGCTGTATTTATACGTCAAGGTTCATGGATCGGTGGTCAATTAGTACCTAGATCTGTATCACTTGAATTAGGTGAAACTTATGAATTTAAGGTTCTTCTAAAAGCACGTCGCCCAGGCGATTGGCATGTTCATGCTATGATGAACGTTCAAGGTGGTGGTCCAATCATTGGACCAGGAAAATGGACTACTATTACTGGCTCAATGAAAGATTTTGTTAACCCAGTTACAACTTTAACTGGCGAAACAATTGATCTGGAAACATACAACTTAAGCAATACTTATTTCTGGCACGCATTGTGGTACGGTATAGGCTTGGCTTGGTTGGCATATTGGGTTCGTAAGCCATTATTTATACCACGTTCGATTGCAGTTGAATCTGGAAAAGCTAGTACTTTGATTACACCGACTGACAAGAAAGTTGGTATCGCATTTACTGCTGGTACTATCGCACTTGTTGCTTGGTCAATGGCAAGTACTAACGAACAATATCCAGTAACAACTCCATTACAGGCAGGTTTGCTGCGTGGAATGAAAACTTTTGAATTGCCAGCTAGAACTGTAAGTGTAAAAGTTGAAGATGCAACATACCGTGTACCTGGTAGAGCGATGCAAATGACTTTAACTATTACTAACAACGGTGATTCAGCTGTTCGTTTAGGTGAATTCAACACTGCTGGTGTTCGTTTCTTAGATCCTGCTGTATATGAAGATCAAAGCAACTATCCAGATGATTTGTTAGCTGAAGAAGGTTTAACTGTTAGTGACAACAGCCCACTTGCACCAGGTCAAACAAGAACTGTTCAAGTAACTGCATCTGATGCGGCATGGGAAGTTTATCGTTTAGCAGATTTGATTTATGATCCAGATAGCCGTTTTGCTGGATTGCTGTTCTTTTCTGATGAAGCTGGTAACCGTCAAATGGTAACAGTAGATGCTCCATTAATTCCTACTTTTATCTAAAGGGAATGGAGTAATTAACTTTGAAAATACTTTAAATAATATTTTTAAGAGTTAATTTGAAACCCCCACTATTAGTATTAATAGTGGGGGTTTTTTTTATCAAAAATTATTATGTTCTTATTTGTATTGAAAGCGAATTATAGTTGCTGACTACTTCAATAATTGTGACTGTCTGGTACACGACTCAATGAATCCCAAGTTTTACTGTCCCGCACCCTTTGATGAATAAAGTGGCCTCCATCGCCCAGACAAATATTTAGCCAGTTTAAGATAGAGACCTATTCACATTACAGCTGAATGGCGCTGCCCCAGTTCTTCTGCGCGAGGGATTTTTGTATTAAATGTATCAAAAATCATCGCGCCGCCTCCAGTGGTTGTTTGATACACCTAACTCGGTGTTTGGTAGTCCAATGATTGATGATGTCTTTCTTTCTTGGTTGTAAAACTGGAAATAGCTTGTCAGTCCGATTAGCAAGTCTGGCAAGCTGTCGTGTTTTTTAGATAAATCTCTTCATATTTCACTGTTCGCCATAAGCGTTCAACAAAGATATTGTCCAAGGCCCGACCGCGGCCGTAACCCTCATGGATGTGGGGAATGCAGATATTGCAGGAGCAAATATCTGTCCATGCTGATGGTGATGCCGTGGTTGCGCAACATCCTGGTAAAGCTGTCGCTGGTAAACTGCGGGCCTTGATCGGCATTAAAGGTCTCCGGTACTCCATAATCATTGATAGCGGCGTCTAAACAGTCGATACAGAAACTAGCATCCAGGGTGTTGGATAGTCGGCACGCCAGGACTTCGCCTAAAGCGCCTACTGTTGGTTCGGCTGTACCAGTCGATGATCGCGACCAGATAAACAAAACCGCGCGGCAGCCGAATGTAAGTAATATCGGTGCTCCACACCTGATTAGGCCGGTTGATATCGACGCCTCTGAGCAGGTACGGATAAAAACCTTATGCTGCGGCTTGCTGGTATGGGGGCTAGGGCCATGCCCGCTGAGTCCAACGTTTGCATCAAGCGCTGTACCCGCTTGCGATTAACGGCATGACCTTGGCCGTGCAGATAGTTTGTCATGCGCCGAGAACCATAAAATGGATGCCGTGTGTACTCTTCATTCAGCAGCAATAACAGGCAGTCAAGCTTGTTAAGCGGTTGCTGTAAGCACTTTTTCTAGGCATACACTAGAGCGCGTGCAACCGTAGCCAGCTGGCATTGCGTAGATAGCGCAAGCTCTGCATCGGCGTTTATCCAAGCTTGCCGTTCTTCTATAGTCTGATCCTAGACTTTTTTTTGAGCCCGTCCAATTCCATGTTTAACTGCCCAATCTTGGCGTACAGCCGATCAGGATCACCGTGGGCATTCACCGGTTTCGGCCCGCGTTTGCCTTCGAACAAGCTACTACATTTTCCAGTAAGTCTTTTTTCTATTGATTGACTTGGGTCGGATGCACACCGAACTCCTGAGTAATCTCATTAACAGTTTTAGTGCCTTTCATCGCTTCCAAAGCCACCTTGGCCTTTTGTGTGCCGGTAAAAATCTTGCGCTTTTTCTCACTCACAACCCGCTCCTGGTTATCGCAGTCTACCATCTTAAATTATTGTCCGGATTTCAGGGTCCACTATATGCACTTATGAAACATAATTCGCCAAATACATAAAAGCGATATAAGCGCTGGGTGCTTGAGATGCGTGTTCATAAGTACAAATTTTGATCGCATGGTAATTAAACACCATGCCAAGATGGGTGATAGGTAGAGAGGTTTATAGCAAGCCCGTGCTCATTATGGAGCTCTAATACGGTGGTATAGCGTTAAGACATCCATTATTAATGGATTAATAAAATGCATTTCTTATCCACTCTAAGCTGTTGTCACCTGAAATTGCTACAACATCAAAACGAATTGGACAATCTAACTTTGCTCCTGATAAGAATACTTGGGTAGCCGTGATAATGCGTTGTTGCTTAGCTTTAGTTACACTTTCAGAAGCGCTGCCGTATTTATTTGTGTTTCGGAATCTAACTTCAATGATGACTAATGTAAGATGATCGTACATTATTAAATCAAGCTCTCCTTGTTTACAGCGAAAATTACGTAAGACTAATTTAAGGCCTTGATCTATGAGATATAAGCAAGCTTTATCTTCTGCATGTTGTCCACTTAGTAAATGCGTTGCCTTTTTTTTAATGTTTTCAAACATACAAATATTGATTTTCAAATTAAATTGTGAGGCAAGGTATTTTTTAGTTAAATCACCCCCGGCAAAGCCGGGGGCTTATTATTGTTAGCCCCTCAAAGGGGCTAGTACGGGAATCGCCTAAAGGCGATCAGCTTTTCCAAAGGTTTAATTGTTCGTAATGCTCATCCTCTTG